>ERZ826016.191-NODE-191-length-78566-cov-5.871891_pt1 | contig 78566 bp, 90 predicted proteins | sample MGYA00519872_ERZ826016 | MGnify/ENA primary metagenome ERZ826016 (study PRJEB31778, sample SAMEA3449218) | human gut metagenome | biome: human gut; feature: human-associated habitat; material: faeces | place: United Kingdom | collected 2010/2012 ... | reverse complement strand
CGAAAAACCCCCGAAGACCATGTACCGTTAGTATCTAGTCAAGCGGGGGTTTAGGGCACAACACGAGATTTTTGTAACACCTTTAGAGGCTAGATCGTTAAACGATCGAGACGATTACTGGATCTTGGCATCCTTGATCAAAGCGGCAACGTGTTCGCTGACCTTCTTGTTGGTCAAGACGTTGATGAGCTGCGGCTTCTGGGATTCGTAATCAGGGAAGAGCTGAGCCGGGCGCTTCTTGTCGAGCTTCACAACGTGGAAGCCAGACTGCGTGCGAACCGGTGCTTGAGCCACAGAACCTTCCTTCAAAGCGGCAAAGGACGTGCCAAAGGAAGGCACGAACTGACGCGGAACCACCCAACCAAGCTTGCCGCCCTGGTTCTTGGTGCCTTGGTCTTCGCTGAACTCCTTGGCGAGCTTATCAAAGTCGGTGCCCTTTTCGAGGCGCTTGATGATGTTCTTAGCCTGATCTTCGGTCTTGACGAGGATGTGGCGAACTTCGTATTCAGTGTCACCATAGGCACGCTTTTCAGCATCATAAGCAGCCTTGATGTCGGCATCCTTCACCGGGTTCTTCTTGACCCAATCGCGAAGGTAAGCATTCAAGAGCACCTGTTCTCGGGCGTGTTCAAGGTTTTTCTTGACATCAGGATCTTTTTCGAGCTTGGCTTTCTTAGCTGCCTGCAACAGGACAGTCTGTTGAGTAATAGAAGACTTGACCATGCGTTCAAGCTCGGCACCGGCTGGCTGGCCTTGAGCCACGGCAGCATCATACATTTCTTTCTGCTGGGCTACGGAAACGGTTTGGCCGTTCACCTTGAAGGCCTGAAGTTCAGCGTTGGCTGCGCCGGCGGCCATCATGGCTGCGATACCAAGAACCAAAATTTTCTTCTGCATTTTCAATTGTCCTGTTTCTGCTAACGGCACGAGTGAGTGCTTATGCCGTTGAGAAGTGATAGAAAAGCGCACGCGCCCAGGGTGGGTGATGCACTGGATGTATTAATTTTGCCGACTTGTGGCGTATTTTGTCACGAAGACACCTACACCAATTGTAAACACTAATGTCAGCGCCATCAGACCGAAAAGCTTAAAGTTAACCCAGGTGTCGGTCGAACATGTGTAGGCTACAGCAAGGTTTATGAGGCCAACGACAGCGAAAAAGCCAATCCACAAGTTCTGTAATTTGCCCCAGGCTTGCTCAGGCATTTCAATTTCAGCTTTAGCTAGCAAAAGACGAATAAAGTTTTTACGAACGAAATTGCCGTAGAGCAAGATGGCGGCAAAGATCCAGTAAAGGATTGTGGGCTTCCACTTGATGAACATTTCGTTGCGCAAGTAAATCGTCAATCCGCCGAAGACTACAATCACAGCCAAACTAATCCAAAGCATGGGTTCGACTTTACGGCCGCGAGCAAGGAGCCAACCGACCTGACAGACGGTTGCAAGGATCGCGACAATCGTAGCCAAAAAGACTGGGGCGGTCATGGTTGTGAGCCCATCACCAATGACGCGCGAAGCTAAATCCATCGCCATATCAGGCGAATTTTCGGCGAACTTAAAGGTCGCAAAAAAGAGAATAACGGGGAAAAGGTCGAAAAGAAGTTTCATTATTGATTATTAGTGAGAAGCGTCCAAAGGACGAAATTTCGATCGAATAATGATAACCAAATTGACATTGAATGTTACTTAAGAGCGCAAAAACTCTTGCGCCTTGGTAACATTTCGAGCATTGTCTCGTGATTTGGTAACGTTCTTTTCATGGGACTTCTGTATTGTTGTATGGCTCGGTGTAACGTGCTCAACGCTCTGAACGCCACCGTAGCCCATTACGAACAACGGATGATTTATGTTTATTGCTCGAAAAATCGTGCTGCTCTCAGCCATTGCGCTGATGACTGCCTCTAGTGGGGGCTTAGTAGCCAAGGAGACTGACTTGACGAACGCTGTGACACCCGTTCCTGTTGTAACTGTTGAAGGCATGACGGAATATCGTTTGCCCAACGGGTTACGCGTGGTGCTTTATCCCGATATGAGTAAACCGACGGCCACGGTCAATATGACCTATTTAGTAGGTAGCCGTCACGAAAATTATGGCGAAACTGGGATGGCTCATTTGCTTGAGCATTTGATGTTCAAGGGTTCCAAAAACTATCCGAATCCGACCGCCGAATTCACGAAGCGTGGCTTCCGTATGAATGGGAGCACGTGGTTAGACCGCACGAACTATTACGTTTCCTTTACGGCCAACGATGACAACATGAAGTGGGCGCTTGGTTGGCAGGCTGACGCAATGATCAATTCGTTCATTGCGCAGAAGGACCTCGACACCGAAATGACGGTCGTGCGTAACGAATATGAAATGGGTGAAAACCGTCCTGTTAGCGTTTTGATGAAGCGTATGCAGTCGGTGCTCTTTGACTGGCATAGCTATGGTCGTAGCACCATTGGTGCACGTAGCGACATTGAAAACGTCGAAATCGCGAACCTTCAGGCCTTCTACCATCGCTACTATCAGCCCGATAACGCCGTGTTGACGGTGACGGGTAAGTTTGATCGTGACCAGGTCTTGGCTTGGATTGGCGAATTCTTTGGTCCGATTGCTAAGCCTGAACGTGCCCTACCGAAGGAATGGACGGTTGAACCGACTGCTGACGGTGAACGTGAATTTACTGTTCGTCGTCCTGGTGAAAGTCAGGTCATTATGGTGGGCTATCGCTTGCCGGCTGCTCTGCATCCAGATTGGGAACCCGCTGCCATCGCGACACAGATTTTGGCTGATGCCCCGACAGGTCGCCTTTATAAGGAACTCGTTGAAACGGGCTTAGCTACGCAGGTCTTCGGCTGGACGATCCCGGGGCAGCATCCTGGCTTTGTCCTTTTTGGTGCACAGGTCAATAAGGATGAAGCGCTCGGGCCGGTTCGCGACAAGCTCGTTGAAGTGATTGAACACGCTTTTGAGGCTGAACCCGCAACCGAACAAGAACTCTCTCGTCAAAAGGCAGATCAGGCCACGATGTTCGATCGTCAGTTGTCTGATCCTGAAGCCTTTGGTGTGGGGCTCTCTGACTACATCGCTTTAGGTGATTGGCGCATCTTCTTTGCTGATCGTGATGCGATCCAGAAGGTTAAGGTGTCTGAAGTCAATGACGCCGCGAAGAAGTATTTCGTGCGTGACAACCGTGTTGTGGGTATGTATATCCCAACCGATAAGACGGAACGCGCTGAAGTGACGCCTGCACCTTCCGTCGAAGATTATCTGAAGGGCTTTAAGTTCCGTCAGGAAGGTCGTACCGCTGAAGCGTTTGATTCGAGCCAGGACAATATCAATGCGCGTACGTCGTTCGTTGAAGCGGGTGGTGTCAAGATTGCCCTTTTACCCAAGAAGAATTTGGGTGAAACGGTGGTTGTGCAAATGAAGTTCCAAAACGGTAACGTTAAAACGGGTGCCAATGCCGCCATCAATATGCTCTCGACGGCCATGATGTCTCGTGGTACCTCAACCATGACGCGTGACGAAATTGATGATGCGTTTACGGCTTTGCGTATGGAAGGTTCCCCCTTTGCCTTTACGACGGACCGTGAACATCTCGCTGGTGCCATTGGTTTGGCTGGTAGCATCCTCACGGACGCCGCTTTCCCTGCCAAGGAATTCGAAACCTTGAAGCAGCAGACCTTGGTGGGTCTTCGTGCTAAGAGTGACGATCCGGGCGTCAAGGCGCGCGACGTCATGACGAAGCACTTCAACACCTATCCGAAGGGTGATGCGCGTTACACCGAAACGAGTGAAGAACTTATCGCTGAAGTTGAAAAGTTGACGCTCGACGATGTGCGTAACTACTGGAAGAATGTCTTTGGTACGGGTCGAGGCTATATCGCTGTGGTCGGTGACTTCGATCCTGAGGTCGTTGCTAAAGACCTTCGCATGTCGATCATCGGTCGTAAGACGTCTAACGTCGTCTTTGAACGTGTCGTCTCCGACTATCGTCCAGTCGAAGCAGGTCGCTTTGTGGTCGATACACCCGAAAAAGAAAACGGCACCTTGATGGCGCGTGTGGACTTCCCGGCTAACGTCAAGGATGCCGATGTGCCGGCTTTGATCGCGGCTGACTGGATTTTGGGCGGTTCGTCTGGGCTTTCTAACCGTATCGTGACTCGTTTACGTCAGAAAGAAGGCCTCTCTTACGGGGCTGGCAGTGGCATCACGCTCCCTGAATGGGGTAACCGAGCTCGCTGGTCTGTGGGTGCCATTGTGGCTCCGCAGAATATCAAGCAGGCTGAAGCTAGCCTTCGTGACGAATTGAAGCGCGCTATGAAGGAAGGTATTACCGAACAAGAATTGGCTGAAGCCAAGCGCGGTATTATCGAATCTCGTGCGGTCAATCGTGCACAGGATGCGACGCTCGCGGGTGCTTGGTTGAACCTCATGGACGCAGGTCGCGATTGGTCCTTCTCGAAGGACATGGAAGAAGCCATTGAGAAGCTCACGGTCGCTGACGTCAATGCGGCGATTCGTCGTATTGCCGACCCGGATAAGCTCACTTACGTCCTCGCAGGTGACTTGGCCAAGGCTCGTGAAGCCGGTAAGGACTTCTCTGAGCGTTAAGCTATAACGACGCGCTAAACATTCAAAGCCCGATGCTGTCCTTGTATCGGGCTTTGGTGTTTTTGTGCGCTATGATTTCGAGTGGCGTCTCATGGCGCAGACAAACGTTCAACAGAAAGGAAAACGAATGACGACGGTATCGGTAGTTTCGGGAGGTTGGAAAACCTATCAGCACGAGTGCGAACGCGTGCGTGCCATGGTCTTTGTGGCTGAGCAAAAGGTGCCTCGTGAGCTCGAATTTGATGAGGACGACCACAGCGCCGAACACTTTGTGGCGATCGATGCACGCAAGATGGTCATGGGTTGCGCTCGACTCTTAAATGACGGTCGTATTGGCCGAGTGGCTGTTCTTCGACCTTTCCGTCGTCGTGGCATTGGTCGCGTGCTCATGGAGGCTGTTCTTGAACGCGCAAAAGCCCGTGGCATGGCGTCCGTGTATTTGGGAGCCCAAGTGCAGGCACAGCCCTTTTATGAGCAATTGGGTTTTAAACCTTATGGCGACGTCTTTGACGAAGCTGGAATTCCGCACCAGATGATGCGTTTGGTTTTCGAAGTCTAAGCGACTCAAAAAAGCACTCTCAAACAAAATGGCCAGCGCCCGATAAAGGCACTGGCCATTGGTTTATTCAACCCAAAGCAGTCGATTACTTCAGACCAAGGACGAGTTCAGCGATCTGAATGGCGTTCGTAGCTGCACCTTTACGCACCTGGTCGGCACAACAGAAGAGCGTTAACGAACGGTTAAAGCTTGCGGCGTCAGCCGATAAGTCGCGACGCACACGGCCAACGTAGACCATATCCTGGTCGCTCGTTAACATTGGCATCGGGTACTGCATGGCTTCTGGATCGTCACAAAGAACCACGCCCGGGGCATCCGCCAAAAGTTCACGCGCCTTTTCAGGGGTGATGTCCTTTTCAAATTCGATCGTGATGGCTTCGGAGTGAGAGCGCATGATGGGCACGCGAACGCACGTGCAGGCAACGCGAAGCGTGTCGTCATGAAGCATCTTACGACCTTCATTTTGCATCTTGAGTTCTTCAGACGTGTAACCAGCGTCATTAAACCCACCAATCTGCGGAATAAGGTTGTAGGCAATCGGATAAGCAAAGCAGGAGCCTTCCACACGTTCGCCATTAGCAGCCTTGACCTCAGCTTCTAAAGCATCAATACCGGCCTTACCAGCACCACTGACCGCCTGATAGGTGGAGACCACCATACGGCGAATGCGAGCATAGCGATGTAATGGCATCACGGCGGTCAAGCCAATAATCGTGGCGCAGTTAGGGTTCGCAATGAGACCCTTGGAGAGTTTTACGTCTTCAGGGTTGACTTCAGGAATGACGAGTGGCACGTTTGGATCTAAACGGAAGGCGCTCGAATTGTCCACGACGTGGATGCCCATCTCTGCGGCGGCAGGCAAAAACTCTTTGGCAATAGGATTGTCAGCTGCGCCCAAAAGGAGGTCTAAGCCCTTGAAGGCTTCAAGGCTTGCCTCTTGCACAACCACGTCTTGACCTTCGTAGGTCATGACTCGACCCGCAGAACGTGCGCTACCAAAGAGACGCAGCTCGCTAATTGGGAACTTGCGTTCGGCAAGCACAGTAAGCATTTGCTGACCGACGGCACCCGTAGCGCCCAAAATACCGACCTTGTAGTTAGCCATGATGAATATCTCCTACGAGTTAGTTGGCTTCAGCCTGAGCCTTGACTTCGTCGGCTTCGGCAGCAAAGGTTTGATAAAGGCAAGCGATAGCAGCCTCAAAGTCCTTGTTGAGCACGCCTACAATGATGTTTAATTCAGCGCTACCCTGAGCGATCATACGCACGTTGATGCCAGCGTTACCTAACGCGGCGAAGAGACGTGCAGAAGTACCTGGACGCGAATTCATGTTACGACCCACCGTGGCAATCAAGGCAAACGGTTCGGTCAAGCGAATCACATCGGGTTCCATCGTTTCTTTGATGCGAGCGATGATTTCGTAGATGTTGTTCTTGACATCGGACTTATTGACGACCACGCTAAAGGAGTCGATGCCAGAGGGAAGGTGTTCCACCGAGACGCCGTAGTGCTCAAGAATGCTGAGCACTTCACGCACGAAGCCTACGCGGTTAGACATGTTCTTCTTCGAAATTTCGATGGCGATGAAGTCCTTCTTGCCAGCGATGCCCGTCACCAAAGCGCCCTTGGGGTTGGGTGCAATCTTGTCTTGCACGATCGTGCCTGGATCTTCGGGGCGGTTCGTATTCAAGACGTGAATCGGAATGTTGCGTTCGCGAAGCGGGAAAACAGCGTCTTCATGAAGAACGCTCGCACCCATGTAAGAGAGTTCGCGAAGTTCGGAGAACGTGATTTGTTCGATATTCTTGGGATTGTCGACCACGCGCGGGTCGGCCATCAAGAAGCCTGAAACGTCCGTCCAGTTTTCGTAGACGTCAGCGTTGATACAACGCGCCAAAATGGAACCCGAAATATCGGAGCCGCCACGGGACATCACACGGATGTTGCCGTCGGGAAGGCTACCATAAAAGCCCGGCATCACAAAGCGGTCGCACGTTTCAAGAATGTCGTGTAAACGTTCGGCCGTTAGGTCGAAGTTGAACGTGCCGTCAAAGTTGATAGCGATCACGTCCTTTGCGTCAACGAACGGGAAGCCAAGATAGTCAGCCATGAGGCGAGACGTGAAGTATTCGCCACGGCTCACGATTTCGTCCACCGTCATGTCAGGGAGCTTGTCGCGCATTTCGGCGAGTTCCGTTTCGATATCCGTCGTAAGTCCAAGCTCGTCGCGGATTTCGCGGAAGCGTTCGCAGATCATCGTAAAGAGCGGCAGGTAGTCGACGTGATAGGTCACGTGCGCCTGGCAAAGATAAAGCAGGTCGGTGATCTTGTTGTCGCCCTTGAAACGTTTACCAGCAGCAGAGGACACCACAAAGCGGCGACCAGGGTCGGCTTCAATAATGGCCTTAACCTTCTTAAATTGCTCGGCGCAGGCGACGCTACTGCCGCCAAATTTCGTAATCTTAATCATTTTAGTTTTACTCCATACCTTCAGGTTCAAAGGCGAGGAAGGATTGCTTTTCGTGGGCGATCCGGACAAGCTCTGCTAAAGGACGTCCAGCGATCGTTTCATCGGGGAAGAAACCCGTACCGCAGAGAAGGGTAGGGTCATACGTCAGTGTGCGGCCTAGCTGCGTGTTTTCAGCTACACCACGAGTGAGAGAAATCAGGTCTTGTATCATGGCGTCGGCAGTTGGTTTGCCACCCGCTCCTTGCCCGGCCAACGTCAAGGGGCCGACAAGGTCGCCTTTGAGGGCGCCATAGTTCAAGTTGTCGTGAATGTTGGCGGGAATGCTCGAGACTGGCACGCGAACGGGGATTACGCCAGCGGCATAACGCTCGCCTACACGGCGAGCGAGCATCATGAGGCGAAGGTGGTAGCCGTCAGCCAAGTGACGAGCAATCTCTTCATGCGTAACGCGCTCAATGCCTGACATGGGCATCTCGGAAGCGACGAGGCCATTAAAGGCGAGGCTCGCAGAAATCACCGCCTTATTACGTAAATCAGCCCCCGTAATGTCGGCCGTCGGATCTGCTTCGGCATAACCCAAACGTTGGGCTTCAGCAAGTGCTTCATCAAACGAGAGTCCAAAGCGCTCCATGTGGTCGAGCATATAGTTGCACGTGCCATTGAGAATGCCGGAGACTTCGGTGACATTATCCAAACGCGTTGCCTTCTTGATCATTTCGATCCAAGGCATGCCGCCGCCACAGCTCGCTTCGTAAAGAAGCTTCACACCTTTATCGTTAGCCAGTGTTGTGAGCCCTTCGAGATCGGCGGCCAATGCGGCCTTGTTGGATGTGACAACATGCTTGCCGGCTGTGAGTGCAGCACGGATATAAGCGAGCGCTGGATCGCGCCCGGGCAATGCCTCGACGATGCATGTGACGGACGGGTCAGCCAAAATGGCTTCAAAGTTGTCGGTCATCTGAGGACCGACCGCTTTACCCGCACGGCGAAGGATCCACTGTACCCTGACGCCGCAGTCACGCTCACGGAGTATGCCGGCAACAGATTGACCGACGGTTCCGTATCCAAGTAATCCAATATTCAAAGGGAACTCCATTTGAAGAAATCGGGTGATGCGACAGGTGCTGACTTTGTGTCAAAAAAAAGACAATAAGCCATCCTATTGATCATACCGAACTATCGGCCTTTTCACCCTCGGATATCCGCCTTAAGATATATGTCTTAGATCTGCGAAAAAACAGTTTTATGCCTTGCACGGTGCGCGATTTGTGCAACAATCAAAAGATAACTTGGAGTGTTTGCGGTTGAAGTTACGTGTCCCGCAAACAGGACACTTTTTTGAGGTTGTGATGATTTACCACAGTACGAGAAATAATGCCGAAGGGGTGAATGCCCGAGAAGCGCTTTTGAAAGGCCTGTGTGATGACGGTGGTCTCTATGTGAGCGATGCTTTGTTGACCGCTCGCTTTCCTATGAATGAACTCGTGGGACTTAGCTATCGCGAGATCGCAACACGTGTTTTCTCTCTCTTACTTGATGATTTCACCCCGGAAGAATTGGCCATGGGTGTTGAGCGCGCCTATGGCGAAACGTTTGATACGCCCGCTGTCACCCCAGTGACCCGTGTTGGAAATGAGTGGTTGCTTGAGCTCTATCATGGTCCTACGTCTGCCTTTAAAGACGTCGCGCTTTGCATGTTGCCGCAATTGATGTCGGCTGCGCTCAAAGACACGGGGCGTCGCGTGATGATTGCCACGGCAACGAGTGGTGATACGGGTAAGGCTGCGCTCTCAGGCTTTAAGGATGTGCCTGGCATCGGTATTACGGTCTTTTATCCGCACGGCAAGGTGAGCGACATTCAGTATTTGCAGATGGCGACACAAGCGGGGAATAACGTCGCAGTGGCCGCTGTGGAAGGTAATTTTGACGACGTGCAAAGTACTGTGAAGACGATCTTTGCGTCTAGCCTAAAAGCCGAATTAGCCGAAGAGGGTGTTCAGCTTTCATCTGCAAATTCGATCAATATTGGCCGCCTCGTGCCTCAGGTGGTGTACTACTTTGATGCTTATCGTCAGCTCGTTGAAGCGGGTGCTATCAAGTTGGGTGATCCAGTTGACTTCTCTGTCCCGACGGGTAACTTTGGTGACGTTTTGGCGGGTTACTATGCACGTGCTATGGGGTTACCTGTTCGTCACTTTATTGTGGCGAGTAACGCCAACAATGTGCTCACGGACTTCTTGACGACTGGGGTTTATGACCGCAATCGTCCGTTCGTGAAGACCATTACGCCGAGTATGGACATTCTCATTTCAAGTAACCTCGAACGCATGCTCTACTACGCCTCTAAGGGCAATACTGCTTTGATTGCGAAGTGGATGAGTGACTTGAAGACGAGCGGTGTCTTTAAGGTCGAGGGTGAGATGCTCGCTGAGATTCAAGGGCTCTTTAAGTGTGGTTGGGCTGATGACGCCGCGACGAGCGCTATGGTTCATGAAGCTTGGCATAAGGATCACCGTCTCATTGACCCACATACGGCCGTGGCTCTCAAGGTCGCGCGTGAACGCGACGATCAGACGGTACCCTGTGTGGTGCTCTCGACGGCAAGCCCCTATAAGTTCTGCCGTGATGTTTATGTTGCCGTGAAGGGCGAGGCGCTCCCTGGCGACGCCGATGGCTTTGCTTATATGGATGCCCTCACTGCATTGACTGGCGAAGTGCCGCCTAAACCCTTGGCCGAATTGCGTACGCTCCCAGTGCGTCATAAGGCTGTAGTGACGCCCGAAGGTATGGCTGATGTGATTCGAAACGCTGCGAAGAAAGCTTAATAAGGATTTTTTGATGAAAATTACGGTGACTGTGCCGGCCTCCACGTCGAATTTGGGGCCAGGCTATGACTCTTTGGGGATGGCACTCTCTCTTAAGGCCAAGTTTACGTTTGAGCCGAGCGATACTTTAGTTGTCGAAGGTTGCCCTGAGGCCTATTGCAATGCGGACAATTTGGTCATTCAGGGTTTCCGTAAGGTGTATGAAAAGGTGGGTAAGGCGATGCCGCCCGTTCATTTGACGATTGAGTCTGATGTGCCTGTGGCACGTGGTCTGGGGTCGTCGAGCACGTGTATTGCGGGTGGTATGGCCGCGGCAAATGCGATGTTGGGGAACCCACTTACGACGGATGACCTTTTTCAGTTGTGCACAATGTTTGAAGGGCATCCCGACAATGCGGCACCTGCCTTTTTCGGTGGTTTGACGGCAAGCTTTATGCATGAAAATAAAGCAGTAGCTGTCCCTTTTATGCCGAATCCTGATTGGCGCTTTGTGGCGATCATTCCTGACTATGAAGTGCGTACAGAAGAAGCCCGCCGCATTGTGCCTAAAGAAATCTCTTTGGCAGCGGGGGTGCACACGATGTCGCATGCGCTCGCGATGGTGCGTGGGCTTGAAACGGGTGACGAAGCACTCGTGCGTCAGGCTTGTGTCGATAAGCTCCATGAACCCTATCGCCGTACGCTCATTGCCGAGTACGACATTCTGCGTGAGCTCTCCTTGGCCGCTGGGGCTGCGACCTTCTTTATTAGCGGTTCAGGCTCAACCTTGATTGCAGCAACGCGTTCTGAAGGCGTGGCTCGTGCCATTGCAGAGAACGTTGGTAAGCACTATCCGCACTTCATCTCGAAGATCCTCACGGTCTGTCATGAAGGGACGGTGGTGACGGTCGAAGACTAAGCTGTCGCTTTTTTCAAAGAATAAAAATCCAGCCTTATCGCTTTGGTGGAGGCTGGATTTTCTTTATAAAGCTTCGGGATTGAGTAAAAGGTCTTGCGGTCGGCCATAACGCACTAAACAAATCTCACCTTCGCCCACCTGATAGATGAGTCCTAAAGGGGTGCCCTCAACGTGAATAGGCACATAAAGGCTGTCTCCATTGTCGATAGGCTGTACGTCAGCAGGTGTCTGGCGCGTGGTGATGTCAATAAAGAGCTTTTCGAGCGCATTGATGATGGTCGGTCGACGCGGGTCATCGATGATAGACGACTTATCTACTCGGAATTGTTTGGTTTCAAGTAGCTCTAAGGGTTGATTAGGTGCTTTAATCAATGATTGACCTTCAGCACTCTCACGTTCACGCGCGCGCCAACGAAGTTTCGCTTGCGCTTCTTGAAGTGAAGCAATGGTTGGGAGTGATGGGTGTAGCGTCGTGTCAACGGGTGGCAGAGGATCATCGTCGAGCGTATTGACTTCGGGAGCTTCAAAGGCCGCAAAGAGGTCTCCTTGCTTGAAGAGCCCTGGGCACTCGGCTTCAGTACGCCGTTTTTTGGGTGTCCGTGTTTTTTTAAGCGGAATCGCCCCTTCACGTGCAGTACGCGATAAAAGCTGACCAATTACACCTTCTGGTGTCAATCCAGCCTCGGCGAGCACTTCGGTTGCACGACGTGCATCGAGCTCATCTAAGGTGATCGTGAAGGTGTAGGTTTTTTGCATAAGTCGAACCGAAAAGGCGTTTTACCAACGTTTTGAGTCTATCAGAGCCTGGGCAACTGTGGTTTTTTTTGACGGGTTAACGATGAGAGCAAAACGCCAACAAAGGGGCTTAAAAAAGAAAAGAGCGCTGCCGAAAGTATCGGTCGCGCTCTTAATTTGAGGACTTATTTGTTCGTTGTGATCTTATACGGTAACGGCAAGACGTCGATGTCGGCGCCTTCGGGCGTCAGGGTGAGTTTCCCTAAGAGCGCAGCACGAAGGGACGAGAAAAGCACCAGGCTTTGACCCTCTTTTTCGACCGATTCAACCACGAAGCCCACTTCAGCACCATCGCTATAGACGGGAGCGCCAGGCAACGGGGCGGTACCATCGACGAGACCAATCGACGCGCGACGACTCGTTTCACCAATATGCTGTAGGCGAGAAATGACTTCTTGACCAGGGTAGCAACCCTTATTAAACACGACGCCACCCGTCAATTCAAAGTTCACGGCTTGAGGCACAAAGGCTTCACGGGTGCGCGGCCAAACGGTTGCCTTGCCTGCTGCAATTTCAGACGCCCACCAGTAGGCGCCGTCACCTGCATCAGTAGCCAAGGCGTGATCAGCGTTAGCGATAATCAAAGCGCGACGACCGCCTACCGTAAAGCCAGGGATGCTTTGGGCGACTTCAGCGTCAAGAATCGTTAAACCGTCGTGACGAACAACACCGCCCTCAGCAGGAAGAGGAAGGTTAAGGGTCGTGAGGACTTCTTCGGCATTACCCGTCACACCCAACATCACGACGCCTTCGGTCGCACATTCAAAGGTCACGTCTGAGCGGAGCACATACATACGAAGGCGCTTGATAAAGGCAGGGCCCACGGCCTTAGGCACCAACATCATGACGGCGTCCCCATCCATCCAAAGACGCATTGTGGCGAGAAGTCGTCCCTTCGGGCTGCAATAACCCGCGCTACGGACGTTCTCACCTAAACCCTGGATGGCATTGGTGAACTGACCATGTAAAAACGTGACGGCATCTTGACCAGTCACACGCACGAGTGCGTAGTCGGTGACTCGCACTAATCGAGCGTCGCGCCCTGTTACCACAAAACGACCGGCGTCTTCATTGGTGTTCATCGTGCAAGTAGAGGTTTGACAAAGCATGACTAAAAGCTCCCATGTTTTTACTGACTATCGGTTTTCGTGGTGGTTTTGGGGCGACTCAGAATGTACTGACGCACCGCACGGTTATGCGCATTGAGGTTCGTTGAAAATTGACTCGAACCATCCCCACGAGAAACGAAGTAGAGATATTTGGTATCGGCTGGATTCACCGCAGCTTCAATTGAAGCCCAACTCGGGGCTGCAATGGGCGTGGGTGGTAATGCCGGAATTTTGTACGTATTGTAGGGGGTTGCGGTTTGCAGATCCTTACGTGTGAGATTCCCGTTAAATTTTTCACCAATGCCATAAATCACCGTGGGATCGGTCTGAAGGGGCATCTTGAGTTTCAGGCGATTATTAAAAACGGAACTAATCTGATGACGGTCTGTGGCAAGCCCAGTTTCTTTTTCGATGATCGACGCCAAAATGAGCGCTTCATAGGGCGTTGTGATTTGCGTAGTCCCACGTTGCGTCCAGGCGCGATCAAGTAACGTCTTTTGTTTAGCCACCGCCTGCTTCATGACGGCCAAGTCTGTGCTACCACTCATATAGTGGTAGGTGTCTGGTGCGAACCAACCTTCAAGAGAGGGTGCTTCAATCTCCAAAGCCTCACGCAAGGCTTCAGGCGTCATCGTGGCTGTGGTTTGTTTGAGGGCAGGCGCATTTTTAAAGATCGCCAGCACTTCCCAAATGGGAGCGCCGTCAGGAATGCGAAGCTGTTGGTCAACAAGTGGGCCTTTGGCTAAGGTAGCCAAAATCCCTGCAGGCGTAAGACCGGGTTCAAAGCGATAGGTCCCTGTATGAATGCGAGAGAGTTTATTAGGGGCGAGTTTGGCCGCTAAGCGCATTGTGAGGTCATCAGCTTCAAGCCCAGCTGTACGTAAGCGTTCCATGACGCGTCGCGCATTGTCACCTTCTTCGATGGTGATAGTAACGGGTGCTTCAGGCGTCAGACTCACCACGGGGCGTTCAAAGACACGTTGATTAACCTCCCAATAGGCGCCGTAGCCACCTAAGCCAATAACGGCAAGTAGGCCAGCCAATACCGCAGGCCAACGGCGTTTCTTTGGTGTACCGTCAAGCGGAATATTGAGTGGGGCAGTCTCGGGCGCTTTGTCTGTTGTTTGATCAGTGTCTTTACCCGAAGCCGTCACATCGTTGGATTGTGTCGGGCTATTTGACGCGTTCGCCTTATCGGACGTGGGTTCGTCAGGCGGTGTGACCACAGTCTCGGCGCAAGGTGCCTCGGGTTTGGCAGTGATCTCGGTCGACGTGTCTGTTGAAGACGTCGAGGTCGTGGTGTCAGTGTTTTTATCTTTCTCAGTCATATCAGCGCGTTGATCGGTCGCCGTAAAATTCGAATTCAATCATTGTACATGGATCAAGTGTTTCGCTCTTCCGAAGTATTCTCAGTACAATGCTACTCATCATTATTTTTGGTCACAAAGGTTAGCTTCATGGCAAGAGGGCGTTTTATTACGTTTGAAGGGATTGATGGCGCAGGTAAAACCACGCAGATTGACGCCCTTCAACGTTTGATTGAATCAGCAGGCATTGAAGTAGTGCGTACACGTGAGCCGGGCGGGACGCCCTTGGGCGAAAAAATTCGCGGACTATTGTTGGGCGATGAAATGACGCCTCGCACCGAAACGCTTCTCTTTTTTGCTGCGCGCTACGAGCATGTCGCGCAAGTGATTCAGCCTGCTTTAGCGCGTGGCGCTTGGGTGCTCTCTGACCGCTTTACGGATGCGACCTATGCCTATCAGACGGGTGGCAAGGGAATGTCAGGCGCGGAGGTTGAAGCGTTAGAAGCTTGGACCTTGGACGGCTTTCAGCCCGATGTGACGGTGCTTTTTGATTTGGATCCGGCAGTAGCTGCCCAGCGTCGCACGTTGCGCGCGGGCGAAGGTGACCGATTTGAGCGCGAAAGCCAAGTCTTTTTTACGCGTGTGCGTGAGGCCTATCTTGATCGCGCCCAACGAGACCCGAAGCGCTTTTTGATGGTCAATGCCGAAGACACACCAGACGTGATTCAGGCGCAACTCGAAAAGGAATTTAAACCATGGCTCTGACGCCTTATCCATGGCTTGAAGAAGCGGCCAGTCGTCTTGATGCCATGCAAGACCATTTGCCTAACGCCATTTTGATTCACGGCATGGCCGGTGTAGGCACTTATGAGCTCGCCCGTTGGTTTGCTGAACGCCTCCTTTGTGAGTCGCCCAATATGGACGGTAGTGCCTGTGGTCAATGTCAGGGTTGCCGCATGTTGCACGCCAATACCCATCCGGACTGTCGTATTGTTGTCTCGGAATTTTTGGCCAATGCTTTAGACCTTCCTTATACGCCGCCAGAGGTGTCGTCGAGTTCAAAGAAGCTTTCGCGTGAAGTGCGTATTCATCAGTTTAGAGCGCTCTCGGACTTTTTCAATATGGCGCCACATCGTGGCGGTAAGCGAGTCGTCTTGGTGTACCCAGCTGACATGGTGCGTGCCGAAGCCGCGGCCTCGCTTTTGAAGTCCATGGAAGAGCCGCCCGAAGGCATGGTCTTTTTATTGGCGGCTGACGACATTGATGCGGTGCTTCCGACCATTCGTTCTCGCTCTCGTTTGTTGCGTGTGGGTGTGCCAAACCGTGATGAAGCCTTGCAGTGGCTCAAAGCCCAAAAGCGTTCGCCTAAAGCCCCTGAAGAAGCACTTGCGATGGCTGGGGGCGCCCCCATCTTGGCGCTCAAAGACACCACGGGCTATACGCTCACCACCAAGGCACAAAAGACCTTGCATGACCTCTTAGCTAAAGGCCCAAGCTTAACGCCAGACAACATCATTCGTAGCTATTCGGCCGATATGACGGTGCCGGCTGTGGCGCTTTATTTGAGCCGTTGGTGTTACGACCTTTTGCGCGTCAAATCGGGTAGTACGCCTCACTTCTTTATTCATGAAGGCGAAGTGATGACAGCGATCGCCAATGGCGCGAGCATGAAAAACTTGTTGTCTTTAAACGCAGCTGTGGCCGAAATGCGCCGCTCGGCTGAGCACCCTCTCTCGGCACGCCAAGTGTGGGAAGGGGTGCTTTTGGTTTATGCTAAGGCCTTAGGGGCGCCGCTCTAAGGACGTCCATATCGCAGTAAATCCCAATCGAAACGGCGTCTTCTTTGAGAGAGGGCGCCGTTTTTAAATAGTGTGCTTTGTTAGGTCTAAAGCGCTTTCATCTTGGACATGGCTTCGCTCATCGCTTCTTCTTCAGGCGAGAGGTAATGCCCGGTGGTTGCGACTGACGCATGCCCCATCGCTGCTTGCACGACGTTGACGCTCATTTCGGAGAGCGCGTTCACAGCAAACGTATGACGTAACCAGTGTGTGGACGAGGCGCGAAGTTTAGCCGCATCCATGGGGCGCGTATTGGCTATTTCGTGCGCAGCTTCTTCAAAAAAGCGCGTGAGTACCACATAAAGGCCACTACGCGACATGGCGCCGCCTGCGTGTTGTCCCCGGCCTAGATTCACCAATAAAGGGGTCTCGGGGAGCGCGCCACCGATACCGGCAATTCCACGCGAACGTAGCGCTTCATTAATGATGGTTTGCTGTTCGTCATTTAAGGGTAAGCGTCTTACTTTAGCGCCTTTACCTACGATTTCGATCGCGGCACGCATCTTGAAGCCAACGCGGCGTGTCACGATCCAACTCGCACGCGCGTCGAGCATTTCGGAAGCACGCATCCCGAGGCTACGCCCCATCATCAAGATGAGTTTCATACGTTCACGAGGCCAACCTTCAGGAAGATTACCCAAGTGGTTTACGACTTCTTGCCACTGCTCATCAGTGAGTGATCGGTCGGCAAAGGCTTGTGGGGCGCCTTCGCCCTTTAATAACGGCACCTTAGGGCTCACTTGATCAAAGGGACTGAATATCAGATAGCCCGTATTTTTGAGAAAGTTAAAGAGTTGACGCACAACCACCACAGCATTACGGCGGCTCGTACTTTGAAGAGGACCATTAAAGGGACGCCAAGCGGGCGAGTGGCGTGGCATGTTTTTTGGACCAATCCAGCGGCTTTGAGGGAGTCGCCAGGCGGTAGCCCAGGCTTTTTCGTCGGTACGACCTAACCCTTCGAGCCAACGTAAATAAAGCGCAGCGTCCCCCGCGCGAATGCTTGAGAGCGCCGTTTGACGTTCTCTCAAACACCACAACAAAAAGCGCTCCGCTTCTTTACGGTAACTCGCTAACGTATTGGGGTTTGAGGCGCGTGCTGCCAACCACACACGAATGGCTGCAAGGTCATCGTTGGCGTCTAAGGCGCAGGCCATGGTTGGGGCACGGTTAAGCCCATCGGCACCCGAAAGCTTTTCGGGGACTTCAAGGCGCTCAATAGGCACAATGCCGTCTTCAGAGGCTTGCGTCGCCACCGACATGGCTTGTGGATCGAGCGTCGTGCCAGGCAAAAAGAATCGGTCCGTCACTTCCCCCACGTCGTCACCGCAACGCGCAAGCCAGTGCATTAAGGCCGTGGCGCGCTCAGCGTCGATCCCTGTGATCGGTCGAAACCAACCCGCGCCCGCATTAGCCGCACACTCATAGAGGTCTTCAGCGGTTTCAATGCCAAAGGCTTTGAGGGGGACAGCTAGATCGGCAGGTAAGACGCGGGTGAGCACCGTGTCATAACGAAGTTTGACGTCTTTGAGTGCAGAGGCCGAGGCAAAATCAGACATGACAGACAAATAGTGGCAAAATGAATAGTTCTATCGATTGCGACCATTTTGCCACACGTATGCCTTTCTCTTCGGCTTTCATTGCACGCGTCTCAAGCGTACTCCTCGGGACCAGTTTATTTTTGGGGCTGCTGACGCCCGTTCATTCGTCATCCTATTTAGGGATTGGCTCTCAAACCGGGACGCCTTCAGGAGACGTCCGTGCGGTCATTGATCCATTAAAACGGGGTCGTGATCCTATTTTGAGTCGTGATGGCGCTTCGGTTGATCAGGTCAATAAAGCTGAAATCGAGCGTCCGGCGATCGTGGGGCAACTCAGCTTTCAGCGCCCTATGCGTATTGCGATTGAAGAACACGTCGGGCTCGAACATGATGCCGAAATGGTGACGGCCACTAAAGAATACTTGCGCCGTATTTTTGGGTCGGCCAATGTGAGTGTCTATTACTTGAGTCACCGCGACTTGTCGACGGCGGTTCGTACGGGGCAAGTGGACTTCTTTGTATCTGGGGCAGCCTTTTTTGCTTTAGAGCAATCGATGGGTGGGGTTGAACAGCTCGCGACTTTGTGGCCGAGTCAAAGCGAAAATCCTTCGTCGGTGACGGCCTCGGTGATTTTCCGCAAGCACCTTGAGGACCGCCCTAAGGCGGGTGACAGCTTTGTCGGGATCGCAGACCATGACTTGGTGGCGATGGAGCCCGAAACCTTGGGTGGGTGGTTAGCCGCAGCGGGCGAAATTGTTCGTCCTCAAAAGATGAATTACGACAGTCTTTTGGATCGTACCGAATTTTTGGGACGCATCCCGACGCGCGTCACAGAAGCCGTGAAGGCAGATCCTACGGTCATTGGTGTGTTACCTGCTTGCGAACTCGAAGCCATGGAACGTGCGGGCGACATTAATCTTTCGGACTTCGAGATCATGCGTCCTAAGGCTAACGATGGCTTAGCCTGTGCGCACTCAACCGAGGTCTATCCGGGGCGCGTCTTTGGGGCAGTGTCAGGCATCGATCCAACCTTAAAGAAGGCCATGACCGCGGTACTTCTTGGCATGTCTGGTTTAAAGTACGGCGCCGAATGGGCGCTCCCGGTCACCAACCGTTCGGTCTATGACCTCTTTTATACGCTCAAGATTGGTCCATACCAAGATTTGGCAAGTTGGAGCTTCCAACGCTTTATGCGTGAGCATGGCGAAGTCATTGCGCTCCTCCTTTTGATGGCCTTCTTGATTTTGAGCTATACGACCACACTCTCGATTTTGGTGCGTCGTCGTACCAAAGACTTGCGTGCTGCTTTACGTGAACGCGATCGTATCGAAGCTGAAGCCGCCCAATCGCGTCAGCATATTTCGAACCTTGAACGCACGGGGATCGTAGGACAGATGTCCACGATTATTGCGCATGAATTGAAGCAGCCTTTGGGCGCCATTACGAATTACGGCAATGGGCTTTTGCGTCGACTCTCTCGCGGTGATGTCGAAAAAGAAAAGCTCGAACAAGCCCTCAAAGAAATGGTCATTCAAGCCGAACGCGCGAGCAAGATCGTGGAGCGTGTTCGTTCTTATGCTAAGCACGACTATCCGCCACGCAAGGTAGACGACTTGTCGATCATCATCGAAAACGCGATTCAGACCTTTAGACGCTCTCGTACGACGGACGCTGAACTCATTGTGCGTATGCATTCTCATAGCATGGCCGAAGTCGACAGTTGGGAAATTGAGTTGGTGATTTTGAATCTTTTGAAGAACGCCGCCGATGCGATCTCGGGTGTCAAGGATCCCAAAATCGAAGTCTGTTTGATTCCCGATGGCGATACGCGTTGGATTTTGACCGTGGCAGATAATGGCCCCTACTTGTCAGACGAACAGCTCTCTCGCTTCTTTAAGCCGTTGCAGACGAGTAAAGGGGCAGCTGGTATGGGTTTAGGCTTGAGTATTGTCGCTAATATTGCTGAGCGTCACGCAGGTAACATCACGGTGGCACGTAACGGCGCACGCGGGGTGAAGTTTACTATGACGATACCAGCGCAAATGAATGGTCAAGTGGTGTCGGCTGAACTTGGACCCGAAACTGTGAGTATCTATGAGTCGGGTGGCAATGGTCACGTGGCACGTCAAGTCATTGAAGACGATGATGAGGATCTCTCAGTCGAAACGGCAAAAGCATCCAACGACATCCCGAAGACCGTGCATTCAGGGGCCTTTAATGATGCGGTGAGCCTGATGCAAGACGGCAAAATGCGCCGTAAGCGTCCAACGCTTCCGAACCATTAAGCTAAAAAAGACGAAAGCCATGGTTAACACCTCGTTAGCCGTGGCTTTTTTCTGCTATCGTTGTAGGCCTTTTTTGTTTTTTAAGGATCGACGCCATGCGTCCTGCTTTCTTTTCTGGCTTTTTGATGATGCTTTTAGGTTGCGGCCTGGCTGTTGCGAGCATGTACTTTTTGCCATGGCATAAACTCGAATTGCCAACGGCTTGCTTTTATCTGGTTCGCATGAGTGCTGTCTTAGGCTTTATGGTCGCGATTTCTGGCGTGATTCTTCAGTTTGCCTCTGCGGGCATTGCGGCAGGTGTTCAACTTATGAATCTGCTTCTTGGTATTGTGATTACCTTGACGGCGGGTTTTGTGATTGGGCCTTGTGACGCGGTGGACGCAAGCTGCGCCACGACAACCGCGCCCGTCATCATGATTTGGGGTTTGGTCATTTCGCTTTTTGCCGCTTTGAGTGGTTTAAAACTCTCTAAAAAAGCCTAAGGCGATCCATCGTCGACGATAAAAAAATGCGACGCTCATCCAACAAAGGAGAGGTCGCATTTTTTGTGTGGATTGGCAAGAAGCCCGGCTTTATGCGTCTTTCGTTTCTTCTAAAAGCTCGCCGTGGCTCATCCACTCCATGACGCCTTCATTCAAGATTCTCAAACGTCGATGATGTTTGGAAAAGATGCGCGCCGCTTCTTGCGCAAGGAAGCAATAGGGACCACGGCAATAGGCAACCAAGGTCACGGAATCAGGTAATTCATCAATGCGTTCGTTGATGGTGTTAAGTGGAATATTGATGGCGTGCGGCAAGTGACCTGCGTTGAACTCTTTTTCGGGACGAACGTCAATCAAAATGATCTTGCCCTGTGAAGCCCAACGTACGGCGTCTTCGACTTCCATGGCATACTTCGTCACACCGATTTCGCTCTCAAGCTCAGAGAGCGTACTCATACTTTGTTCAGCGGTTTCGCGTAGCATCACGGCTAGGGCAGCAACCTTGGGGCTTGTCAGCTGATAGCGTTGGTAGCGACCGTCGCGGGTGCAACGAACCAATCCCGCACGAAAGAGGACGCGTAAATGGGCACTGATGCTCTTGTAGTCTTCATGGAGGATTTCGGTGAGCTGCTCAACGCTTTGTGGGCACTGGGCAATTAATTCGATGAGCTCAAGGCGTACCTCATGACCAAGAGCCTTGCCAATGAGACCGACTTCTCTATAAAGCTTGTGCTTGTTTTCGATGTTTCGCAAGGGGCGCTCCGAGGGAATCCGTGTGCGGTGCCGTAGCACCAAAAATGAATATTCTAAATATTAATAGAATTAGGGTTGGCTTGCGAAATATTTCGATAAAAGGCCCGCAAAAAACAAAACGCCCGATGCCAAAAACAACGGGCGTTGCGTGCGCTCAAAGTATTTACATGAGTTGAATCTGCGGATGACCGCCTTCCATAAAGGTAATGTATCCACTTCGGCAACTGGCTTCGGTTTTGTCGAATTCCCAGTCGGGTAAGACCCAGCGTTCGATCACGGCATTGACATGCGCTCCTGGGTGATGCGTGTGACCGTGAATGACGAGTTCCACACCAGCCGCGCGAGCGCTTTCAGCGACAGCGCTTTCGATAACGTCTAAGTCACGCGGATTGGGAGGGGGCTCATGGTCGGTGTAGGCCTTTTGACGGGCTTCTAATAAACGTGAGGCGCGTGCACCAGCGGGCTGAGCAAGGAGGTTTTCTTGCCAAATGGGATCGTGCGTGATGGCACGTTCGGCCTGGAGGGCAGCGTGACGTACACACCACTGATCGCCATGAGAAAAGAGTACATTCGTGCCCTTCACGTTAATGACGATGGGGTCAGCCAAGAGTTCGGCGCCACACGCCTTGGCAAACGCTTCGCCCAACAAAATGTCGTGCGTGCCAGGCATGATGAGAATGCGACGACCTGTCGCCGAGTAAAGCTTGAGTTCTGCAATGATGGGATCCGCATCAGGCGTTGCATCGTCACCCATCCAATAGTCAAAGAGGTCGCCCAAAATGACGAGCTCAGCAAAGCGAGGCGCAACATTCTTCATGAAGCGCAGGAACGCCATGATGGTCTTAGGCTTATTGGCGGCAAGATGTACGTCGGAAATAATGACGGGATTGGTGAGCGGCGGTACGCTCTTGAGGCCGGCTAGTGCCGGTACCTTAAAGTCAGCCATGACGGTGTCCTATCTCGGTCAATCATGAAAAAAGGCGCCGGACGACGAGCCTGGCGCCCTTTTAAGGTGGCGTCAGTCGCACAATCAATTGTGCGACTGGCAGTGCTGAAAATTAGATGATTTCAGCCTTTTCGATAACCACATCGTCGACAGGTACATCACCGTAGAAGCCGCGCGTGGAGGTGCGAACCTTAGCGATTTCGTCCACAACTTCGGTGCCAGCGACAACCTTACCGAAAACGGCATAACCCCAACCCTGCGGGTTCGGAGCGGTGTGGTTCAAGAAGTCATTGTCAACGACGTTGATGAAGAACTGAGCGGTCGCGGAGTGCGGATCGGACGTACGAGCCATAGCGATCGTGTACTTGTCGTTCTTGAGGCCGTTAGCGGCTTCGTTTTCGATCGGTTCACGGGTTTCCTTCTGGTGCATACCGACTTCAAAGCCACCGCCCTGAATCATGAAGCCCTTGATCACACGATGGAAGATCGTGCCGTTATAAAAACCGTCGCGAACATACTGTTCGAAGTTAGCGGAGGTCTTCGGTGCATGTTCATGATCAAGTTCGAGGTCGATCACACCCTTGTTTGTCGTAAAACGAATCATTTTAAGTATCTTTGTAATATTGAGTTCAATGAAAAACCGCCCCGCAGGGCGGCTTAATCCCTCTATTTTCGCACAAGTGCGACTACTTGAGAAGTTTTGCGGATTTAATCGTCACTGTTTCGCGAGGGACGTCCTGCATGCCGGCGCGATAACCTGTCGGCACTTCAGCAATACGGTCAACCACGTCCATGCCCGAAACGACACGGCCAAAGACCGTATAGCCGTTACCGTCCTGCGCTTGATCAGCGTTCAAGAAGCTATTGTCATTGACGTTGATATAGAACTGGCTAGTCGCCGAGTGCGGGTACATTGTACGCGCCATGGCAATCGTGTACTTGTCGTTCTTGAGTCCGCCACGGGCTTCGAGCGGGATAGGATCGTGCGTAGGCTTTTGCACCATGTCGGCCGTGAAGCCACCGCCTTGGATCATGAAGCCAGGAATCACGCGGTGAAAGATCGTGTTGCTGTAGTGACCTTCTTCGACATAACGGATGAAATTCTTGACCGTGATCGGGGCACGAGACGGGGATAACTGCACCACAATGTTGCCGAGATTGGTTTCGATTTCAACGCGCGGATCAGCCGACGGCGCAGCCATCAGGGCGGTCGACATCAAGGCGGGCATTAAAGGAAGCAATAAACGAGTACGAAAGTTCATAATGGCAATTTGCGTTTAAGAAATTAATTGTTGGTAGGACGACCATCGATGGCCTGAAGAGCCTTCAAGCGCTTTTGCAAAATCTTGTTGCGCGGCAACTTAGGTGCAGCCTGTTCATAGGCTTCACGTGCGAGCGCAAGATAGACGTCGCCGAGGTTCTTACGAGCGAGCGCGAAGTCAGGGTTGATCGTGAGCGCACGGTTTAAAAGATCCACCGCGTCCTCAAGACGGCCAAGACCCGCTTCAATCACAGCGAGGTTATTGTAGGGTTCAGGAATTTCGGGGTAGCTGCCGATCAAATGACGCAAGACTTTGACGGCTTCTTCAGTACGACCAAGGCGCTCTAAACTCACTGCCTTCATAAAGTGCAATTGGGCGCTTTTGTCATTTTTTTTGAGACCCAGATCCGCCAATTCAAGGGCTTGAGCTGGGTTATCGTCCTTCAAAAGCTTTTCAACCTGAGCCGGAAAGTCACTCGGGTGCATACGCTGAGCGAGTTCTTCCATTTGAGTGGCGGCCTGAGCGGAACTCAGGGCGAAGGTCACGAAAAGGGCAGTGATAAGGCGTCGCATAAAAGTCTGTTAGGTCCTGTCGAGTTAGGCTATTGTCGGCAAAAAAGATGAGTCAGCATCCCGAGTATCGGCTAAGCCACGCATAAAAACGCGAAATCAGCACTTTTAGTATGGGCATCCATCGGGCGAGATGGCTATACTTTCTTGCATTATCTTTTTCTCAGCGAATTATTTTAGCCCACCGACGCCTAAAGGCGTTAATCGGTTGTTGATCAGGATGTATGTATTCATGTCCATCGGGCTTTTTTCGTTGATTTTTTATTTTGCTCAAAGGAATTGACCTCTCATGGCACTTTCGATCTACTCGACGCTCAGCCGCACGCAAAGTCCCTTTACGCCGATTGAACCCAATCACGTTCGCATGTATGTGTGTGGCGTGACGGTTTACGACTATTGTCATATCGGTCATGGTCGTACGTTTGTGGCTTTTGACGTGGTGCGTCGTTGGCTTGAAGCTTCGGGCATGAAGGTGACCTTCGTGCGTAACATTACTGACGTTGACGATAAGATCATTCGTCGCGCAGCAGAGCGTGGCATCACGACGACGGCCTTAACCGACGAATTTGCGCGTGCCATGCAAGAAGACATGATGGCCTTGGGTTGCTTGGCGCCGACGATGGAGCCGCGTGCCACGGACTATATCCCTGAAATGCTCAACTTGATTGAAAAGCTTGAAGCCAAGGGTTACGCCTATCAGGGTACGGACGGTGACGTTGACTTTGCTGTTCGCAAGTTCGAAAACTACGGCAAGCTCTCTGGTAAGTCCATTGACGACTTGCAGTCTGGGGCACGTGTAGACATCGCGACGGGTAAGCGCGATCCGCTTGACTTCGTCCTTTGGAAGAGTGCCAAGCCGGGTGAACCGCAGTGGGAATCCAAGTGGGGTTGCGGTCGTCCGGGTTGGCATATCGAATGCTCTGCGATGAGTGCCAAGCTCTTGGGTGACACCTTTGATATTCATGGTGGTGGCCCTGACCTCATCTTCCCGCACCACGAAAACGAAATTGCTCAGAGTGAAGCAGCGTCTGGTGTGCCTTTTGCCAAGGTGTGGATGCACTCGGGTCCGTTACGCGTGCGTGACGCTTCAGGTAAAGAAGAAAAGATGTCCAAGTCTTTGGGTAACTTCTGGACCATTCGTGACGCATTAAAAGACACGGAAGCCGCTTATGGCGCCGGTAATGGCGCTGAAGTGTTGCGTTTCTTCTTGCTTCGCAGTCAGTATCGTAGCCCGATTAGCTTCTCGCCCGCTTTGATCGAAGAAGCTCAGAAGGGGCTTGTGCGTCTTTATGGTGCCTTGAAGGATCGTGAAGCCGCCGAAGGTGATCTTGACTGGAACGAAAAGTATGCTGCGCAGTTTAAGGCTGCGATGGATGACGACTTCAATACGCCGTTGGCTGTCGCTGCGCTTTTTGAACTGGCGACCGAAATCAATCGTACGAATGACCCCGTGCTCGTTCGTCAGCTTCGCAAGCTCGGTGCCATCCTGAACCTTTTACAGCTCGATGCTGACAAGTTCCTCAAGGGTGGTATGGGCGATGATGACGAAGCGCGCATTGCTGGTCTCATTGAAGAGCGTCGTGCCGCCAAGAAGGCGAAGAACTTTGCTCGCGCGGACGAAATTCGTGCCTCGCTCCTTGCCGAAGGTATTGAACTCATGGACGGTCCTCAGGGTACGACCTGGCGCCGACTCTAATTAGGACTAGTTGACGGAATAAAAAGAATGGCAAAACGCGTTTTTCTCGATTTTGAACAAGACATTGAAGCTTTTGAAAAGAAGATCGACGAACTAAAGGAACTTGCAGAAAACACGTCTGAAAGTGCCGCCGCCGTTTCGATCGATGCTGAAATTTCTCAGCTTGAAGCGAAGTCTCGCGAATTACTGAAGAAGGTCTACGCGGATCTCACCCCCTGGCAGATGTCGCTCGTTGCACGTCATCCGAACCGTCCGTATACGCTCGACTATATCGACATGATGTTTACGGACTTCCAGGAACTTCACGGTGACCGTGCCTTTGCCGATGACGAAGCCATCGTGGGTGGTCTTGCTCGTTTGGCCGACATGAACGTGGTCGTGATTGGTAACCAAAAGGGTCGTACGCTTCGTGAACGTACGCGCCGTAATTTCGGTATGGCTCGCCCTGAAGGCTACCGCAAGGCGCTTCGCTTGATGAAGTTGGCTGAAAAGTTTGGTTTGCCAGTCATCACGTTTGTGGATACCCCGGGGGCTTATCCTGGGATCGATGCTGAAGAGCGTGGTCAGTCTGAAGCGATTGGTCATAACATTTATGCCATGTCGACCCTTAACGTGCCCATCATCTCTTGCGTGATCGGTGAAGGGGGATCGGGTGGTGCTCTTGCCATCGCCGTGGCTGACTCTGTCATGATGCTTCAGTATTCGACCTACTCGGTGATTAGTCCTGAAGGTTGCGCGTCCATTCTTTGGAAGGATGCTGCCCAGGCACCTCGTGCCGCTGACGCTTTGGCTTTGACGGCCCCGCGCTTGGTTGAACTTGGCCTCGTTGACCGCGTGATTTCTGAACCTTTGGGTGGCGCACACCGCGATCCGAAGCTGATGGCTGTGACCCTTAAGAAGGTGCTCGTTGACGAACTCCGTGCGCTCTTAAAGGTCGATCGCGACGCTTTGGTGGCTCGCCGTGGCGAACGCCTCGAAAGCTATGGTCGTTTCGAATTGGTGGGTCAGGCTGCCACTGAGACGCCAGTCGAAGCTTCTGCTGAAGTAAAGCCTGCGCCTAAAGCAAAGGCAGTTCGTAAGGCTGAGACCAAAGAGGCTTCTAAGACGACCGAAGACGTGAAGGCCTAATTTCGAAGACCAACGATGATCGTTTGATCCGTTTAAAGGCGTTACTCGACAATGGGTAACGCCTTTTCAATTTATACCGAAGTACAATATCGGTTTCTTGTCGTTTTGAGGCCAAGCGCATTGGCCACACATTCCCTTAGGACGGACATGGCGCAAACCACGAAATCTCCCACTGCTCAGAGAGCCACTTCCCGACGTGCCGCTTCGCCACGACGATCAAAAGTCTTGGCAGATCGGTTAACAGGGTTGGTCAATACTGCGCTTGAAAGTGCGGCGGAATCTTTGTTAGGGCATCGGGGTGAGGAGTTTGCGTTGATGCCACTTAATCCCGTGCGTGTCGTGGTCGCCCTCTCTGGTGGCCGAGATTCGATGGCCCTCTTAGACGTCGTTGAAAAGCTCTTTCATCGCGCACGTCAGTGTTTGATTTCACGCGTTCATGCGGTCTATATCAATCATGGCTTATCGCCTCATGCGAGTGAATGGGAAGCGCATTGCACCGCAGCCTGTGAAGCCCGTCGTATTCCGTTTACGGCGATTCCTGTGCACGTGAATGCCAAAGGTGAGGGGGTTGAAGCGGCAGCGCGCGAAGCGCGATACCGTGCCTTAGCGCGTTTTGCCAAAGCCGAAGCGTTCGATATTATTCTCACGGCTCATCATGAAGATGACCGCATTGAGACATTTTTGTTGCAGTGGTTACGTGGTGCGGGACCAGAAGGCTTAGCCGCTTTTCCGCAGACACGAGCGCTCATCATTCCGGGACTAGCTAAAGAAAGTAGCGATTCGCCTTTATTGCTAGTGCGTCCTTGGAGTGGTGTGCTACGTGCCGATATTAATCGTTACGCCAAGAGCATGAAACTCAGTTGGGTTGAAGATGAATCCAACCAAAGCCCGAAATACATGCGTAATCGCATTCGTAACGAAGTCGTGCCCTTACTCGACGATATTCGCCCGGGATTCAGATCTGCTGCCGCCCGTGCCGTTGCCCTCACGGCTGAAGCCGCTGAAGTGTTGCGCTCTGTGGCACAAGACGATCTTCGTCGTTGTCGTGATCATGTGAATCCCAAGTCGCTACGCTTGAGTGAATTTTTAAAACTGATTCCCGCGCGTCAAGCCTGGTGTTTGCGTGCTTGGATGCAGGCCGAAGGGATGCCGCTACCTAATCGCGCTCGTCTTGAAGAAGGATTACGTCAAATTCGTCAAAGCCATGCGGATACGATGCTCACTTTGCGTGTACGTAACAAGGAATTGCGTCGTTGGGGTGACCTCTTAGTGATTCGTGACGCTTCAGAAAAGGCACCAGATCTTTCGCGTAACGAAACACTAATTTGGGACGGTCAGTCAACCATTGCGCTACCGCATTGGGGTGGTGTTTTGGTGGTTAAGCCTTGCGAAGCGAATGAAGTCGGCATTGCCTCACAGCGACTTCGTGAGGGGCTTTTGGAAGTCAAAATGCGTCACGGGGGCGAGAAGATTAAACTGTGGTCCAATCGTCCGTCTAAGCACCTCAAAGATCTTTTTTCGCTTGCTGATGTGCCAGCCTTTGAACGTGCCGATCAACCGATCATTTGGCTCAATGGTGAGTTACTCTATGTGGCTTCGTTAGGGATGGATGTTCGTTTGTGTGATAATCCTGAGACATACGCCGATCGAGTCTGCTTTGAATTCCATGCTGATGCCTCTTTGTGGGACGAAAATGTGGCGCGGAATTTAGTTGATCGCTGATAGGTGGTGCGTTCGCGAGTTCGAATCTTGGCGCTTTCGCCAAACAGAAATTTGAGAGCCAAACTTTTTTTCTCAAAAATTGGACAAATGGCTCGAATATCAGTAAAATTGATCTTCTCAACCTATGACGGAAGTGTGGCAGAGTGGTTGAATGCACTGGTCTTGAAAACCAGCGACGGGTAACCGTTCGTGAGTTCGAATCTCACCGCTTCCGCCAAACAAGATACTTTACGACGCTAAACACAATCGTACAAAAGCGAACGAAGACGTACAAAGCGTTGCAAGACAAGCCTCTACAAGTATATTACTTGCAGGGGCTTTTTCTTTATCGACGTACAACGTCGAACTAAAGCTCCTTACACCGAACCGAAAGTGGTATCTGAAATGGCTACTGAAAAATTACCAGTGGCTCTAAAAAATCTCAGTAGCCACTTACCCGACTATTACTTATGTTAATTTCATAGAGGGTGTTTATGAGAGTGAAGAAAATCGCTGATTTATCACAGGGTTGGCATTCATACGGAGAAGGTCTCTACTGTCGTGTGCAGGGGGACGCTCGTGCATGGATCCTTAGATTTCAGCAAAACAAAAAACGTAAAGTCTTGACGCTTGGTGACGCAAGGTTTCTAAACCTTCAGGGGGCACGTGACCTAGTTTTTCAATTGAAGAAGGATATGGCTTCGGGTGGCGATCCCGTTCTTTGTCTCGACCGTTTACTTGGTCGTGAAAAGCACGAAGAGGAAGTTGATCAGGGGCCGCTATTTTCCGAGGTATGGGAAGAGGCGCTTGCTGACATTGCCCAGGTAAAAGCGTGGAGAAGCACCAAGGCAGAACAGCACTGGCGAGCGACTATCGTTACCCACATGCTTCCAAAAATCGGGCATATCCCTGTAAAGGAACTCACACGGGATCACTTTATTAATATGCTCAAGCCTATTTGGTGGACGAAGAACTCAACGGCCACGAAGGTGATAGGTCGAGCTGTTGCCATCATTGACTGGTGTAAGTCGAAGGGTTTTTATGAGGGAGACAATCCTGCGTTATGGCGTGGAAATTTGTCATTGTCATTACCGCCGCCTTCAAGGGTTCACACTATAACGCCACACCGAACGATTCATTGGAGGGAGTTACCGGACTTTATCGCAGATATGTGGGAGCGGAATACTGTGGGGAGTATCGCTGTAGTTTTCGGTTGTTTGACTGCTTCACGCTGTGAAGAGTTCGTTCTTGCTAGGTGGGAGGAGTTTGATAAAGATGCGAATCTTTGGAGAATGCCAGCAGCGCGAAGAAAGGATGGCAAGCCGTTTGAACATCGAGTGCCAATGAACAAGTACACGTGGGCATGCTTGGATAGAGTGAAGAAGATTCCTCGCACGCCATGTCAGAAACCTTACGTCTTTCCTGGACGAACCGGTAATAAGACGATCGCGTTAGGTACACCTGCAATCACGATCTTACGCGCCGCATACGATTGTACCATGCACGGTTTGCGCTCCACTTTTTTGGATTGGGTCGCTGACACGAAGGGCAGTAACTACATACATGCAGCAGAGAAAGCTTTGTCTCATGCGGTTGGCGATAAAGTTACTCAGGCATACCTACGCACAGATAAATTAGATGAACGTATCGCACTGATGGAAGAGTTTGGGGCGTACTGCTTTTCTAGGATTGAATCCCGTTTTCTTTAAATAAAAAATGCCTCCCAAGGACGGATCCCTGGGAGGTTTAAAGTTATGCACGAGCGACCTTTTGCATGTGTTTTCTGATGTCAGTGAGTCGCCAGACATTACAGCGGCCGATGCGGACTGCCCTAGGAAAACGACAATCGAGCACCCAAACTCGCAGTGTCTTTGGAGTGATTCTGAAGTAGTCACATAAAACTTGCGTAGCTACTGTTGTGATTGATGTGCATGGTCCTTCTTCAATGATTTGTCGTGCAGCTTCGTAGCGTTCATTTGCACTTGTCATTTCTTCCTCCTCGCTTCTCGCTTAACTTCAACTGTTATCTTGTGGACCTTGTCGAGCTTGTTCTTTAGATGGTCTTTAAGGTTCGCCAGGTGACACTGAGCGTCCTGCCAGTCAGCTCGGATAGCTGCTTGTTTAGCTCCGTAAACATAGCCCTCTTCGACGCTATCGAGCACCATGTCCTGGTCCATGTCGTAGATCATCGAGCGCAAATCATCGATGCGGTCATCACGCGTAACGATGATTCGCTTTTCTCTGCATGGCTTCATGCCGCACGCCTGGCAGGCAAGGTCCGTCATCATGTCGCCGACAGTGTCTTCTCTGATGTAGTACGTATAGCGTTGACCTTCTGACGATCGCTTGATGTGCCCTTGCGTGTGCAAGTGTCGCATCATGCCCGATGCTTTGCAGACTGATATGCCGAGAAGTTCTGCGGCTTTCGTTGCTTCGAGCGTTCCACCGTTTTGAAGAAAATCAACGATGCGCTTTTCGAGTTCAGTCATCTTTTTCCCATCCTGCATCTTTAATCATCCTTCTAATTTGTCTGGTTACTTTGAACCGCTTCGCATCTTCAAAGTGCATTTTGAGAGTAGGGTGCAGCACAAAAAGTTGATCAATCAGAATGCACACATCAGCGAGCTCTGAGGCCATTTCCTTGAGGTTGTTTTGGCATGGCTCAGTCACGTGACGTGCGACTGCCGCACTGGCCTCGCTCAGCTCCTCAATGCATTTCATCTGTTGGTGATCGAGGCCGTAGTGCTTGGCAATCATGTCTATCGACATTTCGTACACTGTCTGCATCATGCTTTCATCCCCTTGATCAATCTCTGAAGGTTCATCGACTGTTCGTGCAGCGCAATCGCATGCTTGTCCATGCACGTAACTTCAAAGCCCTTGCCGGACTTTCTCTGTGCATCGAACTTCTTTGCGGCCTTCTCGATCTTATCGCCAAGGTTTCTCAGGTTAGCCGCTAAGGCCGCAATGTCGTCCAAGTATTCCGTGCTCTTGCGTCGCACAGGATGCACCTGCAGTGCGTGTGCTTTGTCGTTTTTTGGTGGAAGGTCTGGGTTAAATGAAAGTGTTGCCATTGGTGCTCCAATAAAAAAAGCCCCCGGCAGTTAAGCCGAGGGCTGCAAATGTTGCAAGTTTGACTGTTACTTCTTTTCGGGAAGTTCTAACCGTTTCTTTTCTTCACGTTCAAGCTGTTTAATGCTCTTAGCAGGAGTCGGGAGATCCTCGGGCATCGTGCCGCCTAATCGCTTAATGGTTTCTCGCACCTCCTTACCTACGGAATAGTGCGTTTGGTTTGCTTCCCTTTTGCCAACGATGTGTTCGCGCCTGAGTTTTGCTTCGGTTTGGGTCGCTCGGAAAAGGTTTGCAGCCAGTTCTTCGTGCCCCATGTAGTCAAGGATCTCCTGACTCTTTTTCAAGCCTTTCCGTTCGTGGATATCCTTTCGATTAAGCCCTCCATAGAGGCCTTTGTATCCGTGGTTCTGGAAGATGGCATAGTCTCTGGGCTCAACGATTCCCGCGTCGTGCGCAGCATCGCTCAGTCGCTTGTTGTGCTCTTTCATTTCTCTGCGAAGGAACAGACGCTTTTGGTCTTCGTCTAGTTGAGCGAAGGCTTCTTCGTCAGCGAGTTCCTGACGGCGCGTTTGAACCGCAAAGTAAGTTTGGCCAGCGGCGATGACAGGCTTGCTCGGGTCGCCATTCTGAACGATCAGGTAGCAGGCATAACGGGAGAGGGCGACGTCATCAATCTCGCGAGACGAGCCGCTTCCGAGATCGACCATTTTACCAAGGTTGGTAAAATGGTCAGAATCGTTAATTTTCAAAGACTTACAAGCGGTCTTGGCCTTTTCAATAACTGCCTGAAATCTTTGCCATCGGCTATATCCCAAGAGCGGGTAGAGCTCACGCGCATACCAGTACTCCCTGCCGTCATCGTCCAGATGGCGTATTGCATCGAAGTTTGGCAGACTTGCCTGTTCATTGTTATTTTGGGTATTATCCATATATACCTCGTCATAAGGGTTAACCGAGCCTCTAGCGCAATGCACTGCGTTAGGGGCTTTTCTTATTGTACGAGGTTGTTCTCAGAAAAACCTGCTTAAACCTTCTCTCTCGAAAAGGCTTGAGCAGGCCTCCTCCAAGCGTACTGAAGGAGGCGCGTGTCAGAACTGCCCCTTGATCTGCTGTGCGACCGAGCGGATGTCAGGCGCAACCGTGGGCGGCAGAACCAACGTGTACTTCTGGCCAGTGACATTGTTAAAGAAAGAGACGCTGTACCAATGACGGAGCTTTGCTGTTAACTTGGCTTCGTAGAACATGGTGCTTACGATGATTATCGTTAACGCTGTATGAAAACCAGTGAAAAAAGCCAAGAACATACTCGACTCAGTTTGTGCAAGGATCGAGAGCCAAACGATTGCCATGAGTCCTAACAACATCCATTGTTTGCAAAAGATTTCGCACAGTTCTTCAAGGAAGAAGGTGACTTTTTCAGTCCTTGAGTGAAGTTTCATTCTTCGTCCTCGTCTTTATCAGCAGGTTGTGTGCATTCAATCAGTGCAAGAATATGGAACATCAGAACAAACTTAGATTCGATAGGCATGTCGCTCTCGAATATTGCTTTCTCAGTCTTCTTTACAAGTTTTTTGTTTTCTCGCATAAGTTTTGAGGCGATCATGAGTGCAGTAACCGCAACGCCTTCGGGGGTGTTTGGTGCAGGTTCATTGTCATTGATGAACTTTTTCAGATTGTCTCTGATTAAATCGTGTGAAATTTCGATCATTTTTTAGCCTTAAAAAGAGTTCTTCGCCCGACCTGGTGAAGCGCTGCCGGTTTGAAAAGCAGTTAGGCCGAGCGGGGGAAGGTGGTTAAAACAGCGGTTCTTCGGGATCAGCACCCGTATCAGGTAGGTCAGCCTCGTCAATCGCTGGTGCCGCGGCCTGTTCTTCGGGCGGTGTTTCCTGAGCTTCGGTGGCTACCTCTTCCTGCTTACGCTGTTTGAGCTTGTCTTTCAGCGTTGCTTTTGAGGACTCTTTCTTGTGCTCGATGGCTTCAGGCTGTTCAACAGGCTCGAACCAGTCCGAAGGTGCACTCATGCCGTCTCGGAGAGAGAGCCAAATCTGTCGTAGGCGAATGACTTGCGCTGCTCGGATAGCCTCTGATCTGCACTGACAGTATTTTTCGATCTGCTCTTTTGTTACGCCGAAGCGTTCCTCGAAAGTCTCGATGAGCTTCTTGATGGCCTCGGGGCTAACGTCAACAGAACTATTGATCGTGGCCTGGCACTGCTCAACGGCAGCTTCCATAACGTCGCCAGGGATCACAGCAAGGATGCAGGCTCGGAGTCGTCGTGCGCCTTGGTTTGCGATTAGCTCATAAATGTCTCGCGGATCTTCGAGCTTGTATGACCCTTTGCGCGTATAGCGGATGTGCGGAACAGAGAACGTTACCTCTCGGCGGGTGTTCGTTTCTACGTCCCAGGCGAAAGCCTGAACCTCTGACTTGCCGCCATGGTTGCTGAGCTCTCGAATACCGAACTGGATATTGCCCCACTGCTGAGCAACGGCCTCGGCCAGGCGGATGCTTGGACCAGTGATGCTAGAGCCGCCACGAGCGTACGCATAGATAGCAGACTTAGCAAGGGTTTCGCGCGTACAAGCATTCAGGATGCGGTCAACGGCCTTGCGCTGATCGCGTGGATTCATACGAGCAATCATGAGAGAGGCTTGGACTTCTGCGATTGCACGTGCGCTGTCTGTCTGCTGAGTAGCGAGAGCTTCAGGCTGAGTAGTAGGAGCGCTGCCGAACGGGTTGAGAGTAGTGAGTTCAGTCATTATTCGATGTCCTCAAGTTTCTGTTTGATAACAAATCGGCGAGTGCTTTCGCCTTGCTTTAAGTAGCGTTCGTAGATGTCTGGCATGGCCTTCTTGAATGAAGTGCTATCGAAAGTCACGCGAGGCTTAGTGCTCTTCCATGTGGCAAGAGTTGCTCCGTTGTGAGTTAGCGTGTCGGCCTCGCCCATGAATCCAGTTACCGTTGCTTTGAGAGCGTCTTCTTGCTCCTTGAGCTCTTTGATCTGTGCCTGTACTCTCAGCATTTGAACAAGTGCATCGGCCACATCGTCGGTCGCTTCACGCTCTTCCTTTTGGCTACTGGAGAACGTGGCCGCAACTTCTTCAGCTGTACGCGGTGCCGGCGGGGTACGTGCTTCAACGAGATACCAGAACTTACGCTCCTCTTCGATCAGCATGTCGATAATTTCTTCGTCTCGGTCGACTGTGTAGATGCGGAAGTCAGAGCCGCCAATCAATACAGCAACGTCGCAACGGTCAGCGCCAAGCACGGCCATGTAGTGCTGTACCTGCGTGAGGTAATACTCGGGGATTTGATCCGTGCCTTCTTCGCCCCAGTCGGCACCGGATCGAGCGGTCTTGATCTCAACGAGAACGCCGTCATCTCTGATGCCGTCAACGTTTGCGACCATGAATGGGTGAATTTCGTTTTGGAACATGTCTGTTGGTTGTATGACAGCATGGCCGGTCACGTCAGCATACTTCTGACGAATGACTGGTTCGAGGCGGCGACCCCACTCCATTGAGGTGTTGTCAGTGTCATCAAGCTTGTCAGAGGTCTTGTCGTTGTATACGTCAAGAGGCGTACGCCACTTTGATAAGCCAAGGATCGGGGCTACATCTGAGCCGCCGATACCGAGTTGTCGTTGTTTGAGCCAAGCAGCTCGGTCGGTTTCAAGTGGGATGGTGGTGAATAATGTCATTTTCGAATTCCTCATTCAATCGGGCACGGAAATTCAGGATCGTTATCGAGCAAGCAGTCGATGCGGTACAGCACTTTCTCGCACAAGTCGTCGATTGCGCGTTCACGGGCGGTGGCCAACTTGGCAGCGGCGATCATGCAAGCGAAAGGTTCGCTACCGGTGAAGCCTGCAAGGACTTCAGGTAAGTTGATGTTTGCTGAATCGTTGCAGATATAAGCGGTCAGCGCTTCCGGAAGGTTTGCCTGGATGTAGGATCGAACCTTTCCTTCATCGTTAGAACTAAGGCCTGCGTTCACAAGGTCTTCTGCGATTTGCGTCAGTGTTTTCATTTCCACGTTCCTTGAACAAGTGCACCGACCACGATGGCCAGCGCGCCTACAAAAGCGACAACCTTCCAAACCGTGGAAGGTTTTTCACAACAAAAAGGCTCGACGTTCTGCCGAGCCTCTTGCTGTTTTCGTAACTTGGCCGCCTGGCGTTGAGCCAATGGCCTTTTGCGTGATCTAACTTTCATGTCTATGTCCTTGGGTATGTGGTCAATAACCTTGACCGGATCTGAAAAACTCATTTTTTGTTGACGTCCTTGAAGATGCCGAGCTGAAAGCCTTCGAAGACAGCCTCGCCGTCAGTGCGAACATCGAGTTTGCGGAACAGGCTTTTTCTATGACAGTAGAAGGATGAGAGCTTGATGTTCATGAGGTCTGCCATCTCATAGCTTGAGAAACCTTTTGCGATTAGCACCAACACTGTCACTTCACGCGGTGTCAAGCGAAGCCTTCCGTGAACGAATCCTTCAGTTGTTGTCATGGCAGGATCAACTCCCCGTCGTCGTCGAAGTCGTCTTCGTTGAAGTAGTCCCAAAGATTCCAACGCTTAATGTCTTCAGTTGTCAGGTCGCGCATTGAGAGGCAACTGCCGTCATAGTCAAAACTGCCGACTTTAAAAAACTCAAGGTCAACGCCCGTGTATGGCTCAACCCTGATAAAGACAACATCAGTTGGTGGCTCATCGCCGTAAGAAGGAATAACGTAAGGCATTGTCATTTGAGAACCTCCAGTACGACAACAGAGACGGCGGCAACAATCGCAATGGCCGTCATCGTCTTGTCAAAAAGTTGATCGTCCTTGACGGACGGTACGCCGCGGTAGTCTTGGTCTGGTGAACCGAAGAAGCAGCGGAACAAAAAGTCGATAAAGCGTGTTGCCATGGTGTTGTCCTTGTAGGGTGAGGGAGCGAAGGTGAGTACCCTCCGGCAGATGCCTTCGCTTTGGGATCCTGACCCATAGGAGAGGTCGGATCGGCACATATCTGCGTCATGCCGTTTGCCCTCTGAAGTCGTTAGTCTCGAATCAGCTTTCGAATGTTCTTCGCTACTGCTTCGAACTTTGCGTCAGAGCTTTCTTGGGCCATAACGTATGGATCGTTGCAAGCGTAGAAACTCAATGCCGCTGCGAATGTTCTTGATTCGATGCAGTAATTGCGGATGTCATTTGCTGTCGGGGGCTTGATTCTGAGAGCGCTGAAGTAGCCGGCAGCGAAACTCTCGAAGTCTTTGATCTTTTGCATTTGTGTCTCCTGAAAGTCGGTTCAAGCGTTCTCTGCAGTTACCCTCGAAAGAACTGCTTTTGACGCATCACGTATGCGCGAGAGCGCTTGAATCGAATCTCAAAAAAAAGCCCCGGGGTTAGCCGAGGCGTTGGTGTCAGTCTTCGACGTAGTAGAAATCGTCTGCTTCGTCGTACTTGATGTCGTCCTCGTCGTACTGGTCGGCGCATTCCCACTCGCGTCTTGTGTTAACGAAAAGGTCGTCGTAGATGCATTCAGCGTCGCTTGCGCCGATTGAGAACTCGTCAGCCACGGTTTGGCAGTATTCAACGTAGTCAGAGCAGAAGAGACCTTCGCTAGAGCGCATGTACTCTTCAACTTCTTCGCGCACGCTCTCAGAAACGAAAATAATTTTTTGCATGGCTGATCCTTTCAACTGGCAATAAAAAAGCCCCCGGCATGTGCCGAGGGCGGTGTAATAGGGGGGTAATCTAGTGAGATAGATCTATTGCTGTTATTTTGCAGACCGCTTTCCTGTACTTAGGTAGGTTATATTGCGAAGTCTACCGTCGTAGTAATCTTCACAAAGTAAACCTAAGAATCGCTGGAGTGACTTTTTGTCTTCGGGAATGTTAATTTTGTTGTCTACGACCTTAATGTCGAGATCAGCAATCTTTGCGTACGAAACCAATTTTTGTATGTCAAGAGAATTCAAGATCCCAGATTTTTCAATCTCAAAGACTTTTTCTCTCATAGTGTTTGTTGCTAAAGTTTTAATTATTTCATCATCTATAGGATTGAATAATGGATGATGGTTGAAAACAGTAAGTTCTTCATCTGTAGCGGCTCTGAAATAATCTCCTAATTGGAATACTCTTTTGGCATAATAAAAGCTCTTGAAGTAAAGTTTCGAACCATCAAGTACAGCTACAAGCTTTGAATCTAGGATGAATCCTGCTCCGTCGAGACGCATAAATTCGTTGCTTACAAATGGCTGTGAAAATAATACAAAACGTTCATTAGATAGCTTCTTTTTGTTGTCGAAATATTGGAAAAGAAGCTTGTCTTCTGTGTCGTTTGGCTTGACGAAGAGCGCGACAATCGAATCTAGCGACGTCGTTGATGGGTCGTATACGCCACAATCCGATACTGACTTTGTTGGACGATGAAAGTAGTCGCTGTCGCTAAAGTTGTCAATCATAAATACATCATCGCATGTCGCTCCGTTTCTATTTCCAGCGGAGAATTCAATGATGTTTTCTGGATTTTCATAATCACAGTAACATTTTTGGAATAGTTGAACGACGTTAGATTCGATATCTTTATTGCTGATTTGTAACCGTAAAACTTGTTTATCAGTATTCAGAGCAAATATTTTCATTTTGCTACATCCATAAAACAACAGTTATCTATTTCAACTGCATTAAGGGTTCTTTTTGATATGTTAAAGACGTTCTGCTTACTAAGTAAGAGCACTTCTATGTCGTTTTTTAGCATGACTCTGTAAAGGCGATATCCCATTAGAGAAAAAATCCAACTTGGGTAAACGACATTTGATATTACTAGAAGGAGAAGATAAATTGAGCATGAAAAGCAGATGGTAGCTATTGTTTTGTCACTCATGCCAGAGAAAATTAACGGGAGGACATAGGCCATAAAACTTCCGAATATTTCGCTTGTGACCTGGCTCACAGACTCTATTTCTAATTTAAGTCTTTGTCCATCGTGCTTTCGCCTCAGAATGATATGGAAGGCTCTAAACGCAATAAGCACACACACACCAATTAGCAAGAGTATCCATCTCCAGTCGAATCCAGATGTATACATTGCAAAAATTATAGATAGTGCAAATGGAATTGCTCCAGAAAGAGCTAAGACTGCATTGTTTTTTCTGATGACCATTGCACACCTAACTCGTTGCTCTTTTCACCATTACCGTTCATGGTAGCCCCTTGTTATTTACTTCTAAGTATAGCCTTTGAAGGTCAATTCACTCGCTCTCTTTAGAAAGGATTTAGACCGGCTTCCTACTGGCAAAGGAACAATCCCCGGTGGTGCCGAGGGCTAGAAAAAGCAGAGCCCCGAAGGTTTTTACCGACTGGGCTGTAAATATCTATTTGATGGTGAATTTCGTTGCTAAGCTCAGTGATACGCCCGTTGCGATCGATAGTGCCAGATCCTTAATTGCCTCTACTTCTTCAGCATTTAGCCATCGCCATGATTCAGCTACAACAAGATGCCATACGTAAGTGAAGACGATGCCTGCTCCAATAGTAGTGAAGATGATTAAGGCAATAATTTTGATCCAAGTTCTAACGCGTATGCTCTTGATCTGGGCATCTCGTTCAGCCTCTCTCAGGTCTGGGTCTGATCCTGGTTCGATTTGCTGTATGTCTCCGTTCAGCTCTTTAGCCTTGAATTTCGGAAAATCGGTCACGCCATGACCTCAGACTGGAAATAGCTTTTAATCGATAGGTCGTCAATCGGTGTCTTTAGATTGGTGCCGCCGTTCGATGCGCGGTACCAGGGTGAACCGATCTTGTGAGACCAGGCGGATAGCTGAGATGCAGAAAACTTCCCGAAGAAGACGATTGTTCCTTCGATTAGCTTTTTTATCTCTTCAGGGGCTTTGTCCTCAAATTCTTTCCCTGTTACGGCCTCAAGCCCGTTGGCGTGGATATACCTGAGAACATTGGGAAAGACGGGACCATATTGCCACGCTTCAGGACGTTCCTTTGATAGTGGATGACCGTAAGTGGCTAATGTGACACCATCACAGCAGTACATGAGTTTCTGCAGCTTGGTCACGTTGTACGGCGTTCCAAGCTCTTTGCACATCTTGATGATGTATGCCATGACCTGGAGGCCGTCCATTGGGCGAAAAGCAAGTTCCGTCATGACTCCTCCGTAGTAGTTAATGTGTTAGAAGAAGACTTCTTCTAACACATTTTCACTCAAAAGTCCAGTAAATACCACCTTTTGCTCAACGAAAACCCATCTAAGCCCTCTCTCTTGAAAGGGCTTAGATCGGCTTTCTGCTGCCAGGCTCTGTTGCCGTGTCTTGGCTCTACAGATCGGGTCTGACATGACCTCTGCACTAATGCTGTCCTGGCAGGAGCGTAATCAGGTCGTTACGCATTGCTCGCACTCCCTTGTGTGCCGCCACAAGATCTAAGCGGTCCGAAGCTCTTCCCTTCTTTGCCCGTGCCACTCGCAAAGTCCTTAGGTCGTTGAGGTGGGGTTTCGGGGTTATTCGCTAAACCGATATGGGTTGTTTGCGAACAACCATATTAAACCATAATGGTTTACTAAAGTCAACCAAAAAATAACCCTGCACGGTGTAAAAGATAGTTGATGTGAATCAAGAGACAATAAAAAAGCCCGCGATATGCGGGCTGTTAGGGGTGAGGTGAGCGGTGAGTTATAGGGGAGAGCCGTTGTAGACGTAAACGACACGGCCTACGATGGTGGTTCGTTCTTCTAGCGTAAGCTTATCGATTGTTTGCGGATGGTATCGCGGATTGTCTGAAATTAAAAGCAGTGTTCCATCAAGATTACGTTGCAATCGTTTGATGAAAATCTGATTTTCTGCGCAAAGGCAGTAGATGCCGTCAGCGAGGATGCGTGTTTGCGCAGTATCGATCACGCAGAATGCTTTATCCATAACCGTTGGCTCCATTGAGTCACCGTGAGCATTAACAACGTGAAGGTGTCGAGGAGAGATGACGCCTGGTAGAGATAGTAAAAATTCAGGAGCTAAATCGACTCCGCCAACTATTGACGGCAAGCTGCTTTCGATTCCTCCCCCACATGATGCTTCAATATCAAGTAACGGAATTCTTACCCAGTTGCCATCATTAGGGTCTCCTAATCGCGAAATACGTACAAACTGGTTGTCGTTGCTTGCCTGATCTAGATAGCCAGTCTTCAATCCAAGCTTTTCTTCAATATCTCTGGCGATTCGATTACCAAAGCTTTTAGAGCCATTTAGCATTCCACCAATTTGTTGTGGTGATTTTTCAACCGCTGTGGCAAAGGCGACCTGGGACGGGTACTGAGAGATAAGTTCTCTCAAATTGTTTCTGCGTATGGTAGTGATGTCTTGCATATAACCCCCTTGTAACCCCGATTATCACCCGTCAAGAGTTACGGTGCAACAAAAAGAATTCTGGTGTGGCAGGTTGAGAGTAACCTTTTATGGTTTATAAAATGGTGTACAATGCACCTAGGAAATAAACTGTTATGGGGAAATTAATGCTTCCACGTGCTAACGCATATCTGAGGTCGCTGAAAAAAGTAGAGCGAAATGCTCTCGCGGAACGTTGCGGCATCAAGTTGACCTCGTTAAACAACATCATTTACGGGAAAAAGCTCTCAGTTTGCCTTGCTTGTTCTATCGAAAAAGAAACGGGCGGTGCCGTGACTCGAAGAGAACTGCTGCCAGAGATTGACTGGGATCTAATTTCAGGTACTGCTTTGGATCGATCTTTGTCTGAAAGAAGGTGAGGCAGTCATGAGTTATGAGGCTATGCACAAAGTCCGTGCGTCAGGTTTGACTGATCGCACTCAGGTCGACGTGTTAGAAGCGCTCGCGTTTTTCCATAACAAGGAAACGGGGGCTTGTTTCCCGTCGACTGAAGCAATTGCACGTGTATCACGTGTCAATGATCGAACTGTTCGATTAACGCTAAAGGCGTTACACGAACTTGGCTTTGTGTCATCAATTCAGAAGCCTGGCCAAAAGCGTTATTTCACTTTGCATCTTGATCGACTGCCAGTTGCTGAGCTGTTGCAGGAAAGTACACCCCTGTATGAATCAACACCCCTGCAAGAAATTACAGGGGGTGCAGAAGTTATACCCCTGCAAGAAATTACAGGAGAGGGCTGTAAAAACTTACAGGAGACCCCTGTAAAAAATTACCGTGAACCCCTGCAAAAACTTACACCCGAACAAGGTATTAACAAGGAATATAACAAGATAAATAACAAGGTATGTATAGCACCTTCCGCCGAACCTCTTGAAAACCTTGTTAAAGATACCCCCGAAAACGGGACGACCCAAAAACGGGACAACCCAAAAACGGGACGACAGTCGTCCCAAAAACGGGACAACGGTAGTACCGAAAACGGGACGACAGTAGTACCGAAAACGGTACACGACTCTATCAATACTCTGTCAACTACTCAGTCATGTACTCAGTCAATTGACGCTCCCGCGTCCTCCGATCTTTTTCCTGACGCCACGGAAATGATCGAGGAGAAAAAGCCGAAGAAGTCACGTGCTAAAGCCAAGACTCAATGTCCGTTCTCGCCAGATGAACAGATCCCTGATGACTACCTTGCCTACGCCAAAGAAAAGCACCCAAGCATCGATGCGCTCAAGGAGTTCAGAAAGTTCGTGAACAGTGCCTACGCCAATGGACGTAAGTACAGCGATTGGAAGGCCGCCTGGAGGACGTGGACTGCTAACGCTGAGGATTGGAAGCCTAAGACGACATACACGCCACGCAATAACGCACCGCTTCGATTTGATGACGCCTACTACGGCGACGGGAGTTTCTAATGACACAGATGACTACAGCTAGTTTCCAAGGTACGGGCGTTCGTGAAGTGACGTTGACCTGTCCTAAGCATGGAGCCTACATGGTAGAGCAGTGCTTTGTAGCAGGTCGCTTGGCTCACACACCTGAGTGCCCTAAGTGCAAGGCAGATCGTTTGGCCTCGCCGGAGTATCAAGCTGAGGTTGCACGGGCCAAGGCCGAGGCTGAGGAGCTTGAGCGTAAGCGCCAACAGGCCGCTAAGCATGAGGCCTACATGTCCGCTTGTCGCAAGAGTAACGTTCCTGCCTCTTTCGTCGGGAAGTTGCTGAAGGACTTCACCGTCACTAACGAACATCTGCGTGAGTCTCTTCGCCAGGCGCGTCTCTACGTAGACAACTTCGAGAAGGTGGCCGAGAAGGGCGTTGGCTTCTGCCTCTATGGCAACTGTGGTACCGGCAAGACGATGCTTGCTTGCGCAATTCTGCAGGAGTTGTTTGATCGCGTTCAAGGGCTCTATGCGCCCATGTGGGATGTGCTACGAGCAATCCGTAAGGCAGATAGCTTCAAGTCCGATATGGATGACTACAACAGCCTTGTGCGTGCTCCTTTGCTTGTGATCGATGAAGTAGGTGTGCAGAACGGAAATAGCTTCGAAGAGTCGCAGCTGATGTCGCTTCTGGACGAGCGCTACTCAAGACGACTGCCAACGATCTTTGTCACCAACCTTTTGCCGGACGAAAAGGATCAGGCAAAGAGTACATCTAACCCAAATACGCTCAGAGCAAAACTCGGTGAGCGGTTGTTTAACCGAATCCTAGGCTCAAGCGTCTTCCTTTACTTCAAGGGGGAAAGTCAGCGCCGTCGAATCATGAAGATCGATGAGGTGATCTGATATGAGTGTGAGTTTTGGACAGCTGTGGTTCAGCAATGTCGCCTTCGGGATTCTTGTTGCAGCGGTCTATTCGATTCTGATGTGGGCGAGGTCAATCTCTGCTAGGAATCGAACGCTAGATGTCTACGGTGATTGGCTTGCGTTCGTCGCGTCAATGACGGTGACAGTGGCTATCAGTGTGGCCTTTTGCGCTGATGTGTATTGGGTTTATGGGGTGTTAGTGAAATGACGAAGGAAGTAATCCATGACTCCGATTGCGCAGTGCACAACGAGCCTGCTTATCCGGCAGGCCCGTGTGATTGCGGTGCGCTAGCTAAACATGAGCGTCGATACGCAACATGGCTTTATCAGCTGGGTTGTAAAACGGCCTTACACCTTCGAAACAGGATTGCGTCACCTCTATGGCGGAAATCTTCGATAGCGAAAACAGGTGCCATGCGGGGACTGTGCCGGTTTTGCTTGTGCCTTCTGTTTGGTAGCCGCGCAGTGCGGGCTTACCTGCAGTCGTCACACCAAGCAGAAAAGGTTCGACAACACGACGATGACCGTCGTATGTGAACTGGACAACACGTCTGTTGTCGATGGCGAAGACTAAGTCGTCGTAAACGGACATAACGATTTCTCCGTGGTTTGGTTGAACAAAGCAGAACTTCTCAGGGCCCTGCAGTTCAATCATCCCACGGGGATCTAAAAGAGGCAAAAAAAATGAAAGCTGAGGTGATGCAAGAGATCGAATACAGGACAGGAAAGACCACGTTCCTGCGTACCGATGAAGGCCAGTGGTTCAAGGTGGCCACATGGCCCCATCGGCACGACATAGAGCTTGAGCAGGTGACTGGCAAACAATCGCCATACGAAACCAAGGCGTATGCAAGCCGAGTCCGTGGGGATGAAAGACCAGACCGTTGGGGACGTGAGATCGATGCGCGCGTGAGCTACTGCAAGTCCGTCGCACTCAAGGTCCATGACGGGGTGGTTGGCAGCATTCAACGATACGGGAGGATCAAGTGAAGGTGGCGGCGTGCATTTTCATTGGTGTGTTCTACGTAGTGATTGTGGCGCTCTATTGCTGTTGGGATCCTGAAGGAGACAAGGATGAGTGAAGGTTTTTGGGCAATGGTGGTTTGGCTTGTTTTTTGCGCTTTTGTTGTTTGGATTATGGCAAGGGGAGATAAGTGAGTAGGTGCATCGATTGCCACTATCTCGCAGGGTCTGAACGGACACCAACGTGGCTTTTTGGAGATGGCCGAGGCTACTGTGACCACAAGGACCGTGAGGGCGGGCGTTGGAACGTCCTACAGCGCATCGAGGGACCTTGTCGGTGTGATCGGTTCAAGAGAGCAGATGAAGCCCGTATAGCACAACGTATGAAGGCTCTCAAAGTTTTGAGGAAGAGGAGAAAAGAAAAATGATTTTCCGTGTTGAACTGCCGTGGCCACCGCGTGGTCTTTCGCCTAATGCTCGCTTGACCGTCTTTGCAAAGGCAAAGCTTTTCAAAGCGACGAAGATGCACACGCGATTGAAGACGGCACAAGCAATGAAAAAAGCTGTCATTAGTGAGGTGCAACTCAAAGAAGGAAGAGCCGATCGCAGATGGAAGGGCGGAACGATGAATGTGCGCTTAATTTGTACGCCACCATTAAACCGTTATCGAGATGAAGACAACCTCATTGCGAATTGCAAGGCCATTTTTGATGGGGCGGCAGAGGCGCTAGGTGTTGATGACAGCACATTCCATTTTCGCGAGCAGGTGTGGAACGAGCCTGAAAAGCCTGGTGCATTGGCTGTTGTCTTTGATTGGGAGGAACCTGATGAATGACGAGGAACGTGAAGGGGGAAGAATCGGAGTCTCGGGCTTCCTGCCGCCAGTGGCAGCAGATGCTCTTGTTCGAGCTTCCAGAGATGCCAAGGCGGTCGGGTGGGACAACCCTGTGCTCAGGGCAAAGATCATTGACTCTGCAATCGGAAAAGTCAAAAAGGAATATCCGCGTTACTTCAGAACACAAGATGACAGTGACAGTCAACGATGCGGGACGAGCAATCGGAGAGGATCATGTGAACGCTCGTTATTTGAACTCTGATGTTGAGCATGCGCGTCAGTTGAGGGAACAGGGCTATACCTATCGACAGATTAGTTTGATGTTGGATATGCCGATTAGAACGCTCAGGGATTACATCTCTGGGCGTCGACGTTGTCAGTCGGTGGCAGGTTGGAAGACATTTGTGAGGAGGTGGTAAGGATGTTGAATGCGAGACAGCAAGCGTTCGTCAATGAATATGCACGGGGAGGTTTCAAGAACGCGTCTGAGGCCGCAGTGAAGGCGGGCTATAGTGCAAAGACAGCAGATAGGATTGCTTCTCGATTGTTGAAAAATGTTGAGGTCAGAGACGCAGTTGAGGCTCGACGTGAACCCGCTAAAGAGAAGGCGATTGTTGACGCAACATTCGTTCTCGAACAACTCAAAGATATTGCACTCACGTGTGGGCAGAGAGTGCCAGTGACTGATGGTCTGACTGGTGAACCAGTGATGGATGACAACGGAAACATTGTGTACAAGAAGCTCGATGCAGCAGGTGCGAATACTGCGCTTAAGACGTTGTCTCAGTGCATTGGTATGGGGAAAGAACAGGTTGACAAGGATCAGACGATTCAAACGCTTTCCGAAACGCTTCAGGACCTTCTGCGCAAATGACGACTCCGACTTTTGATCTCTCAACCAAAGCAGGCATCGGTAAGGCAATGACTTTCCTCGCGGCTGAATGTTCGAATGATCCACTGCGGTTCGTGCAGGTGGCGTTCCCTTGGGGCAAGGATTCGCTAGAGGGAATGACTGGACCCGACAAATGGCAGACATCGATCCTTACCGATATGCGTGACAAACTTCAATCTGGTGAAGCTTGGGACCACGTTATGCAATATGCGGTGGCTGCAGGTCACGGTGTGGGCAAGTCCGGGCTTGTGGCTTGGATCATTCTTTGGGCGCTTTGCACCTTTCCAGATACTCGTATCGTCGTCACTGCCAATACGGAGAATCAGTTGAGGACGAAGACCTTCGCTGAGGTTGCTAAGTGGCATAACTTGTGCCTATTCAAGGACTGGTTCTCGGTCTCTGCGATGTCTGTTACATGCAAGCAACCAGGGCACGATAAGACATGGCGTGCTGATGCCATTCCTTGGTCTGAGACCAAACCCGAAGGCTTTGCCGGCTTGCATAACAAGAAGCGTCGAATCATTGTCATCTTCGACGAAGCTTCTGCTATTTCTGACTGTATATGGGAAGTGACCGAAGGGGCATTGACAGACAGTAAGACGCAGATCTTTTGGTTCGCTTTCGGCAACCCAACGCGTTCGACAGGTCGATTCTACGAGTGTTTCAACCGATTCCGACATCGATGGAATCATCGTCACGTGGATGGTCGCGATGCCGCAATGACCGATAAGAAAAAGATCGATGAATGGCTTGCAGACTATGGCGAGGACTCTGACTTCTTCCGTGTCCGTGTTCGTGGCGAGTTTCCGAACAGTTCCTCCATGCAGTTCATCCCTCGTGACATCGTCCAGGCCGCAATGGAACGACCGATGGGTGTTGTCAACTACACACAGACTGTCGCAATTATTGGCGTTGACGTTGCGCGATTCGGGGATGATGCATCGGTCATTTGGACCCGTTTCGCTCTCGATGGCCGTTCCATAGCAAAGCAGAAGTTCCACGGCCTTGATGGTCATGAGTTGGGTGCAAAGGTTGCTGAGCATTACAACCATCTACGAAAGATGGGAGTACGAAAGATTGTCATCAACGTGGACACTGGTGGCGTTGGTGCTTCTCCTGTTGATTGGCTTCGACATAATGGCTATCCGGTGAATGCAATCAACTTTGGTGCTGGTGCGGTCAATACTCAACGCTACAAGAATCTACGTGCTGAGATGTGGGGACGCATGAAAGAGTGGATCGCACAGGGTGGGTGCTTGCCGAATGATCCTGATCTTGAGACGGATTTGACTGGGGTTGAATACGGCTACACGCCGACGAATCAAATCCTGCTCGAGAAAAAAGAGGACATGAAAAAACGCGGCATGGCTTCCCCTGACAATGCCGATGCCTTGGCTTTGACTTTTGCCGTACGAATGAACGAATACATAGACAACCCGACGCCGCCGGCAGGACGACGACGTCAGGAGATCAGGAGTAGGGATCCTTACAGATAAAAGAAGAAAAAATAGGCTATGCAGGAACCCCAACCAATATATGCCGGCAACTGATATTGGATTAATAGTGGTAAGTCTTTGAGCTTGTTTGTAGATTTTGCCAAGGCTTCAAATCCCCAGAATAGAGAAAGGGATAATGGCAAAGCTCCACAAAAAAAGTAAACGAGGCCGAAGAACCACGCCGCCCCCTCTCTGAAATAGTGAGGAAAACCAGTAGACCATTTATTTGTTCCAAGAATCGCGCACAGTGCGATAACAAGTGAAACGATGGCTAAGAACCAGCGAAGTTCAGAGGCACCATATGCGTCTGTTAGATAAAGCTTTTGAACTTCACTGGCCTTTTCCAACTGCAAATCGGTCAGTTTTTGTTTCTTTTCGGCGATCTCACAAATAAGACGCTCTTCTTCAGTTTTTTGGGTCATTCGAGTGCGCGTGTGTGTTTGTTGATGATGGAGTATGAATGCACAAAGGAGCATTCATCGATGTCTATCAGTATCAGACGAATCACGTGCCGCGAGGCTTGGGAAAATCCCTCATGGTCAAAGATCGTGAGGGAGTATGGCGAGGACGTTAAGTACCCTGATCTTGAGCCAGATCCTGACTATGAGTCATATCTGTGGCTTGAAATCAAGGGGACATTGCACAGTGTCGGTGCGTTTGATGGCGATCGCCTAGTTGGTTTTGTCAACTATGTCACGACAAAAATACCGCATTTCAAAGGAAAGACTCTCGCGTCTTCTGAGAGTCTTTGGGTTGACCTTGACTACAGAAAAACTGGCGTTGGTCGAGAGCTGATTGAGTCGGCTGAACGATTTGCCAAAGAAGATGGGTGCTATGGCATCTATTGGGGTGTCAAGAAAGGTACTCGGGCTGAAAAGCTGTTCGAGAAGATTGCGACCCCAATGAATGTGCTCTTTTGGAAAAAGCTATGAGCACACTCAGTCTTGTATCAGACCTACCGCCGTGCACACCAAAAGACATGGCTGAAACGATGCGGATGAGAGAGGTTGTGGCGAAGCTACCACAATACGATTTTCCTACAGAGCAATTTTTCCATGGTGGCATGTATGTCAGAACAGTCCAAATGCCCGCTGATTCCATTTTGTGCGGTGCAGTAATCAAGGTGCCAACGGTAGTAACTGTGTCTGGTAACTGCCTTGTCAAGGTGGGTGAGGAAGCTCGCGAGATTACTGGTTACGCAGTCCTTCGGGGAGCCCCAGGAAGATCACAAATTTTCATCGCAAGGGATGAAACATTCATCACGATGTTGTTCCCTTCAAAAGCTTCGACCTTAGATGAGGCGGAGCAAGAATTCACGGACGAATACGATCAACTTATCTCTAGGAGAAGTCAATGTCAGGCGGAGTAGCAGGTGCAATTATTGCTGGGGGTGCTATTGCAGCGGCGAGTGCAGCCGCTTCTGTCTATTCGAGTAAGAAGCAAGCTAAAGCTCAAGAGGCCGCTTCCAGGCGTGCTGAACAACAAGCTAAGGCTACTGCGGCTCAACAACGTCAGCAACAGCGTAAGCAGGAAGGAAATTCTGCGAACGTTGGTTCCATTCTTGAACAAAATGCAAATTCTGCGCTTAGTGGCGGATCGACCCTGTTGACTGGTCCAAGCGGTGTTGGTGATTTGAATCTTGGTTCTGGCGGAAAGTTGGGGTAAAGCAATGACGACCGAAAAGGACATCCGTGAGCGTGTCCTTCGCAGGTGGAACCGGCTGAAGGTTGAGCGAGAGCCGTACGTGGCTCAATGGCTTGAAGTTAGTCGACATATCACGCCTGCGTCAGGGCGCTTTCTTGACGTAAAGTCTCGAAAGAACGAAGCTCGGGATCGATGGAACAAGATCTACGACTCGACTGCTGTGCGTGCTGCAAATATTTTGCAGGCTGGTCTGATGTCAGGTATGACTGACCCATCGTCGCAATGGTTCGCGTTGACAACAGGATCGCCTGATCTTGATGAGTCTCATGCCGTCAAGGTTTGGCTTGATGATGTTCAGCGCATCATGGAGATGACATTCACTCAGACCAATGTCTATCAGGCGCTTCAACACACATGGCGAGAAGTAGGAGTTTACGGGATTGGCGCTTTCGTTATCGTCGAGGATCCTGTTTATAGCTTCGTGGCTCATCCCCTCGTGTGTGGCGAGTACTGCATTGGCTGTGACTTCCGCGGTCGACCAGATACGCTTTATCGTCGATTTACGATGACGGCAGGACAGCTTGTTACTCGTTACGGTCGTGGCAAGGTGTCAAAGGCGGTTTTGACAAACTACGATGATGGCCATGTAGATGCGCCTTTTGTCTGCATTCACGCGATAGAACCTCGATTCGAAAGAGATCCAAGCAAGCTCGATAACCGAAACATGCCGTGGCGCAGTGTGGTTATTCAAGTAGATCACGATGAGAATGCTTCAGGTGTTCTCGACGAGTCTGGATATCGAGATTTCCCCGCTGTCGTTGGTCGATGGGGTGCTTCGGCTTCGGACGTCTATTCGGAAGAATCGCCCGGTATGGTCGCAATCGGCGACGTGCTTCAGCTCGGGCATCATCAGGTTCAAAAGGGTAATGCGATTGACTACATGGTCAATCCACCTCTCATCATGCCGGCTGATGCTCGTGACAATGAGGTCGATTTCCTGCCAGGTGGTCGATCATACATAGACAATCCTGGTTCGGGTAATCAGGTGCAACCAGCGTTTAATGTTGCGTTGCCGCTCGGAGACTTGAGAGAGGATATTGCTGACGTTCGTAACCGCATCAATCAAGCTTTCAATGTTGACCTTTTCATGATGATTGCGAACGCTGGCCACGGCCAGATGACTGCAACTGAAGTAGCTGAGCGTCATGAAGAGAAGCTAATGATGTTGGGGCCAGTGCTTTCCCGTCTCAACGAAGAAGTTTTGCGGCCACTCATCGAGCGGTGCTTTGACATACTTGCGAGACAAGGACAACTTCCACCGCCGCCCGAAGAACTACGTGGCCAAAAGTTGTCGGTTGAATACACATCGATGCTTGCTCGTTCACAGCGTGCCATTCGCGCAAATTCGCTGGATCAGTTCGTCAATCGTGTCATGCAGGCAGCGCAGGTCAATCCAAATATTCTCCAGAAGGTCAATGTGTTCAACCTTGTTGACGAGTATGCGGACTACTTCTCTGTTGCTCCGTCTGTCGTCGTTCCGACTGATGAAGCTCAGGCTGCAATTGAACAACAACAGCAAGCTCAAGCACAACAGATGCAGGCGCAACAGATGCAACAGTCTGCTGATGTGCTGTCAAAACTTGGCAAGGTTCCTGCTGACGATTCTACGATGGCTGGTCAAGCGGTCAAGGGAATAGCTTCTATGGCTCAACGGTAAGTGCGCGTGTAAAAAATGAGCGATGAGATCATGACACCAGAGCGAGACCCCTTCCGAAAAGAAGAGGTCGAGGCTCGCGAAGAGGAAAGGATTCGAAGGCAAAAGCTTGCCAACTCGCTGAAGGCTGTGTTGTCAACGCGTGATGGGCGAGTCATTTTGTGGCAACTCCTTTCTGACACGGGCATCTACCGAAGCTCTTTTGACAGAGATGTTGCAGTTATGGCTTTCAATGAAGGTCAACGCAATGTTGGTTTGAGGCTTCTTGACAGAATCATGTCAGTGGATGCGGAAGCTTATAGGTTAATGCAGGACGAAGCGAATGGGTGTGACTGAACAGACTCTTGGTGGTGGCGATGGCGCTGAGCCAACCCCTGCCGTGCAAGAGCCAGAAACGAATGCAGGTACCTTGCTGGAGTCGGCTGAGGGCGCCGAAGGGCAACAGCAGACAGAACCGCAGGAAGGCGGTCACGAAGAAGCTGGTGACTCTGGTGTAGAAGGCCAGACGGAAGGCGAGGGCGACAAGAAGGAAGAAGGCGAAGGTGAGAAGCAGGGCGCTCCTGAAAAATATGAGGACTTCAAGATGCCTGAAGGGGCTGAGCTTGACTCTGAAGTCGGCACAGTCTTTCAGGACGTTGCAAAGGAACTCGATTTGACTCAGGCCCAAGCTCAGGGTTTTATCGACAAGCTAGCTCCTGTTATGCAACGTCGTTCTTTTGAGCGCATTGCTGAGATCTCGAATGAGTGGATGGAACAGTCGAAGTCCGACAAGGAGTTTGGTGGCCAGAAGCTCGATCAGTCGCTTTCTGACATCGCTCGCCTGCGTGACACCTTCGCTCGAAACGCAGATGGCAAGATCGATGACGATATTCAGGAGTTCCTTAGTTCCCCGATGGGTAACCACCCGGGGACTCTCCGACTCCTAAGTCGCATTGGTCGTGCTTTTGGCGAGGCGAAGTATCCCGGTGGCGGATCTGCCGATGATGGCATTTATTCAGCCGAGGATTTCTACAAAGACGCAATGAAAGGAGGCAAGTAAATGCCCAATGTTGTGACTGACTCGAATCCGATCACTTTGGCGGACTTCGAAGGTCTTACTAGTGATAAGCCGGTGCGCCAGCTTATCCATACGATCCGAGACTACAACGGCTTCTTTGATCAAGCTGTTATTCAGCGTGGTAACGATGGCTTTGGTGACCGAGGCAAGGTTGTGACGTCTTACCCTGAAGGTCAAGTTCGTGCTTTCAACGAAGGTTGGGATGCTGAACGTGTGACTGGTGCAGACGTTCGCTACGCCGCGGCGATGGTTCGATCTCGTTCCGAGGTTGATAAGTCCCTTTTGGACACTCGTAAGCCTAATGAGCGTGCCGCTTTCCGTCTTCGTACGGATGAAGGGTTTATGCGTGGCCTTTCTCGCCATGTCCTCAAGAAGGTTCTATACGGTGACAGCAACCTTGAAAGCCGTGACCCTAATGGGATTTTCAACATCGTCACGCCTCAGAATGAAGCATTTGCCAATCGAATCATCGACGCCAAGGGTACGACAGAGAACAAGCAGACTGACATCCTATTGATCAATTGGGATCCTGCTTCGACGTATCTCTTCTATCCGGAAAACGGCTCCAATGCTGGTCTCGCTGTTGAGAATATGGGCGAACAATATGCCTTCGACGCAAACGGCAAGCGCTTCCGCGCTGAAATCACTGAGTTCGCTTGGGACGTTGGTGTGGCACTTTACGATCCGCAGCGTGTGGTTCGTATCGCTAACATCGATTCCACGAAGCTTACGAAGAAGAACACGACTGGTCCAGACCTTCTGGACTTAATGATCGATGCTCTTGAGCGTTTGCCGGATGAACAGCAGGGTCGCGTTGCCTTCTATATGAACGACAACACCCGCAGCTTCTTGGCTCGCCAGATCCTGAACAAGGACAACGTTCTCCTTTCTCAGGATGAGGTTGCAGGGCGCAAGTGCATGACCTTCCGCGGCGTGCCGATTCATCGCCTTGGGACGGACATCATGCCCAATACGGGCAAGGTTCTCAAGTAAAGGAGAGGAAAGATGATGGATATTAAGCTCGCGTTCTGCGAGAAGAAGGCGGCTACCACTGCTATCACTTCTGATGTGATCGATTTCCTTCAGAAGGCTCCGACGACCGGTCTGAATGATCGACCGCTCTATGTGGTCTGCAAGTTCCCGACCGCCCTTGTCGGCACCTCTCTGACCATTGCTGTTGAGGACTCTGACGATAACAGCGACTTTGCACCAGTGCTCTCATCAGGAGCCCTTACGCCAACTGATACGAAGCATGGCCTCGTCCTTCCGATGCCTGTCAAGCATCGTCGATACGTTCGCCTCAAGACGACGCCAACCTCCATTACGGGTGGCACGATGACGGCGTATCTGAGCGACGTGATTGAAGTGCCGACGGCCTATAAGGTCGAGGGCATTGAGTTCCTGCCGGGCGCAGCGGCCTGACGCATGGACAACTGAACCTCTTTCAGGGAGCGGGGCGGTGAAAAGCTCCGCTTTTACTTTATGGCTACTGCTGTTGATATCTGTAATCTGTCGTTAGGAATGTTAGGTGATTCTGGTGATGTGACATCAATCACGCCGCCAGATGGTTCACCTCAAGCTGGCCATTGCGCTCGATGGTATCCGCTTGCTTTACGAAAGCTTTACGAGGAGCACGACTGGTCTTTTGCTATTCGCCGTGCTCGAGGCGTTGAGCTTTCGAACATAGACAAAGATCTCTATGAGTGGAAGTATGCGTTTCTTCTGCCATCGGATTGTGTCAGGTTGCTTCGTGTGTCTGAGCCTGGAAAGGAAGGGATGCCGATAGATTTTGAGGTTGAACTGTATGAATCTAATTCAGGCCGTGCTGTATTTACGAACTCAAAGAATGTCGTGCTGACATATGTTTCATACATTGACACTGCCACGATCTTTCCGACTTATTTTGTTCAGGCGCTAGTCATACTTCTGGCGTCCTTCCTTGTTGGGCCAGTCAAGCGGTCTGACAGTTCGAGTGAAGCGTCTGTTCGACTTTTGCAGCAGTACGAGGCTGCACTTTCTCGAGCCAAGACAGTTGACTCAAAGATGTCCGTTCATCGTCGTCGTGTCGAGTGGCCGCTACCGTCTGGTTTACGTGTGAGGGTAATCTGATGGCTGTTCGAATCTATCAACGCGCATTCAATGGCGGCGAAGTTTCTGTTTCGATGTTCGCTCGAATTGACGATGGTAAGTATCAGACAGGCATGGCTCTCTGCAAAAACTTCCTCATCGAGCCACAGGGTCCCATCGTCACTCGACCGGGCTTCAAGTATGTTAATCGCACGAAACACTCCAACAAAAAGGCTCGCCTCATTCCTTTCAGCTTCTCGATTACTCAAACTATGGTGCTTGAGTTTGGTGAGAGGTATGTGCGCTTCCATACTCAAGGTAGGACCGTCTTGGGGGATAACGGTCAACCCTACGAGATCGAGACACCGTATATTGAGGCTGATCTATTTGACATTCATTACGTTCAATCGGCGGATGTGATGACGCTAGTTCATCCAAACTACCCACCTAAGGAGTTGCGACGATACGGTGCGACGGATTGGCGATTGGTTGATATTAAGTTTGGTTCTTCGCTTTCAGCTCCAACAGGGTTGTCTGCAGAACAGACAATCAATAAGGACGTTACCAATCCAACTGACTACAAACGTACATACGCTGTAACGGCTTTGCTCAGCGACGGTACCCAAGAATCAGTTCGCTCAGAATCCATTACTATCGATTGCAATCCGTATGGTGACGGTTCTTATAACACGATTAAGTGGCATTCGGTACAAGGTGCTGGCATGTATCGTGTTTACAGGGATCAAGGAGGTGTTTGGGCGTACGTCGGTCAGACAGATCGAACCACCATCATCGATGAGAATATCTCGCCTGATGCGTCTATAACGCCTCCAAGATATGACGACGCGTTTAAGGATCAGGATTACCCAGGTGCTGTTTCTTATTTTGAGCAACGACGTTGGTTCGGCGGAACGATAAATCGTCCAAATAATCTGTGGGCAACAAGACCCGGGACTGAGGCTGATATGTCTTACTCGTTGCCGTCACAGTCTGATGACCGTATTGCTGTTCGTGTTGCGGCTCGTGAGGCAAATCGAATACTTCACATTGTTCCATTGGCGCAGTTGATGCTGTTGACTGGTGCAGCAGAGTGGCGTGTGTCCCCATTAAACTCAGATGCCATTACGCCAGAATCTATGTCTGTTAGACCGCAATCGTATGTTGGATCGTCTAATGTGCAGCCTCTCGTGATCGGCTCGAGCATGATCTACGGGGCAGGTCGTGGCGGGCATCTTCGTGAGCTTGGCTACAACTATGAGGCTGGTGGTTATATTTCAGGCGATGTTTGTCTACGAGCGCCTCACTTGTTTGACAACCTGACAATCGTAGACTTGGCGTATTCTAAAGCACCGTTCCCAATTGTATGGGCGGCTTCATCTTCAGGAAAGTTGATTGCACTGACCTATGTTCCAGAACAGCAGGTTGGCGGCTTCTCAACCGTTGAAACGAGTGGATCTATTGAGTCGGTGTGTGTCGTTGCTGAAGGTGACGAAGACATCGTATATGTAGAAGTGCTTCGCAATATCAACGGGACTGATGTTCGTTTTGTGGAACGCATGAATGAGCGTCAATTTACGGGGCTGAAGGATTGGGTTCAACTCGATTGTGCAGGTACGTATCGAGGAGAGCCAACGAAAGAGATTACAGGCTTATCATGGCTTGAAGGCGAGACCGTTAGTATTCTTGCCGATGGTGCTGTAGAGCCAGAACAAGTTGTGAAGAATGGAACAATCACTTTGGATTATCCATCAAGTGTTGTTCATATCGGCCTGCCATACACTGCTGATATGAAGACACTTCCAGTAGCAATGGCCTTGCAGGATGGTTCATATGGTTCTGGTCATAAGAAGAATGTGAAGGAAGTTTTCTTCCGTGTAGTCAATTCGTTAGGGACTCAAGCTGGCCCCTCTTTCGATAAGCTCGCAGAATATCCTGCTCGTTCGACAGAGTTTGCAGGGAGCGTTCCGACCCCGATTACTGACGAGGTTGGATTTCAGATACAGCCTCAATGGTCGACAAGTGGGCAAGTATGTGTCAGGCAAAAATATCCATTGCCTCTTAGGATCGTGAGTATGACAACAGTTCTAGAACTGGTGTGATTGTGCGCGTGTAAGGAGTTCAGCCCTCTAAGGTGTTAGTCATCTTAGAGGGTTTTTCTATGGCTACAAACTCTGCTCAATTCGGATACGGAATGCTCATTGCGCAGGGCATTTCAAACACTATTACTGCGCTTGGATCCTTTGGAATATCCAAACACTCCAACGCGGCGGCTCAAGCTCAAGCAAACATCGCTCGCATTAATGCGCAAATGATGGAGCGTCAATATCAAGCCACATTAAGAGCGTCAGAGAAGGCGATTGTGTCCAAGACGATGGCGGCTGGGCAGGTGAAGTCTGCTCAGCGTGCTGCACTAGCAGCCAATGGTATTGCTGTTAGTGAGGGATCTGCTGCAGAGATGCAGGCATCGACTGACATCATCAAAGAGATGGATGTAAATCAGATCAAGTCCAATGCACTCAATGAGGCCTGGGGCTATCGGTGGAAGGGCGTTAGCTATGAAGCTCAGGCACTTCAGGCCGAGGCACAGAAGGTTAACAAGTGGGATAAGTTCGGAACGACGCTGTTGGGTGGTGCCTCTCAGGTTGCTAACAACTACATGCTTATGAGTGCATCAGGGGCTTTTGCCACGAACAAAAGCAGTGGTGGATGGAACTACCCAGACATCGCGTCAGGCTACAAGAAGACCATGATTGGGGGGTACTAAATGCCGATGGTTCCAACTTTTCAAAGTGGTCTGCCGCAGGTACAGGACTCGGGTAATTCAGGGCTCTCGCCTATCAGCGTTCCTCAGGATCGTACCGACTATGACGCAGTGATGAAGAAGGCTCTCATGCCAGTGCAGGACTGGGCTAATTCAGCAGTCAAAGCCTTAGAAGTTCAGCGTGCCAGAGTCATAAAGGCTGAAAGTGATGATGCAGAGCGTGAGGTGATGGGTGTCATCGATACGCATCTCAACAATCCAGAGACTGGATATCTGACCAAGATGGGGCGCAATGCCATGGATGGGTATCAGCCTGCCATGGAAGCGATGACACGTGACGTCAATGAGATCGTTGGAAAGCTATCGCCTCAAGCTCGTGAGGCTGTGCAGTCTCGTGTCTATGACCGTATGCAGTCTGCACATAGCCAAGCTCAGCGATGGAATGCGAACCAGACACGACAATATCAGTTGCAGTCCTCTTCGTCTAAGGTTGAGGCTTTACAGGCAGATGCGGCAAACCATTACGCAGATCCAGAGTATCTGGCGAAGTCCTCAGCTTCAGTTGAAATGGAGTTGGATTATCAAGCTCAGCTAATGGGGTGGGATGAAGAAACGCTTTCGAACCAGAAGCGTGCGCACCTAGACCAACTTCAGGCAAATCGCTTTTCTGCGTGGGCACAGGATGATCCTGTCAGTGCTTTTGAGGCATTGATGTCTACACCTGATGATTCAATGAGCATGGATATCAGGCGAAAGCTTGAAAATTCGCTGTGGCGTCAGTCAAAAGGGCTGTTGGCAGCTGAGTTGGCGGCAAAGCACCCTCTTACTGGGGATAGGAATGAATTGTGGGGGGCAATTAAGTCAGAAAAAACAGGTATTCCGCTAATTGATGAACTTACTCAAGTGAGGCGTGCTGAGCTGTTTGCGTCGGTGTGGACGCAACAAAAGACGGCTCAATCTGGGTATCGGCAGGATCTTGCGAAACGGGAAAAAAATTCATTGACCTTAATTGGAGAAACGGGTGTTGATGCAGATATGTTGAGCCGAGACCAGTTTGTTGAGGCTTATGGTGAGTCTGAAGGAAGTCAACGTTACGAGTCCTACAAAGCGAACGCTGAAACGGTTGCTGCAATACATGGTTTTAGCAGGATGCCAGTTGATGCGATGAACGCAGTGATCGAGGCCTCAGCTCCTGTTCGCGGGGCAGAAGACTATGCAGATCAAGTAAAGCGCCGCGATGCCCTTGTAAAAGCGAGGGATGAAGTCACAAAACAGAGGCGAAATGATCCTATCGCTTACGCGATGGGTACTGGGTCGTATGACGTACAAAGTATCGACTTTGACAATCTGCAATCAGTGGTAGGTCAGATTTCTATTCGCGCACAAAACGCTAAAACTATCTCAACTGATTATGGAACAAAAGCAAAGATATTCAGCTTGGATGAAGTTTCAAAACTTAAGACAAAGATCGATGGTCTTGGAGCTCGAGAAAGGTCGGCGTTTTTAGGTGCTATAGCTGATGTAGTTGGTGCAGATGGCGTTGGTATTGTGCATAGACAACTTGGTGAGGAGTATTCCACAGGTTTTTTGCTCGCGGCAGACCCATCAATGAGAGCCAATGGTGTCGCTGAAAACTACTTCCTTGGTAAAGCGGGTATTGCTGAAAAGCAGACGAAGGTTGGCATTGTGACGTCACCGAGCACGGGTATTCCTCTCAAGCTCGAGGCGTTGAATGGTCTCATTGACAATCCCGTAGTTCGAGAAAAAGTGGTCGATTCGATCACAGCAGTGGCGGCTGGGAAGGTCATGAGTGGAACGAGTGCTGGGGAAGCCATGACACAGGCCATGACGGAAATCGTTGGTGAAATTTATGACTACAACGGTAGGAAGGTTGCGCTAAAGGACGGTGTTCGCCTGAGCGATCTTGAGGACGCTGTTCGGAGCAATGTCCGTTCTTTTGAAAGATTGAAAGGGGTTGTTGCGAAGTTGCCAAACGGCATGCCCCTTACGGGTGAACAGGTCGCCAAGCTGTTACCAGATGCCGAATTGCGAATGTCTACGACTGGTGAGGACAACACCTTTGACGTCATCTTATCTAACGGCCAAAAGCTGATTCAATCGGATGGCTCTCCTTTCACAATTAAAGCGGTGAACTTTGAAAAATGATCTTTCTTCGAGAATATTCAGAGGAGCTACCGTCTGCTCCGATCCTAACTGATGTCAATCCATCCCCTTTGAATGATGCTGTAGAACCAGCACAAAAAGAGGAGCCTCATTGGTATACGGGTGTTTTAGATTCGCTGTGGCAAGGTGCATATTCTGCGTATTTGGAGAACCAGTCTGCGTTGAAGGGAGTGGCCTCTGCAACAGGATTGGGCGATGACGAATACCGCGCATGGTTAGACGCAACAGCTGAAGAGAATCGTCGCTTAGTTCGAGACGAATATACGCCCGATCCTGAAAAGACAGGAATGGCGGCACAGGTGATGTACGGCATATCGAACGGTCTTGCTAAGTTTGGGATGGCGGCCACTGTTGGTGCGGCTACGGGGCCAGGATCAGTGGTTGTGACTCCAATCGTATTCGGTACGAGCGTTGGTATCAATGAAGCTCAGAAGCTCAAGGACGAAGGCGTAGATGAAGAGACTGCTCGAAAAGCAGGCATGATCTCGGGTGCGATGAATGCTGTATGGGCGGGTGCTCCCGGGGCTATAGGTCGAAGTCTAAAAGCGAAAGTTTTGACGGGTGCCGGAATGGGTGTTTTTACCTCCGCTAATGAAATGGGGGCGATTAAGACCGTTCTTGAGAATGCGGACTATTCAAAACTTGCTCTTAAATACGATCCATCCGACCCACTAGGTATGGGAGTAAATGCTATTGTGGGTGGCCTTATGGGGCCTTTTTCGGCAGGTCTTTCGTGGAAGACCAAGGGCGCGAAGTCCGAAGCACCTCAACCGTCACAGGTGTCTGAGCCTAATGGTGTCGACATCGAGGATGCCGCACGTTTTCGTGCTACGCAAATCGCGGCGGATTCCAATTTACCAGTGGATCACTCTAATGCCGCTCAGGTTAGAGAGGCGCGTAAGGCTGAGGCTACCACGAGAGAAGCAATTGATAACGGTAAGCCTGTTCGTGTTAAGGAGAATGCCGTTGATCCAATGGTGATTCAAGAAATTCGAGCGAAGTCGTTAGAGAAGTTAGCCGCACAATCAAAGCGTGATGGTGCCATTTTGCAAAATCGCGATCGTTCGTCAAACGAGAGCGTTGCGCAGATGCGCGAGATCGCCGCTCATCCTGATTACCTGCGTGTGTCGATCAGTAATTCATTATCTGATGGTGCACCTGTTGTCACTGACTGGGTAGATATTCCTGATATACAGCGTGGTCACACGGTGACACTGGTTGACGGTACGGGGATGCGATATGAGTCTCAGTATGTAGTGGTCGATGCGGACACTGTCATCACGTCAAACGACATCAATGGTGTGCCCAATAAGCTTTATGGTGTTGAAGGTCTCGAAGCTTCGTACGCTGTAGCTGGTAATGGTCGAGTGACTGCGCTTGATCATGCATATGATCTCGGAACCGCAGAAGGCTATCGCTCAGAGTTGGCTGGTGACTACGAACGTCACGGGGTTAATCCTGACGTGATCAGCCAGATGAAAAAGCCCATTCTTGTTCGCGTTGTTGATCGCGAGAAGTTGCCCGCAGACATTGCCGACAGAACCAATACTCGAAGCACGTCTGAGTTGAGTCAGGTTGAGCAAGCGATCAATGATTCACAACGCATTGATTTGAGTGCGTTGACATTTACAGACGATGGCAACGTGTCACCAGAGACTGTCTATCAATTTGTACAGCTGATGCCTACAGCTGAGAGAAACCGTCTTGTATCAAATGGTATTCCTACAACGGCCGCAAAGGAGCGTCTTAACGCAGCCATTTTTCAGGCGGTTTACAAGACGCCTGGGTTAACAAACCTACTTGACTCTGAAAATGCGCCGAATGGTATTGCGTCATTGCTTCGTGCTTATCGTGCATTAGCTCCTCGACTGCTCGATCTAGATGGTACGGGTGATGTTGATATCCGTGTACCACTTGCTGAGGTGCTCAATGAGATGCAAGCCGTTCGAGCGAGTGGCAAACGATTGTCAATGGCAGAACTAGCCGCGCAACGGTCTGCGATGCGGTCACCAATGGCTCAGACGTTGATGGAGTACTTCGCCAAGGTTGAGCATGAAGGTGGTGGGTATCGTCGCATTGTGGAGGACATTTCAGAAAGTGCTGAGATGATTCGTCAGGCTCGATCTATGGCTGACGAGGAATCTCGGTCTGGTGGCGCAGGGATGTTTGGAGATATTACAACGCTCTCTCAGCTCGATGTAATGCGAGACTTCTCACGCCGCACAGGTGTTGAAATTGATGAAGGGCTGTTTATCAAGACAGATAGCCTAGCTGGGGCTGTCAAGTTCGAGGCGGAGCGACGTGGACAAGCTTTGCGAGATGCCATTGACTATGCGATGCGTGAGGAAGGTTTCGCCCCTATTTCAGCTCCAAAGCCTTTTAGCTTAGTTGAAGTTGGGCGTGATGGAGATAACGTTCATCGCGTTTTTGGTTTTGATGGAAAGGCTGATCTGATGGTCATGCCAGAAGGTGTTGATGGTGTTATGCCGCTTCCTGTACGACTACAGGAAGGTACGCTTAAGGGCGACCACATTCGCAAGCACGAGAAGGAACTTCAACAGGCTGGTTATTCAAATGTTGAACACGCACTTTACGATGTTGTGAGGAATTGGGCGTGGGTGTCCAAAGGAACGAAGGCTGACAGCTTGCGAATTGTTCGTCCTATCGTTGTTGATGAGAAAGGACGACTGACTCGTGCAGTAATTCAGGCTGAGTTTCAGAAGGTTGCGGGGAGTTATCGTGTTGGGTCTGTGTTCTATAGCAAGCAACCTATAGAAAAAGAAACCCTGTTGTTTGATCGTCAGACTCACGACCGTGGCCTCCTCTCGTTGCACAAAGAGCAACCTCAGGACTGGCATCCACCCGCGACTTCAGTCGGCAACAACAGGGATTCTAGAACTGCAGTTCCTAATAGAAGTATCGGTCAGGAATTTGGTGATGTCAAGACTTTTAAAGCCCTTGCTGATGCAGAAAAACGCGCCAAAGATTCCGAGATTGTGAAAGAGAGCATGGAGAGGATTCGAGACTCTGCAAAGGATGTTGAATTGAAACAATTGACTCACCAGGCTTTGATTGCGTTAGAGGATCATCCTGATTTAACGATACCGCTTGTTGACGAAGATGGAAACTCCGCCTCGATTAGCGCAGCAGAGCTCATTGCTAGAGAGGATGCAAAGGCTGATGAGATTACGCGTGCAGCGGCTGATGGCGTTACAACTGCCGTTGCGTGTGCCTTGATGAATAACGGGATTTAACAATGGCAGATTTTCGTAAAAAGCAGATGCGCAAAGAGTGTGTGGAGCGCGTTCAACTTTCTCTTGGTAAGGCTATTACGCCGACTGAAGCCTCTGACATGCTAGCTAACGTCAGAGCAAAGATGGCTGAAATTAGGTTGAAAAATCCTGTCTTATGGGACGGCATGACAAAGCAGATGCGCGTTGATATGGCTGTCAAAGAGGTTCAAGCTGCCATGCAAGCTCAGGCCTTGAAGATCAAGCAACGTGCACGCCTAAATGTCATTGCTCAAGCCAATATTGAGAAAAGCATTGGATTAGCGAGAAAGCGTGGGTACCATGGATATTCTGCTGGTACGCAGGTTCTTCAGGAAGTCGATCGATATGTGCAGTCAGCTCAAGCAGAAGTTGCTTCAGATTTTCTTGTTGCCTTAGAGGGAAAGCAAAAAGGCATCCTTGGATTGATGGAAGACAAAGAGTTCGCCCGCACAGTCGTGCGTGAAGTCTATGGCCTTGATACCGGTAGCAAGATGGCCAAAGAGGTTGCTACGGTATGGAAGGAAATGTCAGACACTTGCGTGGATCGTTTCAATGCCGCTGGCGGTAATCTTGGAAAGTTAGAGCATTACATTCCTCAAACTCATGATGATGCTCGTCTGCGCCAGGCGCATGAAATTTTGAAGGGTGACAATGCCTTTCAGAGATTTCAGCATGAGTTTGGTTACACGTTCAATGATCATAATCCTTACGGAGATAACCAAAAGGCGTGGGTTTCGTATGTCTTTGATCGAATCGACAAGGATCGATACGTTGACTTAAATGGGGAAAAGATGTCTGATGCGGACATCGTCCAGATGCTTGCTAAGGCTTACGACACAATTGTTCAGAATGGTGCGGAAAACTTTGAGGTCTCTAATGTTGCAAGTGAAGCATTCAGCGGCGCAGGTCGTGCTAATCGTGGTGACCTACATCGTGCGCTCCATTTCAAAGATGCGGAAGCTTTCATCGAGTATCAGGAGACTTTTGGTCACGGATCGTTCTTTGGAAACATGCTTGGAAGCTTACGACGTACAGCAAAGGATGCGGCTCTATTAGAAAAAATGGGACCGAATCCGAATAATATGAACCGGGGGATAAAACGTATTTGCCAAGCAGAAGCTGACCAAATGAATGGACGAATGCAAGGCGTTTTAGCACCAAAGAAAACTTGGAAGATTGGCCTGTCGAGTAGGTTCTATGACTCTGCGTGGTCTGTGTTGAACGGTGAAGCTAGCATGGTTAGGCCTGATAGAGCCTTTGTAGCCAGTCTCATGGGGGGTGTTAGGAATTTAGAAGTCGTTGGCAAATTACAAAGCACTTTTATCAACTCCTTACCAGATGTTGTTTCCTATTTTGTGACATCTCGACTTAATAAGACCCCGTTACTTCGTGCGACAGCCAACTTATGTAAAGCTTGGGGAAGCGAATCAAAAGACATTGCTAAACGTGCAGGTTTAATGGCAGACGCTCTGGCCTCTAATCTTGAAAGGTTTGGTCAAAACAACGTCGGGCAAGGATGGACGGGTATGTTGGCCAACGCGATGATGAAGTTAAGCCTTCTTGACCAGTGGACCAACGGCGTACGTCAGGCATCTATGATCAATATGATGGGTACGATGGCGATGGTGCGACAGTGGGATTGGAATGGATTAGAGCCGTTTCAGAGACGTCAGTTAGAGCGACTTGGAGTTACTGAGCGCGACTGGAAGCTTTGGCAAGCGGCTGAACCTTACGTTGCTCACAATGGCGCGAGAGTCTTGACGAGACAGGATATTCGTGAAGTTGACTTGAACAAGTTAAACGGAATAGATCCTGATGGCTTGAGCCCAGATGTTGAGAATCCATTTACACAAAGGGACATAGATCATGCTGTGACGACCTACATGGCCTTTTTAAGGGATGAGTCAGGGTTAGCCTCACTTGCTCCTGATTTAAGAACACGGGCTTTATCTAATGTTATGGGAGAACGCGGAACTTTGGGAGGGGAGGCTATGCGTTCATTTTTGCTATTTAAGTCATTTCCTATTGGGTTTGTGTTGAGGCATTTAGAAAGAGCTGCTGATCTGGCGCAAACGCAAGGTAATGCTAGTCGTGTCAAATATGCCGCATCCATTTTGGTTGGTTCAACAATAGCAGGAGCTATTTCCGTACAACTGAAGCAACTTATTGCTGGCAAAGATACACAGGACGTTTACGATATGGATTTTTGGGCTCAGGCAGTATCTACTGGCGGCGGCTTGTCCTTCCTTGCGGATTTCATCATTGCGGGCGTTGACGGGCAAAATGCGTATGGGTCTCCTAACTGGCTAAAGTTTTTTGGCCCAGTCAATCAAACGGTTTTAGATACATTCGACGTCGGTAAGGCAATGATCAATGAGGGTCTCTATGACAAAGAAACGAAGGTTGGCGCTAAAGCCTTACGTCTCGCAAGAGGTCATATGCCTTTTGTCAATCTTTGGTACACGAAGGCAGTATTTGATCGTGCCGTTTATAACGATCTAATGGAATTTTGCTCGCCAGGCTATACGGCTCGTTTAGAAGCTTGGGGAATGAAAAATACTGGCCAAGAGTATTGGTGGTCTCCGACGAAACTTGAACCAACACGTATGCCGAAGATGGCAACAAACCCGAACGATTAGTGCGCGTGTGTCCGTACTCTCATAAGAAGATGGCTCCATTAAGGAGCCATTTTCTATGATCGAATATGTCAAAAGATTAGCAGGTCCGTTTACCTCTGAGGGGCAAACACAGTTGCCTTTTGGATTCTATATTTTTGAAAAAACGGACGTCTATGTTGCAACTGCTGACGATCCAGATGCTCAATCCACGATGCTCGTTTACGGGCAGGATTACTCCGTTGAAATGAATTCCGACCAGGATGCAACGCCTGGTGGCACGGTTACACTGACTATCCCAATTGTTAAAGGGCAGATATTTGTTGTAGGTTCTGCGGTGGCTTATACGCAGAACATGCAGCTTACCAACTACTCAAGGTTCCCGCCTGAAATTATCAATAAGGCAATGGACCGTGTCGTTGTTCAGGTTCAACAGATTGTCGAGCGCCTAGGTCGAACATTGTCTGTTCCGCCAACGTCAAGCAGTACGCCAGAGCAGTTGATTGAAAAACTTCTCGCCGCTCAAAAAGAAGCGGCTCAATATGCTGATCAAGCAGCTGAGTCCGCTGCAGAAGCAGCGCAATCAGCGAAGGACGCTACTATCGTTGCCGGCATGACTGATGAGCTAGGCATGGTCGCAGACCATATCAGCTACATCAAGACTGACGCCTTAGCAATCGACTCCATTAAAGCCTCTGCCGAACATTCGAATGCGATTCAAATCGTTGCCGCTGATTTTGCGACGCAGACCGCTTGTCCTAACGTTCACGATTTCGGGTTCTTTAACGAAGATGATATTCCTAGCTATACACCGACGGGTGGTTCAATCGACAAAGTGGCGGGAGGTATCAACGAAGTTCGACAGGTAGCTCCCTACGTTGACGCAGTGGTTCAAAACGCTGACGCAATTTCAAAAGTCGGAGGAAGCATTCAGAACGTCAACACCGTGGCAACAGACATTGCCTCGGTAAAGACGGTGGCGGGCAACATCGAGGCTGTAAAGAATGCCGCCGGCGTTGTGATGGATCTTAATGCGTCAATTCAGAGGGTGGAAAACGCGGCGGCTACCGTACAAGCGAACCAACAAGCCGCATTGGATGCCGCAAAAACCGCAACGGCCAAAGCGACTGCTGCCGAAAATTCCGCTACTGCGGCTAAGGCAAGTGAGACTTCTGCTAGTGCTTCAGCAACGTCAGCCAGTGGGTCTGCTTCGACCGCAACTACTAAGGCGTCTGAAGCATTGGCGTCTGCTACAAAAGCTAAGACTTCTGAGGGCAATGCCGCGAGTTCTGCCAGTGCGGCGGCAGGGTCGGCTAATGTCGCAAAGCTATCGGAGAACGCGGCCAGTGGTTCTGCAAATTCGGCGGCAAGTTCTGCCTCGGTTGCTGAGACCGCAAAGGCGGATGCAGAAGCCGCTCAAACGGCGGCTGAGTCTGCGAAGTCTGCGGCACAAACAGCAAAGACTGCCGCTGAAACTGCTAAGGCTGAAGCAGTTAAAGCGCAAGGTTTAGCTGAGACTGCAGCGACAACCGCTACTGAAAAGGCTAGCCAAGCTAGCACTTCTGCTACTGCGGCTAAGGCGAGCGAGACTGCGGCGGCAAGTTCAGCGGCTTCTGCGGCGGCTGATGCGAAGAAAGCGCAAGACGCAGTGTCGGCCGTGGGCGACCCACTGGCAAAAACGAAGAACCTTTCTGACGTGCCTGACAAAGCACAGGCAAGAACGAACCTCGGCCTTGGCTCTATGGCCACGGCTTCAATTGATTTTGGTACTTGGAGTGCGTGATGGCAACTGATGCACAGAACTTAAAACTCAACAAAGTTACGACAGCTACGAAACCTGCTTTTAGCAAGGTAACTCCCGCCAGTGGGTCGATCTACTGGGACGAAACGGAGAAGCGCGTCGTTGTTGGTGATGGAGCTACAGCGGGTGGCATAGGCATGGCGAAGGAGAGCGAAGTTCAGGATGTGTCTACGCTTCGTACGGAAGTTAACGCGATCAAAAATACCTCGCTTCCGTCGAAGTTGGATACGTCTGAACTTGAGACCGCGCTCAAGGAACTCATTGTCGAATTTGGAGGACAGGTACCAGCATGACGGTTGATGAGCTTATGACAGCAGTGAACGGTGCCATCGCGACTGGCAAGACCAAAGGTGACCACGAGATTAAGCCTGATTTTACGGGCGGATGGATCATGATTACGCTCGCTGCTTGCTTGTTGGAACGTGTACAAAATCTTGAGAAACAGGTTGATGAGCTAAAGAAGGAGGTTAACAAGGAATGAAAACTCTCCAAGAAGTTAAAGCCGCTTACCTGAACGAGGCGCTTGCCTCGCCAGTGGGCGGTTACGTTGTGATGGATCGCAACGGCAAGGTGGTCGCGCACTCTGAGAGTGAGTTCGTCCATTGCTTCACCGATCCGCTCGACCTTGAAGCCGCTCGTGCTAACGGCTATGAGTGCAAGGACGAAGAGATTGATGGTCGCGTGCTGACGTGGGTCACAGCCAAGGAGCGCCCTGGTGAACTATTCCGAAGTGCTGACGGTTGCTACTACTCAGCCAGTGCGTTGCCTGAAAACGATGACGCATTCGTGACTGAACGCTATGCGGCTGAGGTTCGTGCCGAACGTAATGCTCGTATCAGTGACACTGACGACTATGTGAAGCTAACCGATATGACGGTTAAGAAGGAAGCTAAGTCGGCTCGTGAGGCTCTGACCGATGAGGAGCGTGCAGACGTGCTGGCATATCGTGAGGCTCTTCGTGACCTTCCCATGGTACAAGGCTTCCCGTTTGTTGACTATCCAACAATGCCTGCTTGCATTGCTTATGAGTGTAGTCAGAAGGCTGATGCTCGTGCTATGCAGGCAAATATGTATAGGGGGTTCTGATGGCAACACAGAAAGACCTGCTTAAGACCGCAATCGTTTCTGGCGCGGTTCAGGCAACCCGTGTAATTACAAACGACTACATAGACGTATCTGTCTCAAGTGACAACTACAGCACTGGTCAACAGACGATCGTCTCTCCCGTTGATGGATATTTCTCCATGGCCGTGTCTGATACGGATGGGAGCAATCGGCAATACATGGGTTTGAAAATTCACGCAGACGGCGTCGAGCAGTCTGCAACTGTGAATGACAGTGGGCTGAGTTACGCCTGTCACGTTCCTGTGAAGAAGGGTAGCAATGTGACGATTCTTACGAGAGGTTCTTCAAAAGTGTGGTGGGCTCATTTCATTAAAGTTATCGGGGGGGGTATAAACGATACCTTAAAGCGTTGGTTTGCAACCGTTTCGGAGGTTCGTCATGGCTTCGCTTAAAGACTACCTCCGAGTGGAACAAGGCGCGTTCTTGTCTTCAAACAAGAAGTGGGTTGCGACTCAGCCTGCGCCCTCGCCTGAGCGTAGCATCGACATTCAACTTGCAACGCTTAACGGTAAAACCGATTTCGTTGCTCCAGAAACTGGTTGGATACATATCGAAGCCGTCGCAGTTAACCAAGGTTCCAACATTAACGTTGTTTCCGTCAGCCAAGAAGCGTGGTTGTCGTGTAGCAGCACAGCAGTTCAAGCAGGCCAACTACTTACTGCACAAGCTTTTGTGCAAAAGGGAAGGATGCTCAACATATGGGTTGAAGCAAAGTCTACCAATGTTGTGCACTTTATTCCGTCAGTTGGTAGCCAGTAACAACGCTCGCATGGAGGTAGCGGCATGAGTATCAAGAATCAACTTCGTGCCGCTATTCTCAGCGGTGGTGCTACGGGCGCGTCTCCGAGTGGACAAAGCGTAAGTATTAGCTCAAAAAACACCGTTGCAGATTGGGATACTATTTGCTCGTTTGTAGCTTCTAATTGTGGCTATGTCTCTATTAGAGCCCGTAGTTCAACCAGTCACGGGATGGCGACGATTGCATCAAACGGTACCTATTCAGGTATGCCTTGGGCTCTTGATGGTCTTGATTTTGGATTTTACTTACCAGTGAAAAAGGGAGAAACCGTCAGTATCGAGGGGAGAGATCTAAACGAGATTAGAGTGACGCTTTTAAAACTTGTTGGGGGGGTAAAAGCCCTGTGGCACGGCTTATTTGGAGGGTTGTGCCATGCTTAAGAAACTGCTTAGCTCGTGTCTTGACTCGCACCTTGAAAGCGAAAAGAACTGGGTCGGGGAGCAATCTATTCCGACTTCCTCAACCGTCGAATATCAATGGACACCGGGCGATTGGAATGAAATCATTCCTTCTGAAGCGGGGTGGCTTTCCGTTCGAACTAAGACTACTAGGAACCTTGAAATCCTTGAACTTGGTTCTTCTGAGGACTATCCGGCCTTTTCAGTGTCAACCGTCTCCGGGCACTATGGATACTTCGGAGCGTCCGTTCCTGTTAGGAAAGGGATCCCGATCAAACTCAAGATCACAGGGGACGTCCCTACGTCCGGTGTTTACATCAGGTTTCATCGGATTAATGGCGGAACCTAATCTTTGCTTCGGAGGTGTTTCTCATGCTTAAGAATCTCCTCCGAGCATTGCTTCAGTGTTTCGTTCGCCCGTACCGTGCAGGTGACACGATTACGCTTTCGCTGTGGACGTGCGGTGTTATTACGACAAATAAAACCGATATCTATTTAACAGTCCCGATTAATAAGCCCGTCCAAGGGAAAGGTGCGGTTTTATCTGGTGTTCTTACGGTTAGGCAAAACAACAACTATCTGTCTAGTGATGAGGATATATCAACTTTTGAAGTTTCAACAGAAGTATTGGCTGAGACTTTGAAAATCAAAATCACAAAATCTAGTGGGTTTGGCGGTGTTAATAACGATACCGTAGCTGTCTACTTCAGAGGCACTATCAAATTTGTTTAGTCAACTATGCCCCACCCCAGTGGGGCTTGTTCCCAAAGCGTTGTATACGCGGTAGCTTCGGTTGGAAGTTGTGGTGTAAAGAGCAGGAAGGCTCAGGCATAGCTATGTGGACAGGGATGTGAACCCTTGGTTCAATAGAGAGTAGCCGTCCATAAAGCATTAAAAACTCCATCGACAATTTGAACATCGATGGAGTTTTTTTGTGCGCGTGTGCTTTGCAAAGCGTAAGAGACTCAAAGCATACGGGAGGGTATATGCCATACAGGGATTTATCAGACGGACAGATCTTATCAGCAGCAGGCTCTTTTGCCGCGATATGCGGTTGGCTCAACTATTTGTTGAATGTACAGGAGGGCAAGATGTTTTCTTGGCGTGAGTTCTTCCTGCACGGTGCAATCAGCGCCATGGCCGGGTTAATCAGCTATGAGTTATTGGCATTCAATGGTTTGCCACCACAAGTCTGTGGTGCTTTATCAGGTCTCGCCGGATGGAGCGGAACTCGTCTAATGCGCCTGGTCGAGATTGTTATACAGAAAAAGTTGGGTGTTTCTAAGGAGGACTTAAATGACAAGTGAGAAGCGTGCTTTTCGAGCCTGGCCGCCGTCAATCGCCACGAGATTTATTGAGGACTTCGAAGGCCGTCGCCTGGTTGCGTACAAGTGCTCGGCGGGAGTATGGACGATTGGCGTTGGCCACACGGGCCCTGAGGTTTATCAGGGCATGACAATTACAGATGGCCAGGCTGACGAAATGTTGATCGGCGATATCCGTAAGGTTGCTGAGGACTTGTCTCGCTACATTAATCATGACGTGACGCGCGGCCAATACATCGCACTGGTGAGCCTGGCTTTCAACTTGGGTAGCTATGGTGTCATTACAGGCTGTCCTAAGCTGATGCGCAAATTAAATGATGGTGACATTGAAGGCGCAGCTAAAGAGTTTCTTGACTGTGACCGTGCCGGCGGAAAGAGACTCCCGGGGCTTACCCGTCGCCGACAAGCTGAGAGCCAACTGTTTTTGGGTGAGGAATAGCAGTTGGGGCATGAGAGCATTCTTTGGTGAATAAAATAAAACCGCCCTGTGTTTTTGCGGACAACGGGCGGTTCTATTAACTAACTACCGAGGAGATGCTCGATGGATATAAGTCTACCATTTGTGCGCGATTTTCTCAGCATTGCGTGCTTGCTTTTTGGAACGGTTATGGTTTCTAAAGTCGTTATGCAAGGACGTATTAACGGCCTTCAGTGTTTCATTGGCATTATTGCCTTTCTGTGTTTGTGGTCCATCATTGTTCCGTATGCGTACCAATGCGTTGGCCATTGGTTGATTGAGTTCACAGGAGAGAGGATCCCACAACTAATATCTTTGATTTGGTGGCCGACTGAACTTGCATTGTCGCCAGTTTTTGCTGTTCTATACCTTACGGCAATGAGTGGGATTGTTCTGTTCGCATTCGTCGGCTCTGATAAAGATGACGACGACGAAACGTCCGCTCACCGACATGCTGTGTTTGAAGTAGCTCAATGGCTCAACCGTCGCCTTTTAATTTGCCTTGGTATTTATTGGTTAATATCTCGTGTTGTTCGCCACGTTGTTATGCCATGGTTGGGAATCGCTCTATGAGGAAAATAATTACCTTGGTCATTTCTGTTATTACCTTGTTCTTTGCTGGCTATCAGTATGCGGCCGCATTATACGGTAAGGAGCTAGCAGAACTGCGTGAGGACTATGCCAGACGATTAGTTGAACTTCAGGAGGAGTATCGTGCGAAAGAGAGGTTTGCGAAGGACTCGATGGTGGCGGCCTGGGAGCAGAGGGACGCTGCTTATGCTAGGTTGCGTGAGCGTGGTGTTGAGCTTGACCGGGTGCGCAATGAAGCCAACGCCGCCAAGCGTAGACTGTCCTCAACCAGTAACCTTGCCTGTAAATCTGAAAGAGAGCAGATTGCCCGTAGCGCAGAACTACTCGAACGATGTGGATGTCTTCTTGAAAGAGGTGTCGAGCTTTCTTCAAGAGTTGCGATAGATAAGGATACAATTGTCAAGTTAGTACGGTAGCTCTGTTCGAAGTTCAGTGCGTGCTATACTCAGCACGCGGGAGGTTCGGAAATGTTCGGCGTTATAAATCTCTAAGTGGCTACTGACGTGGTATCTGAGAAGATTTGTGTCTTGTTTTGCCCTGTGCCACAAGGTGCAATGGAGTTCACCGCTTCCGCCAAACAAGATACTTTACGACGCTAAACACTATCGCACGAAAGCGAGCGAAGACGTACAAAGCGTTGCAAGACAGGCCTCTACAAGTATATTACTTGCAGGGGCTTTTTCTTTTGTGCCAAAAGTCATTCCCATTCATGTTGCAGTGGAGAAAAATGGGCTCCTGCATATAGCCAGGAATCAGCGTTTTATCAAAGTCCCTAACTGTAGCAATTACGTCGCTCATAAGCGTATCCCTACAAAAAAAGTGAAGCGTGAATGATGATTTCAGCGTCGAACAGTAGTGTTATCTTCCTTTGTCTTTTAGTGCCGAAGCTCCAGAGGCTCATAAAAGAAAACCCCGTGGCTGACGGGGCTGATGTTTAGATTTTTTCGTTGATTCCTAACTGCTTAAGAATTTTGTTGGCTAAGAACCTTGAGTTGATTCCGTGATCTACTGTGGTTTGTTTGTCACCACATCGCCAAATTTCGTGATCGCCTTTTCCTTTTCGGACAAAGTATGCGTTGTGCTTGGCAAAGATCGCTAATAGTTGTTTGTAGTAACCATTCATTTGTTTACGGAAGAGAGGCCACTAGAGTCATATTGGGTCGAATTGACTGGTTGACATTAGTGGTTTTGAAGGCTTCTTCCATTGCCATTTCGCAGCACTCTCCAACCTTTTTTCGAAGTTCTTCAAAGGTCTCCCCTTCAGTCACGATGCCGAGGTAAGGTTGAAAGTCGTTACATTCAGCGACAAGCATCTTACTTTCCTCGTCATAGATGACGAATACCCTGATTTTAAGTGGAAGGCCTAAGCGTGCGGCAATCTTCCACCCAGGGAAGCCAACACGATATGCAAACATTTAAGTCTCCTTCAATCGATGTTTGATTTGGGTGGGTTAAGCCCGATAGGTAATCTCATATTACCTTTTTTAGGGTTTCAATGTAAAACTGATTTTTACTTTTTGTAGCTGAGCCTCTGCAAAATCCCACTCAAATCTTCTCTCTCGAAAAGGCTTGAGCAGGTCTCCTCCAAGTTGTACTGAAGGAGGCGCGTGTCAGAACTGCCCTTTGATCTGTTGTGCGACTGAGCGGATGTCAGGCGCTACCGTGGGCGGTAGAACCAATGTGTACTTCTGGCCAGTGACGTTGTTCACAAAGGAGACGTCGTACCAATGCCTGAACTTTGCTGTTCTATACCTTACGACAATGAGTGGGATTGTTCTGTTCGCATTCGTCGGCTCTGATAAAGATGACGATTTGACTCAAAGACGTTCTTGAGTTGTTTGTCAATAACTGTACGATCGACGTTGAACAGTTCAGCCATTCATAAGTACTGAAAATAATCAGCAATTCGTAGCCGTACGCTTTGCTTCTACGAACGCGACAAGCCAATGCCAAAGAGGCAAGAACCATAAATAAAAAGCAGCGGCTATGCATAGCGTAGGTGCGCCAATAGAGGCAATTGGTACCGCACCTGCAATTGACCATGGAATCAAAGGTGCAATCACAATGGCGGTGTTTTCGAGGTCGATCGCCATTTGCTGACGATTAGGCCGAATCTCAGAGCAGAGCTGGTTGGTGAGCATGACCGCTAAAACCTGATTACAAGCGACAGCCGCCGAGACAATCGCTGTGATCGTGATTGCACCAAAAGGTGTGACTTTCTGAGCCAAGATCGGAATGAGGCGCTTGAGTCGTGCGATAAGGCCTGTGCCTTCAAGAAGTCCAGCGTACGTCGACGAAATCAAAATAATGACGCAAACAGGGAGCATTGAAACTAATCCGCCACCAGAGAGCATGCGAGCGACGTCAGGATGGTCAGGCTCAAAGCCGAAAAAAAGCGTTTGAAAAATAGTCTCAAACGGCATACCTTGCACGAGCCAACAAACAGCTACGGCTGAGAAAGTGCTCGCGATCATCGTTAACCGAATAGATTGCTTTAAAAAGATAAAAGCCAAAAGAACAATAGCTGGAATAAAGGTTGTGAGATCCAGCACAAATGTTTTATGAAATATGTCGGTGACATCGGTGGAGACAGCTTGCCCTGGCATCAAAAAGCCTAAGAGCGCATAAAGACCGCTGGCGGTAAGAAACGGCACCATACCGCTTTTGAGCATCAGTTTGAGATTGGTGTAGAGGTTGGTTTGCGTGACAACCGCAACCAGGGCTGCGCTCGTGGAGACGGGCGAACAACGGTCACCGACGAAGACTCCTGCAAGAATCGCGCCACCCGAGAGGATGGGATTGATGCCCATGGCATCCGTCATAGTCATGGTGATGACACCCATCGTGGCGACAGTGCCAAAGGCTGTGCCGGTGAGCGTGGAGAGGGCACCGTTAAGTAAAAAGGCGGCTAAGAGGCACCACTCTGGCGTGATAAAGCCGGCTGCATCATTTACCAAACGAGCAATCGTGCCTGAGGCGCGCCATGAACCCGTCAGCATGCCAATGAGTGCCAAGACCACAGCAATACCGAAGATCGTTTTGACGCCTTTCATTGCCATGGGTGTGAGCGCTCGAACGCTGTGTCCTCGATATAAGCTGTAACCCGTAAAAAGGAAAAAGCCAAAGACCAACGCCCATATGACCGATTGCCCTGAGAGGGCGCAGCCTAAAATTGCGAGTGCAAACGTGGTGAGAACAATGCCTTCGAGCATGATGCAAAAAATGATAAAGAAAGACGAAACCCACGATTTTGCCTGAGGCTAGCTCAGAATTTCAAGTCGATTGCTAGGTTTGCGCTACCTAAATTGAAAAGCCAAAATCCTTTTGGATGGCTGTATTTCAGTCGTTGACGAGCAGTTTTGTGTGGTTTTGTTGATAAACCCAAGGAGGCTCGTCATCAGTCTTTGGAGATGGGCTTTGGTGTATTGTTGGCAAGGACAGGTTGTACATTTTGAACATATTTCTCGCGCAATCTTGCCAAGCTAAAAGCACAGGCTTACTACAAAACCTGCGCTTCGTGAGGTGCTTGACGCCTTTAACTTGCGAGAAGCTTACTGACCGTTGCATAAAGTACGCCTAAGGCCATCAAAATAAAGATGGTGCCGCTGATTCGCGTGAGGAGTTGCGGCCCACGGCCTCGAGCTAAAAAGACACGGGCACGATCGGCGATCAACGCATAAAAGATCATGCAGACAAAGACCATCAAGGTATAAGCCGCAATCATCAAGGTGACCTGCGGGATATAGGCGATGTCTGCGTCAATAAACTGAGGAAAAATAGAGACGCAAAAAATGATCGGTTGTGGATTCGTGACCGAAATCAGAAAGCATTTTGAAAAAAGGCGATCGTTCTGATGCGTTGGTGCTTTGTGATTTTCGACGACTTGTAAGGGCGGCTTACGCCAGTTGTGAATGCCTAACCACAACAAAAAGAGCGCCCCCGCGATCTTGATGGCAGCAAAAAGAAGAGGGCTTGAAGCGACGACCACGCCGACGCCGGACATTCCGACCGAAAAGAGGAGCGTAATGCCTAGTGCCGTGCCTAAGCAGGCAGGTAACGTGCGGCGCCAACCATATTCGGCGGCAATCATCACGATCATGACGACACCTAAACCAGGTGTCATGATGTTGGCAAAGCTCGTAATCAAAAAGAGAAGAAAGAGCGAACTCATTGCTTCAAACTTCACGACCGGCCATGTTGGTGACCGGTCGTTGATTTCTCAATGGATGGGATTAACGGAAGGAGGCTTCGTAAATCGCGAGCGTATCCTGGAAGGTCAACGCGACAGCGTCTTGTTCGAAGGCATGTGCGCCAGCAGAGCGGCAGACTTCTGTCATGGCTGGTAACTCTTCACGCGTAATGCCCCAATCGCTCATCTTAAGCTCGGCCATGCCGCATTCGGCGAGCATCTTCTGCAAGGCGTGCAAGAAGTCGGACGGCTGAACGGCTTCGGTGTCACCCATGGCGCGTGCCAAGGCGACAAAGCGTTCAGATTGAGCGCCGACGGCAATCATGTGACCAAAGTAGGCCATCGAAAGCATGATGAGACCCGCGCCATGAGGCAATTCTTGATGGAAGGACGACAAAGCGTGTTCCATGGCGTGTTGGCTCGTTAAGCGCGTTGTGGTCATCACAAAGCCAGAAAGCGTATTGGCAAAGGCAACATGTTCGCGGGCTTCGAGGTTATTGCCATCTTTAACGGCAATCGGTAACCATTTGCCTAAATGACGAACAGATTCAAGCGCATACATGTCGCTCATGAAGTTCGGACGCTTGTTGAGGTAACCTTCAACGGCATGGAAAAGTGCATCAAAGCCCTGATAGGCCGTGAGATGCGGGGGCACCGACAGCATCAATTCTGGATCAACGATGGCTAACTTGGGGAAGCAGTTGACGTGACCGCCAAGACCCACCTTTTCGCGCGTTTCGGGGTTCGTAATGACGCCACCTGCGTCGACTTCGCTACCCGTGCCTGCTGTCGTGGTGATGGCGACCAAAGGGAGTGGATCAATGGCGATCGGCTTACGACCACCCGTGCCCGACTGCACGTAGTCCCAAAGGTGTCCAGGGTTCGTTGCGACGATACCGGCTGCCTTGGCGCAATCCATGACAGAGCCGCCACCCAAGGCAATCAGGAAGTCACATTTTTCTTCACGAATCTTTTCGCCCACAGCCATGACAGTCGCGACGAGCGGGTTGGGTTCCACCACGGGCATATGAACATAGGTGATGCCGCGTGCGTCTAGCATTTCACAGACACGAGGAAGGGCACCAATGCGTTCCATCGCCGAACCGTTAGAGGTGAGGAGGAGGGCGCGGGCGCCAGGCAAAGCTTCAGTGCGTAAGGCGTCAAGCTTGCCGGGGCCAAAGACCACCTTCACGGGGGCGAAATCGATGAACTGCATATTGTTTTTCTCCAAAATGAACTGTTGATAGGCAATTTGCCTTAAGACAGTCGAGCTATAAGTCGGGTATGCTCATTTTAGCGCTGTACGACGCTTTTTCGTCGTACCTTCTATTGTTTGCGAAATTTTCTAACGAAGGATTTACGAATATGTCCAAGGACAGTCTGTCGTTTCGCGAGTCTTGTGCCGCTTGGTCGGGTGGCTTTTTTGAGCGTATCCGTATCCTTACGGCGGATGGCGCCGGTGTGACGCGTTTGGGCTACGGCTCAAAAGAACTCGAGGTGGTCGAAACCTGTGAAGCCATCGGTCGTGAGTTGGGACTTGAAGTGCGTTACGACCGTGCGGGAAACCTCTATATGACGCTCCCAGGGCGAGATCGTACATTGCCCGCCATTTGGTCTGGCAGTCATGCCGATAGTGTGATCATGGGCGGGAATTATGATGGGCTAGCGGGGATTGCGGCTCCCTTGGCCGCGGCTCGTTGGATGGTTCAAAAGCGGATTACACCACCGCGCGACTTTACGGTTGTGGTGCTTCGTTGCGAAGAGCAAGGCTGCTTTGGCGCCAATGGCTTTTTAGGGCGCGTGAAGCCTGAAGACTTAGATCGTCGCTTTACGCCGCAGTCGCCTACATTGAGTGAACTCTATCAGGCGCGTGGCATAGATCCGACGCCATTGATGTCGGGTGTCCCTGCGGAGCCTTTAGAACGCATTGCGGCTTTTATTGAACTCCATATTGAACAAGGCCCTGTTTTAGATAGCGCGTTTGAGCGTGTGGGGCTTGTGAGCGGCATCGTCGGCATCTTGATGCACCGAAAAATCACGATTAAGGGTGCTCGAGCACATGCGGGTGCCGTGCCGCGTCCCTTCCGACGCGATCCTGTTAAGGCGGCTGCTCAATGGGTGAGTCGCTTAGAGGACTTGTGGCAAGAGATTCTTGAGTCGGGGCAAGAGATGACCTACACCGTCGGCATGATCAATACGCCCGAGAAGTCTGCGTTTAATATCATCCCAAACGAAGTGATTTTGAGCATTGATATTCGCTCGACAGATGAAGCTCTGCGTGATACGTTTGGCGCAAAAATACGCGAGGCTGCAGCGGTGATTGGTAAAAAGTTCCAAGTCGAATTCGTCTTTGATGAGCCAGTGGTGATGCCGGCTGCACTTGCCAATCCTGAGGTCATGGATCGTTTAGCGGCATCGGCTAAAACGCTTGGTGTACCTGTGCGCGTCATGCCTTCTGGCGCTGGACACGATGCAGCAGTGATGGCTTCAGGCGGCATTCCGGTCGCCATGATTTTTGTGGCAAACCAAAACGGATCCCACAATCCGAACGAAGCTCTCAAGATGAATGACTTTGTGCTGGGTGCCGATATGATCCGACGGACGGTGCTTGATTTTTGAGTAGTTAGTTAAACAAAGAGAAGAAGCGGTGGCCTAAACAACCATCGCTTTTCATTTAGGCAATGATGTTTAATGTATTAACGCAATAGTCTTGTCAGAGTGAGATCTTTGCGTGACTTGGTGTAGCAAACCAACGTAGGCGTGGATATTGCACTTGATGGAGGCGCTGCCCAAATTTTGCAAATCTAGTTCAGTAAGATCTGACACCTAAACACAAAGCGGCA
>ERZ826016.189-NODE-189-length-79358-cov-12.154307_pt1 | contig 79358 bp, 68 predicted proteins | sample MGYA00519872_ERZ826016 | MGnify/ENA primary metagenome ERZ826016 (study PRJEB31778, sample SAMEA3449218) | human gut metagenome | biome: human gut; feature: human-associated habitat; material: faeces | place: United Kingdom | collected 2010/2012 ... | reverse complement strand
GACCCGTACGGGAATCGAACCCATGTTACAGCCGTGAAAGGGCCGTGTCTTAACCTCTTGACCAACGGGCCGTCTTTCGAGGGGTATACCGGAGAGATGCTGACGCATCTCTCCGGTGTGGTAGCGGCGACTGGATTTGAACCGGTGACACTGCGGGTATGAACCGCATGCTCTAGCCAACTGAGCTACGCCGCCATGTCATCCTCGACAGGCACGAGTTACTATACCATATTTCAGCTCCCTTTGTCAACAGCTTTTTTGCAAAACCGGGAGAAAATACGGGGGACGCGGCTGGCGCCGTGTCCCCCGTGCGTCAATTTATTAATACATCCCCATGCCGCCCATGTCGGGTGCGGGGGCTGCCGGTGCGGGGGGCTGGGGCTTGTCGGCCACCAGGGATTCGGTGGTCAGCACCATGCCGGACACACTGGCGGCATTCTCCAGGGCGCTGCGGGTGACCTTGGCGGGATCCACGATGCCGCTGGCGATCATATCGCAGTACTCCTCCTTATAAGCGTCGAAGCCGTAGCCGTTCTTGCCGGCGGAGCGCACCTTCTCCAGCACCACGGAGCCGTCGATGCCGGCATTGGCCGCGATCTGGCGGATGGGGGCCTCCAGGGCCTTGGCTACCAGGGACACGCCCACACGCTCGTCGCCCTCGGTGCTGTTCAGCAGCGCGGTAACAGCGGGGATCACGTTCACATAGATGGTGCCGCCGCCGGCCACGATACCCTCTTCCACAGCGGCCTTGGTGGCGTTCAGGGCGTCCTCGATACGCAGCTTCTTCTCCTTCATCTCGGTCTCGGTGGCCGCGCCGACCTTGATGACCGCCACGCCGCCGGCCAGCTTGGCCAGACGCTCCTGCAGCTTCTCCTTGTCGTACTCGCTGGTGGTCACACCGATCTGCGCGCGAATCTGGGCCACGCGGTCCTTGATGGCCTGCTGGTCGCCCATACCGTCCACGATGATGGTGTTCTCCTTGGTCACCTTGATCTGGCGGGCACGGCCCAGCATATCAATGGTGGCATCCTTCAGCGTCAGGCCCAGCTCCTCACTGATGACCTGGCCGCCGGTCAGGATGGCGATATCCTGCAGCATCTCCTTGCGGCGGTCGCCGAAGCCGGGGGCCTTGACGCACACCACGTTCAGCACGCCCTTCAGCCGGTTCACCAGCAGGGTGGACAGGGCCTCACCCTCCACGTCCTCGGCGATGATAAACAGCTTCTTGCCGCTCTGCAGCATCTGCTCCAGCAGGGGCAGGATGTCGGAGATCACGGAGATCTTCTTATCGGTGATGAGGATGTAGGGATCGTCCACGACGGCCTCCATCTTCTCCATATCGGTGGCCATATAGGGGGTGATGTAGCCGCGGTCGAACATCATGCCCTCCACGACCTCGCTGTACGTCTCGGCGGTCTTGGACTCCTCGATGGTGATCACGCCGTCGGCGCTGACCTTCTCCATAGCCTCGGCGATCAGCTTGCCGATGGTCTCATCGCCGGAGGACACCGTGCCCACGCGGGCGATATCGGCGGTACCGTTGACCTTCTGGCTCTGCTCCTTGATGGCGCCCACAGCGGCCTCCACGGCCTTGGCCATGCCCTTCTTCATCACGATGGGGTTGGCGCCAGCGGCCAGGTTACGCAGGCCCTCACGGATCATGGCCTGTGCCAGCAGCGTAGCGGTGGTGGTGCCGTCGCCGGCCACATCGTTGGTCTTGGTGGATACCTCGCGCACCAGCTGCGCGCCCATGTTCTCGAACGGATCGTCCAGTTCGATCTCCTTGGCGATGGAAACACCATCGTTGGTGATGAGGGGTGTGCCGAACTTCTTATCCAACACCACGTTGCGGCCCTTGGGGCCCAGGGTGACCTTTACGGTATCCGCCAGCTGGTTGACGCCGGCTTCCAGCGCCTTGCGGGCCTCGTCGCCGCGCTTGATGATCTTTGCCATATCTAATGCCTCCAAAATTGAGAATGATTTACAAGAGAACACGCAAACTTAAAGCATTTGCCGCGGCGTGTACGCGGCAAAGCACATCACTCCACGATAGCCAGGATGTCGCTCTGCTTGACGATGATATACTCCACGTCCTCCAGCGTCACCTTGGTGCCGGCATACTTGTCGGTGATGACCTTGTCGCCGGCCTTCACGGACATGACCACGGTCTTCCCGTCCACGGTGCCGCCGGGGCCCACGGAAATGACCTCAGCCACAGAGGGCTTCTCCTTGGCGGAGCCGGTCAGGATAATGCCGCCCTTGGTGGTCTCCTCCGGCTCGGTCATCTTCAGCACCACACGGTCAGCAAGCGGTGTCAGCTTCATAGTTGGTTCCTCCTTGTATTTCTATTTTTGATAAAACAGTTTCAGCGTTAGCACTCAAAATGCTTGAGTGCTAACGCTGATTATCATACCACACTATGCGGGATTTGCAAGGGGGAAACGGAGAAATTTTGAAAAATTCACAAAATGTTCAAGCGCTGTTCTCAGCCGCGGGCCGTCCGGTTGCAGGAGCAGCCCTCCGGGCCGAAGAAGTTCAGCTTTTTGTCGTGCAGCTTAATGGTCACATCGCTGTTGACCACGCTCTCGCCGTCCAGGCAGGTGACGATGTCCGGCTTCTCCGAGTGGATATGTACCACCTTGGGACAGGAGCAGTGCGCGTATTCCGGAAACTTGGCGTACTCGCCCCTGGAGTACGGCCCCACGAATTTCAGGAACGTGCGGCGGTTGACCTCTCTGACCACCAGGGTGTTCAGCACGCCGTCATCCATCCGGGCCTCGGCCACGGGCATAAAGCCGCCGCCGTAGTACCGGCCGTTGCACACGGATACCAGCGACCAGTCGCCCTCCGTGGTCACATCGTCCAGGGTGATGGTCCAGTGGGTGCCGATGCCCTTGAACAGGAAATTCACCGCCAGAGAGTAGATATAGCTGCCCTTGCCGTCCAGCAGCGGGCTCTCGCTGTATTTATGTACGTCCCGGGCCACCCGCGCGTCGATGCCGGAGCAGGCGATGGTCAGCGCCACGCGGCCGTTGACGTCGATGGCGTCCATGGGAAACTGCGGGCCGTCCCACAGGTTTTCGGCGTCCCGGAACTTCTCCATATCATCGCCGAAGTTCTTTAGGAAATCGTTGCCGGTGCCCACGGGGATCACAGTCATGGCAGCGTTGTCATAGCCGATGATACCGTTGGCCACTTCGTTGACGGTCCCGTCGCCGCCGCAGGCATAGAACCGCAGTGCCTCGCCCGTCTCGCAGAGCTTCTTCGCCAGCTCCGTGGCGTGGCCCTGCTTTTTCGTCAGGATGCACTGCACGTCCAGCCCGTGCTTCTGCCGCAGTGCCTCCGCCATATCGTAGATCTTCTGCCGGCTGTCGGTCTTGCCCGCCGTGGGATTGATGATAAAAATATGCTTCATCGAGGCTCTCCTCCTCATCAACATATTAGAATTTCGTTGAATTTATTTCGAAAGCATACGGGTAATTGTATCATGTTTCTGCAAAAGAAAGTGAACAAATTGAAAATAAAGTCATATGCCGGGGATTTATTAAGGCAGGGCGGAAAAGATGGCCCCCCTAACGGCTCAGATTTTTCGCTGAGGCGCGGCGCGGCAGCGTAGGCGTACTTTGTGTACGGCAAGCCGCCGCAACAAAGCATCAGCGGAAAAGATGGCCGTCAGACATTGCCGTACATAAACACATCACACTTGATCATGCCGTTGTACAGCTTGCGCTTTTTGTCCGCCGGCTTGCCGAAGCAGCGCTCGAACTCCGTGTGGCTCGAAAGCACCAGTGTGCGCCAGCCTGCGGGCAGCGTGCGCCACGCCTTGCCGAAGGCGCGGTACAGCGCCTCGGCCTCCTGTCTCTCCAGCAGACGCTCGCCGTAGGGCGGGTTGGTCACCAGCTGGCCGTAGGTGCTGTCCCGGTGGAATTGGGCCGCGTCGGCCACCTCGAAGCGGACGCAGTCGTCCACGCCGGCCTTGCGGGCGTTGTCCCGGGCAATGGCCACGGCGCGGGGGTCGATGTCGCCGCCCCAGATGTCGTACTGCCCGTGGAACTCCCTGTCCTGGGCCTCGTCCGCCGCGTCCATCCACGCCTCGGCTGGCAGAAATGCCCAGTGCTGGGCATCGAACCGCCGGTCAAGACCGGGGGCGCGGTTTTTGGCGATGAGCGCCGCCTCGATGGGGATAGTACCGCTGCCGCAGAAGGGGTCGCAGAAGGGGTCGCGGCCCCGGTAGCGGCTGAGGGTCACCAAGGCCGCCGCCAGCGTCTCCCGCAGGGGCGCCTCCACGCCTACAGCGCGGTAGCCCCGCTTGTACAGCCCCTCGCCGCTGGCATCCAGACCGATGGACACCTGATCCTTGAACACAGAAAAGCGTATCTGGTATTTTGTCCCCGTCTCCGGGAACTGCTCCATGCCATAGTGGGCCTTCAGACGCTCCACCACGGCCTTTTTGATGATGCTCTGACAGGCGGGCACGGAGTGCAGCTGGGAGGAGATGGAGTAGCCCTTTACCGGGAAGGCCGCCTCCCGGGGCAGAAACTCCTCCCAGGGGATGGCGCGCACGCCCTGGAACAGCTCCTCGAAGCTCCGCGCCGGGAACTGTCCCAGCAGGGCGATGACCCGGGCGCCGCAGCGCAGATTGATATTCAGCCGGGCGCAGTCCGCCCAGCTGCCCTGACAGAGCACACGGCCGTTTTCCGCACGCACGTCGGCCAGGCCAAGGCGCTTGATCTCGTCGGCCACCAGCTTTTCCAACCCCAGCAGGCAGGGGATCTCGTAAGTTATCATGGGATACACCTCGGTTTCTTGACTACCAAAGAGTATACCGAAAAATACCAGGGCGCGCAACCTAAATTTCCAGTGGCTTTTCGGGACCGCTTACGCTATAATGGGGAATGTAAACCTGAGGTTGCACCATGCGCGGTACATTGGCAGGCAATTTTACGGAAATGCAACCTGAACGTGATAGACTTTTCCGTCGGTGTCCCGTATACTGACGGCACTGAAAGCAAAGGAGGGCACATATGGCATTTGGTGATCGGCTGGCAGCGGTACGGCGCGGCAACGGACTGACACAGGAGCAATTCGCCGAGCAGCTGCAGGTCTCCCGCCAGGCGGTGAGCAAATGGGAAAGCGGACGGGGCTACCCGGAGATGGAGAAGATCCTTTATATCTGCAACCGCTATCAGGTATCCATCGCCGACCTGTTCGCCGAGGAGGCGCCGGTACCCGCCGCGGCGGCGGAGGCACGCCCCGCGCCGGAGCAGGAGGCCGCCCCCCTGCCCCGCGCCACGCTGGGCAGCGCCGTGGGCGCCTTCCTGACCAACCTGTCCCCCAAAAACAAATGGCTGGCCGCAGGTGTGCTGGTGGGCATCGGTGCGCTGGCCGGCATCATTGGGCTTATTCTGAGAGGAGGCGACACAGACATGGCGACAACGATATGGATCGCCGCTATCATCATTTTCGGCGTGGCGGAGGCCGCCACCGCCGGGTTGACATCCATCTGGTTCGTCCTGGGCAGCGTGGCCGGACTGATCGCCGCGGTGTGCGGCGGGCCGGTGTGGCTGCAGGTGGGGCTGTTCTTCGCGGTGTCCATCGCGGCGCTGGCCTTTACCCGGCCGCTGGTGGCCAAGCTGATGAAAAAGGATATCAAGCCCACCAACGCCGACCGGGTACTGAACAATGTGGGCCGCGTGACAGAGCGCATCGACAACGCGCTGCCCTCCGGCGCCGTCTATATAGACGGTAAGACCTGGACGGCGCGCAGCGCCGACGGGGAGGTCATAGAGCCGGACGCCGCCGTGCGTATCCTGCGGATGGAGGGCGTGAAGCTCATCGTACAGAAGGAGCCTTGATATGCCGTATGTTCTGGGCGGATTGGCCGCCATACTGCTGGGCGTGGTCGCCCGCATCATTCACCTCATCCATAAGCATACTACGACTATGAAACAAACAGGAGAATAAGGAGGAACTACTATGCCGACACCGGGAACCATCGCCATCATCATTCTGGTCATTCTCATTCTGGCCGTCATCGTCAGCTGCATCCAGATCGTCCAGCAGTCCAAGGCCTATGTCATCGAGCGCCTGGGCGCGTTCCACAGCGTTTGGGGCGTGGGTATGCACTTCAAGCTGCCCTTCATCGAGCGCGTGGTGAAGAAGGTCAGCCTGAAGGAGCAGGTGGCGGACTTCGATCCCCAGCCGGTCATCACCAAGGACAACGTGACCATGCAGATCGACACCGTCATCTATTTCCAGATCACGGACCCCAAGCTGTACACCTACGGCGTGGAGTACCCCATGAGCGCCATCGAGAACCTGACGGCCACCACGCTGCGCAACATCATCGGCGAGCTGGAGCTGGACCAGTCCCTGACCAGCCGCGACACCATCAACGCCAAAATGCGCTCCATTCTGGACGAGGCCACCGACCCCTGGGGCATCAAGGTCAACCGCGTGGAGCTGAAGAACATTCTGCCGCCCCGGGAGATCCAGAACGCCATGGAGAAGCAGATGAAGGCCGAGCGCGAACGCCGGGAATCCATCCTGCAGGCCGAGGGCGAGAAGGCCAGCAAGGTGCTGATCGCTGAGGGCGAGAAGCAGTCCACCCTGCTGCGGGCCGACGCCGCCAAACAGGCCAAGATCATGGCCGCCGAGGCCGAGGCGGAGTCCATTCTGAAGGTGCAGCAGGCCATGGCCGACTCCATGCGTATGCTGAATGAGAACGCCCCCAACGATCAGGTCATCAAGCTCAAGGCGCTGGAGGCGCTGGAGAAGGTGGCTGACGGCAAGGCCACGAAGCTCATTATCCCCAGCGAGATCCAGGGGCTGGCCGGTCTGGCCACCAGCGCGAAAATGCTGGTGGAGAACGACGCGCCCGCCGCGGAGTAAAGCTATGGCAAAGAAAGAGCAGCGCTTTATCAAGGTCATGGAGGACAGCGGCTTCATCAGCAGCAGCGAAGTACTGGTGGATACCCAAACCGGTGTGCAGTATCTCTATCACGCCGTGGGCAATTCCGGCGGGCTGACGCTACTGGTGGACGCCGATGGTAAACCCTTGCTGTACCGCAAGACGCCGGACGCGCCGGAATTCTGAGCAAAAAAGGAAGCACCCCGCGGGGTGCTTCCTTTTTTGCTTCGCTTTATGACTCCTCCTGGGCAGGCTTGAACACCAGGGCGGCCATATCCGCCAGCGTCTTCTCCGACGCGCCGCTGTCGGCCGACAGGCTGTACGCCAGACCGGGAGCGATGTCCCGCCAGATGATGCAGCCGGCGCCGCCTGCGTCCCAGCGAAGGACGGTGGGGCACCAGCGGAGCTTGCCCTCCGCCGTCAGGCTGCCGCCGGTGAAGTCGGAGATGTCCGGTATTGTTTCTGAAACGTCCAAAGTGGGGGCCATGCGGTAGTGCCAGGTAACGCTGTTCAGGGTAAAGGAGACTTCGGTGACGGTCTCACCGTTCAGGTCAAAGAGGTCATAGTCCAGCACGTCCGCGCCCTCCGGGGCGGTGGGAACGGTGTAATACTGGGCATCCATCAGGGTAAAGGCGGTGACCAGCGGCTCTCCGCCGTCCCAGGCCGCGCAGTACCACTGGATACCGGCGGACGTGTCGTACCAGCCCACGGCACCGTCGTCATAGACCAGCAGCGTCAGGCCGTTCACCTGATAGGTGTCCGCCGGGAGGGTACCGTCCGGGGCAGGCAGGGGCTGGCTGGCATATGCCGCGCCATAGTCGTAGTCATAGCCGTCCAGCAGCACGGTACAGGACACGCCGGTGACGGCGCCCTCGCCGTCCTGACGCCACCGGTAGTCAGAGGTCAGAGACGCGCCCTCCGGCAGGGCCAGAGAGGCGGAGAGAGGCTCGGCGTCCAGCGCAGGCGGCATGGCGACGGAAAAGCTCTTGTCCATGGCGCCGAAGTCGGCGTCCGCGCCGGCGGTATTGTCACCGATACCGGCGGACCAGGGCTGCCACAGAGCCAGGGCCAAGGCTGCGGCGCAGAAGCACGCGGCCAGAGCACCCCAGCGGCGCGCCGCACCGCTGCGGGGCAGGGGACGCTGGGCCTCCTCCAGCAGATCGTCGTCGATGGCGTCCATCCAGCGCTTCATTCTGTTGTCGTTCACAGCATCCCCTCCTTTTCCAGCACGGTACGCAGACGCTGACGGGTGCGGAAGAGGGAGGATTTGACCTTCTCCTCGCCCGCGCCGCAGCTGTCGGCGATCTCGCGGATGCTCTCGCCGTACCAGTAACGGCGGATGAAATACGTCCGGCTCTGCCGGGTCAGCTTGCGCAGGAAGTCGTTGAGCACACGGCGGAACTCCTGCTGCTCCAGGGCGCGGACTGCGCCGTCCTCGGCGGGCAGGCAGCCCTCCAGCTCCTCGAAGGCCACAGTCAGGTCGCTGCGGCGCTGGGCGGCACGGTTATAGTCGCACTTGTCCAGGGCCAGGCGGCGGGTGACGGTGGTAATGTACGCTGCCAGCGAACGGGGGCGCTCCGGCGGAATAGCGTTCCACAGACGGAGCCACACGTCGCTGACGCACTCCTCCGCGTCCCGGGCGTCCGGCAGGATGTGCCGGGCGGCGGCAAGGCAGCGCTTTTCGTATTTCTCCTGCGCGGCGCGGATGGCCTCCGGGTCGCGGCGGAAAAAATGATCTATGATCTGAGCGTCCTCCATCGGGCACTCCCCTTTCTGTGTGTATCGGTCAGACCATCATAGCACACAGAAAGGGGAAACGCCATAGGAAATCAGAATTTTGCCAGAAATGCGTCGGGCACGGTGCAGCCGTCGGGCAGCACCTCCAGCACCACATAGTTGCCGTTGACGGTAACGGTGGCGTTGTTCTTCCACATACCGGCCTCCTCGGGATAGGTGGTGTCGTTGGCCATGGCGTCCACGCGGGCCTGGAAGCTCTGGCGAACGATCTCGGCGTCAGCGGCGCTCTCCGCCTCTACCATGGACACCTCGCAGGAGGTGGCGGTGGGCGAGATGAAGAACACGGACTGCTTCAGCTTGGCGTTCTCCAGACCGGGGTAGTAGCTGTTCAGGATCTCCACAGCCGTCTCCTCCAGCAGCACGGGCGCGTTGTCGCCCAGCTCCCCCTGCACCTGCTTGATGGCGGCATCGTACTCCGCCCGCAGGTCAACGGTCTGACCGTCGGTCTGCGTCTGGTCATCCTTCGTCTCGCCGCCGTTGTTATCCTCCTTCTGGCCGCAGGCCATCAGAGACAGCGCCATGACCAGCGCCAGCAGCAATGCAGATATCTTTTTCATCATGTAAGCACTCCTTTCGGGCGGTCAAACGCCGCCCTCTGCCAATACTGACGGCGGAGAACAGCGTTTGGTTTCGCTTTTTCGTTTATCGCTCATGGGGCTTGGGGGCGTTCCAGCCCTCGGGAAAGTTTTGCAGCACCCAATGGCGGGTGTGGTCGATGAACGCCTGCGTGGAGTGGGAGAGGGCGTTCTTGTCCTTGACACAGATGCCGATGTCCCGGTGGAACACCTTGGGCAGGGTGCTGGCAGCCAGCGGATAGGCGCACTTGTAGAGCATCAGCTCCTCCATGACGCTGATGCCCAGGCCGCCGGAGACCATGGCCAGGATCGTCTGGTCCTGCTGGACGGTGTATTGAATCCGGGGCCGGACCTTGTAGTGATCGAAAATGGCCTGGATCTCATAGTCGTCGCCCTCATCCAGCAGGATGAGGGGGTACTGCTCCAGGGCCTCCGGCGGGAAAGGCTGGCGGCCCGCCAGCGGGTGGTCGCAGGGCAGGATGACCTTCCACTGGTCCCGCTGGAGCAGCCAGTAGTCCAGATACTTCTCCGCCGGGGTGGGCAGGGAGATAAAGCCGCAGTCCGCCTGACCGTGGAGGACCCAGTCGGAGATCTCGTTGTTGAAGTTGGAGGGCAGGAGCTCGAACTCAATGCGGGGGTACTTTTCCTGAAAGGTCTTGAGCATACCGGGCAGCCACTTTTCCGACACACTGGTGAAGGTTGCCACGCGGATAAGGCCGGTGTCCAGTCCCCGCAGGTCCTCGGCGTGCTGCTCCAGACGGTGGGACAGGGCGCACATCTCCTGAAAATATGGTGCCAGGGCGCGGCCATCCGCCGTGGGGGTGACACCGCCGTGGCTGCGGACCAGCAGCGTAACGCCCAGCTCCTCCTCCAGCGAGCCGATGGCGTGGCTGACGCCGGACTGGGTGAAATTCAGGGCGCGGGCGGCGGCGGTAAAGCTGCCCAGCTCCACGGTCTTGAGGTATATCTGGTATTTGGTGACGGACATGGGGACACCTCCTTCAGGTCCAGTATAGCATATCTCGCCATGTGCTGCAAAGTATTTTTCATGGTTTTGATGATAATCATGCGTTTTACAAATCACTTGTCCTGTGCTATGCTAAAGATACGTTAAGAAGCCCAAACGAAAGGAGGCGCTGAGCATGGTGCTGAACCTCATTCTGGCCAGCCTGGTGGCGGTCCTGGTGGTTACGGGTATCGTGTCCAAGGCAACGGACAAGTAACCCAACACACCTTGTTTTCTATCCTTATTTTTTCTCCCTATTCCCCTTCAAATTGGTGAATGCCGGCGCGCCCTCCCAACGTGCCGGTGAAAGGACGCCGCCCCCTTCGGGCGGCGCCCTTTTTGCTCCGGACGCAGTGCGGGAGGTGATCGCTTTTCCTTGCTATTTCATGCGGCGTATGGTATGATACCGGCGTTAAAGAGAAAGAGGTATTGCCTATGGACCAGAAAAAACTGCATATCCTGTCGCTGCTGGCGGCGCTGACCGCGGCCACCATCTTCGGCATGAGCTTTATGTTCTCAAAAATGGCGCTGGCCACAGCGGCGCCCACAGTGCTGCTGGCCTTCCGGTTCATGGTGGCGGTGGCGGCCATGTCGCTGGTCATCGCGCTGAACGCTCTGGTGGGCAAGGTACGCGGAAAGCCGCTGTTCGCCTTCTCTCTGAAGGGAAAGCCGGTGGGCAAGCTGCTGCTGCTGGGCATCGTGCAGCCGGTGGCGTACTTTATCTTCGAAAACTACGGCATTCTGTACACCTCCGCCGCTGTGGCGGGGACCATCATCGCGGCGGTGCCGGTGTGCTGCATCCTGATGGACGTGCTGGTTCTGCATGAGCGCGTCACCCGGCGGCAGGTGCTGTGCGCCCTGGGCGCGATCGGCGGCGTAGCGCTGATCTCCGTGGGCGGGGCGGTGATGATCTCGGCGCTGGGCCTGCTGTTCCTGCTGCTGACCATGCTCAGCGACACGGTGTACTATGGGCTGAGCCACGATGCCGCCAAGCGCTTCACCCCCTTTGAGATGACCTATGTGATGTTTGTGGTGGGCATGGCGGTGTTTATCCCGGTGGCGCTGATACAGGCCGGCGGGATAAGCAGCGAGCTGATCACCGCGCCGGCGCAAAGCGGCAGCTTCTGGCTGGCGGTGCTGTATCTGGGCATACTGTCCTCCGGCGTGGCCTACGGACTGCTGAACTTCGCCAACAGTCACCTGACGGTCTCAGAGAGTTCCCTGTTCTCCAACGTGACCACGGTGGTATCGGTGCTGGCGGGCGTGCTCTTCCTGAAGGAGGATTTCAGCCTGTGGCAGGCTCTTGGCGTAGTCATCATTCTGGTGTGCGTGTTCGTGGCCAACGTGTCCGGCGGCGAAAAGAAATAAAAAGATCTCCCCCGACCGGGGGAGATCTTTTTATTTGCGGATGAGGGTCCCAGCCTTCACGCCGGTCATTTCTCCGTTCTTCACGGCCAGCCGGCCGGCCACCAGCACGGCGTCCATACCCAGGGCCGTTTGGCAGGGGTCCTGATAGGTACCGCGCTCGGTGAGGGCGGCGGGGTCGAACACACACAAGTCCGCGTCCGCACCCACGGCGATAACGCCCTTACCCGCAAGGCGAAGGGCCTGTGCCGGGGCCTGGGTCAGCTTGTGAACGCCCTGCTCCAGCGTCAGCACACCCTGTTCCCGGACGAAGTGCTGCAGCAGACGGGTACAGCTGCCGTAGACCCGTGGATGGGGCATCCCCTCGGTGGGGTATGTGGCGTCAGAGATCAGGCAGCTGAGGGGACTGCGGAGGATAGCGGCGATGTCTTCCTCCGCGGCCATGAAGTCGATCATAGTCACCTGGCAGTGCTCGCGGATCAGCAGGTCGCAGCAGGCGTCCAGCGGGGATTTGTGCTCCATGGCGGCCTCCTGGGCAATGCTTTTGCCCAGCAGCGGCGCGTCCTCCGGGCGGTGAAGACTGCTGAGGAAGATGCCGTCCCAGCCGGCCAGCTTGGCGATGTCGTCAAACCCGCCGCCGTCTTCAATACGGTGAGCCAGCGTCTCGCGTTCGTGAGGGTCGGCCAGGCGGCGGACAACGGCGTCCATGCCGCCCTCCAGAAACTCCGGCGGCAGGATATGCAGCAGCTGGGTGGAGCCGGCGGTGTAGGGGTACACGTCGCAGCCCACGTCCAGGCCCTCCTCCTTCGCCCGGTGCAGCAGCTCCAGGGCCCGGGGTATTTTTTTGTCCCAGTTGTCCCGGCCCATGGCTTTCAGGTGGCTGATATGCAGAGGGACCCGCAGTTCCCGGGCCACCAGCAGCATCTCCTCGATGGAATCGCAGACGCCCGCGCCCTCCTGCCGCATATGGACGGTGAGGGGGATATCCTGCCCCGCGATGGGCGAGAGCGCACGAATCAGCTCCGCCGTGGTATAGAAGCACTCCGGGGCGTAACCCAGGCCCAGAGAAACGCCCAGCGCGCCGTCGGCCAGAGCCTGCTCCAGGGCGCGGTGCAGGGCGCGGTAGTGGCGGTCCTCCAGGTGCTCCAGCTCGTAGCCGGCCGCGTCCGCCCGAAGGACGCCGGCACCGGCCAGCATACCCACATGGACGGGGATATTCGGCACAGAGGCGAAATAGCCGGAGAGGGTTTCCGTCACCAGCTCCGGCGGGAGAGCGCCGGTGATAGGGCGCAGGTAGTCCCGGATGGCATCGCCATGGGCGGGGCCGAAGGGGGCGGCGCTGAGGCCGCAGTTGCCGTTGACGATGGTGGTAAGGCCCTGACACAGCTCCGCCGCGCCGAAGCCCGGGCGGAACAGCGCCGCGTCGGCGTGGCGATGGATGTCAATAAAGCCGGGGGTAACGGTCCTGCCGGCGGCGTCGATTACATGAGCGGCGGACGCTGCGGACAGATCGCCGATGGCGGCGATCCTGCCGCCGGAAACGGCCACATCGGCCGCAAATGCGGGGCGGCCCGTGCCGTCAACAACGGCGCCGCCCCGGATAAGGGTATCAAACATGGTCTGTGCCTCTCTCCTGCTTCCCTGCCGTCAGGGGCAGGGAGATACTAAAGGTGGTCACGCCGCCGCTGCTGTCACAGCGAAGGACGCCCCGGTGGGCATCCACGATGGCTTTGGCAATGGGCAGGCCCAGGCCAAAGCTGTCGCCGTCGGTACGGGCGTCGTCGGCGCGGTAAAAGCGGTCAAAAATGCGGGGGAGCTTGTCCGAAGGGATATCCGGCCCCTGATCGGTCACGGACATCACAGCGCGGCTGCCCTGCCGGACGGCGGTCAGGCGGATGGGCGTACCGGGTGCGGCGTATTTGACGGCGTTATCCAGCAGCACCGCCAAGGCCTGGCCCAGCTTGGCGCCGTCGCCCCGGACAGGAAGAGACGGCGCAATATCGTAATCCAGTACATGGCCGGCCTCAAAGGCCACCGGCTCAAACCGCAGGGCGGCAGTCACCGCCGCCTCCGACAGGTCGGTGACGGTGTCCGGCGGGCTGCCGGCGTTCTTCTGGGCGCGGAAGAGGGTGAGCATATCCTCCACCAGGGCCTTCATGCGGCGGCCCTCCGCCCGGATATTGTCCACGTAGACCGCCTGCTCCGGCGAAGCGCTCTGCTCCAGCAGCTCGGCGGAGGAAAGGATGACCGTCAGAGGGGTCTTCAGCTCATGGCTGGCGTCGGAGAGGAACTGCTCCTGCTGGGCCCAGGCGGCACCTACAGGCTTGGTAACCACACCGGAGAGTAGATAGCTGCACAGAAACAGCACCACCAGTGCGCCGCAGCCCACCAGAGAGCAGGCCTTCAGCAGTGTGTGCAGGGAGGTGTATTCCAGATAGGTATCGGTAAACGCAATGGCAGTAGTGGTGTAACCCCGCTGGCGCAGATAGCGCAGATGAAATTCGTCCAACGTGCCGGCGTCCTCGTCCGCCGCCAGGGCGGCAGTGACGATCTCCGCCATGCGGGTCTCGTCGCTGAGGTCGTAGTAGCTGTTGCCGGCCACGCGGACGGTGCCGCTGCCGTAGACCTCGGCCACGAAGCAGGGGATGCTGTCCATGCCGGGCTGGCTGCGGCCATAGTCGCCCTGCTCCAGCGCCTGATACAGCTGCTGCTGCACATTCTTGTGATAGTTGCCCCGGGAGATGAAGTACACCGCCGCGAACACCGCCAGCAGCACCAGCGAGATCAGCAGCATATTGGTGGCCACCACCTTCCAGCGAAGGTGCCGGATCATGCCTCCACCTCCAGACAATAACCCACCATACGGAGGGTCTTGATCTTCACAGTGGATTGCAGATGGGTGAGCTTGCGGCGAAGGAAGGAGATATAGACCTCCACGTTGTTGTCCTCGGCGGCGGAGTCGTAGCCCCAGACCTTCAGGATCAGCTGCTCCTTGGAGACGATCTGACTGCCGTTCCGCATCAGCAGCTCCATCAGGTCGTACTCCCGGCGGCTGAGGCGGACGCTTCGCGGGCCGCATTCCAGCAGGAATGTGCCCATGTGCAGCGTCAGGTCGCCGAAGGCCGTCGCCTCCGGGTCGGCAGCGGCGTCCTCACCGCCACGGCGCAGCAGGGACCGGATACAGGCAAGCAGCTCCTCCGGCTCGAAGGGTTTGGTCAAGTAGTAGTCCGCACCGGCGTCCAGGCCGCGGACGCGGTCATTCAGCTCACTGCGGGCGGTGAGCATCAGCACCGGCAGGCGGCTGCCGCCGCCGCGCAGCTGGCGCAGCAGGGCGAAGCCATCCATGCCGGGAAGCATGGCGTCCAGCACCAGCAGGTCGTAGATATCGCTGCGGGCGTTGTCCAGGCCGGAGATGCCGTCATAACACACGTCGGCGGTATAGCCCTGGCGGCGCAGCAGGTCCTGCAGGGTGCCCGCCAGGCGCTTTTCATCCTCCACGATCAGTATACGCATAGCCGCGCCTCCCTTTTCATGGCTTACAGCCCCGTCTCGGACAGGGTCAGGATCTGGGTCAGGGACGACTCCTCCATCCGGTAGATGGTGGTGTCGCCGTCCAGGGCCACATAGCGGCCGCCGTCGCCGGTGGACAGGCCGACAGCAAGGATCAGCGTCCGCTCGGCGCTGTTGTCAGCCAGGTAGTTCACCGTCAGCGTGACCTCCGGCGTGTCCAGGCCGCAGACGGCAGCCGCACCCTCCGCCGGGTCGTAGTCCACGCAGGCGGTGAGCGTCAGGGCAGCGATCTCATCAGCCAGGGCGGCGGTCTTTTCCGTGACGTCCCGGTTGGCGCTGCGGCGGGTACCGTCCTCGGCGGTGTAGAAGGAGACGGCAGCGGTGCCGTCGGCGCGCAGCAGACTTACGCTGACCAGCCTGTCCGGCTCGATGACCGGCAGAACGGGCAGGACCGCCATGGCGTAGATGCTGCGGCTGAGCAGCATCTTATTTTCGTCAGAGGTATAGCGCACCGTACCGGCAGGGGTGAGCACGTACCAACGGCCATCCGCGGCCTGGTCGCCGAGATAATAGACGACGTCCACGCCGTCGGAGGTGACGGTGATGTACTTCTTGGGAGCCTCCAGGCCATAGACGGCCAGCTCCTGCACATTGGCCACCGTTTCGCCGCTGTCCAGGGCGGCGGGCAGGGCCAGCAGGTCCTCCAGCGCCGTCTGGTCCAGGGGGAAGGCGGGGTCGTCAAACCAGGCCCAGGCGCCGGTTTCGTCCTTTTCAAAACGGAGGGTCACATCGCCGTCGCACAGGGCCAGGGCGGTGACGCCTTCTACGGGCGGGGCGGTCTGGGTGGAGGCGTCCACCATCTCTTTACCTTTTGTATTGCCGCAGGCGGACAGCAGCAGCGTCAACCCCAGCAAAAACGCCGTCAGGCGCAGAATTCGCTTCATCATGGCTTCGGTCTTCTCCTTTACTTTCGTTTACTTTCCGTTGCTTTTGCTGTATACATTCGCGTTCGCTGCATGTTACGTTCGCTTTCAGTATAGCAACTTTTCAGGAAAAAGAAAAGTACATTCCGTGAATTCTCCCGTTCCCGGCGGCGCGGACGGACGAAGCACAAAAAAGACCGGCCCGGGCCGGTCTTTTTTGTCGTTACCCGCAGAGATGCGGCAGGTGTGCTGTAATGGCCGAGACGGCAGTTCCGCGCCGGCCTTTTTCTTAGCGTTATTTGCAGAGATAGCTGAACCAGCCCTCACTGCTGCGCTGCTCGAATACATCCCAGCCGTCGGCCTTCAGCTTTTCCAGCACCTCCGCCGCCCGGTCGTCGATGATACCGGAGCAGAGGAAGAGGCCGTCGGGCTTCAGGAAGGGACGGACGTGGGGGCTGAGGCCCATAATGACATCCGCCACGATGTTGGCCACCACGATATCATAGCCGGCGCCCATCTCCTGCCGCAGGGCGGCGTCGGTGAGCACATCGCCCCAGCGGACGGTGTAGCGGTCCTTTCCGATACCGTTCAGGGCGGCGTTCTCATAGGCCACGTCCACGCACTTCTCATCGATGTCGCAGGCGAAGGCGCTCTCCGCACCCAGGCGCAGCGCCGCGATGGACAGGATGCCGCTGCCGCAGCCCAGGTCCAGCACCCGCTCACCGCCGTGGATGTGGGTGTCCAGCGCCTGCAGGCACAGGCGGGTGGTGGCGTGGCTGCCGGTGCCGAAGGTCAGGCCGGGGTTCAGCACCAGCTTCACCCGCGTGGGGTCGGCGGCCTCCTCCCACTCCGGCACCACCAGCAGGCGGCTGCCGATCTCCATGGGCTTGTAAAACTGCTTCCAGTTGTTCTCCCAGTCCTCGTCGGCCACGTCGGCCATGGTCAGCAGCAGGGGCGCGTACTCCGGGTGCTCCTTTTTCAGCGCCGACATGGCCATACGCACGGCGGCCACGGTGCCGTAGGCGTCCTCGTTCCGTTCCAGATAGAATGTCACGCGGCTGACGCCCTTCTTCTGCGCCAGCAGGTCGTCATCCACATAATCCCAGTATTGGCGGTTGTTCTCCAGAAAGCTCTGAAAGTCCGCCTCGTCATCGATCATCACGCCGGTGACCCCCTGCTGCTCCAGCATGTCCGTCACCGCGTCCAAGCCCGCGTGGCTCGTGTCGATCTTGAGTTCCAGCCAGTCCATAGGATGACCTCCCGCAAAGTTGAAATGCACCGTACACCGCCAGCGGCGACGGAGCTTGTGTCCCGCCGATGACAAACCTCTGACGGCAATGGATCTTGCGCCAAGACGAGGCGCGGCGGCGCAGGCGTACTTTGTGTACGGCAAGCCGCCGCAACGAAGTATTGGCGCAAGAGACGCGCCGTTATCTCTTGGTGCCTACGAAGAATATGCCCATGGTGTTCGGCCCCGTGTGGCTGCCGATCACAGGCCCGATGTAGTTGATGTAGACCTCCTTGACGCCGTAGCGGGCCTTCATCTCCTCGGCCACGGCGCGGGCCTCCACCTCGCAGTCGGCGTGGCAGATGAACATGACCTGCTCACTGGGCTCGATGCCCAGCTCGGCGATCTTGTCGATGAGGGCCTTCAGGCTGGCCTTGCGGCCGCGGACCTTGCTGACGGGGACCAGCTTTCCCTCGTCGGAGGTGTGCATGACGGGCTTGATGGAGAGCATGGAGCCGAAGAACGCGGCGCCGGCGCTGAGACGGCCGCCCATCTTCAGGTAGTTCAGGTCGTCCACGGTGAACCAGTGGTCGATGTGGAGCTTGTTGTCCTCCACCCACTGCACCAGCTCCTGAGCGGAGAGGCCCTCGCGCTTCTTCTGGACGGTCAGATAGAGCAGCAGGCCCTGGCCCAGAGAGGCGGAGAGAGAGTCCACCACATAGATGTTGGCATCGGGGAACTCCTCCTTCATGTCCTGGGCGGCGATGCACGCACTTTGGTAGGTGGTGGAGAGGGCGCTGGAGAAGTTGATGCTGACGATGTCCTTGCCGGCAGCCAGAATGGGGCGCATAGCCTCCTGAAACTGGCCTACGTTGGCGGCGGAGGTGGTGGCCAGCACGCCGCCGCGGATCTTGCCGTAGAAATCCTCGAAGCTGATGGCGCTGCCGTCCAGCAGGTTGGGGTAATCGTGCCCATCGATGTGGACGGTCAGGGGCACCACGGTCAGCTCCAGCTCCTTGGCCATGTGGTCGGTCAGGTCGCAGCAGCTGTCAGTCATAATGACATATTCGCGCATGGGATAAACCTCCTTGGGAGTGATATTCCCCGCTATCATAGCATGAAAACCGCCGCAGGAAAAGAGCCAAATTGTAAATAATACGGAATATTAGCAGAAATGTAGGCATGTATCGCCTATTTCCCCACGCAGAAGCGGGAGAAGATGGTGTCCACCAGATCGTCGCGGACCTGTTTGCCGTTCAGCTCACCCAGCGCGGCCAGCGCCGCCTCGCAGTCGGTGAGCACCACGTCGGGGGTCATGCCGATACGGAGGGCGCCGCGGGCCTCGGCCACGGCGGAGAGGGCGCGGTTGGCGGCGTCGGCCTGACGGGCGTTGGTCAGCAGCGCGCCGCCGGTGCTCTCGCCTGCCGGGAACTGCGCCGCGATGGCGTCGGTCAGCGTGTCCAGTCCCGCGCCGGTGGCGGCGGAGACGGACAGCACGTTGTCGAAGCGGTCCGCCAGGGCGCCGACGTCCAGCGCCCTGGGCAGGTCGGATTTATTGACGGCCACGATCAGGTGGGGGACGGTGTTGGCCAGGGCGATGGCGGACTCGTCCTCCGCCGTCAGCGCCCGGGAGCCGTCCAGCACCAGCAGGGCCAGAGATGCCTGCTTTGCGGCGGCGCGGCTGCGCTCCACACCCATGGTCTCCACGGCGTCGCCGCCGTCGCGGATGCCCGCCGTGTCGATGAGCCGCAGGAGCACGCCGCCCACGGTGACCTTTTCCTCCACCGTGTCGCGGGTGGTGCCGGCGATGTCGGTGACGATAGCCCGGTCATAGCCCAGGAGGGCGTTCAGCAGAGAGGATTTGCCGGCGTTAGGCTTGCCCAGCAGCACCGTAGGCACGCCCAGCTTCAGCAAACGGCCGCGGGAAAACCCGGCCACCAGCGCTTCCAGATCGTTCTGGGCCCGGCGCAGGGTGTCCAGCATCTGCTCGCGTTGGAGATCCTCGATGTCCTCGTCCGGATAGTCTACCACGGCGTAGAACCGGGCGGCCATGTCCATGAGGCCGTCGTAGATACGCGCCACGGTGCGGCTCAGCGCGCCGTCCAGCTGGCAGACGGCGTTGTGGGCCTGCTGGGCCGTCTCGGCGTCGATCAGGTCCGCCACGGACTCCGCCTGGAGCAGGTCCAGCCGCCCGTTGAGAAAGGCCCGCTTGGTAAACTCGCCGGGACCGGCCTGGCGGCAGCCGGCGGCAAACAGGGCGCGGAGGCCCGTGTCCAGCACGATGGGGCTGCCGTGGCAGTGGAGCTCGGCGCAGTCCTCGCCGGTGTAGCTATGGGGCGCGGGGAAACGGACGCACAGCACGCTGTCGATGACCTGCCCCGTCTCGTCCAGCAGCTCGCCCAGCACCATGGCGCGGGGGCGCTGCTGCGCGGCGGGCCTGCCGTTTTTGGCGCGGAACACCGCGTCCAGCGCGGCACAGGTATCCGGGCCGGACAGGCGCAGGATACCGATGGCGCTGGGCTGTCCGGGCGTGGCGATGGCGGCGATGGTGTCGGACATAGGCGGGACCTCCTTGCAGGGTATTTTTCTTAGTATACCACAGGCGGCGGGAAAAAGAAATATCCCCCGGCGGACCGGGGGATATAAAAAACGATGCTTTACTTGATGGGCTCGCCGGCGGCTTCCTTGGCGGCGATCTCCTTCATGGCGTCCTTGTGGCTCAGGTTCACGCGGCCCTTCTCGTCGATCTCGGTGACCTTGACCCACATCATGTCGCCGATCTTGCAGGCGTCCTCCACCTTCTCGATGCGCTTGTCAGCCAGCTTGGAGATATGGACCAGACCGTCCTTGCCGGGGGCCAGCTCCACGAAGGCGCCGAAGGTCATCAGGCGCACGACGCGACCGTAGTACAACTGGCCCACCTCGGGCACGAAGACGATGTCGTCGATGCACTTCTTGGCCTTTTCGCAGCTCTCGGCATCGGGGGAGGCGATGTGGATGGTGCCGTCATCGTCGATGTCGATCTTGGCACCGGACTCGGCCACGATCTTCTGGATGACGGAGCCGCCCTTGCCAATGACGTCGCGGATCTTATCCGGGTCGATGTGCATGGTGACCATCTTGGGGGCGTACTTGCTGACCTCGGGCCGGGGCTGGGCGATGCAGGGCAGCATGACCTGGTCCAGGATCTGGCAGCGGGCATCGTAGGTGATATCCAGCGCGTTCTTGATGATCTCCATGGTCAGGCCGTCGTTCTTCAGGTCCATCTGGATGGCGGTGATGCCCTTCTTGGTGCCGGCCACCTTGAAGTCCATCTCGCCGTGGAAGTCCTCCACGCCCTGGATGTCGATGAAGGTGGTGAAGGAGCCGTCGTCATCCTGGATCAGGCCGCAGGAGATGCCGGCCACAGGGGCCTTGATGGGCACGCCGGCGTCCATGAGGGCCAGGGTGCTGCCGCAGATGGAGCCCTGGGACGTGGAGCCGTTGGAGGACACGACCTCGCTGACCACGCGGATGGCGTAGGGGAACTCCTCCACGGGAGGAATGACGGGCAGCAGGGCGCGCTCGGCCAGCGCACCGTGGCCGATCTCGCGGCGGCCGGGGCTGCGGGCAGGCTTGGCCTCACCGACGGAGTAGCCGGGGAAGTTGTAGTGGTGCATATAGCGCTTCTCGGTCTCCTCCCAGATGGTGTCCAGCTTCTGGTTGGCGGACAGGGTGTCCAGCGTGCAAACGGACAGCACCTGCGTCTGACCGCGGGTGAACAGGCCGGAGCCGTGGACACGGGGCAGCACGCCCACCTCGGCGTCCAGGGGACGGATCTCGTTCTTCTGGCGGCCATCCACGCGGTGACCCTCCAGCAGCCACTTCTTCACGATCATCTTCTCGAACTTGTAGGTGATCTCCTCCAGGTACTGGTCCATGTTGGGATACTCTTCCAGATACTTCTCGTGCCACTTCTCGATCATGGCGTTCCAGCGCTGCTCGCGAACGTTCTTGTCGTCGGTGTCCATGGCGGCCTTGGCCTCGTCCATGAAGTCCTCGGTGATCTTGTTGAACAGCTCGTAGTTGAAGTCGGCGTGGGGATAGTCGAACTTGGGCTTGCCGATCTCCTGCACCATCTGATTGATGAGGGCGATCTGCTTCTGGTTTTCCTCGTGGGCCTGCTTGATGGCCTCGAACATGACATCGTTGGGCACCTCGTTGGCGCCGGCCTCGATCATGACGACCTTCTTGCCGGTGGAGACGACGGTCACGTCCAGGTCGCTGACCTTGCGCTGCTCGGCGTCGGGGTTGAAGACCAGCTTGCCGTCCACCAGGCCCACCTTCAGGGCGGCCACGGGGCCGTTCCAGGGAATGTCGGAGATGGCCAGGGCGGCGGAGGTGCCGATCAGCGCGGCGATCTCGGGGGAGCAGTCGTGGTCCACGGCCATGACGGTGCACATGACGGACACGTCGTTGCGGAAGTCATAGGGGAACAGGGGGCGGATGGGGCGGTCGATGACGCGGGAGGTCAGGATGCCCTTCTCGCCGGGACGGCCCTCGCGGCGGTTGAAGCTGCCGGGGATGCGGCCCACGGCGTACATCTTCTCCTCAAAGTCCACGCTGAGGGGGAAGAAGTCGATGCCGTCGCGGGGACGGGGGGCGGCGGTGACGCAGCAGAGCACGCGGGTGTCGCCATAGCCCACCATGACGGCGGCGTTGGCAAGCTCAGCCAGCTTGCCGACCTCCAGCGTCAGGGGACGGCCGGCCAGATCCATGGTGTACTTGTGGTAGTGGGGGAACTGGCGCTTGGTGATGATCGTTGACATATCGTTTCTCCTTTTTTGTGAAATGGCATTCTGCCCGCGACCTATCGCCGTTAGCACTTGAAAACGCTCCGAAACCCTGAATTTCGGCGCATTTTCAACTGCTAATGGTCAATTTGTACACGGCGCAGAATGTGAAAGAAGGGTGATGCGCAAGCGCACATCACCCTGTTTCAACTTACTTACGCAGACCCAGCTTGGCGATCAGGGCACGATAACGCTCGATGTCCTTCTTGGCCAGGTAGTCCAGCAGACGACGGCGCTTACCGATCATCATCTGCATACCGCGGCGGCTGTGGAAGTCATGGGGATGGACCTTCAGGTGCGCGGTCAGCTGGTTGATACGCTCGGTGAGAATGGCCACCTGGACCTCGGGGGAGCCGGTGTCGGTCTCGTGGGTGCGATTGGCCTCGATGATAGAGGTCTTCTGGTCTTTCAGCATCATGGTTGTGTTTCCACCTTTCTTGAAATACGCCCACAGCCTGGGCCGTGGGAGAGATGGAACGCTCCGCAGGGCTAAGGCAGGGGTCGGACGCGCTTAGCGCGTACTTTGAGATGATACCACAGAAAATCACCGTTGTAAAGTGGTTTTTGCGGCATTTCCGGGGATTTTTACGCCGTTACCTGAATGGCGGCCACGGGACAGCTGTCCGCCGCCTCCTGCACGCCGATCTTCTGCGCGTCCGGGATAGGGTCCACCGTCACCCGGGCGGGCTCGCCGCTGTTCAGCGCAAACACCTCCGGGCACAGCCCCGCGCACAGTCCGCACTGGATGCACGCCTTTTCCAACACCATTGCCTGCATGGAACACACCTCCTTTTGATTGATGGAAGTATTTTCCCCGGTTTGCGGCGGGGTTATTCAGCTCTCCGCGATGTGCCGGGCGAAGGCCGCCGCCTGCGCCTCGATGCCCGGCAGCTTCACAAGGCTGCCGCGCTCATTGGCCGTTTCCAGCAGGGAGAAGCGGGGCGGAAGGTAGAAGGACTTGTTCATATTCAGGGCGGAGATCAGCTGGCGGGCCAGCAGGTCGCCGCCGGAGTAGCCGGAGACGATCAGGCCGAAGAGCCGCTTGTCGTACATACGGGTCTGGCGGAACAGGGCCGTGAGCCGGTTGACACAGGCGGTCAGATTGGCAGCCAGGGCGTCATTGTAGTTGGCGCAGAGCATGACCAGGGCGTCGCATTTCCGCACGGCGGGATAGACCTCGTCCACCATGGGACCGCCGTAGAAGCAGCCGCCCTGCTCGCCGAAGTGGAGACAGGCGGTGTAGCTGCACCCGTTGCAGTCGGCCATGGTGCCGTTGCGGAGGCAGATCTCCTGCACGCCGAGGTCCGACGGAAGACCGGCCTTCACCAGCTCCCACAGGGCCAGGGTGTTGGACGTGGCGCGCTGGGAGGCGTGGAGAGCCAGCACATGGCGGATGGGGGCGGGCTTTTCCCAGCCGTCCAGGCGGGAGAGCAGCTCCGCCACGGCGGCATGGAAGGCCGTGACCTCGTCGGTACCGCCGATCTGGGCCTGGGTGCGGAAATTCCGCAGGGAGCCGGTGGCCTCCACCAGCGGGCGGCCGAGGAAGCCGCAGCCCGCCTGGTTGGCGGCGAAGACCATGTCCCGGGCCACATCCTTGGTGTAGAACTCGCCCACGCCGGTGACGATGCACGCGCCGATACTGTCGGAGAGCAGGTCTGTGCTGCGGCGCAGGCGGGAGAGCATACGGTAATAGGCCATATTGCAGCCGCCCTCGTCCAACGCCACGGCGAACAGCAAACGGCGGCCGGCCAGGTCCTCCAGCCCGTCATCGGGGTCGCGGATATCGCTGCCCGGGGGCAGCAGGGGCGCCAGCAGGGCCCGCAGGGCGGGGCTGCGGTCGTTTTCGGGGAGCAGAACGGTGAGCATGGCGGATACCTCCGTTATTCTATGGCGTTCAGCTTGGCGCGGGTGTCGTCGATACGCTTTTGCAGGGCAGGCGGCAGGGTCAGCGGCTCCGTCTCGATGCCGGCGGGGGTCAGACGATTGCGGCATCCCATGAACACCTGACCGTCGTAGACGGAGGAATAATGCCACTGCCCCCGCAGCAGGGCCAGCAGGCTCAGCGCGCCGGAGGACAGGGCCGGGGCCACATAGGGCTTGTAGCCCAGCTTACGCATCTCCAGATTGGCGTGGGCCACCTTCTCCGTCAACTCACGGGAGAGGGCGTCGTCGTAGTGCGCAATGGAGTTGGCCAGCACCAGGTCCTCGCCGTGGGGGCCGAAGGCGCGGCCCTCGGTAAGGTAGGACGCGAAGCGAGGGTCCCTCCGGGCGTAGTACAGGGCGCGGGCGTGCATAACGCCCAGGCCGAAGCCCCGGACCTGGGCCGGGGACAGGCCGCTTTCACGCAGGGCGGCACGGCAGAGTGGGTCCACCGGATCGCTGACCACACAGAACAGGCCGCGGTAGTCCTTCGCCCGGGCCATGCGGGCGTAGATGGACACCAGCTCCCGGTTCAGGCCGTACTGGGCCATGCGGACATCCCCCGCCGTGACGGAGGTATCCGGGATCATCCGGGAGGCGCAGAACAGGAACACGTCGCCGTCGAACAGCTGCTCCGGCGCGATGATGTCCACCGGGGGCAGCGCCGCACCGTCCGGGGACTGTATCTGGTTCAGCTCGAACTCCCAGCGCTCGGAGACGCCGGGGCGCACGTCGCAGATGCCGATGGAGCCTATCACGTCGCCGCCCATGAGCCGCAGGCCCATCAACAGCGTGCTGCCCACATCGCCCAGAGCCAGCAGGGTGACGCGGCACTTAGACGGGATGCGCGGCAGGGCGGTATCGTTGAGATCGATCATAGTGGTTTCTCCTTTTATCTGTGCCGATGACGAGGCGGCGCCGCACAGTCTTGATAAAGGTTCAGATTTTGTGTCAAGACGAGGCGCGGAGGCGCAGGCCCCCCTTGAGGAATAGAGAATGTGCCGGATCTTGCGTCCTGCGATAGCGGGACGGCACACGTCATGCCCGTAAAAGCGATGGATTTTGCGTCCTGCCGATGACGAGGCGACGCTGCTGTACTTTGTGTACAGCAAGCCGACTCGGCGATGGCAGGGCGCAAAAGGCGCGCTTTTACCTGGGGCGCATGCGTTTCAGGAGCTCTATATCTCCCTCAAGATACGTGCTGGCGGCGCGGGAGAGATCGTAGGTCATGCAGCCGCCCTTGTCGGGGCAGAGGGGCAGGATGACCGCTTCGCCGAGACGGCTGAGGGTGAGGTTGCGGGCGTAGAGGGAACGGAATTCCGTTTCAAGGGCCAGGAGGATATCGCGGGCATTCTCAAGGCAGCAGAGGGAGAGCTCCCAGGCGGTCTCGTCGTCCATGCCGGTGTACTCGGGGGCGGCGTAGGGCAGGATGCGGTTGACGGCGGGCTGCAGGCCGCCGGGCAGGGCCTCGCTGCGGCGGACGGTGTCGCCGCCGATGAAGGGATAGAGCGTGGACTCGACGAAGCGCAGGCGCAGGTTGGGCAGGTAGTAGATGGCGTCCACGTCGTAGCCCAGCTGCTCCATGAGGTCGCGGCCCATGCCGGTGAGGTAGCCCACCAGCACCTGATCCACGGGGGTGTTCGTCTCGGCGAGCAGCGGGGCCAGGCGGCGGATGCGCTTGCCGTCGTGGAGCATATCGTCCACGAGAATGACGGGGCGGGCAAAGGCGTGGATGGTGCGGACCTGGTCGGGCAGGGGCGAGTAGTCGGGGTAGGCTTCGATGGAATAGGTGCTGAGGTCCGGCTCGTAGACCTTGTCGGTACGCAGGGTCTTGGTGACGGTGTTGGGCACGGCCACGCCGCGGAGGATCTTGCCGTAGGGGACGCAGATATCCGGGCCGAGGACGCGGGGCGTGGTGGGCTCCGCGGGGACGCCGTTGCGGCCGGTGATACGCTGGAGCAGCCGGTGGTAGATGACGCCGGCGGACAGGCTGAGCACCAGAGAGCCGGGCTGCAGCTTTGTCAGCGCCGCCTGCAGGCGGCGGTGGGCGGCGGCGATGGCGGCAAGCACCCGGGGCGAGGAGCTGAAGGGCGCCTTCACCGCGGTGTCCACGTTGCGGCTGAGGACGATGGGGCAGCGCATATCCACGGCCAGGGCGTCCGTGCTGTCACCCGCCGGGACGAAGCCCTGAAGCGTCAGCAGCTGGCGGCCGTAGCCGGAGGCGGCGCCCTCCAGGGGGACATACAGGGCATAGGTGAACTCACGGCTGAGAGCCAGGGTCAGCACCTCGGTGATGAGCAGCTGGCAGAGATCGCTCTGGCGCTCGCCCCGGGGCACGAACAGCCCGCTGATGAGCAGGGTGCGGCCGCCGGCGTTCTGGCGGACCAGGCCGGAGAGGGCCGGGTCGCCCAGGCGGGCGAAGAGGCGGGCGGAGTCCAGACAGGCGTAGCTGGCCGCGCCCAGAATGGTGCCGTCGGCGTCCCGGCAGACCATCACGTCGTCGCCGCGGCTCTCGATCTGCGCCCGCAGCGCCGCGGCGGTGGGCACGGAGAGCATGGTGCGGAGGAATTTCTCCGCCGTCTCCGGCGAGGCGGGCAGAAAGCTCAGGTCCTCGGTACGGAGGACGGGCTTGTCCTGGGGCTCGCGGAGGTACAGGCCGCGGCGGTAGATGAACTCCTGCACCGTGGGATCGATGAGGTTGGAGATGTCGCGGTTGGCATCCACCGCCTCGCGGATGCGGGTGGAGCTGATCTCCTCCAGCTGGGGCGGGAGCGTCAACTCCAGCACCTTGCCGGTGATGCAGCTGTAATCCGCCGGCTCGGCATCCGGCTCGGTGCGGCGGAAGACCACGTGGTCGAAGGTGTGGATGGAGTCCGGCGTGACGGACTTTTTGTAGGACGAGGCGTGGAGCACCACGTCGCTGCCCACCACGATGGACACGCTGCGGCCCGGGAAGGCGGCGCGCAGCTCGTGGAGGTTCTCCGGGTTGGCGATGTTCACCGGGAAGTCCTCCGGGAAAATGCTGACGTGGAACACGTCGGCCACGGCCATGGCGGCGATGCGCCGGCGCAGGCGGTAGGGCTGGGTCTTTTTGGACCAGGAGAACTCGTCAATGGCCAGCAGGACCTCGAAGCCCTGGTCGCGGATGGCCCGGACGATGCCCTTGTGGGACAGGGTGAAGGGGTCGAAGGTGCCGGGGAAGAAGGCCACGGGGCGGGGCGCGCCGAAGTCAAAGCCCTTGTGGAACAGGCGCTCCTCGGTGATGAAGCGGTAGAGCTTGCCCAGCATGGCGGCCCGGTAGTAGAACGTCAGGCCCTCGCCGGGGAATTCGTCCTGGGCGGAGAGCAGCTTGCGCTGGGTGAGCATAAAGGCGCGGCGCTTTTCGTGGCGACCCAGCTCTCCGGAGCCGAAGACCCGGCGGCCCAACACGAACAGGGCCTCCTGCCGGGTGGCGCCGTCAATGCCGCTGAGGCCCCGCATCAGCAGGCCCAGCAGCCGTTCACGGCGGCGGCGGTAGGCGTCGTCCGTCTCCGGGAAGCGGGAGCGATAGGCATCGTACGCCTCATAGATGACGCCCACGGTATCCAGCACGGAGGCGGTAACGCGGCTGTCGGAGGAGCTGAGGTTCACGCGAAGGTCGTCCAACACCTCATCCAGCTCCGCCGGGGGCAGCCACAGGGCAAAACGGCCCAGGTAGTCGGGGATATACTTGGTGAACTCCTGCTGGCCCAGCTCCAGGCCGCGGCACAGCTCCACCGCCACCTCGTTGCGCTGGTCGGCCGTCAGGCGGGGCGCCAGGGCCAGCAGGGCGTTGCCGGCGCTGTGGCGGACGGTAACGCGGTCGCTGACCTTGATGAGATTGGACAGGTGGGTGGCGATATGGAGGGCGGGGCTTTTGCCGCTGCGGGCAAAGTCCGTCAGCAGGCGCAGGTTGCCCTGCTTGGTGATCCACGGCGTGGCAGTCTTCAGGTTGTCCAGGAAGATCTCGGAGACCACGTCCTCCGGCAGAAGAAGGGGCGCGCCCTGAGAGAGCACATCCTGCTTGAGATAGCGCAGGGTGCCGCTGTCGCCGTCGGGGACGGCGGTCACGGCCTCCAGCGCGCGGCCGTCCTCCGGGTACAGGCGGGCGAGACGGTCCAGCAGCAGCACGGCGGCCATGCGGATGGTCAGGTCCTTACGCAGGGACAGGGCGGCGGCAAAGTCCGTCATCTGCCGGGCGCGGCTGGCCGTATAGGCCGTATCCGGCAGGGCGGCGGCGGTATCCAGCAGCTGGAAGGCGGTGTAGTCGTCCAGATCCTCCGGCCTGCGGTAGTAGGCGAACACCGGGGCCAGGAAGCGCTCCTCCCGGCCGGGGCAGTGGCTCAGCAGGGAGCCGACGGCGAATTTCAGGGTATAGCCGATCCAGCGGCGGTGCTGGGGCATGAGCTTATGGTCGGGATACAGTATCTTGTCCAGATAGAGCCTCCACTGGTCCACATCGGTGATGGCCCGGGGGTCCGGACGGATGTCGGCGGGGCGCTCCTTGGCGTAGCCGGCGTGGAAGCCGGCGATGATCTCGCCCAGCAGCGCCGCCGCCTGACGGCGGATATCGCCCTCGCGGTGCATCAGCAGCTCGTAGAGGAACGTCAGGGTCTGGACCTTCTGTGGGATATGCAGATAGAGGGAGTAGGACTCCATCACCGCCAGATAAGCGCGGAGACGGCGCCAATCCGTCTCGCCGCGGGCCTCCTCCAGCAGACGGGCGAAGCTGCGCTGATCGGTGAGGCGGTGCATCAGCTCCATATTGTGGCCCACGCAGCGGAGCGTCAGGGCGCGGAGGGCCTCGTCGTCGGTCATAAGGGCGGTGTGCTTCTCCGGCAGCGGGGGCGTATCGCCGCCGGACATGGTGACATCCACGCCGCGGCTGACCATATACTGCTCGAAGTCCTCCAGCCGGGCGTAGACCCGGGTATAGCGCTTCTGCTTCTCGCCGTCCACGTCATCCAGCTTATCCAGGATCACCTGAAAGGCCTGAGCCAGGGTGGAGATACGTGTGATCTCCCGGCCCTGCGCATCGTGGAGCTGCTTGACGCGGAAGTCGGCGTAGATCAGCAGCAGCGCCTCCACGGAGAGGTAGTCGGGCTCCAGGTCCCAGACGGAGTGGTTGGCGGCCACATGGCCGATATCGGTCATCCGGCGGCGGCGGAACCACTGGTCGGTGTAGAAATAGTGCAGGTAGGGCACGCGCTCGCCGGGGCGGCAGCCGAACTTGCCCAGATCGTGGCCGGCGGCGGCGCCGGAGACCAGGGCCACGTCCACGGCCACGCCGCTTTTCCGCAGGGCGCGGGCGGCGGTGACGGCGAGGTGGTGGACACCGGCGATATGCTCAAGGGTGCGGTAGGGCGTGACCTCCAGGCCCAAACGCATCAGCTCATAGACGAACTCCCGCCTCCACAGGCGCAGGAAGCGCTGATAGGACGGGGCACAGGGACTGCCGGCCAGCTCATCATCGGTCAGGAAATCGAAGGTCCAGGCCGGGTCGTGGGGCAGCAGCTCCGCCTCGGCGGCAAACAGCACCTGCAGCACCGACAGCAGGAACACCGCACCGGGGGCGAAGGGCTCCGCATCGGTCTTTTCCGGGTAGAGCAGGCGGCGGGCATAGTCGTAGGCATAGGCCAGCCAGCCCTCGGACGGTTCGCCGGGGCACAGCGTCTCCAGCTCCGGGCGGCAGAGGGCCAGCACGTCGGCGCAGCGGAGGCGCGCGCCGCTGAACAGCCCGGCAAAGCGCTGCATATAGCCCTCGGTCTCAATGGCGCGGAGCAGGGCGTCCCCGGGGGCAAAATAGTCCGCGGCGGGACGGTCGGAAAGGCGGCGGCGCAGGGCCAGATCCATCTGGCGGATACGTTTTTTGTTCATGGCAAAACCTCCTGCCGGTGGTATCGTACGCGGGCCGTGTCCGCCGAAAGGCGCCCGTACACCGGTAAGATGTCCGGGATGGACACGGCACACCATAATAATAGGACACTCCCCCGCACGCTGTCAATATTCCGCAGGGCGTTTTGCCACCGTTTTGATACGGAACCTTAGTAAGGTCTTAAGCGTGTGTTCACGATTTGTTCACATTTTGAGGGCCAGGCGCATGATATGATATTGTCGGGGGCAGCGGCGGAACGGAATGACAATTTCTGCCGTCTAAGTAAATAGGCAAATCATCCCGCGGGCGCGCGGGAAGGAAAAAGGAGAACACAACATGAAAAAAGCGGCTTTTGTACTGGCGCTGGTGATGCTGCTGGGCTGTGTGTCCGGCTGCGGCGCAGCGGAGGGCGAGGCCTCCGTGCAGTCGGTGTCTATGATCTGCGGGCTGGGGTCCGTAGGTCTGGCGGACCGGTTCGCAGGCATCGTCAGCCCGCTGGGCGAGACGACCATCAAGAAAAACGACGCCATGACCATCGACACCATCAAGGTGAAGGTGGGCGACAGCGTGAAAAAGGGCGACGTGCTTCTGACCTATGACCTCAGCCAGATCCGCACCGACCTGGAGATGGCCCAGCTGGAGCTGGAGCAGCTGAACGCCACGCTGGAGGACCAGCAGGCGGAGCTGGAGCGTATACAGAAGCTGATGGACAGCACCTATGACGACGCCACCAAGCGGCAGTACGCCCTGGATCTGCGGGAGCAGAACGTGAAGGTGCTGGAGACGAAGGCCAACATCGCCACCAAGAAAAAGGACATTGAGAAGCTGAAGGCCAACACCGCCGACAGCACCGTCAAGTCCCCGGTGGACGGCGAGGTGCAGTCCCTGAATCCGGACGGCGGCACGGACAACTCCGGCAACGCCCTGCCGTTCATGACCATCGTGGAGACGGGCGGCTTCCGCATCAAGGGCTATGTGAATGAAAACAACGCCAGCGTGCTGACCGAGGGCACGGCGGTGGTCATCCGTTCCCGGGTCAGCGACCAGACCTGGAAGGGCAGCATCAGCTCCATCGACTGGAACAACGCCCAACAGACGCGCAGCGACTACGGCGACAGCGACACGGCCATGTCCAGCAAGTACCCCTTCTATGTGACGCTGGAGGGCGACGGCGAGGGCCTGCTGATGGGCCAGCACGTGTACATAGAGCCGGACTACGGTCAGGAGGACACCCAGGACGAAAGCCTGATCAACCTGCCCAGCTACTTCATCAACGACGCCGAGGGCAAGCCCTGGGTGTGGGCTCAGAACAGCAAGGGCAAGCTGGAGAAGCGGAGCGTCACCCTGGGCGAGTACAACACGGAGACGGACACCTATCCCGTGACGGACGGCCTGACGGCGGAGGACTACATCGCCTATCCCGACGACAGCCTGAAGGCGGGCATGACGTGCATCACCTATGACGACGCCACCTTTGACCCCAGCGCCGGCGGCAGCACGGGAGATATGGACGGCATGGTTGACACGGACGGCATGGAGGATATGGACGGCACGGGCAGCATGGACGGCATGGACGGCGGCGATATGCCCGCCGAGAACGACACCGTCACGGACGACGGCGGCTCTGTCACCAACAGCACCGTGACCGTGCTGCCCGGCGGCATGGCGGAGGCCACTGCGCCGGTGATCACACCGCCGATGGAGGGCTGAGCATGATTTTGGAAATGCGCGATATATGCAAGGACTATCCCATGGGGAAGTCCGTGGCACATATCCTGAAAAACGTGAACCTTGACGTGGAGGAGGGGGAATACCTCGCCATTATGGGCCCCTCCGGCAGCGGAAAGACCACGCTGATGAACCTGATCGGGTGTCTGGACGTGCCCACCAGCGGCAGCTATCTGCTGGGTGGGCGGGACGTGACTACCTGCAACAACAAGCAGCTGGCGGAGGTGCGGAACAAGGAGCTGGGCTTCGTGTTCCAGAGCTTTAATCTGCTGCCGAAGCTGACGGCGCTGGAAAACGTGGCGCTGCCCCTGCTGTACGGCGGGGTGAAGAAGGCGGAACGGCTGGAACGGGCCCGGGCCGCGCTGGAGACGGTGGGGCTTTCCGACCGGGTGGACCACCGGCCGGACCAGCTGTCCGGCGGACAGTGCCAGCGGGTGGCCATCGCACGGGCCATCGTGGGCAAGCCGAAGCTGCTGCTGGCCGACGAGCCCACCGGTGCGCTGGACAGTGCCAGCGGCGCGGCGGTGATGGAGCTGTTTCAGCAGCTGCATGACGGCGGCTCCACCATCATCATGATCACCCACGACCATTCCATCGCCAACCACGCCGCCAAGGTCATGACCATACGGGACGGCGTACTGTCGGGAGGTGACGACTATGAGTGAGAAGCTGACGCTGCGGGAAAAGCTGCATATCGGCGAAAAGCGCACCGACGGCGAAAAGCCCCGCATGAGCAAGAAGCTGAAAAAGGGCATTATCGCCGCCGCCTGCGTGGTGGGCGTGTGCGGCGCGGTGTGGGGCGGACTGACCATCGCCCGGAACGCCCAGCGGGGCGACGTGAACGTATACGCCGTCAACGAGTGCGCCATGACCGACTACTGGGGGGACACCTCCAACACCAGCGGCATGGTGACCACGGACAAATTGCAGAAGATCTACATCTCCCAGAGCCAGACGGTGAAGAAGGTGTGGGTCAAGGAGGGCGACAGCGTCAAGAAGGGCACGGCGCTGGTGAGCTATGACTCCACCCTGACACAGGCCACCGTGGAGCGCGCCAAGATCGACTATGACCGGCAGACGGAGAACCTGGAGGTCATGAAAAACGAGCTGGAGCTGCTGAAGAAGGCGAAGAACAAGGAGACGCTGCAGGCGGAGTATGATAAGCTGGAAAAGGAGCTGAACAAGCTTATCGAGGACGCCACGAAAAGCCCGGACGATGAGAGGGACGTGGTGGATCTGACGCACATTGCCATCGACGGCATGAAGCTGGGCACCGGCAGCGGCAACGACAAGGACAACGCCATCTACTACTACCGCACGACGGACAGCGACGGCAGCTTCGCGCTGTCGCAGGCCGACCTGATGGGTATTTTCAGCAGTCGGGGCAAGACGGACGGCACGCTGTATCTGGTGTTTGTCACCCGCGCGGGCAACAAACTGGGCGGAGCTGTGATGGGCAACGAGGGCTATATCCTGACGGCGGTGACGGAGGATGTGCCCAGCGGCGGAGAGACCGGCGGCGGTGAAGCCGTCGGCGGCAGCCAAGACCCGCAGCAGCCCCCTGCCGGCGGCGAAGGCGGCGGCACAACGGCCAAAAAGCTGGTATCTGTGACCGTCAAGCCGTGGAACAACGGCTTCAAAGAGTTCACCGACGGCGCGCCGGATTACGGCGACAAGAAGGCCGAGATCGAGAAGCTGCAGCGGAAGATCGCCCAAATTCAGGAGCTGCTGGATACCTCCATGACCCAGCTGGATCTGAACAAGGCCATTCTGGAGAAGGCTCAGGCGGTAAAGGAGCAGGAGGTCAACCTGAAGGTGGCGAAGCTGAAGCTGGACAAGAAGCTGGCGGAGCTGGGCGACGGCAACGTGTACGCGGAGTTCGACGGCACGGTGAAGGCCGTGCGGGACCCGGACGAGGCCTATAACAACAGCGAGGCCGTGGTGGAGCTGTCCGGCGGCGGCGGATATTACGTCACCGGCACCCTCAGCGAGATGGATCTGGGCAGCGTGCAGGTGGGCGACAGCGTATCCATCAGCAGCTGGATGACCGGAGCGGCCTGCGAGGGCACCATCGTGTCCATCGACGACTATCCCACCAGCAACGGCAACAACTGGGGCGACGGCAACAGTAACGTGTCCTACTACCCCTTCAAGGTGTTTGTCACCGAGGACGCGAATTTGCAGCCCAATGACTATGTGGATATACAGTACCAGAAGGACACCAGCGCGGAAGAAAGCGGCAGCTCACTGTATTTGCAGAGTATGTTCATCCGGACCGACAACGGCAAGAGCTATGTGATGGCCCGGGGCGAGGACGGCAGACTGGAGCAGCGGTGGGTGCAGACCGGCCGGGATCTGTGGGGCAGCTACACCCAGATACGGGGCGGGCTGACCATCGACGACTATGTGGCGTTCCCCTATGGACGGGACGTGGTGGAGGGTGCCCACACCCAGGAGGCCACGACCGACCAGCTGTACAACTACGGCATATAAAGGAGGCGGGATAACCATATGTTGGAAAATATAAATCTCGCCTTTCAGGGCGTGTGGAGCCACAAGCTGCGGTCGTTTCTGACCATGCTGGGCATTATTATCGGTATCGCCGCGATCATCACCATCGTGTCCACCATTCAGGGCACCAACGAGCAGATCAAGCAGAACCTGATCGGCGCGGGCAACAACGTGGTGCGGGTGACCATCGGCGCCACGGACAGCCAAAACTATTTCGACCTGAACTACTCGGCGCTGCCGGAGGGTATCGACCCAGTGACCCGGGAGATGCGGGATGAGATGGAGAAGCTGGGCAGCGTGTCGCTGGTGAGTATGTACTACTCCCGGGATTGGTGCGACAACGTATACGTGGGCAATACGGCGTTCAGCGGGTCGCTGTACGGCGTGGACGACCACTATCTGACGGCCGTGGACTACGCGGTGAACTACGGACGCTCCTTCACGGCGGCGGACTATGAGAACCGGCGGAATGTGGCGCTGATCGACGCGAAGTCGGCAAAGTCGCTGTTCCAGGGCGAGAACCCCATCGGCGGCACCATCGAGATCAACGGGATGCCGTTCACCGTGGTGGGTGTGGTGTCCTCCCGGTCCAGCAGCGGACCGGTGATCAACAACTTTAAGGATTATCAGATGTACGCCGGCAGCACAGCGGGGACCATTTTCATCCCGGACGTGTGCTGGTCGGTGCCGTACCGGTATGATGAGCCCCAGTACGCGGCGGTGCGGGCCACCAGCACCAACGACATGACCGCCGCCGGCGACAATGTGGCCAAGTATCTGAACGAGAACGCCATCCGGACCACGAAGTACAAGTACGAGTCCAAGGACCTTCTGCAGCAGGCCAGCGATCTGCAGAGCCTGTCGGAGAGCACCAACAAGCAGCTGATCTGGATCGCGGCTATCTCGCTGGTAGTGGGCGGCATCGGCGTGATGAACATCATGCTGGTGTCTGTCACCGAGCGCACCCGCGAGATCGGATTGAAGATCGCCATCGGCGCGCAGCAGAGCCGCATCCTCTGGCAGTTCCTGACAGAGGCGGCGGTGCTGACCAGCATGGGCGGCATACTGGGCGTGGCCACGGGAATCGGCCTGGCGGAGATGATGTCCCACATCATGGGGACACCGGTGGCCATCAGCGTACCGGCGTGCATCATCGCGGTGGCCTTCTCCATGGTCATCGGCGTGGTGTTCGGCCTGGTGCCGGCCATGAAGGCATCGAAGCTGAACCCCATTGAAGCCCTGCGGAGAGAATGATACGCAGAAAGAAAAGACCGGCTTTCGCCGGTCTTTTTCTCTGTCTGCTCCCGGCGAAGACACAGCGAAAGCAGAAAACAGCCCCCGGCAGGGGGCTGTTTCTTTATTTACTGCGGCAGCTCGCCGGGGGCGACCAGGATGATCTTGTCGGCCCGGTCATAGTCGCTGTACGCCTCCTTGGTGCTGCGGAGGAGCGTACCGTCGCCGGCGTAGACGTTGCGGTAGGTCTGGACGGCGTAGCCGTTGTGGCCGTACTGCTCCACCTCGGTGGTACCGGGGGCCACGGACTCGGACTCCTAATAGACCGTCTTGCGCTCGGAGTAGGAGAGGAACTGGTTGGTCATCTCCACATAGTGGTCGTCGGTCTTGGTGCCCAGCAGGGTGATGGTCAGCTGGTTGGTCTCGTCGTTGTAGCTGGTGGTGATCTTGATGGGGTAGTTGGTGCTGTTGCGGAAGGCAAAGTCCGGGCCGCCCCAGCTGACCGTGGCATCACAGCCCGTGACGGGCATATAGCCGGGGTCGAACATATGGGCGTAGCGCAGGACGATCTGCAGGTCCGCCATGAGGGCGGAATAGTACAGCGTGGAGGATACCTGGCAGATACCGCCGCCGATGGAGGTAACGGTCTTGCCGCCGGAGTAGGCGGCGGCGGGCTGGAAGCCCCGGGCCTCGGTGCGCTGGCCCACAGTGGCGTTGTACCAGAACTCCTCGCCGGGGTTATAGATACGGCCGTTGATGGCGGCGGAGGCCAGCTTGATGTTCTGGCGGCGGCCCCAGGGGCCGGCGCAGGTGGTGGTGCAGGTGCCGATCACGTCCCGGAACATGGCCTGCTCCAACTCCTCGGTGGCGGCGGGCGGGAACTGCACCTGGGCGTCGGCCAGGAATTCCTCGCCCGGCTGGGCGGCGTCCAGTTGCTTTTGCACCGTCTCCACATCGAACTGTACGCCCACGCGGGACTGGGTGGGCTTGCCGGTGGATTTGTCGCAGATGGCGGCGGCCATGGTGCCGGCGATCTCGTCGTGGAGCGCCTGCACGTCCATGGGCGCGGCGGTGTGGGCCGCGAACACACATTCCACGGACCGGGCTGCCGCGGACAGGTCGCGGCTCTCGAAGCGCTGCGCCAACTCGGCGCGCAGCGCCGCCGCGTCCAGCTTCTCGCCGTCCTGCGGCTTGGTGATATACAGACCCTCACCCTCCGCCAGCCGGTAGCCGCCGTCCGTTACGGTGCAGCCCACGGTGTCGGACAGCTGTTCACAGGCGGCGGTAAGCTTCGCCTCGTCCACGTCCAGCTGGGGCGTGACATCCACGGCCCTGAACCAGCTCTCGATAAAGCGCCAGCCGCCGCGGAGGAATGCGGTCACATCGCTGCCCCAGCCCCGGTCCTGCACGTCGCAGCCGGCAGCCTTGGAGACATAGACGGGCAGAACGGCGACGCCCAGGTCGGAAAGGGTGGTGCTGCCGATCTCCTGCCCGTCACGGGTCAGGCGGATGGTCATGCCGTCCAGCAGGGCACTCCCCTGCTCCGTCCAGCGCTGCTCGGCCTCCTGCGCCGACAGGCCGGACATATCCATGCCCAGCACGGAGGTGTTGGGAAACGCCGTGTGGGAATACAGCGCGTTGGCGGCCACACAGCAGCCCGCGTAGGCCAGCACCAGCACCGCCGCAGCGATGCCGATGATCAGTCCGGCTCTTTTGCCGGGGGTCTTGGGAGGCTTTTCTTCCGGGGCCGCGCGCTTGCCGGCCGTCTCCGGCGCAGGATCGGCGGTAACAGAGGACATATTCAACTCGTCGCTCATGGTGTCCCCTCCTTTGTATCATCAGGTTTGGGCAATACCGGCAAAATGCCGTGCCGTTACTGCATTGTATCACGGTTTGTCAAGGAATGGGTTACAAAAGCGTTACGACACATCTTTCTGCGGCTTTGCACGGGGAATGGTGACGGTGAGGCAGATGGCGTCCTCCGTGTCCCGGCGGGAGACCTTGGCGCCGACGCCGGCGGTCTGCATGAGCCGGACGCCCCGGTCCACGCTGTTGAGAAACAGCCGGACATCCTTGATGATATACGCGCTGCGGCGGCGGGGCTGCGTCGTCTGGTTTTGCGCGACCAGACGGTCTATGTAACCTTCGGCATCGGCGACGTTCAGCTGGTTTTTGCCGATGTGTTCGACGGCGGCAAGGCGCTGCTCCGGGTCCTCCAGACGCAGGAGGGCGCGGGCGTGGCGCTCGGTCAGGCCGTAGTGATGCAGAGCCTCCGCCACCGGCTCCTCCAGCCGCAGCAGACGCAGCTTGTTGGCCACGGCGGACTGGCTGCGGCCCAGCATTTCCGCCGCCTGCTGCTGACTGAGGCCGTAGCGGCGGAGCAGGCGGGCGATGGCGGCCGCCTCCTCCATGTAGTCCAGGTCCCGGCGCTGGAGGTTCTCGATCAGGGCCAGCAGGGCGGCGTCCTCCTCATCCACCCGGGCCAGCAGACAGGGCACCTGCCGCAGCCCGGCGATCCGCGCCGCCCGCCAGCGGCGCTCGCCGGCCACCAGCTCGTAGACTGCGCCCTGCTGCCGGACGGTGAGCGGCTGCAGAATGCCGTAGGCGGCGATGCTGGCCGCCAGCTCCTGCAAACTCTCCGAGTCGAACCGGCGGCGGGGCTGCTGGGGGTTGGGACGGATATCGTTGATGGGTATGTATCGCACGCGGGCAGAGAGGAAATCGGTCTTCTGGTCTTTTTTCATGGCGGTCGCCTCCTTTTTTCGCCTATTGTACGGCGGGAGGCCTGTCGAAAGCGGGTGAAGACCGTCGGGAAATAAAAAAATGCACCCGCCCCTGTCGGGACGGGTGCGGCGGTCACTGCTTTGTGCGGATATCCTCGCCGAAGAAGGGCAGGATCTGGTAGGCGCCCTCGATACGGGAGAGGATGGGCGCGCCGTAGCGGCGGCCCAGCTCCTCCGGGGCCAGGTTGGTGCTGATAATGGTGGACCTGCCGGAGAGCATACGGCCGTTGACGATCTGATAGAGGGCGCTCTGGACAAAGGCTGTGGTCATCTCGGTGCCCAGGTCATCCAGGATCAGCAGGTCGCAGCTCTCACAGCGGCGGACGTCGGCATCGCTGACCTCGTCGGGGCGGAATTTGGCGTCCTCATAGCGGGAGAAAACGCTGATCGCGGTGTCGTAGACCACGGAGAAGCCGGCGTCGCTGACCTCCCGGGCGATGCAGGCAGAGAGGAACGTCTTGCCCAGGCCGGTGCCGCCGGAGAGCAGCAGGCTGCCGCTGCCCCGGGAGAACTGGCGGGCAAAGTCCCGGCAGACGTCGAAGTTGCGCTCCATGTTGGCCCGGGGCGAAACGCCGTAGCTGTCCCACACGGCGCTGTCGTACAGGTCGAAGCGGAAGGTGTCGAACCGGGCCTCGCCCAAGGGAAGAAGCCGGGAGAGCTCCGCCAGCTGTTCGCGGGCATAGTACTGCTTCAGGCAGGCGCAGACGCCGGACCGGGTATAGCCGGTGTCGCCGCAGAGGGGACAGGCGGGCTTGTCCTCCAGATAGTCGGCGGGATAGCCCATGTCCTCCAACAGGGTGGCGCGCTCGCGCTGCAGGGAGAGATTTTCGTCCCGCAGGACCCGCAGGGCGGGCAGCGGGTCCTCGCCCTTTTTGGCGGCGGCGGCCACGATGCGGCTCATGGTGGTGCGGAGGGTTCGGTCGATGTCCCGCAGGCGGGGCTGGCGGGCAAAGGCCTCCCGGCGGCGCTGGTCCAGCTCGGCCTCCCGACGCTGGCGGGCCTGGTCGAAGCGGGCAATGGCCCGCTGCATGATGATACCGTCGTATGACATACTCTCACCTCTTGATATAGCGGCGCATCCAGGCGTCCTTGTCCCCGGCGGGGGCGGCGGACTTACCGGCGGCAGCGGGCCGCTTGCCGGCCGCCTCGCCCTCCTCTACCTGGCGGGGCGTATGCCAGCCGGCGTCGTGCCAGCGGCGCAGGATGCCGTTAAGATAGCGCCAGTTCAGGTCCTTTTTGTAGAACACCGTGCGCTCATAGGCCAGAGCCACCGTCTCCGGTGGGAAGCCCATGTCCATCCACTGGTCGATGTAGCGGCGTTCGGCCTCCACCGGCGGCCTGTTAAGAATTCGTAAATTCGACAAATAGGAAGTGTACTTCCTGTTGCGCTCTGCCCATTTTTTCAGGTATACCGCGGCAGAATTCTGGTCAAATATGCCAAGCTGTGCCCAGCGATATCCCTCTTTTTCCACCTGGCGCATGGTTGGGCGTCTACCCTCGCCCCACTGGCTGCGGGCCCGTTCGACACAGTGGCACACCAGGAGATAGATCACGTCGGCGGGCATACCCAGGTCATCGTAAAGACCGGCCAATATCTGCAAGTCGGCGGTGCGGAGCTTCTTGCCCAGCTGCTGCTCCGTCTGTGGCACCAGCAGGCGGAAGCCCTCGTTGTCCGTCAGCAGTCCGGCGATGTCCTGGGCGGTGTAGACCGGGCGTTCGTCCGCCGGATCGGGCGGTGCCTGGCGGGCCGGTCGAGGCAGCAGGTCCAGGTCCTGAAGGACCTTCTCCGCCGCGTCGATCCGCAGGCGGCTGATGGGCAGGACCTTTTCCAGCTCCTCCGGTGTGACGCCCCGGCCGAAGCGGCGCAGGGCCAGATACAGCAGGGCGGCGTCGCCCTGCCCGCTTTGCAGCAGCTTGTCGACCGCATCGGCGGGCAGCGTCAGCTGCTCCTGCCTGTTCCGAAGTATATAGCCGTCCATGGCGATGACCTCCCCTCTCATTCGTGCTCTCCATTCTACACGAAAAAGGGGTCGGCGTAAAGCGGGGCGGGACAACTTTTTACAAATTTCCGCTTTTCGCCAAAATAGACTTTTCTCCGGCGGGTTTTGTGGTATAATGCTATTTGTATAAGTATATATACCCAACGAAATGAATTAAGGAGGGTTTTGGCATGGCGAACCGGGTAACGATGTCTATCTGCGGCACGGAGTATATCCTCGTAGCGGAGGAGGACGCCGCCTACATGGAGAAGATCGGCAACATGGTGGATGCGGAGATGCAGAAGCTGATGGACAGCGCCCACATGAGCCGTGACGCGGCGGCGGTGCTGGCGGCGGTCAATCTGGCGGACCAGCTCACCAAGGCGCAGGAGGGCGCGGAAAATCTGCGCCGGCAGGTAAAGACCTATCTGGACGAGGCCAGCCGCGCCAAGAACGAGGCGGCGGAGCTGCGCCGGAAGCTGCAGAACGCCCAGAACCAGAACAACCGCCGGTGATGATGGAGCTTTTGGCCCCCGCGGGGGGATATGAGGCACTGACCGCCGCGGTGCAGAACGGCGCGGACGCGGTGTATATGGGCTTCGGTGCGTTCAACGCGCGGCGGAGCGCGAAAAACTTTACCGACGAGGAATTCGCGTCGGCGGTGCGGTATTGCCATCTGCGGGGCGTGCGGGTCTTTTTGACCCTGAACACCCTGCTGACCGACCGGGAGCTGCCCGGGGCGGCCGCGTCGCTGCAGAAGGCCAGCGCCATGGGCGTGGACGCGGTGCTGGTGCAGGACTGGGGCCTGCTGACCCTGGCAAAGGAGATCGTGCCGGACCTGCCTCTTCACGCCAGCACGCAGATGAGCCTGTTCACGCTGGGCGGCGCCAATGCGGCCGCGGCGTTGGGCATGGAGCGCGTGGTGCTGGCCCGGGAGCTGGACCGGGACGAGGTATGGGAGATCTGCGCCGGCTGCGGCGCGGAGATCGAGGTGTTCGGCCACGGGGCGCTGTGTATGTGCTACTCCGGCCAGTGCGAGATGAGCGCTGTGCTGGGGCAGCGCAGCGGCAACCGGGGCGCCTGCGCCCAGCCCTGCCGTCTGCCCTACGGCGTGAACGGCCCCTGCCGGGACGCGCATCCCCTGAGCCTGAAGGACGCCAACCTGTCCGCCTATCTGCGGGATATGGCGTCTATGGGCGTGGCCTGCCTGAAGCTGGAGGGACGGCTGAAGCGGCCGGAATACGTGGCCGTGGTAACGGGCATCTACCGCCGCCTGCTGGACGAAAGGCGACTGCCCACGGCGGAGGAGTCCCGGGCGCTGGAGCAAGCCTTCTCCCGCAGCGGCTTCACCGACGGCTACTGGCTTGGTAAAAAGGGCAAGGCCATGTTCGGCACCCGGCCGGAGAACGTACCGGAGCCGAAGGCGCTGTTCGCCGCGGCCCGCGAGACATACGAAAACGGAAAAGAGAACCGGAAAATACCGGTGAACCTGCGGCTGACGGTGCGCCGGGGCGAACCGGTGCGGCTGAGCGGCGCGTGCGCCGTCCGGAACGGCGTGGCCATGGGCATGGCTACGGGCAACGTGCCGGAGGAGGCGCGAAACCGCGCCGTGACGGAGGAGGAACTGCGGCAGCGGCTGACCAAGACCGGCGGCACGGTGTTCGCGGCGGATCAGATCGAAATAGGGCTGGACGAGGGGCTGATGGTGTCCGCCAGCGCGGTGAACGCGCTGCGGCGGGAGCTGCTGGACGAGCTGGCGGATCGGCGGATGGACACTCCGAAGCGCTGTGAACTGCCCGCCTCTCCCCTGCCGGAGGCCCCGGCGGGCGCGGCGGAGCTGGACTTTACCGTGTCCATCAGCAGGCCCGATCAGCTGACGGCCGAGCTGCTGGCGGAACGGCCCGCCATCGTGTATATCCCGGCGGAGCTGCTGGATAAGATGGACCTGATGCCCTATATCGGGCAGGCGGAGTTCTGCGCGGTGCTGCCCCGGATATTCCGCACGGCGGACGAACCGGTGTTCCGGGATATTCTGCAGCGGCACCCGGAGGTCGCCTCTGCGGCCATCGGCAACCTGGGCCATCTGGCCATCGTGAAGGGACTGGGCAAAACGCTCCGCGGCGACTTCGGCCTGAACGTGTACAACAGCCGGGCGGTGCGCTTCTGGCAGGAGCAGGGGCTGTCGTCCGTGACGGCCAGCTTTGAGCTGCGGTGGCAGCAGGTGCGGGACCTGGGAAAATATGCGGACTGCGAGGCCCTTGTCTACGGCCGCCTGCCGCTGATGATCACCGAAAACTGCGTGACGAAGAACAGCGTGGGCTGCGCCCATGGGGCGGGCAGCGTGCTGACCGACCGGCGGGGTGAGCAATTCCCGGTGCTGTGCGCCTATGGGTGCCGGTGCGAGATCGAGAACGGAAAGACGCTGGTGCTGGCGGACAAGCCGGAGGTGTTCCGGTGCGGCCTGCGGTACGGACGCCTGCGGTTTACCACAGAGACGGCGGCGGAGTGCGCGGCGCTTCTCCGTGCCCACAGGGCCGGGACCGTCACCGCCGACGACAACAGCACACGCGGGCTGTTCTACCGGGGCGTAGAGTAAAACAAACGGTATAACACTCGTTATAATTTACAAACCGTATTCCATTTCAGGAGAAAAAGGTGTTACTATGGAGCTGAAGATCAAAGCCCTGTCCCCCAAGATCGGGACGGAGATACCCCTCCCCCGCTTTGCCACCGCCGGCGCGGCCTGCATGGACCTGTGTGCCTGCATCGACGAGGCGGTGACGCTGGCAGCCGGGGAACGGCGGCTGGTGCCCACGGGCATCGCCATCGCCCTGCCGTCGGCGGACTACGCGGCGCTGGTGTTCGCCCGCAGCGGGCTGGGCATCAAGAAGGGCGTGTGCCTTTCCAACGGCGTGGGCGTCATCGACAGCGACTACCGGGGCGAGATCGGCGTGGGGCTGGTAAACCTGGGGCGTGAACCGTACACGGTGCAGCCCGGGGACCGGATCGCCCAGCTGATGGTGGTACCGGTGGTGCAGCCCACGGTGACGGTGGCGGAGGACCTGGACGAGACGGACCGGGGCGCCGGCGGCTTCGGCTCCACAGGCAGGTGACGTATATGGCAAAGATCGTGCTGGCCTCCGGGTCCCCCCGGCGGCAGGAGCTTTTGCGTCGGATGGGCATCACCGACTTTACCGTCCGGGTGCCGGAGGTGGAGGAATACTTCCCCGCCGGGCTGACGCCGGAGGAGACGGTGTGCTACATCTCCCGGGAGAAATCCCAGGCGGTGGCGTCCGACGCGGACGAGATCGTCATCACGGCGGATACGATGGTATTTCTGGACGACAAGAAGCTGGGCAAGCCCGCCGACGAGGCGGAGGCCCTGCAAATGCTGACGGCCCTGCAGGGTCGGCGCCACACCGTCTGTACCGGTGTGACGGTGCGGCAGGGGGAGAAAGCCCTGACCCGCGCCCAGCACACGGACGTGTATTTCCGTCCGGCCACACAGCGGGAGCTGAAGGCCTACATCGCCGGGGGCGAGCCCATGGACAAGGCCGGGGCCTACGGCGTACAGGGACAGGGCGCGCTGCTGGTGGAGCGCATCGACGGCGACTTTTTCAACGTGATGGGGCTGCCGGTGGTGCTGCTGGCGGAGATGCTGGGCGAATTCGGGATACAGCTGCTGGGATAATGCCCCTTTCGCTCCCTCTGAGAGGGTGCGCTGCCGCCTCCCCTGCCGGGGGAGACTTCAGAGAGGAACAAACGACACATGAAGCGATTTTTTACGAAAACGGGAATATGGCTGCTGGCCGCGGCGGCCACCATCGCGGTGGTGCTGTGCGTGGTGTCGGCCCTGAGCTCCGGAACGGGGCTGCTGCACAACGCCCTGGGCGTGATCGCCTCGCCCTTCCGGGCGGCGGGTTCCGCCGTGGCGGGCTGGGTCGGCGGCATTAGCCAGCGGTTTGAGGACGTGGAGACCCTGCAGCAGGAGAACGACGAGCTGCGGCAGCAGATCGCGGAGCTGGAGGAGCAGCTGCGGCAGATGGAGCCGGCGGCGACCGAGAATAAAGAGCTGCGCCAGCTGCTGGGCCTGCGGCAGCAGCGCAGCGACCTGGTGTTCGAGGCGGCCCGCGTCACCCAGCGCGACGTGTCCAACTGGGCCAGCACGCTGGTGCTGGACCGGGGCAGTCAGCACGGCGTGGCCATAGGCGACTGCGCGGTGGACAGCGCCGGGAACCTGGTGGGTGTGGTCACAGACGTGGGCCTGAACTGGTGCCGGCTGTCCACGGTGCTGGACACGGACTCCCAGTTCGGCGCGCGGGTATTCCGCACCGGCGAGACGGCGGTGGCCGGCGGCGACCTGGCCCTGATGTCCGAGGGCAGGCTGCGGCTGCAATACCTCAGCGACAGCGCGAACCTGATCAAGGGCGATGTGATCGTCACGTCCGGACTGGGCGGCTACTATCCCGCCGGTCTGGTCATCGGTACGGTGGAGTCCGTGCAGACGGATGACGGCGGGCTGGCGCGGTACGCGGTGCTCTCGCCCAAGTGCGATGTGGCGGCGATACAGGAGATGTTTATTATCACGGATTTTGACGTGATCCAATGACGGAGGACGGCTATGACACGGCGGGCGATACTGCTGAAGTGGATATTGTACTGTCTGTGCGCGCTGGCGCTGGCACTGCTGCAGGGGCTGGTGCTGGTATACGTGCGGGTATGGGGCGTACACCCGTTCCTGCTGCCGGCCATCGCGGTGATACCGGCCACGCTGGAGCGCAACGAGCAGGCGCTGCTGTACGCGGTATTCTTCGGGCTGGCGTGCGACCTTCTCTCGCCGGTGGCGGGCCTGCCGTGCTTTTACGCGCTGGCGTTCCTGCTTGGCGCGGCGGCAGCGTGGCTGCTGAGCGGGCAGGTCATCATGGCGGGCGTGGTGTGCTCGCTGGTGGTGACAGGCGTATGTATGCTGCTCTGCGGGCTGCTGCACATGGCGGTGCTGGCGGGACACAGCGGCGCGGGGCTGACCGCGGCGGGCCTGCTGCTGGGCAGGGAGCTGGCGGTATCGCTGCCCTTCGCGGCGGCGGCGCACCCGCTGTTCCGGTGGGCACAGCGGCGGACACTGAGCGAATGACCATAGGAGAACCAAGCTATGATGAAAAATCCTCACCCCTCCCGGCGGCGGGTATATGTGCTGCTGGGGTTTTTCTGTGCGTTTCTGGTGCTGTTTTTTGCGGTGCTGTATGACGCACAGGTGGTGCACGGCAGCGAAAATCGGGCCAGATCCATCACCAGCAACACCGCCAGCGAAACGGTGACCGCCTCCCGGGGCATCATCACCGACCGGAATGGCAAGGTGCTGGTGAGCAACCGGCTGGCCTATACGCTGGTGGTAGACAAGAGCAGCTTCGGCAAGGACGAGGCCGCGCTGAACGACGCCATCTGGCAGCTGATACAGCTGTGTCAGGAGCAGGGCGTTACATGGAACGACACCCTGCCCATGACCACAGGGTCCTCTCCCCAGCTGACCAGCAAAAGCCTGACCGAGAGCTTCCGGGAGTATCTGGACGACAACAAGCTGCCCATGGACGGCGGCAGCGCGGAAGTGCTGGCCGCCATGCGGAAGCTCTACAAGGTCGATGACAGCTATACCGACGCGCAGGCGCGTCTGATCGTGGGCGTGCGGTATGAACTGGACGGGCGCAGCAGCTACACCTTTGCCGAAGATGTATCCACGGAACTGCTGGGCCGCATCACCGACGGAAAGTACCGGGGCGTGACCATCAAGACAGCGGCGGCGCGGGTGTACAACACCAAGCTGGCGGCGCACATTCTGGGCACCGTGGGCGCCATATGGCAGGAGGAGTGGCGCAGCGACGAGAGCACCGGCTATGTGGGCTACGCCGACAAGGGCTACAATATGAATGACCTGGTGGGCAAGGACGGCGTGGAGAAGGCCTTTGAGGAATATCTCCACGGCAAGGACGGCAAGCGGCTCATCACCACCGACGAGAACGGCAAGATCACCGGCGAGCTGTACACCCGGGAGCCTCAGCCCGGCGGCACCGTGGCGCTGACCATCGACATCGACCTGCAGCAGGTGGTGGAGGACACGCTGGCCAGTACCATTCAGGGCATGATCGACAAGGACAGCAACGAGCGCGGCGGCGCGGCGGCGGTCATTCAGGTCGGCACCGGCGAGGTACTGGCCATGGCCAGCTACCCCACCTACGATCTGGAGACGTTCAACCAGGACTATGATGAGCTGGTGAAGGACGAACGCCTGCCCATGTTTAACCGGGCCACCCAAGGCGTGTACGCCCCCGGCTCCACCTTCAAGCTGTGCACGTCCGTGGCGGCGCTGGAGGAGGGCATCATCACCCCCAGTACGATCATTGAGGACAAGGGTATCTACACCTACTATGTGGACCCGCAGCCCATGTGCTGGATCTGGCGGCAGGCCCACACCACCCACGGGCGCATCAACGTCAGTCAGGCCATCGTGGACTCCTGCAACTACTTCTACTACGAGGTGGGCCGGCTGACAGGCATCAAGAAGCTGGACGAGTACGCCACAGCCTTCGGCCTGGGGCAGTCCACGGGCATTGAGATCGGCGATGTCAGCGGCGTGCTGGCCTCCCCGGAGTGGGCGAAGGCCCACGACCGGGAGTGGACCGACGGCCAGACCATCACGGCGGCCATCGGCCAGTCCTACAACCTGTTCACCCCCCTGCAGCTGGCCAACTATGTGGCTACGCTGGTATCCGGCGGCGAGCACTATGAGGCACATCTTCTGAAAAACGTAAAATCTTATGATAATTCACGAGTTATCGGCGTATATGGCAAGGGGCCGCTGAACGACCTGAATATCTCGGACAGCACCATGGCGGCGGTGACCAAGGGTATGCACGATCTGACCTACGACTCCCTGCGGAGCGCCTTTTCCCGCTGTGTGGTGGAGGCCGGCGCCAAGACCGGCTCGGCCCAGGTGGGTACGGATATCGCCAACGGCACCTTTGTGGCCTACGCCCCCTATGACGATCCGGAGATCGCCATCGCCATCGTGGTGGAGAAGGGCGGCAGCGGCAGTCTGCTGGCCAACGCGGCCGTGGACATCATCAACGCCTGGTTCACCCGGGATGGCACCGGCGCCACCGCCGCCGGCGAGGACGCGCTGATGCGGTAAATCTGTTATAGAGACAAGAGGCACACATGGGACCCTATTTCAATTCGAGAGACAAACATTATAAAGACCCCTTCGGCGCCGTCCCCTGCGGCGCCGAAGTGCGCTTTGCGCTGGCGGACGACACCTACTACGGCTGCGAGCTGCTGGTGCTCCGGGAGTTCGCAGGCACGGAGGACACGTGCGCCCTGCCGCCGGCGGAGGGCGGCTTCGCCGGCACATACACCGCGCCGGCTGGCGGTGAGCTGTGCTGGTACTGCTTCCGCCTGACGGATGTGGACGGGCGCTGCGTGTGGTACGGCAAAAACGGCGTGCAGGACGCGCTGGAGAAGGCGGCACGCTGGCAGCTGACGGTATACGAGCCCTCCCCCGCCCCAGACTGGTTCGGGCGCGGCGTGACGTACCAGATCTTCCCGGATCGGTTCCGCCGTGTATCCATGCCGGACGTGAGCCATATGCCCGGGCACCGGTGGCTGCACCGCAGCTGGAACGAGCAGCCGGTGTTCCTTCCGGACGAGCACGGGCAGATCACCAACCGCGACTTCTTCGGCGGCTCGCTGCAGGGCATCACGGAGAAGCTGGACTATCTGGCGGGCCTGGGTGTGACGACACTGTATCTGAACCCCATTTTTGAGGCCGCCAGCAACCACCGCTACGACACCGGCGACTATCGGGCCATCGACCCGCTGCTGGGCACAGAGGCTGACTTCCGCGCCCTGTGCACCGCCGCCCATCAGCGTGGGATGCGTGTGATACTGGACGGCGTGTTCAACCATACCGGCAGCAACAGCCGGTACTTCAACGCCGAGGGCTACTATCCGGAGCCGGGGGCGGCCCAGAGCCAGAATTCAGAGTATTACAACTGGTACAGCTTCCACCCGTGGCCGTCGGACTACGACGCCTGGTGGGGCGTGAAGACCCTGCCCGCCGTCAATGAGGCGCAGCCGGCTTACCGTGACTTCATCTTCGGCGATCAGGACAGCGTGGTCCGGCATTGGCTGCGCTGCGGCGCGGACGGCTGGCGGCTGGATGTGGCCGACGAGCTGCCCGGCGACTTTATCGAGGGCATCCGCTCGGCCATCGACGCGGAAAAGCCCGGGGCTTACCTGCTGGGCGAGGTCTGGGAGGACGGCAGCAACAAGATCGCCTACTCCCAACGGCGCAGATACCTGCTGGGCCGCCAGGTCCACGGCCTGATGAACTACCCCTTCCGCACGGCCCTGCTGAACTGGCTGGCCGGCGGCGACGCCGCGGTCTTCCGCGACAGCATGGAGACGATTCGTGAGAACTACCCGCCCTTCGCCTTCTATGGCGCCATGAACTTCCTGGGTACCCACGACACAGCGCGCATTCTGACGCTGCTGGGCGCGGAGGGCACACCGAAAACCAAGGCGGAGCGTGCGGCGTACCGCCTCTCCCCCACCGAGCTGGCCCGGGGCCTGGCAAAGCTCCGTCTGGCGGGAATGCTGCTCTACAGCTTCCCCGGCTCTCCCACCCTCTTCTACGGCGATGAGGCCGGCGTGCAGGGCTTCGAGGATCCGCTGAACCGGGGCGCCTTCCCCTGGGGCAGCGAGGACGCGGCGCTGACGGACTTCTTCCGCACTCTGGGACAGCTGCGGCGAACGCGGGAGAGCCTGCGCTCGGGCGCCCTGCGCTATCTGCTGGCCCGAGGCGGCGCTCTGGCCATCGAGCGTGAGCGCGGAGGCGAGCGCACGGTAACGGCGCTGAACGCCGGGGACGCGCCGGCAGACCTGACGCTGGCCTGGGACGCGCCCACCGCGCAGGACGCGGTGACCGGACAGCGATTTCTGGTCATCGACGGGAAAGCGCACCTGACATTGCCGCCGCTGGACGGCGTGATACTGATATGAGGAATGGGGCAGCTGTTTCACGTGAAACAGCCGCCCTGCTTTTCTCCCTTTATGTTTCACGTGAAACAAAAGGGCGAAAATTTGCATTTTCCCTCTTGAAACCCTCCATGCAGGTGGTATATACTATCATAATGAACTCAGACAGAAAGAGGAATTTGCTGTGGCGAAAATCATTGCGATCGTAAATCAGAAGGGCGGCGTGGGCAAGACCACCACCTGCGTAAACCTGGCCGCTGCCGTAAAAGCCGCTGGCAAGCGGGTGCTGCTGTGCGATTTTGACCCCCAGGCCAACGCCACCAGCGGCATGGGCGTGGACAAGACCACCAGCAACGGCGTCTACGATGCGCTCATCAACGGCGCAGAGACGGCCCAGCTGATCGTGACCACGCCCTACGGCGACGTGCTGCCAAGCAGCAAGGCGCTGGCCGGCGCCGGCGTGGAGATGATCAGCATGGATGACCGGCAGTTCCTGCTGAAGGCCGCGCTGCGGCAGATAGCGGACAGCTATGATTTCATTTTCATCGACTGTCCGCCCTCGCTGGAGCTGCTGACGCTGAACGCACTGTGCGCCGCCAACAGTCTGCTGGTCCCGGTGCAGGGCGAGTACTACGCGCTGGAGGGACTCAGCGACCTGATGAACACCGTGCGTATCGTGCGGCGCAGCATGAACCCGGGGCTGGACATCGAGGGCGTGCTGCTGACCATGTTCGATGGCCGCACCAACCTGTCCATTCAGGTGGCCCAGGAGCTGAAGCGGTTTTTCGCTGGGAAGGTGTACAGCACCGTGATCCCGCGGAACGTGCGGCTCAGCGAAGCGCCCAGCCACGGCAAGCCCATCACCGCCTATGACAAGACCTGCCGGGGCGCGGACGCATACACGGCGCTGGCGGCGGAATTTTTGCGGAAGAACAACTGCTGAAAGGAGACGCGGTATGGCGAACACAAAAGGTCTGGGCAAGGGACTGAGCGCACTGCTGGGCGATGACGTCATCGCCGCCAAGGACGAGCGCGCCTCCTCCCTGCTGCTGCCCATCAGCCAGGTGGAGAGCTGCTCCACCCAGCCCAGAAAGAGCTTTGAGCCGGAGGCCCTCAGTGACCTGGCGGACTCCATCCGGATACACGGCATCATCCAGCCGCTGACCGTGCGGAAGCTGCAATCCGGCTACTATCAGATCATCGCCGGTGAACGGCGGTGGCGGGCGGCGCGGATGGCCGGGCTGACACAGGTACCCGTGGTGGTCATCGAGGCCGACGACCGCAAGGCCATGGAGCTGGCCATGATCGAAAACCTCCAGCGAGAGGATCTGAACCCTATCGAAGAGGCCGAGGGCTACCGGGTGCTGACGGAGCAGTACGGCATGACCCAGGACGAGTGCGCGCAGCGGGTGGGCAAGTCCCGCCCCACAGTGGCCAACGCCCTGCGCCTGCTGGGGCTGACCGAGCCGGTGCGGGCCATGGTGGAGGACGGACGGCTTTCCGCCGGACACGCCCGCGCCCTGTTGACGCTGGGCAGCAAACAGCAGCAGGCCGCCGCGGAGACCGTGGCCAAGGACGCCCTCTCCGTCCGCCAGACGGAGCTACTGGTGAAAAAACTCACCGCCGAGAAAAAAGAAAAGCCCCAAAAGGACGCGCTTTCCGTCAATTATGTTGAGGAGGCCGCCCGTGAGCTGGGCGAAAAGCTGGGCCGCCCCTGCCGCATCGTCAACGGCAAAAAGAAGGGTCGCATCGAGCTGGAATACTACGGCACCGAGGACCTGAACGCCCTGCTGGAGGCTCTGGAGAAGCTGGGAAAGCGATAAGCGTTTCACGTGAAACATCATCGAATAGAGGTATAGAATATGCTTGACATCAAGTTTATCCGGGAGAACCCGGACCTGGTAAAGGAGAATATCCGCAAGAAGTTCCAGAACGCCAAGCTGCCCCTGGTGGACGAGGTCATCGCCCTGGACAGCGAGCGCCGCGAGGCCATCAACGAGGGCGAGGCCCTGAAGGCCGAGCGCAACAAGATCTCCAAGGCCAACGGCCCCCTGTTCGGCAGGCTGAAAAAGTGCGCCGACGAGGCGGAGAAGGCCGCCCTTCAGGCGGAGATCGATGCCAACAACGCCGCCGTAAAGGCCAACGCCGAGCGCATGGCTCGGCTGGAGGAGAAGAAGGCCAACGCCGAGGCCGCCATGAACAAGCTGCTGCTGGTCATCCCCCAGATGATCGACGAGTCCGTGCCCATCGGCCCGGACGACAGCTGCAACGTAGAGGTGGAGCGCTTCGGCGAGCCCAAGACCCCAGACTTCCCCATCCCCTACCACACGGAGATCATGGAGCGCTTCGACGGCGTGGATATGGACGCTGCCGCCCGTGTATCCGGCAACGGCTTCTATTACCTGCTGGGCGACATCGCGCGGCTGCACTCCGCCGTCACCGCCTATGGCCGTGACTTTATGATCGACAAGGGCTTCACCTACTGCATCCCTCCGTTTATGATCCACGGCAACGTGGTGGAGGGCGTGATGAGCCAGACGGACATGGACGCCATGATGTACAAGATCGAGGGTGAGGACCTGTACCTGATCGGCACCAGCGAGCACTCCATGATCGGCAAGTTCATCGATCAGATCCTGCCGGAGGACAAGCTGCCCCAGACGCTGACCTCCTACTCCCCCTGCTTCCGCAAGGAAAAGGGCGCCCACGGCATCGAGGAGCGTGGCGTGTACCGCATCCACCAGTTCGAAAAGCAGGAGATGATCGTGGTCTGCAAGCCCGAGGACTCCAAGGCCTGGTACGAGAAGATGTGGCGCTACTCCGTGGAGCTGTTCCGCAGCCTGGATATCCCTGTGCGGCAGCTGGAGTGCTGCTCCGGCGACCTGGCGGACCTGAAGTGCAAGTCCTGCGACATCGAGGCCTGGTCCCCCCGCCAGCAGAAGTACTTTGAGGTGTGCTCCTGCTCCAACCTGGGCGACGCGCAGGCGCGGCGGCTGAAGATCCGCGTCCGCGGCGAGGACGGCAAGCTGTATCTGCCCCACACCCTGAACAACACCGTGGTGGCCCCGCCCCGTATGCTCATCGCCCTGCTGGAGAACAACCTGCAGGCGGACGGCTCCGTGCTGGTACCCAAGGCGCTGCAGCCCTATATGGGCGGCAAGGAGCGCCTGGTACCGCTGCACTGATAGCGTATCGTAATAGTTATCCGTAATTATACTTTTAGTATAGGAGCTTTTGCACATGAAGAAGTTTTTTGCGGAATTCAAGGAATTCGCCATGCGCGGCAACGTAATGGACATGGCCGTCGGCGTGATCATCGGTACCGCGTTCGGTAAGATCACCACCTCTCTGGTGAACGATGTGTTCATGCCCCTGATCGGCCTGCTCATCGGCGGCGTGGATCTGGGACAGCTGAATATCGTGCTGAAGCCGGAGGTGCTGGACGAGGCAGGCCAGGTGGTCACCGAGGCCGTTACCCTGGGCATCGGCACGTTTCTGAGCACGGTCATTGACTTTGTTCTGGTGGCCTTCGTCATCTTCCTGATGGTCAAGACCATCAACCAGCTGCACAAGCTGGGCAAAAAGGACGAGGAGCCGCAGGAGGAGGAAGAACCGGCTCCCACCAGCGAGGAGCTGCTGACCGAGATCCGCGACCTGCTGAAGGCACAGCAGAAATGAGGGACCTCCTGACCGCCGGCCTAACGGCCCTGGACCTGGACCCCGCCGCCGCGGACAAGCTGGCGCGCTACGCCGAACTGCTGCTGGAAAAGAACAAGGTGATGAACCTCACGGCCATCACCGCGCCCCGGGACGTTGCCACCCTGCACCTGCTGGACTGCGCGGCGCTGGCGGCGCAGCTGGATCTGTCCGGCAAGCGCGTCATCGACGTAGGCACCGGCGCAGGCTTTCCCGGCATGGTGCTGGCGATCTTGACGCCGGATGCCCGCTTCACGCTGCTGGACAGTCTGGGCAAGCGGGTGGACTTCCTGAAGGAGGTCCAGACGGACCTGGCGCTGAAGAATGTGACCTGCGTTCACGCCCGGGCAGAGGAATTCGCCGCGCAGCACCGGGAGCAGTTCGATCTGGCGGCCTCCCGTGCCGTGGCCCAGCTGAACGTGCTCAGCGAGCTGACGCTGCCGCTGGTAAAGGTAGGCGGACAGTTCGCCGCCATGAAATCCGTCTCCACCGACGAGGAGATACGTCAGGCCCACAGCGCCATCGCCCAGCTGGGCGGACAGCTCTCCGGCGTCACGGACTACACCGTGCCGGAGACGGACGTGGTGCACCGCATCGTATCCATCGAAAAAACACAGCACACACCGAAGCAATTTCCCCGGGCCTTTGCCCGGATCAAAAAAGCGCCGCTGGTATAGGCGGCCCGTGAAAGGAGGAAGTCCATGGGCAAGATCATCGCCGTGGCGTCCGGCAAGGGCGGCACCGGCAAGACCACCTTCACCGCCAACGTGGCGCTGGCGCTGGCCCACATGGGGCAGCGGGTGCTGTGCCTGGACTGTGACATCACCCTGCGGAACCTGGATCTGGCGCTGGGGCTCAGCGACCGGGCGCTGATGGACTTCTCCGATGTGCTGGAGGGCCGCTGCACCCTGCATGAGGCGGCGGTGCCCCATGAGCGATACCCCTCCCTCTCCCTGCTGACCGCGCCCATGGCCGACCGCCCGCTGTCCCTGTCGGTTCCGAAGCTGCAGGCGCTGGCGCGTGAGATACGGGAAAGCTACGACTGGTGCCTGATCGACGCGCCCGCCGGACTGGGCCAGGGCTTCCAGATGGCAGCGTGCATGGCCGACCAGGTGATCGTCATCACCACCACGGACGTGTCCGCCATGCGGGACGCCCAGCGCACCGCCGCAGAGCTGTCCGCCTTTCCCAGCGGGACGGTGCATCTGGTGGTGGGGCGCGTGTCCAAAAAGGTGCTGCGTCAGCTGCACACCACCATCGACGACGCCATCGACGCGGCGGGCCTGCCGCTGCTGGGCGTGATACCGGAGGACCCGGACGTCCCCTACTGCCTGAACCGCGGACTGGTGCTGCGGGAGCAGAACTACTACGCCGCCCGGGCCTATGAAAACATTGCGAAACGCATCATGGGGCAGAAAACCCCGCTGATGAAGATATAAGGAAAGGAGCCCTCCATGAATATTGCATTGATGGCACACGACAACCGGAAAGAGCTGATGGTCCAGTTCTGCACCGCCTACTGCGGCATCCTGGCCAAGCACACCCTCTGCGCCACCGCCCGCACCGGCCAGCAGATCGCCGACGCTACCGGGCTGACCATACACCGCTTCCTGTCCTTCGCCCACGGCGGCGGACAGCAGATCGCCGCCCGCATCGCCTATAATGAGATCGATATGGTGCTGTGCTTCGGTGACCCCAACCAGAAAACGCCGGACGCAGACATCACGTATATTTCCCGCCTGTGCGACCAGAACAACGTGCCCTTTGCCAGCAACCTGGCCACCGCTGAGATGCTGGTGCTGGGTCTGGACCGGGGCGACCTGGACTGGCGTGACATCGTCAACCCCAAGAACAAGCCCTTTACGGCTTGACAACCATCGGCAAATCGCATACAATAAGGGATAACCGTGCAGACCTCGCAGGAGTAGCCTGTACACCGCCGCTGCAAGAGAGGTGCGCCATCGGCTGAAAGTGCACCGCGGCAAGGCACAGGTGAAGACAGCGAGTTAGCGGGGATGGAAACATCCACGGCGCGCTCCCCGTAACAGGAGCAAAAAGGGCCGCAAGGCCGAATTTGGGTGGCACCACGAAGTGTTTTACGCTCTCGTCCCAATGCAGGGACGGGAGCGTTTTTTCGTCCGCGCCGCCGATACAAACACAAAGGAGAACGCTATGCAGGCTGTTTTGGACTTCATCAACAACCACGTGCGGGACATCTTCATCCCGCTGACGGCGCTGGCGCTGCTGCGGGTCGGTATGTGCCTGGCGCAGCTGAAGCGAATGACGCACCTCCGGGAGAAAAAAGGTGCCTACCACGCCGTCCGGGGCCACTGCGAGGAGCTGGGCGTCTGGTTCGGTGCGCTGGCGGGCCTGCTGCTGCCTGTCATTGTACCGGGTCTGTGGTATGCGGGCCTGGTGCTGGCCATAGTCGGCGGTGTCCTCGGCCAGCGCATCGGCGTGAAAAAGGGCCGGGCCCTGGATGATATCTACCGCGAGGTCGCCTGGGAGCTGAAGCACGAGGCGGAGGCCGAGGCCGCCCGCGAGGCCGCCGCCCACACGCTAACGTCCGGCGCGGAGGAGCTGCCGGAGACAAACGAGCAAAACGAAACCACCGAAGATAAAGGAGAGACGGAAAATGGCTGAGATGACCCCCCGGACCCTGTCCGGCTTTATGGAGCTGCTGCCCAAGCCGCAGCAGCAGATGGAGCGCATGATGGACATCCTGCGCCGCACCTATTCCCTGTACGGCTTCACCCCGCTGGACACCCCGGTGATCGAGGCGGCGGAGGTGCTGCTGGCCAAGGGCGGCGGCGAAACGGAGAAGCAGATCTACCGCTTCAACAAGGGCGACGCCGACCTGGCCCTGCGGTTTGACCTGACGGTGCCGCTGGCCAAGTATGTGGCCCTGCACTACAACGACCTGTCCTTCCCCTTCCGCCGCTACCAGATCGGCAAGGTCTACCGGGGCGAGCGCGCTCAGCGCGGCCGTTTCCGTGAGTTCTATCAGGCGGATATCGACGTAATCGGCGACGGCAAGCTGGACATCACCAACGAGGCCGAGATGCCCGCCATCATCTACCGTGCGTTCAGTGAGCTGGGGCTCAGGCGCTTCTGCATCCGGGTGAACAACCGCAAGATCCTCAACGGCTTTTATGCCATGCTGGGCCTGACCGACAAGGCCGGCGACATCATGCGTACCGTGGACAAGCTGGACAAGATCGGCGCAGAGAAGGTCCGTACCCTGCTGACCGACGAGGTAGGCGTGTCCGCCGAAAGCGCCGACGAGATCCTGAAATTCATCGCCATCACCGGCAGCAACGATCAGGTACTCTCCGCCCTGGAGGGCTACGCCGGCCGGAATGAGACGTTTGACGAGGGCCTGGACCAGCTGAAAACCGTGGTGAAATACCTGTCCGCCTTCGGCGTGCCAGAGGAGAACTTTGCCGTGGACCTGACCATTGCCCGGGGCCTGGATTACTACACCGGCACCGTGTACGAGACGGCGCTGCTGGACCACCCGGAGATCGGCTCCGTCTGCTCCGGCGGCCGGTATGACAACCTGGCGGAATACTACACCGACAAGCAGCTGCCCGGCGTGGGCATCTCCATCGGCCTGACCCGGCTGTTCTACGTGCTGGGCGAGCAGGGAATGCTCAACGGCGATCTGCCCACCGCCCCGGCGGATGTGCTGATCCTGCCCATGACCGAGGACCTGTCCGCCGCCGTCACACTGGCCACAAAGCTGCGGGACGCCGGCGTGCGGACCCAGCTGTACACCGAGCAAAAAAAGTTCAAGGCCAAGATGAACTACGCCGACAAGACCGGCGTGCCCTATGTGGTGTTCCTGGGCGAGGACGAGGTGAAAAACAACGTCATCGCCTGCAAGGATATGACCAGCGGCGAGCAGACCACCCTAAACTTTGCCGCCACCCTGGCGCGGATACGGGACGGCCTGGCCGAGAGGAACAAGGGCAAGGTCATCGTGGAGAAATAAGGCCAAAGGGGCTCCCCTGTGAAAGAAGCAGGCCGCGAAGAAACAACTATAAGTAATATTTCAATATTATTATACAAAACACAATCATAAATAGGAGGAAAACAACAATGATGCAGATGCGTACACATACCTGCAATGCGCTGCGGCTGGCCGATGTGGGCAAGTCCGTGAAGATCGTGGGCTGGATGGAGAATGTCCGCGAGGTGGGCGGCAATCTGGCCTTCGTGGTGCTGCGTGACTTCTACGGCACCACCCAGGTGGTGGTGGAGGACGAGGCCGACCTGAAGGTCATCAAGGGCCTGAACAAGGAGTCCACCATCAGCGTGGAGGGCACCGTCCGCGAGCGCGCCAGCAAGAACCCCAAGCTGCCCACCGGCGAGATCGAGGTGGTCCCCACCAAGATCGAGGTGCTGGGCCGCTGCCGCTATAACGCCCTGCCCTTCGAGATCAACCGCAGCCGCGAGGCCGACGAGACCCAGCGGCTGAAGTACCGCTATCTGGACCTGCGTAACCCGGCGGTCAAGCAGAACATCATCCTGCGCTGCCAGGTGGTGGCCGCCCTGCGCGCCGCCATGATGGAGCACGGCTTCCTGGAGATCACCACCCCCATCCTGACCGCCAGCTCCCCCGAGGGTGCCCGTGACTATCTGGTGCCCGCCCGCAAGCACCCCGGCAAGTTCTACGCCCTGCCCCAGGCCCCCCAGCAGTTCAAGCAGCTGCTGATGACCTCCGGCTTCGACCGCTATTTCCAGATCGCCCCCTGCTTCCGCGATGAGGATGCCCGCGGCGACCGCAGCCCCGGCGAGTTCTATCAGCTGGATATGGAGATGGCCTTCGCCACTCAGGACGACATCTTCGCCGTGCTGGAGGACGTGCTGCCCCCCATCTTCGCCAAGTTCGGCACCTACAACGTGGCCTCCTCCGCCCCCTTCCGCCGCATCCCCTACAACACCGCCATGGAGACCTACGGCTCCGATAAGCCCGATCTGCGTATCGACCTGACCTGCAAAAACGTCAGCGAGTTGTTCGTCGCCAGCGAGTTCGAGGCCTTCAAGGGCCAGACCGTAAAGATGGTGCCCATCAGCGACTGCGCCCTGACCCGCAAGCAGGTGGAGAAGCTGCTGACCGACTGCGAGGTCCAGTCCGGCAGCAAGGCCTACTGGTTCAAGGTGGACGAAAACGGCCAGCTGGCCGGCGGCATCGCCAAGTTCGTCGCCCCGGTGGAGGCCGAGCTGGGCAAGATCATCGACCTGAAGCCGGGCACCCTGGTGCTGGCAGCCGCAGGCCAATACGCCACCAAGTCCGTGGGCGTGCTCATCAAGACCTTCGGCGCCGCCTGCGAAAACCACTTCGACAAGGAGCGCTATGAGTTCTGCTGGATCGTGGACTTCCCCATGTACGAGATCGGCGACGAGTCCGGCGAGCTGGAGTTCTGCCACAACCCCTTCTCCATGCCCAACGGCGGCATGGATATCCTGCTGAAAGCCGAGCGCGGCGAGATCGACCCGCTGGACATCTACGCCAACCAGTACGACCTGGTGTGCAACGGCGTAGAGCTCAGCTCCGGCGCCGTCCGTAACCACGACCCCGAGATCATGATCAAGGCCTTCGAGCTGGTGCGCCTGGGCGAGGAGGACGTGAAAAAGAAGTTCCCCGCCATGTACAACGCCTTCCGCTACGGTGCGCCTCCCCACGCGGGTATCGCCCCGGGCGTGGACCGCATGGTCATGCTGCTGGCCGGCGAAAGCTCCATCCGCGAGATCATCCCCTTCCCCATGAACAAGAACGCCCAGGACATCATGATGGGCGCGCCGTCCACCGTGGAGCAGAAGCAGCTGGATGAGCTGCACATCGCCATCGTGGGCGAGGTGGAGAAGGACGACTGATGGAGACCGTCAAGCTCTACTACGAAAACGCCTTTCTGCAGGACTTCACCGCCGTGGTGGAGTCCTGCGGGGCTGTGACGGGCGGCTTTGCGGTGGTGCTGGACCGCACCGCCTTCTATCCCGAGGGCGGCGGACAACCCGCCGACCACGGCACGCTGGGGGATGCCCGCGTGCTGGACGTCCATGAGAAGGGCGGCGTCGTCACCCACCTGTGCGACCATGAGCTGCCTGTGGGCGCGGAGGTCAGCGGCCGCATCGACTGGGCGCGGCGGTTCGACCACATGCAGCAGCACTCCGGCGAGCACATCGTGTCCGGCATGCTGTGCAGCACCTTCCACTGCGACAACGTGGGCTTCCACCTGGGCGCGGATACCGTGACCATCGACTACAACGCCGACATCCCCTGGGAGCAGGTGCAGGACATCGAACGCCGCGCCAACCGGTACATCTGGGAAAACCACCCCATCCACATCTGGTACCCCTCCCCGGAGGAGCTGGCCGCCCTGCCCTACCGCAGCAAAAAAGCCCTGGAGGGGCCTGTGCGCCTTACGGAGTTCCCCGGCGCGGACCTGTGCGCCTGCTGCGGCACCCATGTGGCCGCCAGCGGCCAGGTGGGCCTGGTGAAGTTCATAGGCTGGCAGAAATTCCGGGACGGCGTGCGGCTGGAGCTGCTGTGCGGCCAGCGAGCGCTGGACCATCTCTCCGCCTGCTGGGAACAATCCCGCCAGATCGGGCAATCGCTGTCGGTAAAGCCGGAGGCGTCCTTTGCCGCCGTGGAGCGGATGCAGTCCGAGCTGCTGGCCGCGAAGGAGCGCGCCGCCCGGCTGGAGGCGCAGGTCTTCGCCCACATGGCCGCGGAATACGCCGGCGCGGGTGACACCGTGCTCATCACCGAACCGCTGGAGGGCGACGGTGTCCGCCGCCTGTGCGACGCCGTGGCCCAGACGTGCGGCGGCCGCTGCGCCGTGTTCTCCGGAACAGACGGCACGTACCGGTACGCGCTCATCCATGCCGGACAGGATATCCGGCCGCTGGTGAAGGACATGAACGACGCGCTCCATGGCCGCGGCGGCGGCCGCGACGGCTTCGCCCAGGGCAGCGCCGCCTGCACGGCGGAGGAGATCCGGGCCTTTTTCTCCCGCCGGTAAACTGCTTCGCTGCGCGAAATAATTTTGCGTTATTTCAACAAAAAACACCCCCGAAATGTGCAGAAAAAGCGCATTTCGGGGATTTCCTTTTATGGATATACATGATACAATAAGAGACACTGAATATTTCGCACAGAAAAGAGTGATACCTTGCCCGAAGAAAACAAGCTGGGCGTCATGCCCATTTCCAAGCTGATCTGGAATATGTCCCTGCCCATCATCGCGTCCATGCTGGTGCAGGCCCTGTACAACATTGTGGACAGCGTGTTCGTCAGCCGTGTCAGCGAGCAGGCGCTCACCGCCGTTTCGCTGGCCTTTCCCGCCCAGAACCTGATGATCGGTCTGGCCACCGGCACCGCCGTAGGCGTCAACGCCCTGATGGGCCGGGCACTGGGTGCCGGACAGCGTGAACGCGCCGACAAGGTCGCCAACCACGGCATACTGCTGGCGCTGGTGGGCTTCGTCATCTCCGCCCTTTTGGGTGCCACCTGCTCCGACCTGTTCTTCCGTTCCCAGACCCAGATCGAGAACATCATCCGCATGGGCAACGACTACCTGCGGGTGGTGACCATCGGCTCGCTGGGTATGTTCTGCCAGATCATGTACGAACGGCTGCTCCAGGGCACCGGGCGGTCTATCCTCAGTATGTACACCCAGGGTCTGGGCGCCATCATCAATATCATTCTGGACCCCATCTTCATCTTCACCCTGAACATGGGCGTTACCGGCGCTGCCGTGGCCACCATCATCGGCCAGTTCTGCGGCTGCGCCCTGGCCATATACTTCAACCACAAGAAGAATACCGACATCACCCTGTCCATCAAGGGCTTCCGCCCGGACTTCCGGCTCATCGGCGAGATCTATGCCATCGGCCTGCCCAGCGTCATTATGATCGCCATCGGTTCGGTGATGACGTTCCTGATGAACAAGATACTCATCACCTACCATGCCGCCCACGAGACGGCGGCCACCGCCTTCGGCGCGTACTTCAAGCTGAACTCCTTTATCTTCATGCCCGTCTTCGGCATGAACAACGGCGTGGTGCCCATCGTCGCCTATAACTACGGCGCCCGGAACCGCAAGCGCATGGTGGAGACCATCAAGCGCGGCGCGCTGTACGCCTCTATCATCATGGTCTTCGGCACCGTCCTCTTCTGGGTCATCCCCGGCCCTCTGCTGAAGATATTTGACGCCACCGACACCATGCTCTCCGTGGGCATACCCGCCCTGCGGATCATCTCCATCAGCTTCTGCATGGCCGGCGCGTGCATCGCCCTGGGCGCCTCCTTCCAGGCGCTGGGCAGATCCCTGTACTCCATGATCACCTCCATCGTCCGCCAGCTGGTGTTCCTGATCCCCATCGCCTACGTGCTGGCCCGGTACGGCGCCTCCGTGGGCAACAGCGACCTGGTGTGGTGGAGCTACCCCATCGCGGAGGTATTCTCCCTGACGCTGACGCTGTTCTTCTTCCGCCATCTGTACAAGACCGTCATCGCCCAGCTGCCCGAGGGGCACGAATAAGAAAAGCGGAACCAAACGCTGCCCTGCACCGTCTTAGTGGATAGAGGGCAGGCCCATCGCCCTCCCCGCCCCCGGGCGGTGTATATACACACAAACAAATAGAGACAGAAAAGGAGGCACGACCCCCATGAAGAAGTTTTTGGCATTTATCCTGGCCCTGGCCTGCGCCCTGTCGCTGATGGCCTGCGGCAAAAAGAACAACGACGACAAGCCCGACCCCGATCCCGCGCCGGATCCCCAGCCCACCGTCACCACCGCCGAGTTCACCCACGGCTATGTGGACATGAAGCTGGAGCTGCCGGAGGGCTGGAGCTGGGAGCAGGTGTCCGACAACGGCACCGATAAGACCGAGGGCATCCGCTTCTACAAGACCGATGACCCCACCGTCAGCTACACGCTGCTGTGCTGGACGGGAGGCTACGGCATCTGCGGCACCGGCGTCACCAGTGAGGAGATCACCCTTGCCAACGGCATGAAGGTCTGGCAGCACACGGAGGAGAACACGGAAAAGGGCACCATGGTCATGGCGGACATCTTTTTTGAGGACGTACCGGGCAGCTATGTGGCTTCCCCCTCCGAGACCATGACCACCGAGGTGTGGAACGCCAACCGCGATGCGCTGCTGTCCATTCTGGGCACCGCCCAGATCGGCCGCAAGAGCGTCAGCCAGCAGGCCGCCATCGACGCGGCCAAGGCCCAGTACACCGGCGCGTACGACCAGGTGTACGCCACCTATGACGTCACCTCCGGCGCGTGGACAGTGAGCTTCAGCAAGAGCGCCGCCGGCGCAAAGACCGACCGTCTGGTGGTAGACGCCGCCGGAAAGGTCATGGCCGCCGGAAAGTGACCGAAAACAGCCGAAAACCGCCGCAGCTGCGGCGGTTTTTGCTTTGCGTGCTTGACAACCACCCCGAAACGTGCTATTCTCTTCCTGATACAGGCGATGACGGGCGTGGCGGCCCTGAGCCGCGGGAGGAAATGCCCGCCGGAAGCCCCGTTACCGGCAGAAGAGTGTGGAAGTATCCAAATTCAGGTGGAACCACGGACTATGTTTAGTTCGCCCTGAGCCTTACCGGCTCAGGGCGTTTTTTTTGTTGTCAAAACACTTCATATAGGAGGAACCTCACCATGAAAAACACCGAAAAGACGATGGACAAGATCGTCGCCCTCTGCAAAAACCGCGGCATCATCTTTGCCGGCAGCGAGATCTACGGCGGCCTGGCCAACACCTGGGACTACGGCCCCCTGGGCGTGGAGCTGAAGAACAACATCAAGAAGGCCTGGTGGAAGAAATTTGTCCAGGAGAACCCCTACAACGTGGGGCAGGACGCCGCCATCCTCATGAACCCCCAGACCTGGGTGGCCAGCGGCCATCTGGCCGGCTTCTCCGATCCCCTGATGGACTGCAAGGAGTGCAAGGAGCGCTTCCGCGCCGACAAGCTCATCGAGGACTGGTGCCACGAGAACAGCTTTGAGCTCAGCAAGCCCATCGACGCCTTCTCCCAGCAGGAGATGAAGGACTTTGTGGAGGAGCACAACCTCCCCTGCCCCAGCTGCGGCAAGCACAACTTCACCGATATCCGCCAGTTCAACCTGATGTTCAAGACGTTCCAGGGCGTCACCGAGGACGCCAAGAACACCGTCTATCTCCGTCCCGAGACGGCCCAGGGCATCTTCACCAACTTTGTGAACACCCAGCGCACCACCCGCCGCAAGCTGCCCTTCGGCGTCTGCCAGATCGGCAAGTCCTTCCGCAACGAGATCACCCCGGGCAACTTCATCTTCCGTGTTCGCGAGTTCGAGCAGATGGAGCTGGAGTTCTTCTGCAAGCCCGGCACCGACCTGGAGTGGTTCAACTACTGGCGCACCTTCTGCCACAACTGGCTGCTGGGCATCGGATTGAAGGATGAGAACCTCCGCCTGCGTGACCACGACCCCGAGGAGCTGTGCTTCTACTCCAAGGCCACCACGGACTTCGAGTTCCTGTTCCCCTTCGGCTGGGGCGAGCTGTGGGGCGTGGCCGACCGCACCGACTACGACCTGACCCAGCACCAGACCGTGTCCGGCAAGGACCTGACCTACTTCGACCCCGAGACCAACGAGCGCTACATCCCCTATGTGGTCGAGCCCTCTCTGGGCGTGGAGCGCAGCGTCCTGGCCGTGCTGGTGGACGCCTACGACGAGGAGGTCGTGGACGCGGAGAAGAACGACGTCCGCGTGGTGCTGCACCTGCACCCGGCCCTGGCGCCCTACAAGGCCGCCATCCTGCCCCTGAGCAAGAAGCTCTCCGAGCCCGCCCGCAAGATCTACGAGGACCTGTCCAAGGAGTGGATGCTGGACTTCGACGAGACCGGCTCCATCGGCAAGCGCTACCGCCGCGAGGACGAGGTGGGCACTCCCTTCTGCATCACCGTGGACTTCGACACCGTGGGCGATGCCGAGCACGCCGGCGACAACTGCGTCACCGTCCGCGAGCGCGACACCATGGAGCAGGTGCGTATCCCCATCAGTGAGCTGAAGGCCTATCTGGCCGAGAAGCTGGCCTATTAAGCGTAAAAAAAGAAAGCCCCGCGGGGCTTTCTTTTTTTGCTCACATATCCACGATCTGCAATTCGCTCTCGTCCACCTTCTGCATGTCCTTCTTGTTCATCATGTCGTACATACAGGGCACCACGAACAGCGTCATCAGCGTGGCGTACAGCAGTCCGCCGATACAGACCACGGCGATGGGCTGCATCAGCGCCGTGCCGGCGTTTTTCGCCGTGGCGGTGACGATCAGGCCCAAAATCGTGGTCAGACTGGTCATCAGGATCGGCCGCAGGCGGGTCACGCCCGCGTCGATGATCGCCTCCCGGCGCTCCATGCCGGACAGCCGCTGCTGGTTGATGTAATCCACCAGCACGATACCGTTGTTGACGATGATGCCCACCAGCATCACAAAGCCGATCAGGCTGATGACAGATACCTCGATCCCCGCGATCAGCAGGGCCAGGAAGCCGCCGGTAAAGGCCAGCGGGATGGTAAACATGACGATGAACGGGGATTTCAGCGACTGGAACTGTGCCACCATGATGAAGTACACCAGCACCACGCCCAGCAGCAGCATCAGCAGCAGCTGGCTCATGGCCTCCATGATCTGCTCGTTCTCTCCGTTGAATTCCGCGGTGACGCCCTCCGGCAGCGTCAGACCGCTGACGGCCTGCTGCGCCGCGGAGGTCACGTGGGTGACGTTGTAGCCATCGGCGATGGCGGCGGTCACGGTAACGCACCGGCGCTGCTGGTCACGGGAGATGGTGTTCATGGACACCGTCTCCGTCACGGTGGCCACATCGCCCAGCTTGAAGGTCTTGTCCTCCTCACTGCCGCCGGTCAGCTGCCCCGCGGCGCTGCTGCCGGTCATGCCTGAGGCGCTCCCGGTCATGCCTGAGGCGCTGCCAGTCATGGCGGAGGACGCGCTGCTCTCCGCCGACAACTCCAGCTCCAGCAGGTTCTCCCGCTTGAGGACGCTGCCCTCCGCCGCGTCCACGGTCAGGTCCATGTCCTCGCTGTCCAGCGTCACATCAGAGACGCTGGCGCTGCTCTGCAGCGCCGCGGCGATCTGCATATACACCTGGGCCACGGTCAGACCCTTCTCCGCCGCCGCCTTCCGGTCGATGGTCACCTGCAGCGCCGGAGCCGAGGCGTCCAGCCCGTCGCTGACCTCACCGACGCCCTCCACCTGCTCCAGCCGCCGGGCGATGGTCCGGGCGCTGCTCTGCAGGTCCGCCATATCGCTGCCGAACACCTGCAGCGACACGCCGCTGCCGGTCATATAGCTCATCATACCGCTCATCACGCCGCTGGCCGTCACCTCACAGGGCAGGTCGGCACACAGCGTCTCGATCTCCTTCCCCGCCACAGAGCCGAAGGTCCCCTCCGGCATGGTGATGTAGCCCTCCACGTCATAGCTGCCGCCGGAGGCGCCGCCCATGGCACCGCCCATGTTCAGGCCGCCCATGGTGCCGCCGCCCATCATAAAGCCGGCGTCCTGCACGTCGTCCACAGTCATCACCCGCTCCAGCACCTCGTCGGCCAGCCGTACCGCCTCCTCGCGGGAGGTGTCCTCCGGCATGGTGATGGTCAGGGACAGGTTGTTCATATCCATCTCCGGCATAAAGGTAAAGCCGCGGCGCAGGCACGCGCCGGCACTGGTCACCAGCAGCACCAGCGACAGCAGCAGCACGCCGGCCTTGTGGTCCAGCGAAAAAGCGATGGCCTTCCGATAGGCGGGATAGACCTTGTCCAGCAGGCCCGGCTTCTGCACCATGGGCCGGCGCAGCATACCGCTGGCCATCGCCGGCACCAGTGTCAGCGCCACCAGCAGGCTGGCCAGCAGCGAGTAGGTGATGGTCAGCGCCAGATCGGTGAACAGCTGGCGGGTCAGGCCCTCTACGAACACGATGGGCGCGAACACGCACACGGTGGTCAGGGTAGAGGCCGTCACCGCGCCCAGCACCTGGCCCGCGCCGGACACCGCCGCCTGAATGATGGTGGCGCCCTTGGCCCGTAGGCGGTAGATATTCTCAATGACCACCACGGAGTTATCCACCAGCATACCCACCGCCACGGCCAGACCGCTCAGGGAGATCATGTTGATGGTCACGCCGGTGAAGTACATAAGTACGATGGCAAAGATCACGCTGACGGGGATAGATACCAGCGTGATGACCGTGGGCCGCCAATCCCGCAGGAACAGGTACAGAATGACCACGGAGAACAGCGCGCCCCACAGCAGCGACGAGGTGATGGTCTCCACGATCAGGTAGATATAGTCGCCCTGGTCCATCAGCGGCGCGAAGGACAATCCCTCATACTGGCCCTCCAGCTCCTCGAACCGTGCGCTGATGTTATTGGACACCTCCGCCGTGGCGTAGTTGGACTGCTTGGTAAAGGTGATGAGAATGCCGTTGTCGCCGTTGACCTTGGTGTACAGCTCCCCGGCGTTGTCCGTGACCACCACGGTGGCGATGTCGCCCAGTGTCACCGGCTCGATGCCGTCCATGCCCAGGTCCAGCAGCACCATATCCTCCAGCTCCTGGCGGGAGGACACGTTCTCGCCCACGGATACCATGTATTTCACGCCGCTGTCGTCCTCAATGTACCCGGCAGGCATGGCGAAATTCTGTGCCGTCAGCAGCTGGCTGACGGCGGAGATGGACAGCATCCCGCCCACGTCCGTCTGGTCGGCGATGGACTTGTACGCCTCGTTGATCTGGTCCATGCCGGCCTCGATCTGGGTCATGGCCTCATCCAGCTGTATCTGCGCCTCCGTCAGCTGGGTAATGCCGTTGATCAGGGAGAGCGTCAGGTCATAGACCTCACTGGTGACCTCCCGCTTCAGCTCGCCGCTTTCCAGATCCTGCATCAGCTTATCCAGCGTCGCGTTCAGCCGTTCCAGCGTCTTTTTCAGCTGCTCCAGCTTCTCCTTCCCGGGCACGGGGATGGGCGGCTTACCGGGATCCGGATCCGGGTCTGGCCCCGGGATCTGGCCCCGGGCCTCCTTCAGATATTCGTACAGCTTATCCACCGCCGCGCCCGCCTTGGCCGCCGCGCCGGCGGCAATGGCCTCCTTGGCCTCATCCAGCTGTGCCTGCCCCTTTTCCACCTGGTCCTTGGCCTTCTGCAGATCCAGCTTCGTCTTGTTCAGTTCGGTACGCACCGCATCCGCCAGCTTCTCCGACAGGGCGTCCAGCTTGGCCTCGTCCAGGATCACATGGGCCTCCCGGGTCACGGCGCCGCTGACCGAAATGCTGGCCACACCGGACACGCCCTCCAGCTTGGGGGACAGCTCTCCGGTGACGAAATCGCTGAGCGCGTACACGTCCATGTCCTCCCGGGACACGGCGGCCACCATCACCGGCAGCATGGAGGGATTGATCTTCAGCACATAGGGGGCGGAAACGGTGTCGTCCCAACTGCCCTGCAATACGGAGATCTTCTGCTGGATGTCCACACTGATGGTATCCATATTGGCGCCGTCCTCGAACTCCAGTATGACCATGGATACGCTGTCCTGGCTGGTGGAGGTGACGGTCTTGATCTTATCCAGCGTAGCCATGGACTGCTCCACCGGCCTGGTGATGGACTGCTCGATGGACTCCGGGCTGGCGCCGGGATCAGAAGTGACGATGATGACATAGGGAAAGTCCATGTTGGGCAGCAGATCCGGTGTCATTTTCAGATACGCCACCACGCCCAGCACGATAATGCCCAGCACCGTCACAAAGATCGTCAGCGGTTTTTTCACGCTGAAGCCGGCCATATCCGTCCCTCCTTTTTCCGCCTGCAGCGCCCACGCACCCAGGGTAAAACTGTAATAATGTGTAAGTGTACCATCCCCGCCGCCGACTTGCAAGCGGGACGGCGCAGAATTCACGAAAGCGTTACAAATACAGGATTTTTTCGGGAAAATAGTTCGGAGTTCGTAGTATTCTTTGCGCCGTCTTTACGCGTCCGGACGATGAAAAACGCGGACGCAGGTGCGTCCACGTTTTTCGCAAATAAGAAAGAGAAAAGGGAAGAAAACAGCAAAATCAGCCGGTGCCCCGTTACAGCAGCGTGCACAGCAGGCGCAGCTCGGCGGCCAGCCACACCGGCATCAGCATGGCGGTGGCACGGCACACGGGGTTGATGTTCCCCGTCAGCAGGCACACCAGCGTGAACGCCAGAATAACCGCGATCACAACAGCGGCGATCACCTTTGCCGGGGAAGTCTTGGTTTTCGTGTTTGTCATAGGGAACAACTCCTTTCTGTATTGTGGCCAAATCATACCACAAAGGTTGGTGCTTGTAAAATTGATTATTCTACGGTATAATATAGGCATAAACTATAATTTGGAGAGCCGCCTATGACCAACCAGGATATCGAGACCTTTTTCGCCGTGCTGGACCACGGCACCATGACCGCCGCTGCCGAGGCGCTGTACATCACCCAGCCGTCCCTGTCCGCCCGGCTGAAGTCGCTGGAGGACCAGGTGGGCGCGCCTCTGTTCCACCGGGGCAAGGGCCAGCGCCGCATCACCCTGACGGATGCGGGCCAGCACTTCCTGCCTCTGGCCCGCCGGTGGCAGAACCTGCTTTCGGAGACGCAGACCTTCGCCGCCGCGGAAAAGCGGGAGTTCCTCCACGTCATCGCCGCCTACACCGCCAACCAGTACATCCTGCCGCCGGTGTACCAGCGCTTTCTGGAGCGCGAGCTGCCGGTGAACCTGTGGGTGGAGTCCATGCGGACGGACCAGGCGGTGTCCGCCGTGGCCCGGGGCGACGCGGACATGGCCATCGTGGACGGCGCATTGCACTACGATCTGCAGATCGAAGCCAAACCCCTGTTCCGCGAGGGCTTCTTCCTGGTGGTGCCCAAAACGGTGGCACTGACGGAACCGGTAGAGGCCACCACCCTGCACGTGCAGGACGAGATACTCATCTACGGCCAGCCGGAGATACTGCAATGGCACAACTACTGGTACGGCGTGGATGCCCGCCCCCTGCTGTACACCGACACGCCCCAGCTGGCCGAGACCCTGCCCGCCTGCGGCAAGCGCTGGAGCATCATCCCCGCCGGCGCCACCGAGCCCTATCTGCGGATGTTCAGCAACGTGCAGGTGCTGCGCCTGGCCCACCCGCCGGCAGAGCGCACCTTCTACCTGGTCACACCCAAGGGCCGCGCCCTCTCCGCCGCCGCGGAGACGCTGCTGGAGGACCTGCGGGTGCAGATACAGGATCTGGAGGGCATCACCTGGTATTGAGCAGCGAAAGAGACACACCCTTCGGTGTGTCCCTTTCTGTCGTTTTGTGTCGCATTCTGTCCTATCCCCGCCGCAGCTGGCCCCGGATCAGCCGCGTCACCGCGTCTGCCAGCCACCCGATGGCCGGCAGGCGCTCCATGGCCTGTCCGTAAATACGCCGGGCGTCCGGCACCTCCCGGTCGCTTCCGGTGAACAGACACACCGGCAGCACGCCCCGCAGCCGCAGGGCCGCGGCCTCCGCCGCCGTGTCGTCCACGCCGCGCTTCCCGGTGTAGGCCCATCCGCCCAGGCCGTTGGGTATCCGCTGGTCGTCGTTGGGGCTGGCGTCCGAGAGCACCAGCAGCAGCGACTGCTCGCTGCGCCGCTGCCGCAGCAGCCAGCCCATGGCCCGCAGGGCCAGCCCGTCCCGGTTCCACCCCGCGGCCACATAGTCGAATACCCCCTCGTTCTGCTCCGGATGGTCATAGTCCCGCAGCACCCGCAGCACCGTGCAGCCGCTGACGGAGCAGAACGCCGTCACCCGCACGGGGATGCGGCACCGGCTCAGGCTCTCCGCGATGAGATACGCCTGTGTGGCCAGCTTCTCCTGCTGCCGGTTCTGCGAGGCCGAGCCGTCCAGCAGCAGGTCCACGGACAGCTCTCCCGGCTCCTGCGGCGACCGGCGGGAAAACACCCGCTCGTCCCCCAGCGCCCCGGCGCGCCAGGCCAGCTCCGGCCGCAGCCTCCCGGCGCGGCCCGTACCGCCCTCGTCCTCCGCCCGCAGCAGCAGCGTGTTCTGCAGCTTCTGCGTCAGCTGTGCGATGGCCAGCTTGTTTTCCACCAGATGCTCCCGGTAATACGCCCGGTTCTTCTCCCGCTGCTGCCGGAAGTGGGCCGCGTCCCAGGCCGCCTCCGGCGCGGGCGCGCGGCCCACCGGTTCGCCGCGGGTAAAGTGCAGCCGGCAGTTCTTGTGCACGCCGGTGCACAGGGTGCGCTCCGCCTCACTGAGCTGCCCCGGCGCCAGCATGGACGCGCCGAAGCAGTCCTCCACATACCGCCGCAGGATCGGCTCCGGCGTCCGGCCCTGCAAAAAGCTGAACAGCGTCTGCTTCTGCAAGCCGCCGCTGCCGCCGGGCGCGTCATGTGACAGCGCCCGCAGGGCGTTGGGCCGCACAAAGTGCACGCCGCCGCTTTTGTCCCGCTTTCGGCCTACCCACGCCGCCCACTGGCGGTCGTCGGCGGCCCGGCGTGCGCGGCGGAACCAGGTATACAGCACGCGCTCCGTCCGCTGGATCAGCTGCGCCTCCGTGCTGTCCCCCGGCGCGGCCAGCTCGTCCAGCAACGGCGACAGGGCCGGGTCCTCCGGCTGTCCCAGCACGCGGCAGGCCCAGGCCCGGCGCACGGCGTCCCCGTTCATGCCCTCGGCCATCGGCGTCTGCGCCAGCAGCCGGCGGGCATAGTCCCGCCGCAGCGCCGGCAGCAGCGGCCGTTCCGCCGCGCCGCGGGCGAACACCGCCCCCTCCAGCACCAGGAAGAACACGTCCGTGTACAGCGCCTCCTGCGCCGACCGGTGAAACTCGTTCAGCAGCGGCCGGAACCGGTCAAAGTCGTAATACCGGCAGGCCAGGCCCAGCACCGTATTGCCGTACAGCTCGGCATCCCCCGCCCGGTCGAAGGTCAGCAGCTCCGGCTTGCGGGCATAGTCCCCCCAGCCGTTCCACACCTGATTTTCCGCCCGGCGCGTCTCTCTGTCCTGTCTGTCCATATCAGTCGAACAGCTTGTCCCGGGTGGCGTCCTTGGGCAGGCGCGCCCACACCGCGTCCGCCACCAGCTGGCGCTCGAAGGGCTCAAAGGCCTTGTTGATGATGCCCAGGTCCAGCGCCTGCCCGGAGGGTATCCCCTTCTCGATCAGGTGCAGGGCCGCCAGCAGTCCCCGCAGGTCCAGCGCCTTGGTGGATATCTCACCGCTGTCGCACTTGGTCCGCAGGTCCCGGAACAGCGCCGTCAGCTGCTCGGCCCACTCCCGCTTCAGGGTGGGGAAACTGCGCCGCAGCAGCTTCTGCAAATTCTCGTCGGAGATCACCGGCATATCCACCACCACGAACCGGCTCACCAGCGCCTCGTTCAGCTCACGGGTGCCGGCGTAGCCGTAGTTCATGGTGCCGATGAACCGCGCCGCGTCGTCCAGCTGTATGCGCTCATACCCCGGCACATCGATGACGCGCCGGTGGTCCAGCGTGGCGTGCAGCACGGCCAGCGCCTCGTTCTTTGCCATGTTCACCTCGTCCAGCACGCCGAAGCCGCCCAGCCGCGCACAGGCGCACACCGGTCCCTCCCGGAACACCACCTGCCCGTCCTTCAGCGTGTCCGCGCCGATCAGGGCCGCCGCGTCCACGTTCACATACATGGACACGTCCCACACCGGCCGTCCGAACAGCGCCGCCAGGTCCTCCGCCAGCACGTTCTTTCCGGTGGCCTTCGGCCCCGCCAGCAGCAGGTGCTCGCCGCACAGCAGTGCCGCCGCCGCGCTCTCCCATACCTCCCTGCCGTAGTAGAGATACTTCGGCACGGGCACGCGCTCCTGCGCCTCCGGCGTCAGGGGGTGGGCCTCCCGGAAGCGGCGTACCTCATCCAGCAGGCCGCTGTCCACGCCCTCGTCCCGCAATTCCTTCCAGATATCCATAGACTCGCCTCATTTCATCTCCGGATGATGCCAAATTATACTCCCGCCGCCCGCTAAGTGTCCGTTAAGGATGTGCGGTCCGTCCCCTTTGTCATATCCGCCCGCGTTCCGCCATATAGATAGAGCACAACGGCATGGGAGTGTTGCGTTATGCGAGACGATCTGGAGCAGCGGGCCAAAGAGCTGGCCCTGTACATGATAGAGAACCGGACCACCGTCCGCGCCGCCGCCAAGAAGTTCGGCGTCAGCAAATCCACCGTACACAAGGACCTGTCCGAGCGTCTGGCCCTGTGCGACCGGGCGCTGTACACGCAGGTAAAGGCCATACTGGACGAAAACCGTTCCCAGCGGCACATCCGCGGCGGAATGGCCACCCGGCGCAAGTATAAGGGGATATGAAAAAAGGGACGGCGCCGCCGTCCCTTTTCCCGTATAAACCAAAACGGACACCCTTGCGGATGTCCGTTGCGTTTGGTCATTAGCCAATGTTGTTCAGCTTCAGCGTCAGCGCGCTCTTCTTGTGGGCCGCGTTGTTCTTGTGCAGCAGACCCTTTGCAGCAGCCTTGTCGATCGCCTTGACCGCCACCTTGTAAGTGCCCTCGGCCTCGGTGCGATTGCCTTCAACGGCAGCAGCCTCGAACTTCTTGATAGCAGTCTTCAGTGCGGACTTATTGGCTTTGTTGCGAGCATTTCTCGTCTCTGCCACCAGAACACGCTTCTTAGCAGACTTGATATTCGGCAAACCAAACACCTCCCCGACTTGAATTTTTTGTGCAGCGAAAATAAACACTTCCACGCAGGATGATATTTTAGCATCTTTGCCTGAAAAATGCAAGACTTTTTTGCAATTTCCGCGGCAGTTTTTGTATAAAAGCGATTTCACCGGCCATGCTACCCAAAAGCCACAATATTTTGTGTTCAGAAGGGAGCGTTGACCACTACTATGAACCTCTCGCGTACCGATCTGGCCGTGGAAACAGCGGAGGCGCTGCCCACCGGCCGGGATATGTTTGCCCCCGGCACCGGCGTCACCAAGTCCGAATGCCTGCTGTGCGGCTGTCCCGTCACCCGCATCCATGTCCATACCCCGGCGGGCGCCCGGGCCATCGGCAAGCCCGAGGGCCGCTATATCACCATCGACCTGCGCCCCGCCCTGTCCCGTCAGGAGGCGCTGACCGGCCGGGCCGCCCTCTGTCTGTGCCGCGAGCTCCGCGCCCTGCTGCCGCCGCCATCGGACGGCCCCGCCCTGGTGGTGGGCTTGGGCAACGACGCCATGACCCCCGATGCTGTGGGCGCGGCGGCGCTGGAGCACCTGCTGGTCACGCGGCACATGGTCTGTTCCATGCCCCGGCAGTTCGGCGCGCTGACGCCGGTGGCGGCCCTGGCCACCGGCGTGCTGGCCCGCACGGGGGTGGAGACGCTGGAGCTGATCCGCGGCGCGGCGGACCGCCTGCACCCCTCGGTGGTCATCGCCATCGACGCGCTGGCCGCCCGCAGTCGTCACCGGCTGTGTGCCACCGTGCAGCTGGGGGACACGGGCCTGATCCCCGGCAGCGGCGTAGGCAATCACCGCAAGGCAGTCAACGCCCGGACGCTTGGCGTGCCGGTCATCGCCCTGGGCGTCCCCACGGTCATCGACGGCGCGGCCCTCTGCGGCGACGAGGACGCCCCGCCCTCCGGGTTGTTTGTCACGCCCCAGGACATCGACCGCCGCGTCCGTGAGCTGGGCCGGCTCATCGGCTATGGCGTCACCCTGGCGCTCCAGCCCGGCCTGACGCCGGAGGATGCAGCAGCCCTGCTGGGATAGCCCTTGCAAAATCCTCCCCGACGCGGTACAATAGGACATCAAAACTTCGGAACGGGAGGTATCGCACATGGAATTCAACCCCCAGATACAGCTGGCCGGCCTGCTGGAGTGGATGGCCGAGCAGATGAATGCCTGCCACGGCAAGACCGCCGTCATCGGCATCTCCGGCGGCAAGGACAGCTCCACCGTGGCCGCCCTGGCTGTGGCCGCCTATGGCCGCGAAAACGTCCTCGGCGTCCTCATGCCCGACGGCGTCCAGCCGGACATCGACTACTCCCAGGCACTGGTGGAGCACCTGGACCTGCCCCACACCACCATCAACATCCACGACGCTGTTCAGGGCGTGCTGAACGAGATGGAGAAGGCGGGCCTGACCCCCAGCCGCCAGACGAAGGTCAATCTGCCCAGCCGCGTCCGCATGGCCACCCTGTACGCCGTGGCCCAGTCCGTAGAGGGCGGTATCGTCATCAACACCAGCAACCTCAGCGAGGACTGGGTGGGCTACTGCACCATCTACGGCGACAGCGCCGGCGCCTTCTCCCCCCTGGGGATGTACACCACCGAGGAGGTCGTCGCTCTGGGCCGTCAGCTTGGCCTGCCAGAGAAGTTCCTCATCAAGCCGCCGTCCGACGGCCTCACCGGCCTGACCGACGAGGACAATCTGGGCTTCCCCTACCGCGCGGTGAACGAGTACGTCCGCCGCGGCGTGGTGGACCCGGCCATCAAGGAGCGCATCGACGCCCTGCATCGTGCCAGCCGCTTCAAATTCCAGACCCTTCCGGTCTACCACAACGGCCTGCCCATGGCGCTGACCGACGAGACCGATTATTATAACTGAGCCTCGTTTCCTTTTGTGCGCCTTTTTTCTCTCCGTCTTTTGAGAACACAAGGCTCCGGAGCCTTCCGGAACACAAAGGCACACCATGACTGCCTCAAAAGTATAAAAAAGAGCACATAAGCAGCACATGCAGAGGACAACCAGGTAAACGCTGCGTAAACCAAAAAGCAAGCAAACATATGTTGCCGAAAGCAAAAAAAAGCAGAAACACCCCGGCCGAATGGCCGGGGTGTTTCCGTGTGTTTGTGTTAGGAGAGAGAGAAAATCACATCAGGAAGTGTTGTTCCTTTGGATGATGCTATAATACCCTCTAATTTTGGCCGAATCTTGAAGCGGCCATGAACAATTTGTGAATTCTGCCTTTTACGCCGCGTTTTTTCCACAGCAGACAGCCCACTTCACTGGAATTTTCTGCTCTCGGCCACAGCCATCTGGTCGCAGCGGTTGTTTTTTTCGTTCTCCGCGTGGCCCTTCACCCAGTGGCAGCGCACCTCGTGAATATCGGTCAGCGCCAGCAGCTGCTCCCACAGGTCCGGGTTCAGCGCCGGCTTTTTGTCGCTTTTCACCCAGCCCCGCTGCTGCCAGCTTCTGGCCCAGCCCTTTTCCAGCGCGTCGATGACGTACTTGCTGTCGCTGTACAGCTCCACCACGCACGACTCCTTCAAAAGCCGCAGCGCCTCGATGACGGCGGTCAGCTCCATGCGGTTGTTGGTGGTCTGGGCCGCGCCGCCGGAGAGTTCCTTCTCCGTTCCCTTGTAGCTGAGGATGGCCCCCCAGCCGCCCGGACCCGGGTTGCCGCTGCAGGCCCCATCGGTGTAGATCGTAACGGTTCTCATATATCCTTCCTTCACTCCACCCCAACGACGCGCACGGTCCCGTCCTGCACGGTAAAGCGCACGTTCTTTCCTGCGTAAGCCATGCCGTACACGCGGTCGGGGTCGTCCTGATACCGGGGCCGCGGGTCGGCGGCCAGGGCGCTCAGCAGCCCGTGGCGCTGTCCGCTGTCAAACTGCGCCAGCAGCTCCGGGGGAAAGTCCACCGTCAGCACCGCGCCGGCATCGCCGCCGGTAAAGCCTCCGGCGGCGTCGGGATAGCTGTCCGCGTAGGCCAGATAGGGTTTGATGTCCACGATGGGCGTGCCGCTGACCATATCCGCGCCGCGGACATACAGCACCGGACCCTCCGGCTCGTCCAACGCCACACGCTCCAGCTCCACGGCGGACAGCCCCAGGCCGTTGGGCCGGAAGGGCGAACGTGTGGCGAACACGCCCACGCGCTCGTTGCCGCCCAGCCGGGGCGGCCGCACCGTGGGCGACCAGCCCTGCCGCTGCGCCCGGTCAAACTGCCAGATGAGCCAGATGTGTGAAAAGCCCTCCAGGCCCCGCACCGCATCCACGTCCCGGAAGGGCTTTTCGAACACGATGCGTCCGGGGCTGTCGGCAATGCCGCTCTGCCGCGGCACGCCGAACTTCTCCGCAAAGGGCGTCTCTATCCGCGCGATGATGTCCAGCCCGGAGCCGTTCACAGCGGGGCCTCCTCCGACGCGGGCTGCTCCTTCTCCTCAGGATCGGCCAGGGCCAGAGAGATGACCCGGTCGCCCTCCTCCTTGAAGCGCATGACGATGACGCCCTGGGTGGCACGTCCCGCCACGCGGATATTCTCCACAGGGGTGCGGATCAGGATGCCCGCCGCCGTCACCAGCAGCAGATCCTCCGTGCCGTCCACCACCTTCATGCCCACCACGTCGCCGGTCTTGTCCGTGACCATGTAGTTCTTCACGCCCAGACCGCCGCGTCCCGTGACGCGGTACTCCTCAATAGGCGTCCGCTTGCCGTAGCCGTTCTCGGTGATGGACAGCACGGTCTTGTCCGCGTCGGCGCGGGCGGCGCCAATGACATAGTCGCCCTCCCGCAGCCGGATGCCCCGGACACCCACGGCGGTACGTCCCATGGCGCGCACATCCGTCTCGTCGAAGCACACCGCCTGCCCGTCGTGGGTGGCGATAAGCATACGGTCATGCCCCCGCGTCTCCGTCACGGAGATCAGCTGGTCGCCCTCGTCCAGCGTCAGGGCGCGGATGCCGTTGTTCCGCAGGTTCTTCAGAGCGCTGACCTCCAGACGCTTCACCGTGCCGTTCCGGGTGGTCATGAACAGGTACAGCTCCTCGTCTCCCGTCTCGCGGAAGTGGAGCATGGCCTGTACGCGCTCGCCCGTCTCCACCTGAATGATGTTGACGATGTTCACGCCCTTGGCGGCCTTGCCGCTCTCGGGGATCTGATAGCCCTTCTTGCGGTAGACCTTGCCGGTGTCGGTAAAGAACAGAATATAGTCGTGGGTAGACGCGGTGAACACGTCCACCACCGTGTCCTCCTCACGGGTGGTGATGCCCTTCTTGCCCATGCCGCCCTTACTCTGAGCGGCGTATTCGCTGACCGGCGTGCGCTTGATGTAGCCGTTCTCCGTCAGGGTGAAGACGCACTGCTCCTCCTCGATCAGGTCCTCGATGTCCAGCTCGTCCTCCACGTCCTGGATCTCGGTCTTGCGGTCGTCGCCGAACTTGTCGGCAATGGCGGTCAGCTCCTCCTTGAGGATGGACTTCACCAGTCCCTCGTCGCTGAGGATACGCAGGAAGTAGGCGATCTTCTCCTCCAGCTCCTTGTACTCGGTCTGGAGCTTCTCCCGGTCAAGACCCTGCAGCGCCTTCAGGCGCATATCCAGAATGGCCTGGGCCTGCACGTCGTCCAGCCCGAAGCGCTGCATCAGGTTCTCCTTGGCGTTGTCGTAGCTGCTGCGGATGATCTTGATGACCTCGTCGATGTTGTCCTGGGCGATCAGCAGACCCTCCAGCAGGTGGGCGCGCTCCTGGGCCTTTTTCAGGTCGAAGCGGGTCCGGCGGATGATGATCTCCTCCTGGAATTTCAGGTACTCGTCGATGATGTGCCGCAGAGACAGTATTTTCGGCTGCCGCTGGTTCTCCACCAGCGCCAGCATATTGATGGCAAAGGTGGTCTGGAGCTGGGTCTGGGCAAACAGACGGTTCAGCACCACTTGGGGATTGGCATCGCGCTTCAGCTCGATGACCATTCGCATACCGTTGCGGTCGGACTCGTCCCGGATGTCGGAGATACCCTCCAGCCGCTTGTCCTCCACCTGGTCAGCGATGGCCTTGATGAGCATCCGCTTGTTCACCTGATAGGGCAGCTCCGTGATGATGATACGGGTGCGGCCGTTGTTGAACTCCTCAAACTCATGCCGGGCACGGACTATGAGCCTGCCCCGGCCCGTGGCGTAGGCGGCGCGGATGCCGCTGCGTCCCATGATGATACCCTTCGTGGGGAAGTCGGGGCCCTTGACGTGCTCCATCAGGTCGCCGAGGGTGGCGTCCGGGTCGTCCAGCACGCAGATGCAGGCGCCGATGACCTCCCGCAGGTTGTGGGGTGGGATATTGGTGGCCATGCCCACGGCGATACCGCTGGAGCCGTTGACCAGCAAATTGGGGAACCGGCAGGGCAGCACACGGGGCTCCTTGCGGCTCTCATCGAAGTTGGGGTCCCAGTCCACCGTGTCCTTTTCGATGTCGCGGAGCATCTCGTTGGAGATCTTGCTGAGACGGGCTTCGGTGTAACGGTAGGCGGCCGGGGGGTCGCCATCCACGGAGCCGAAGTTGCCGTGGCCGTCCACCAGCATATAGCGCATGGAGAAGTCCTGCGCCAGACGCACCAGCGCGTCATACACAGAGGCGTCGCCATGGGGATGGTACCGGCCCAGCACGTCGCCCACGCAGGTGGCGGACTTCTTGAAGGGCTTGTCCACGGTGAGGCCGTCTTCGTACATGGCGTAGAGAATGCGCCGGTGGACGGGCTTGAGGCCGTCCCGCACGTCGGGCAGGGCCCGGCCCACGATGACGGACATGGCATATTCAATATAGGATTTTTCCATTTCCGGAACCAGCGACCGCTCGACAATGTGCTGGTCCGGAAAACGGATCTCCTCGGGATCGTATTGGGGTTTCTTACTCATATATTGTTACTCCTTATCAGAGGATTGGGGGGACAGATCGTGCCACATGGGGTTCATGCGTTGGATCAGCTCATTCTTCTTTCTTCGATTCCAAGACTTGAGCTGTTTTTCCCGTTCAAGGGCCGCTCGAATATCCGTCGTAGTTTCGTAGTAGACAAGCTTATCCACATGATATTTTGCTGTAAAGCTATATGGGTCTGTGTGATGGCGATGCTCCCAGAGTCTGCGCTCCAAATCATTGGTCACGCCCACATACACGGTCACATTCGTATCATTAGAGAGAATATAAACGTAGTACACGAGACATATCCTCCCTTTTATTCAGGAGAAAACGGATTCCCACGACCAGTCTGCGGACTGGTCTCGGAATGACAGAATTATCTTATGCGAGAACTCCCAGCGGCCAAACAAGACTTGTGCCTTCTTGACGTGTCATTGCGGAAACCGCCGAAGCGCCGCCTGTGGCGGAAGCAACAAGGCGGTTTCGAGGAAGTGTCCCAGTTTTCACGCCACAACGTGGCTGGAAACCGGCTGACACGACGGTGACAGCGGAGCACCCGTGGCGATCCGTTCCCCCACGGTAGAACAACAGACTTCTTCAACTGGTAGGGTAGCGGTAGCGATAGTAGAAGTACGCCAATTCCCTGCTTCGGCGGGATTTAGGATGCAGCTCTTGCCCAGCAAAAGAGGAAGTCTTGAAACCTAAGGTTTCAAGTGGCGTTCTTTGGGAAACCGCCGCAGTGCCGCCTGTGGCGGAAGCAGCAAGGCGGTTTCGAGGAAG
>ERZ826016.188-NODE-188-length-79694-cov-4.581160_pt1 | contig 79694 bp, 63 predicted proteins | sample MGYA00519872_ERZ826016 | MGnify/ENA primary metagenome ERZ826016 (study PRJEB31778, sample SAMEA3449218) | human gut metagenome | biome: human gut; feature: human-associated habitat; material: faeces | place: United Kingdom | collected 2010/2012 ... | reverse complement strand
GATAAGCGCGCACATAAGTTCGCCCCATAGCGTCTTTTGACGCCATCAAGCCCCACTGATTCCCTTGAAAGTCCGTGATTTTTGCCATGATAGATACCTACTACAACATATGTATCTAGTTTAGCACAAAATAAAAACTCTTGCGTTTAAACCGTGGCTAAACGCAAGAGTTTCAAGGGGTGTTTGCTTTTATTTCTCTGTTATTTGATCTATCTCATGCTGATGTAGATCTAGTGACCCGGGAGTTTCGGAAGAAAGCCCGATTGGTCTCTTTGACTGGTCGGGCTTTAATTTTTGGATGTTCTGGGCTTAGAGTTTGGCGATCGTTTCACTGCAAACGGCCACGGTTTTTTCGTGAACAGCTAAACCTATAAGGACGTGCTTGAAGTCACAATGTTGGTTGTGGGTTTCAGTTCTGCTATGAGTACTCGGCGGTAAGCTCTGCATTGTTGCCCTCGGCTTCACGAAGATTGATGAGAATGCCTGGCATTTGTGGTATTGGGCAATGGTGATAGCGACCGGGCTGTTGCGGTGCTGATTTCGTTCGTGAAAATATTGAATGGAGATCTATGCTCAGGGCTTTTTTACTTAGACGGTTTATGTCAATTAAGTCAAAAAGCGAAAGACGTTTCTTATTTTGCTTTGAATTAAAAAGGCCGCACAGTATACGCTGCACGGCCAGGACTGCGAATGTGCTTATATGGCACACTCAGCCATCGGATTCGATGGGCTAATTAGAAGCGATAGGAAACGCCAACGCCGAAGCCAACCACGGCATCATCTTCAACCATCGGGCTGTCCTTGATTTCCTTGGACATGGCGCGAACAGTGGTTTCAGCGTAGAGAGACCAGTTGTTGCCCATCTGCCAGTCGCCCATCAAACGAACGTACGGGGAGATACCAGCGTCAGCGGAGTAAGCGTCGATACCAGAGCGGCCAGCTTCAGCGTGGCTCACGCCATAGTAGTAGTCATTGAACTTTTCGCTCGTCCAGATGGCACCCACCTGCGGGGTGATACCGAACTGACCGAAAGCAAAGCGCTTCATGAAGGAAACGTCGCTCATCATGCCCTTGGACTTGCCAGAGATGTCAGCGCCGAGGCTAGCGGACAAAAGGCCAAAGCCCGTGTCAAACGTGTAGGTGGCGTTAGCAAAGAAGCTAGCGTCACGGTCATCCAAGCGCTTCATCTTGGCATCGTCAGAGTCAGAAGCGTCAAAGGACCAGGGCATGTAGGACACACCCAACATCACACGATGACGATCCGTCTTCACGAGGAAAGCACCAGCTTCCAAGCCCTTGAAGTAGAAGTGTTCGGATTCAACGTCAACAGCCGGGATCGGATACACAACAGCGTCGGTGTCCTTATAGCCGAGGTCATAGGCGTGAACGCCCAAACCAACAGAACCAGAGAAAGCAGCGGCAGCAGGGGCAGCGGCAAAAGCACCGGCAACAGCAACGGCGCAAACGGAGAGAAGCTTGGTCTTCATAATAAGTCTTTTGATAAGTTTTGATTGTTTAATTCTGAATGAACGTTCATTCAGTCAATAGGAAAGAAATATACATGACTTTTTACCAAATGTCTGAGTATTTGTGTTGGTTGTTGCAAATTTCCAACAAAAGAAATGTGTCGGCCTGTAAGAGAGGTTAGTTGAAAGATATCACTTAGGTGATGTTTAGGCTCTCAAGCGTTTCACGCTTCACCACAATGGTCGTTAGGTCGATTTAAATTATCCCCTCTTTTCTTATAAAAAACGCCCCATCAAACAAACCTGTTTAACGGGGCGCGGCTTCATTCAAAGCCCTGGAGATAAATTATTTACCAGCTTTAATTTCTTGACCGAAAGCCTTCTTTAAGGAGAATGGCCAAGCCTGGTAGCCTGTACAATCCTTCAACTGGATTTCTACGGCTGGCGTCGTTTCGCCCCAACGGAATTCCATAATTGTCGGGTTCGGTGCTGATGCGAATGCGCCTGTCTTAAGGTCATACTGTGCACCAGCCGTCGCGGAGTACATAACGACGGAATCATGGTCAGCCTGATATTCTACGAGCGAGGTCACAGCAGAGAAGAGCTCATGACCACGTTCTTTACCATATTCCCAGACCTGTTCGACCGTACCCTTCTTTTGGTCAATCTTATAGATCACACCGCGAGAGTACTTCATGTCGGGTAATGGTGGTTGTTCCATGCCACGGGCATCGCCATTATCGAACGCGGACACATAAATAATGTTGCCCTTACTCTTTTCATCGATCTTAAAGGCCGTATGCTGCGTCCAAGTCCAGTCGAAGTCACCTTCACACTTAGAGCCTTCACACTTGATGGCTTTGCCGTTCTTATCAACTGGCTTCAAGACTTTCTTCGCAAAGTCACCCTTCCACCCTTCCGGCGAACCAAGGATCCACTTCACTTGCTTGTCGCGACCAATCTTAATAATGGCAGACTGGTGACGAGACGAAATGATGATCGAGTCGTCTTCAGGGTCATAGTCCACCGAATTCACATGCAACCAGTTACGACCAGCACCCGTCCCTACGATGTCACCGAAGTCATTAGATTCTTCAGCCTTCGAAAGTTCTTCGGCAGTTAACGTCTTACCAGCCTGACTTGCGTCAATGTTAAGGCACACAGCCCCCTGGTCAAGCACCTTCAGCACATTAGAGCGGTAAACATCGAGAATATCGGGCAAGCGCCATTCATCAACCACGTGACCCTGTTCGTCAACTTCAATAATCACGTCGCGAACCGTGCGAACATGCTTACCGTCTGGGCGAATGTAGTTCGAGCTAGCAACACGCAAGAAATAATTGCCGTTTTGCGCGTCGTCCATCGAGTGAGAATAGTCGTTATAGCGCAACGGTAAAAGTCGGTTGAAGACTTCACGACCCATAATGTCGTACTTCACATAACGCTGACCATAACCCCAAGTGATCAGACCATCGTCATTTTGCTTGAAGCCCATCATCACGCCGGCTTTGTAAATGTCACGAAGGTCATAGATCGGGTTAGCAAACATGTACCAGCGAATGTCACCAGCCGTATCGATAATGGCATTTTGCGGGAAGAAGTTCCACTGCAAAGCACCACCAACAGGGTTATTCCACACAGCACGCGTGCCGATGCCAGACTTTTCCGCAATGTTATTCACGAAGTACAGACGATCTTTAAATTCAGGATCGACCTTCTTCACCTCAGTACCAAACAGCGCATGACGTTCTGCCTTAATACCTGCGACTTCAGTGTACGTGGGCGGTGCATAGAGTTGGATCTGGTCTGTGAACGTTTCGGACTTACCGCGCAAAGAACGCGTGTAGGTCACTTCAATGTTATTGACATAGTCAGGATACAAACCGAAAACAGGAATACCGCCATGCGTCAACAATTCGGTCTTAGAAACTTTGTACTCAAGCGGTGCGCCATTAGGCTTCGGAAGAATTTTCACTGTCACATTTGACAAATCATAGCCGCCGTCACGAATAATTGCCGTAAGAGGCGCAATGCCGTACGGATTCATCATGATTTCACCAATGTGACCCTGCATGATGTAGTTGGTAGCAGGACCCGAACTGCCACCCATCGCCATAGCACCCATCGAGGTCGCAATGAGCGTGGCGGCGAGTAGCGTTCTCTTGAACATCTTCATTTGTAAACTCCTTTTGATTTGGTTTCAAACCTTGGTCGTTTGGTTTGATGAAAGAAGTCTAGTTTTGAAGAAGCGATTTTTCTATGGGTGCTTATGGTCACGGAAGACTGTCAATGTGCGAATTTCACTTTTCATTCCGTGAAACTTGCCTGAAAGAGTAGGCCTAAGCGTGTACATGGAATACTATCTTTTCAGAACGGGTACTTTGTCTATGCTAGGCATATGTTTTTGGATTCGATCGATGAGGAAGCTTCGCAGCCACTGGTGTGCTAAATCTTGCGTAGCATGTTCTGCCCATATGAGTGAAGGCGCATAAACGATCCCGGATTTGCGACGACCAAGAATGGTTAAATCCGTCATTTGCGAAAGCACATGCGCCATTTGAAACGGGATATAAGTGGTTTCATCACCATCTAAAAGAAGCGGAACCGTCACAAAGTAAGGTGCACACACAAGCGGCACATCATCGGGATTCTGTACATGGTCAATAAAAGGCACTAGACCACTATCATCGGACGACGCTTTTGGTAAAGTGATTTGTACCTGTTGATGTCGACAAAGTTCAGCTTCTGAAAGAATTTCGCCTTTAGCCATACGCTGGGCAAACGTCGAGCTTTTCTTTGCGACAAAGACATACGTATCTTCACAAAATGGCAGCTTTGAAAATCCTGGATAAGATTCACTGGTGGCATAAATCGCCATATCAATACGTCCTTGTTGCAAATCGGCGTAAAGATTGGGCGTGAGAGAGTGAAAATTTAAGCGAATACCTGGTGCACGTGCCTTGAGTTCTGCGAGTACTGGTCGGATATAGGTTAAGAGCGAGTTGTCTAGCCCTCCGATGGAAAAAACTCGGTGAATCCGTTCAACATGAAATTCAGATGGGCTTTCCAAGCGCGACATAACCTTGATGGCTTCAAGCACTTCAGGATAGAGCTCACGGGCGCGCATCGTTGGGCACATGCGCTGATCAGCGCGAATGAACAAGCGATCATGAAAATGTAAACGCAAGTGCGAAAGGACGCGACTGGCTTTCGAAAGCGAAATAGGAATACGTTCAGCTGTTTGAGATAAGGATTGCGTCTCAAAAAGTATTTTGAAAAATTTCAAATCGTTGTTGGATAGCGCCATGACTTAACAATAGATTCCACTTTGACGAAAAGCATGCCCGTTGTGAGGTTTCATCACTCGCTGATGTTTTGAATTCATGTACAAAAAGTGGACATCAATAAGCGTTTACAACGCTCTCAACTTGCTCATGAATAAACATCCGACGATATGTGTTATTTCAATAACCTCTGTTGGAGGGTCATTTTGAGACGCGAACCGACTTTTGTCAAATAAGGTATTGACCTAGTCTTGATGATTTCATACCCTATCGGGATTTCAAGAGAATCCTTATTAAACATTCGATGGCAATAAAAAAAGAGCACCTGATTTATAGTCAGATGCCCTACGATTGGCAAGTTATTCGACACAACAAAAATACCTGAGAAATCAGGGAATTAAGCGTGCCTTAAAGAGTGGTGTCGAACTGTCAGATCAATATCTAGAGCCTCAAGAATAGGAATCAACGTAGAAAGCGTTGGGTTACCCTTCGGGCTCAGAACTTGATAAAGGTACTCTCTCCGGAGACCGCTTTTTTTTGCAATTTCGTTCATACCACGGGCACGTGCGACTATACCAATAGCATTGGCAATGTGTTGCGGATCCTTGGATTTAAATACCTCCTCTAAGAATAAAGAGATATCCTCATCATCCTCAAGATATTCCGCTGGATCAAACTCAGGAAGTTGGTTAATGTCAATCATGGAATCTCCTTAGCGAGTTTTTTAGCTTTTTCAATATCTGTTGTTTGAGTGCTCTTGTCACCTCCGACCAACAAAATGATGACTTGTTGTTGGCGAATCGTGTAATACAACCGGTAGCCAGGACCAACATGGATTCATAATTCAGAAACTCCATCTCCAACAGATTTTGAATCCCCAAAAAGGCCTGAAGAAAGGCGAGAGATGCGTTCAACAATGCAAATCTTTGCAGGTTTATCCCGTAATTTTTTTAGCCAATTGGAAAATGTAGGAAGCGGTTTAACGATCATGATTTTTTCTAATGTACGATAAATCTTACAGCCTTTCCACTAATTTTAGCTCTTTTTCATTAGCTGTCAGCGAAAACTGCGCCTACGACATGGGCTATTTTGCTCAATTAATGGAGACGCGATCCAAATACCAACCAACGCGCCAAATTCCGTAGAGATCGCAACGCGGACTTTTGTACAAGCGGTGTCGTCCGCCAGAAACACAAATCTCCCTTCCCTGCCAAGGGCGAAGAAAGGCAGTCGTCAGTAATCGTGGCAAAAACCATGGTGGAGGTTAAATACTATGACGCTAAACCTACAAACCAAGCAGACGTTCATTATCTGCAGGCCTTGTTCATGGCCAAGGGTTCCGATTTCGTCGAAGCTATTCCAGAAAGTCAACTGCAGTACCTTGAGTTCGCTGTTGAACAGTTGATGGCTAAGAAGTTAACGACCTACGAAATCGCAGTAACGATTAACCACATTTATTAGCTGCGGTCGAAAATTCCAGACTCCCGACTTTGTCAGTCAAAATGAACAGGGATTTATCGCCAACTTTGGAAGATTGAAGACTGTTTTCGATAACCCGCTCCCCTTGTGGCACAGGCTATGGCCGTTTTTAAGCTGACAATATCGGATAAGGTATTGATTTATTTTGGATGATTCCATACCCTATCGGGATTCCAAGAGAATCCTTATTCAACTTTCGATGGTAATAAAAAAGAGCACCTGATTTATAGTCAGATGCCCTTCTTCTAGGATTGGGAGGACTAAGGAATTATTCCTTACCCGTCCAGCAGTACGTGCAGAGCTTGTCCTTATCCAGTCCAATGGCTTCGATCAAGCCTTCTACCGACTGGAAGCCTAAGGAGTCAAAGCCCATTTCTTCGCAAATGCGCTTCAACATGCACTGACCGCGTTGGGTCTTGGCATCGGAGTACTCGTCCAAGTGCTTCTGACCTTCATCGCCTTCAAGATCCTGAACCACGCGACGAGCAATGAGTTCCATGTCGGAATTGCCGCGCGAGAAGTTCAAGTACTTGCAGCTATACATGATCGGCGGGCAAGCAGAGCGCATATGCACTTCCTTGGCGCCAGAGTTGTAGAGGAAGTCGACAGTTTCACGAAGCTGTGTGCCACGCACGATAGAGTCATCGATCAAGAGAAGCTTCTTATCCTTAATGAGTTCAGGCACAGGAATCTGCTTCATCTTGGCAACCTGATTACGCACCTTCTGGCTCGTCGGCGTAAAGGAACGCGACCAGGTCGGCGTGTACTTAATGAACGGACGACCAAAGTCCTTACCCGATTCGTTGGCATAGCCAATACCGTGCGGCAAGCCAGAGTCAGGCACACCTGCGACGATATCGACGTCAGGCATTTCACCCTTTTCCATCGCGTCACGCGCCATGATGCGACCATTCTTATAGCGCATCACTTCAACGTTCTTGCCTTCGTAATTGGAGTTCGGATAGCCGTAGTACGTCCACAAGAAGGCGCAAAGGCGCATCTTCTCGGCAGCAGGCGACAAGACTTCAATGCCGTCCTTCGTGACCTTGACGATTTCCTGTGGACCAAGTTCATAGTGGTCTTCGTAACCGAGTTTGTGGTAAACGAAGCTTTCGAAGGAGACGCAGTAGCCGTCCTCATTCTTACCGATCAAGACCGGCAAACGACCGAGCTTATCACGAGCGACAATGATGCCGTCCTGCGTCAAAAGCATGATCGTTTCAGAACCTTGAATGACGTCCTGCGCGTAACGAATCCCTTCAACGATGCTCTGCTTACGGTTGATCAAAGCACCCACGAGTTCAGTGGCATTAACATTTCCAGAACCCATCGCGAGGAACTGACTGTTGCTATTGCTGAAATAGCGTTCAATCAATTCGTCAGCATTATTGATGAGACCTACCGTTGTGATGGCAAATAACCCCAAATGGGAGCGCAGCAACAAGGGCTGCGGATCGTCATCGGAAATACAGCCAATCCCGGACGTACCCTCCATATCAGCGATATCGGGTTCAAAACGCGTACGGAACGGCGTGTTGGTAATGTTATGGATCTGACGCTGAAAACCCTTCTTTTCATCGTAGATCGTTAAGCCCCCAAACTTGGTACCCAAGTGGGAATGATAGTCAACCCCGAAGAACGTATCGAGAACGATATCGCGCTTGGAGACTGCACCGAAAAAGCCACCCATGATTGTGTTTCTCTTGGATTAAAACAAATGGAAAAAATGGAATGGAAAAGATGGCGTGATTATCGCATCTGAGAGAGCGTTTGTGTGGGAGAGGACAAAAAAAATTACGCGATTACCCTAATCATGGGATTCCAAAACGCTTATGCCACCGTTGCTCGATACAAAAACACGCCGCTCTAAAATTATGAGCGACGTGTCAGTTAACGTCTTTTGCCCTATTACTCTAAGGGCTTAACGTAGTCTGTGCTTAAGACTTCACAAATACCGGCTTCTTTCCAAGCGGCTCTCGCTGTTGCTAATGAGCCACTGGTGTCAATCGCTGCTGACGCATCCATCACAACGGACGTTTTAAAGCCCGCTTTTGCACCGTCAAGCGCGGTATAGCTCACACAAAAGTCGGTGGCAATCCCACAAACGATGATTTCTTCTATTTCGTGTGCCTTGAGATAGGCTTCAAGACCCGTAGTGGAGTGGCCATCGGCGGCGCAGAAAGCGCTATAGCTATCGACCGATTTGTCGTGACCTTTACGTAACACAAGGTCAGCCCCTGACGTACCGATCACCCAAGCAATTTGAGCGCCTTCGGTACCGGCTACACAATGCTTTGGCCAAAGCACTTGTGAGCCATAGGGCAAGTCAATCATTTCAAATGGCTTACGGCTCGGATGGTTCGAAGCAAAAGAAACATGATCTGCAGGATGCCAATCTTGTGTCATGACGACGAGATCCCACTGACCGTTCTCAATAAGGTTGCCGACTACAGGAAGGATACGGTTTCCGCTTTTGACCCCAAGAGGGCCGCCTGGCAAGAAGTCGTTTTGTACATCCACCACAATGAGGGCGCGCTTATGCGGCATTTTTTTATTGCTCCTTTAAAAAAGCTAGGTTGATTACGGGGTTTTGGTTCATTTTACAAAATCGTCATGCGAGTTAACGATAAGTAGTAATCCGAATAGCTGAAGGATTTCCCCGAACACCAGGATGGAATTAGAGTTTTCCCGATAGGCATGACCCGATTTGTTGTCTTACGTCGACTGATCTCAGACTTTCACCTTAGAGAGAGAGGAACAGATTTTGGATACGTACTGATACACTTTTTCTAATGACGTTGATTGAGCTAGTCGGATCAACGTCATTCGATTTAATAAGTAACTTAAAAGCAAGACAACACTATGACTGACATCGCTTCTACCATCCCGGTGATTTCCGTGGATAAAGTACAGGCTGTGGCGCTCGCCGTCTGCACCTACTATTTTGGTGTGTGGCTTAAGGGCCGCATTGGTTTTCTCTCCCGCTATTCGATCCCGAGCCCAGTGGTTGGTGGTATGACATTTGCCGCCATCATGTCGACGCTCGAGTATTTTGGCGTGGTGCGTCTCCAAATCGACAGTACACTTCAAACCGTGTTGATGCTTGCCTTCTTTACAACCATCGGTTTGATGGCAAGCCTTCGTGTCGTGACAGAAGGCGGTAAGTTGCTTTTTGGCTTCTTGATTGCCGTTACGGTCTTGGTCTTCCTACAAAATGGTCTGGGTATGGGTCTTGCTGACATGATGGGGCTTGATCCGCACTACGGCATTTTGGCGGGTTCGGTCTCCATGATGGGTGGCTTGGGTACGTCCGCGGCCTTTGGTCCCTACTTTGAACAGACCTACGGCATCCAGGGCGGTACGGCTGTCGCCATTACGGCTGCTACCTTTGGTATGGTTGCAGCGCTCTTGATTGGTGGGCCGTTCGGCGAATGGGCAATCCGTCGCTATAAAGTCAAGACACCTGCTGAAGTTAAGAACCCTGATGAAGAACTTCATATTCCTGACGATATGAAGACCGACTTGACAGAAGAACACGCTTCTGAAAAGCCGCACTTCACCGAAGAAATCATGAAGGCTGTGTCGATTACGGCCTTGGCCATGGGTCTCGGTACGATCGTCTCGAGTTTCTTAGGCCAGTACATGACTTTGCCGGCTTATATCGGTTCGATGATTGTCGCAACGGTCATTCGTAATATCGGTGACTTCTCTGGCAAGTATCGTGTAGATGGTAAGGGTCTGAATGCGGTCGCTGACATTACGCTCGTCCTCTTCGTGACGATGGCTATCAACAGCTTGAAGCTTCATGAACTCGTGCACTTGGCCTTGCCGCTCTTACTTATCCTCGCTGCACAGACGGTTTTGATGATCATCTTTGCCTGGGCTGTCCTCTTTACGTGCTTTGGTCGTACCTATGACGCTGTCATGCTCTCTGTTGGTGGTATCGGATTCTCGATGGGTGCCACGGCTAACGGCCTTGCCAACATGCAAGCTGTCGCAGAAAAGTATGGTTCAAGCCCACGTGCTTGGTTAATCGTGAGTGTGGTCGGTGCCTTCTTGATCGACTTGATTAACTCGCTTGTCATTACGTGGTTCGCAACGCTCTAACTCGCGTTCAAACCCTTAACGAAATCCCCGTTGTGGTTAAGTGCCTCAGCGGGGATTTTTCTTTTGTTTCAGTTTAGCTTGAAGTTGATTCGCTGGTCTACGTTGCTTTGCTTAGGGCACCGTCTACGCACGTTACGTTCGTTACAATGATCACATTCTTTTGTGACTGATTCACCATGGCTTTTCTTCACGACGACTTTTTAAGAGGCATGCGAGCGAGTGTGCCTGTGATGTTTGGTTTTATTCCTGTTGGGCTCATTTTAGGCGCAACGGGCGCGCATGCTGGTCTGAGTCCCTTAGGTATGGGCTTGATGACGGGCATTAATTACGCTGGCGGTAGCGAATTTGCCGCGATTGCGCTTTGGAGTGCCCTACCTCCAATTCTCACGATTGCCATGAGTACGTGGTTGATTAATTCACGCCACATTATGTTGTCGGCCGCGCTCACACCGTATGTCAAGGGTCTTTCTTTACCTAAGACACTCTTGGTCTTTTTCTTTATGTGCGATGAGACATGGGCGCTCAGTATGGATGACATTCAAAAGCGTCGTAAAGCTGGTGCTACCGATATTGAAGCCTTCAATGTGCCATTTTATTTTGGTGTGGCGTTGACACTTTGGGTCACGTGGTGGGCATCTGCTTTAGCTGGTGCTGCAATTGGCACAGGGTTAGGTGACCTCACGCTTTGGGGCTTTACGATGGCCTTCCCGGCGATCTTTATTTCGATTTTGTCTGGCATGTGGCCAGGACGCAAAAAGGCATTGCCTTGGCTCGTCAGTGGTTTAGTCGCAGGTGTCGTGAGTCTTTTTTTGGGTGCTGCCTGGTCTGCGGCCTTGGGTGCAATCGCTGGTTTAGCGACCGTGTGGGTTTGTGACGATACGGCTTCGGAGGCGCAATGATGGGTGAATGGTTCCATTTAACGTGGGTGGAGTTTTTGGCCATCTTAGCGATGTGTGCAGCGACCTATTCGACACGATTATTAGGTTGGTGGCTTTTGAAAGACCGTACGCTTTCGCCCAAGGTACGTGCGGTATTGGATGCTGCGCCAGGTTGCGTCTTGGTCGCGATTGCTGCACCCTTTTTCTTTACGACAAATCCTGTGCATTTGATTGCTTTGGTGGTAGCGATTGCGGTTAGTCGTAAGAATGGGATGGCCGCTACTGTGTTAGCGGCTGTGGGTACGGCGGCGGTGTTAGGGCGGATGATTGGTTGATGTATTCAGCACCGTATGGGTACGCAATGACTTCCTTGTTGTGCTTCGATGAGAGGCGATTTGGCCGTCACCATTTCTTTGCCTATTAGAACTCGACATCTATAATCGGATCTGAAGGCATAGCTCTTCATTTTTCTAGCATTGCTCAACTTTCAATTGATAGGTGCCCATCATGAATTTCATTGCCCTCATCGCCGTTATCGTCGCGTTTGCCGTGATTCTCTGGGCGATCTGTCGCGCATTTGCCGAAACGGTGAATGACGGTTGTCCTTTTGACGCAACAAATGATAAAGAGACGCGAGATAAAACAAGATGAATGCGGGTTTTCTGTTGGAATGCCTAGAACAAAAAGCCGCGGCCTTTAAACTAAGCGCGTCATTACGCTTAAAAACCATCAAAGAGAATCGATAACAGACGGTCAGTCTCTTGATTTTTTAAGAATTATTCCTACAATTAGGGGTATCCCTTTGAATACCAAAATATTCAGGGCATAAGGATTCTTAATAGCTCTAAGAATCCTTTTAAAATCATCTATTTCAATCACTCAAACGCGAAGACTTCATGACGGAGGAGAGAATGTTTAAGCGAAAGATTGACGACGATTTAAAACGGTGGAAGGCGATGCCTAATCGCCCTACCCTTTTTGTGAAAGGGCCACGCGGTTGCGGTAAGTCGACGTCTATCGAAGCCTTTGCCAAAGAAAACTACAAAAATGTTGGCATTCTCCGTTTTGATTCAAATCCCCACTATCGTCAGTTCTTTCATGAAGGGCTCAATAGCAAAATGCTCAATGTGTTTATTAGCACATTGTGCAAAAAGCTCAAGATTGTCCCGGGTGAAACGCTCATCATCTTTGATGAACTCTTTGACTGTCCCCAGGTTTTAGCTGCCCTTGAAAATCTGGCCGGTGACCCACGCTTTGACATGATTGCAACGAGTTCATGCTATGACATGAAGCGTGCGCGTAACACGCCTGAAGTCAATGCCCCTCATGTCGCTGAACTCCGTATGTACACCATGGACTTTGAAGAGTTCCTTTGGGCACACTCTTCTTTAAAGTTCCGTTGGACGCCTGAATTGACGCAAAGCGTTCGTGAAGCCATGATGCAAGGTAAGAATATTGACAGTGACCTTGATCAGCGCTTACGCGATATGTATTTGCGTTATGCCCTGGTCGGGGGCTTCCCGTCCGTCGTGCATGACTTCGTGAAGTACCAGAGTCCTGCCAGTATTCCGCTACATCAGCGTCGTGCGATCGAAGCGATTCATAAAGACCTCTTCACTTACGTACCCGTTCCAGAAGAAGCTGCCAAATACACGATGTTAAGTTTGCCGCCCCAGATGGCGAAGAACAATCGTCGATTTGATCAGGCGCTCTTAGGTGATTTTTCGTCTGTTCAGCAGTGTGCCGATGTACTCACATGGATGGAAAGAAGCGGTTATGTCAAATTGGCGAAGCCTACGGTTTTACCATTAGACGAGCATCGCTTGGATACTGAAGTCCGTGCCTACATGCTCGATGCCGGTCTCTTTATGCAGCTTTCTGGCATGGATCACGTCCGAGATCTCTATAACTACCGTTGGCAGAACATTCACCCAGGTTATATGGAGAACCTCACAGCGGCATTACTCAATAACCGCTTTAGAAACTTCACGTACTGCAACAACGATGCCATGAACTTTAATGTGCCGATTGTTGTTCATCAAATTGGTGAGCCGGCCATGATGATTGACGTGAAGCCTTGCGGCGGTCGACGTACCATGTTGGAACGCGCATTAGCCACAAGTCCTGCGACCAAAGCGCGTGCAGTGCTCTTCTGTGATGGACCAGCGTCAATTAAGAACGGTATTTTAAAGTTACCGCTTTATGCTGCGGGGCTTATTTAATTCTCAATAGCATGTCAAAAAAGCCGCGATGACTCCAAAGAGCTCGCGGCTTTTGTTTTGGTGACGGTTGGTTCTCAATCAGCTTTAGTATGGTGTACTGCTCTCCTAACGCCCTTCTAACGACTCTCCTTTTACGTTCCAAACCCCTTTTCAGCCGTTTTTTGACGTTTTTTGCCCTTCTTCTAATAGGATTCCCGTTCGGGCATTCTGTATGAGACTATCATTGCATTATTTTCGATAGATAAATCCTTAACTCGGAACCGTTTATCCTCACTCTTAGTTCTTGAATACAGCCTTTCTAAAAACTAAAAAAGAACGAGAAACCCGATCATCATACTCGCCGAATTTCTCGTTCCTTCGTCAATTAAACCAGCTTCAAATTTATAAAAACCTATGCCACGTCACCATCGTCATTCGCATCAAAAGCCCTAACGCGATTGGTAGGACTGGATACCACACGGGCGAAAAGCCAGGTGTAATGATAAGAATCACACCCAAACCAATTAAAGCCAACTGCCCTGTTAGACTAGCTGTCCAAAGACTAGGTTGCGGCGCATGATAGTTTGCTTCTCGAATTCGTCGGGACGTCCAACCATCAATCAAGAGCACCAAAATCAAAGGCAAAAGCGCGAGCGTTGCGGTGATTAGTATCGCCAAGCGCTGCAATGCCATCAAGGTATAACTCTTAAGAGACCTTACCCAAGCGGTCTTCGTAGAGCGCTCCGCAGCCCGACCAATCTCATTGAATGCATCAACTTCACTATCAGCCCCATAGGGTCTCACTCGATAGTCAATGGGCACTTGAATGAGTGCATCTAGCCCTTCAAAGAGTTGGTGAGAGACGGTTGCTGTGAGTTCTGGTAAGGCAATCCTGTTACCTTCTCGAATCATCAAGGCATCTGCCACTAGGTGACGCTCGAAGACCTCAGCAGGTGTTCGTGCCGGTAACCACATCGTCATGACTAATACCACCACAAAGGTGCCGATTAGAATCCATCTGTTCATCGCTTTAAAATCCTTTTGTCTTTAGTCATTTGGCAATTCTTCAACCAAGATAGGGATACGTCCCTTATAGAGTCGACCCCCAGAGACACTTGCGAAGAACTCTGTGTTTGGGAGTTTGCCGAGCATATCGGGCGGCACAATCTCAGTTCTTGTCCCAGAAATACTTCTCGTAACAGATGCTCTAAAGTCTGGCAAGGGCGAACCGTCTGCCGACGAACTCAATGCCGCTGACGTTGACCAAACCGTGGTTTTACCAAAGGTCTCACAGATGAAATCTTGCGTGACACGGTCTTTAGACCTCAAAGCGATGAGGTTATTAAAGTTCCCTAAGGCCATTCGTGCTCGTGTGTCACTCCCTAAGCGTGCTGCCAGGTCACTCACGGTCTGCATGGCTGCTGTGACTTGAATACCAGCTTCAAGCCCTTTATTAAGCAACTCAATCATCGGCACATTGATGACGTTGGCGGTTTCGTCAACGAATAACGAGACGCGACCAACGTCAGTCCCTGACTCGCCTCGGTTATAACGTTTACCCGCGTAGGCTGTCAGGTCGGCCAAAATGATGGAGCCTAGAGCGCCCGCCACCGTGCTATCAGGTAACGCGTCGAGCCCTAAATAGAGAATGTCGCCAGCTTCAACAACACGTTCGACAGTCACAATTGGACGATCGTCGTCCGGATCAAAGGGGTCAGGCGAAAAGCTTTTAGCCAATGTTCCTGCGGTCAGCATCGACAAAATGGGCTGGAGTGACGCAGTAATTTTTGCGTAGTGCTCACGGTTATGCCTAAAGACTGCAATCATGCCACCGATCACGGCGCTGCCTGGATCATCAACGTCTTTCCCGACCGTGTGTTCCCAGAGTTGTACAGCTGCTGTGAGTTCTACGCTCGCGGTACTTGCTGGCGGAATGATCTGACGCTTGTCCATCGCATCGACTTGTTGAGCCCAATTATCGATCCCGGCTTTAGCAAAGCTTATCGCAAGGGCTTTTGAGAGCAATCGGTCAATGCCCCCTTCAAGAATCTTTCGTAGGCTCAATAGCGAAGGACGTTCAGTGACATAAAAGAGCCCTTCAACAGCGACGTTGACAGCCATCCATGCGAAGTTACCGAATGCACCACTGTCGGGCGGCAAGACGGCCGCAATACGCGTCGCGAGTTCTGTCGGACGTGTCCAAGCGCCTAACGGATCAAGACGGACTCCTCGTTCAGGAAAGGCTGGATGAAATTCTAAGGGCATCGCGCGCCCTGCCATTTTGGCCGCGTGCCAAATAGCACCACGAAGACGTTTAGAACTCTTTGGGTCAATAATAATGACAGGTTCACCACGAAAGATGGCTTGCGCAATAAGGCTTGTGAGCATCACGCCTTTACCGGCCTGTGTGGTGCCGACAATCAAGGTGCCACCCCCTAAGCTACTCAGAGGCCTTAAAAGGTCATCTTCTTCGTGCGCACCAACGCCATGAAGAATTGGATTACCAATGTCGCCCGATCTCAAAGCATTGGGCATTCGACAGACTTTACGAACATTTTTAGGTAACCGTACGGGGTCAACAGGTGAATTTGTTAATTCATAAAGCGCTTGCGCGTGACGTGGCAACCACTGAAACCCTCGACCCAACCAAAGCGAATCAATCTTTGGGCCTTCTCGACGCGCGTCCAAAATCATTTCACCCATGAGGGCTTTAGTCGCCCTATCATAGCGCTCAAGCCAAGCGGGACCAATCGGTTTGATTTTGAAGTTCTTTTTACCTGACGCTTTGGTTTTCAATAGATTGACTAGCATCGGGTAATTGATAAATGTTGGCGCAAAGCCTGCCAATGGTACGCGCTTAGCGAGCGTCACGCCTGCGCCAACGGCGCGTACCGTCGCAAATAGCCCCAAAGCACTACTCACCGCCACACCGAATGTGCCTGGCACTAACATGCCTGTCGTTATACTCCCAGCAAACCCAGCCATAGCACTCATGCCTTCCAATGCAGGTCGCCATGAGCAAAGGCGCTTCGACGAAACGCCACTAGAACTATCATCTGTCCATTTCATTGATCATCCTCCTGGGGCCAATCGAAATCGTCGTCATCTTCTGAATCATCATCTCCGTCTTCGAAGTCATCTTCTTGATCTACTTGAGGCTTTGACGCGCCCTCTTTATCCATCTCCATCATCTTTGCGCTGACGTTCTTATTCTCATCGTGGTCCCCATCGTCATCAGTCACCGCCTTAGTTACCACCGTCTGTTCGTCCAAATCCAAAGCTTTAAGGTCTGTGATCGTCGGGATCGGTAATTCGGTTTCACCTGACCCCGGCCAACGGCCAATGGGCTTTAGGTAGGCGTGGCTAATCACAATGCCTTCTAAGACGTGAGGCTCTAAAGACAATTTGCGTGACGCTGGATCAAACTGACAGGCAATCTTGGCGCCTTCATTCATCATCAAGACTTTGCGTGCGTAACTTCGACGTGGCACGACAACCAAGGGGTGCATAGGAGCTTCAACTGTTACGAGCGCAGGTTCTGCGTCGCCGGGTGCCAACCACCAGCCACTTGGCAAAAGGATCTCAGGCACAAAAAGGCCTTCCGGGTGCGTAAAGACTTGACCCACCTTCGCTTTATTAATACGTTCAACAGCGTCAAATAGTGGCCTAGCGTCATCCACCATCGATGCGGGCACATGAAGCCGCCATAAAAAGATGGGTTTCAATGCGGCTTTGCTATCGTTTTCTTTGCGAAGGTCTTTGTCAAAGATCGGCGCTAAGGGTTGAGGAAGAATTTCGCCAATCTTGTCAGCTGCTCGACGCGCTAAGGCAATAAAGCCTTGACTATCTGTGACACGAAGCCAAGCCCCACGTCGGCACGGCGCTTGATCGTCCGTCATCCAAACAGGGTGCCCGGCTTCGGATCTAAAGATCATGTCTGCGGACGCTAAAATGTCAGCAGCAACATCGGGTTCATCAGGCACATCTCTAAAGAGCCAATTGTCTTCTGCCGAAGCCGTGATTTCTGTGAACGTACGAGGCCACGCCAAATAGATCCCGTCCTCAGCCCAAACAATTGGCGATTCACCGTCATTCAGTCGCCACTTGCCATGCAATACGCGACGACGTAAATCCGCTTCAAAGACACTGGCAAAACCTCGCATCAAGGGACTTGACCCTTCACGGCGTGCTGCTTCAGCACTACGACGGTTCGTGGCCCATTCGCGACCACGTGCAGCCGCTTCACTAATCATGCGTTCAGCTTCGGTATAGCCCGTTGAATACGTGACCGCCGCTTTGAGTGCCGTTAAGACCGTTTCGCCGTCGTCTAATTCTGCGCCGCCTAACCACTTGAGGGTTTCAACAGGGACAACTAATCGTAAGATGTCAGCAGAAACAGTAGGTAAACGCCCTGCCGCCTTCTTGGGCGTATAGCGCGTTAATCGCATGACTCGACCGATATGCTTCACAGCAAACTGTAAGGCTGTTTCTTCAGACGGATTAAATTGACTAATGACGTCAAACTGACCGTTGCCTGGGTTCTCTGAGCCTGCTTCAAGCTTTAATTGTGCAAGCTTACGACTGTCACTCAGGATGCCCGCAATGGCTGCCGCGACACGTACACGTGCCGTCCATTCGTCTCGAGCTTGTGGGGCCATAGTTGTACCGATCACACGTGCGTCAATCGCTGAGAGCGCACCAATCGCAAACATAAGTCCTGCTTCAAAAAGGCCATCCGCGCCACTCCAAAGCCCACGTTCATCACGAGGTAAAGATTGCACCATCGCACCCCACCCTGCAATGACGGGCATCAGATGACGTTCAAATAATCGACGTGACCCAATGGCGGTGCGAAGGTGTTCGACTAAAGCGCGGTGTCGTAATAGGAGTTTGACGGGATCAGTGGGCGCAAGAATCGCGCGATAGGAGGCGTCAGCAGGATGTGATAGAAGATAACTGTCGTCTGACGGAAGATAGAGTCGATGGACTGGTGGATGATCAACCAGTGTTTCGGGTTGACAGCCCCAGCGTTCTGGACCGGCACTATAGTGCGTGAGGAATTGAGTTTCGGGGACGTTTGATGGTCTTGCGTACCAAGACTGACCCTCGTGAGGCGGTTGAGGGGTAGACATGTAGGGGTGTAGATAGGAAGGGAAAGCATCAGCTTTAAAAGGCGAAACGGCTCCGCATTGAAGGCGTGTTCTAATGAACAGCCTTCAACACGAATACCAAACGTCAAAACATTGACTTTTGCCTAAACGCTTTAGGCTTTTTGCGAGCCTAAACGTAAGGTGCGAGAGAGTTGGCTTAATAGCCCAGACATCGCTTTTGCGAGGTCTTTGGTACTCTCGACCGTTGCCGTATGTGCGCCACAAGGCGTACAGTCTGAACCAATACCAACCATGGCGACATGAATTCCACAGACCTTTAGGTCTTCAATCATTGCCGTCACAGATTCGGTATCAAAGCGACCGTCCGTAATGACGAAGATCACTTTGGCTGGCTCAGAGCGAGCGTTGAGCGTAAGCCCCGAACAATAGAGTGCTTGAAGGATGGGTGTAGACCCAAAGCCATCAATAAACTCAATGCGAGAGGCCGCTTCACGTAGCGACGTTTCAAAGGTCGCTGCCGTGGTGATACCGCGATACCCAGCGCCCGGAAAAAGCGATAAGGACGCTTTCATCCCAGGCGTTGCACGACAGGCTTCCATACACCGCAATGCGGTGACTTTAGCTTCTGTCATCGGGAGGCGATCCATGGAGCCTGACGTATCGAGCAAAATCTCGACCGCCATATCTCGACCCATTAACGGGGTCTCCTGACGAAAGACACAGTCTTCGCCAGCTGGCATCAATGCAAGCGCATCATCATCGAGGTCGTCGCCCAAATGGTGTAACCGCAAGGGCGTTGGGACGGGATGTGTGAGCGCATTTTGAAAGAGCCGTTTCATGGAGCCTGAGGTTGCCCACATCGCTCTAAATGCAGCCGTTTGTTCTTCAGCGACCTTCGGATCCAAACAATGGTAATCGTCTTGCGACGCAAAGTTGGGCCGCATATCACCTACCGACTCGTCGGTATTGGTGAATTGCGAATTCTGAAGGATTTGCCTGAAGTTATTAAACGTTGCGTTGACGCACTGCCAGCCGTCACTCTCAAGAAGCCCTTTTAAGCAGCGGGCTACCTTGTGAAGTTCGGCAAAGCCTGGACGGTGGCTACGCGGGTCACCAAATAACGTCACGACCCCATTGTCATCAAAAAGTGAGCCCTGGAATTCCAGTGCATCATTACTTTCTTCGACGTCGGGTTCAAAAGACTCAAGCGCTTTGCGTGCTCGAGCAGATTGACGTTTAATGGATGCCCATACGCGTTTAGCGAGGCACACCGCAGACGTGGTGTTGGCCAAAGGATAAGCGCCACGAACCATGCCTAAGACACTGTCCGCAAACGCATCACCAAATTGGTCACGCACACAATCGTCAAGCCTTTGACGGTCTTCTTCAAGGCACTCCATATCCAATTGATCCACTTCTAACGTAAGAAGCAACCAAAAGTTAAGAAGCCCTGCGAAGCTCAACTTGTCGGGCTCTGCCCAACCGGCTTCGCCTGACGCTTTGATAGCCATCAATAAGGCACGACGCCACAACAAGTACCCGGCATAGTCCTTGCTACCCAAGCGGTCAATACGAACATCTTCAAAGATGTTCGCAAGCGCATGGATCGCTCGGTTGTCTATTCCGTGAAACGCCTTGAAGTCTGTATAGACCACGTGGTGGCGCTCATGGCAACCGTGTCCGTAGACAAAGACCGATGCCAAAGGACTCGTGAGGTCCAAGCTACCCAGCCAAATCCCGTGACCGTCGGTCATGGGTGAGTGGGTGAAGTAAACACGAATACCCTCTCGACGACACATCGCTTGGAAAACCAAGGGTGCAGCGCCTACGAGGGTGCGGCCAGTCGCTCGACAAACATCTTGGTCAAACATTTTTTCGACCACTTCCGTGGCACGAGCGGCTTTTTCGCGTTTAACGCTTTCTGCATGAAGTCGACGTTGACGCTCATTGAGTGCGTTGTCCTTACTCATGACGCACCTCCTGTGTAGAGGCAGTCCTGACAACAAACGCACAGTTCGCTTTGGCTGCGAACGATTTCATCCAAATACACATTGGCGTATCTCCATTAGATAAAAAAATGGGGACACGCCCCAGAAAAGGGATTTGTCCCCTTTCTGGGTGTGTCGGACAAAACGTCCGAGGTTGGGTGGATTAACCAGCTAAAGTCACGCCGGGGATGGCTTTGGCTCTTGCGACCCTAAGGTCATGAACCAAATCCCCAATCGTGGTTTCAGCTAGCGTTTGTGCCGCTTCACTCGCCGTTGAATCCAACGATTCAGCTAAAGCGATTCGCGTGAGACGGCGCACTTGCGCGCTGGCATTTTCGCCGCCAGGCTGTTTGGCAGCATCAAGCAGCATATCTCGTAAGCGTTGTAAAACGCGGTGCGAGAATGGCACAACGTGAGACTCAAACCCAATGGTTTGTGTTTGAGCCTGAGAGCGGCTATCCGCTCCGATACGCGCTAAGGCAGTAAATAGTGCTGCTAACGCGTTGCCCTCAAAACCTTCGATGAGATCTTGAGGCGCAGTCTTGGCAAGAAGCTTCGCTTCTTCATCGGGGGTTAAACCCTCCATGCGCAGATGCCAAAAACGATCAATGACTGATCGGTCTTGAATCTGACGGCCAAAGAACCCGTTATCAATTTCAGACGAATGACCACGCGTATTGTCTGTGACAATCACACGCGTCATCGGCTGAGGATGAACGAGTTCACCCGTTGCACCGTTATCCAACGGCAAACCTTCCAAAATGTCATTACAACTCACCCACATATCTGCGGGCGCGGCTGAAAATTCATTAATGAGAAGGACCCAACCGTACTTCCAAGCGAGCAAGGCAGGACCGTCAATCCAGACGGTTTCCCCACCTTTCACAGCCCAGTGTCCGATCAATTCACGTCGATCCATACGCGCGCGTGCAGTGACACTCACCACGGGAACCCCGAGACGAGCACAGAACTGCATGGCGGTACTGGTTTTACCGGATCCCGAAGGGCCGGAAATGTAGATCGGTTCCCCTTTGGCGAGCGTCCACCAGAGCGCCATGTGGCGATAGTGTTCGGACGTAAACCAATGGTTGGGGTGAATGGTCGGAATGCGGCTGCGAGCAAAAGTCGGCAGCGTTTTGACGTTGTAACCCAGGCAGTCACGTTGGTCGGCGAGATGGTCGCCAAATTGGGAGGCCGGGACTCTGACGACTTCAGGAGCGATGAGAGGATGGTTAGTCATGAGATTTCCTTTAAAAAAAAATGTTAAAGAAAACCACGGGGATGACTGACCATCAAACCCCTGTATATAACAGAGCCCCGAGGACAATCGCCCTCGTGGGTGTTGTAGAAAGAATGAGTGAAGTTCACTCGATAAGCATGGATGACCGGAGTCTGCAGCATGCTAGTGCAGCGTAAAGCAAGCTAATCATGCCAACACTTTTGGCGTTTGTCAAAATCCATTGAGTATGAGTTCTGTGTCCACCGTGTCAAAGACGCAAAACGACCCATGCTCGAAGTGAGTCATGGATCGTCTCTTTTTTGGTAAGTAGTACGTCTTCTTTCCTGTTTTAAGGCTTTGTAGGATCCTGTGCGTTCTCATCCGACAAAGCGGTTCTTAAACATTCGTCTAAAGCTTGCTCCCAAACCTTTTCGTCCTTGAGATCAATATGCATGTGCTTTTTAAAGAGCGCATCGACGTCCATGTTGCCAGCGTCTCCCAACATTGCTTCGTAGTCCTTCGCGAACGTCGTCGGATTTCGGTGATAGAAATGAACGAGGTAGTAGCTCAACAAAAAGCCCATGGCGCGTGCCGGTGTTTGCATGAAGACGTATGCGTCATAGAAATGGCGTTGCGTCATCCAAAGTGACAAATCAGGATCTTGCACCGTGTGACCGTACCAACGCTCCCACGCTTCGGTGAGAAGTGCCTTGATGGTCTTCACGTTAACTAACCCCTTTTGACGCTCTTCAATAAAACGCATTTCAAAGTCGGCACGTACGGCGTTACCCAAAAGGTTTGATGAGATCGTACGCCAAGCTTGCCACTTCACCATCTCCTCCCCTTCTTGACCAACATGACGCCGCCAGGTGCGCCGAGCCATCGTTTCATGAAAGGCGCCAGCCATCGCTAGCACGATGGTTGAGACTTCGCGTTCAAAGCGAGGCTTATCTTTGAGAATGTGACCGACATAGGCTTCGCCCAATTTATTGGCTAAGATCAACGCGGTTTCCATGTCGTTAGCAAAGGGACATACGACGCGTACCGTATGAAAGGTGCCTAAGGGTACCGTGAAAGCCTCGCCCGATCGAGATGACGACACGCGCATTTCGATGCCACCGTTATTGACCAACTGTTTAACAAAGTGATTAAACGAGTCACCCATAAATTGGGCAGACATTGTGACGTGACTCAAGGCTTGTAAGGACGTAATGCGCTGTCCCGATTCACCGGGATAACTTGCGGGCAAATCAAAGGGTTTCATGCCTCTTGGGCCATAGTAGACCGCACGGCGTTGGACTGTTTCTCGGATTTCCTCGATACGTCGCAACATCACCCGACGCATAGCGTCCCATGCTTCGGGCGAAACATTTGAATGTTCAAACGGCATCTTGTGGCAATCTGAACCTCCTTTATCCCAATATAGGATACGAATCCCTTGAAGAATATTGAGAATGTCTGCAAATTGGCTAGCCAATGGTGCCAACTTTTGGTTCAAGCCATCATAGATTTGTTTACGCACGTCTCGTGACGTATGTGAGCGTAGCGCCACCATGCATTGGGCAAACGACAAACGTCGTACCAAGTTTTCTTCAGTTTTGATTTCGACGCTGATTTGTTTGAGGACGCGTTCATAAGACGTCGTCAATGGCCAGAAGCACGTGACACGCATCTTTTGAATGAAGTCACGCATCGGAGCGTCTAAGCGTCTCATCCAAGAATGATGCAATAAACCAATCGCGTGCTGTACGCGCATGAGTTCGTCAGGGCATTCGCCCTTTTGGATTTTGGCTTCTAGGAATTCAACGAGCGGGCTCGAGGCACTAAAAAGGCGTTGCCCGATTTCGTTAATAGCTTCAGCGGCTTCGGCCGTTTGTTCGTTGGACGTATCTTCTGCTTGCTTTAATCGAACAAAAGCCCTCAACGTTTCAACTTCGTCTAGCGCTTTTTCGTAAATCACAAACGCGTTTTGGAGTACATCAACGTCTTCTAAAGAATCTAAGGACGTAGATTCAAGACGAACAATCGCCTCTTCAATCCGTTCAAAAGCGGCTTGATAGCTTTCAGAGCCTATTGTTTTGAAGGTCTCATTAAAGCGGATTTCTGGATAAGCCGGAATTTTATGAGTCATGGTGAAAGGAAATTTAAATGTAAGGCGTGGCTCATTCTAAAAGCGCTTGGCGCTCAATGGAATAACCTTAAGTATATTCCCGTATGTTTGCCGAATAGAAAAAATATAAAACGCGTTTCCTATTGAATTACAGTCACTCTATATGAAATATGAGACAAATATTGCGTAGATATACGTACTTTATTAATAATTAACTAATGTGAATGGATTAGGTGTGTGTACGGTGATTGGATTGCTTGATCGATAAGACGGCTTGTAGGGTTAGGGAAATCCGCAAGGAAATTAAGCCTGGGAGTGACTTGTATGGAGCTTGCAGTTAGATAAAGGATGTTGTTGGAAGGCTGTAGATGGGTGAAATGCTCACCCGTTTGAGAAATCTGAGGATGATTTTGAAGGAATTTAGAGATGCATGACAGATCAAGGCTCGTTATTAGCCTCTAGCAGAGGCTGTTCTCTAATGTTACACCTGTCTTTTGGTAGTTTTGAATGAGGATTCAGTTGTTTTTTAACAACATGGTTAATTTGTCAAAGATCCCATTCAGAAGGGATAGGTAAACCCTTATAGAATCACTTCTTTTGGTTATATTTACCAAAGCAACCACTACGAGGTTTCACTTAGTTCTGAAACGTATAACGCTTTATATTCATTGTGGCATAGGGCACAAAGAGTTTTAATCAATACATATCATAGTGCAACAATTTATTTCTATATGGTACTTAAATTTGTAACAGAGCAAACCGCGTTTTGATGACCCTACTCCCTTAGGGATAAATTGGTATCGCGATCAAGTTCCCAAACAAACTCGTTCAGACGAGTTAATGGAGTAATAAATGTTTAAGAAGTCTCTTCTCGCTGTTGCCGTTCTCGGTACAGCTGCTGGTTTTGCTTGCGCCGCTGACGTGACGCTCTATGGTGTTGCTGACGCTGGTCTCGTTTACACGAACTCTCAGGAAAAGACCACTGTTGGTGATGTCACCACCAAGGTTAAGGAACACGCCTTCGACATGCAGTCTGGTGTTAACTCCGGTTCCCGCTTCGGTTTGAAGGGTACGGAAGACCTCGGCAACGGCCTCAAGGTTGGTTTCAAGCTTGAAAACGGTTTCAACACCGATGACGGTACGCTCGGCAACGACGGTCGTCTCTTCGGTCGTGAAGCCTCCTTGACGGTTTCTGGCGACTTCGGCGCTCTCTCCATGGGCCGTATGGGCGGTGTTGGTTCTGGTGCTGGCACGTACAACCTCTTCACGGCTACGGCTGACGCCTTCGACGGTGGCAACGTTGACACCTTCGGTCTCATCACGACGGATCGTTACGACAACATGGTTACGTACCAGACCCCGAAGTTTGCTGGCGTTCAGGCTACGTTCCAGTATTCGTTCAAGGGAAACAACGTTAAAGAAGACGAGCTTAAGGCTGGTCAGTACGATCCGGCCACGGGTCGTGAAGGTTCCGCCGCTACCGATCGATATGCATCTATCGGCTTGACGGGTGACTTCGGTGCCCTCCAGACTGTGTTGACGTATGAATACCTCAACTATGCTTCTAACAATGGCGATGGTCTCCGTAATGCTAACGCCGAAAACGGTCAGTTGATCTCCATCGGTGGTAACTACGACTGCGGCTTCGCCAAGACGTTCATTGCTGCTCAGTACTTCAAGGACATCAAGGCTAACCATGACCTCCTCATCAGTCCGGCTGGTTACGAAAAGGGCTACGCCTTCGGTCTCGGCACGATCGTTCCGGTTGCTGGTGGTGACTTGACGACCGCCTTCTACTATCAGGATTCCGATACTGAATATGAAGGTAAGGTTGCTGATAAGGAAGGTTCTTACAAGTACTACGGCTTGACCACGAAGTACGAATATCCGCTCTCCAAGCGTACGTCCCTTTACACGGGTGCCGGCGTTTATCAGGAAAAGGATGAATACGACAGCAAGCGTGAAGTCAAGACGACGCAGTATCAAGCCTTCGCTGGTATGACCCACAAGTTCTAATCTTCTCTCAACAATTTCATGAAGGACGATTCGCGAACGTCTAACATGATCTGAGAAAGCAGAACATAACCGGTAGGTTCTACGGAATCTACCGGTTTTTTGTCGTCTAAAGTTTTGCTTTTTCCTCTCTGTGGTATTACCCGCCCTTCTTCGACTTTCCTCCTAAATCCCTCTCCTTAAGCCGTTTCTCTTAAGCAATCAATGCTATTGTTAGAAGAGTTTTCTATCCGTAAGATGATTTTTAAGGGCATTTAGAGCCCCATTATTAATACTTACAGATAAGGACTCTCCCCATGTTTGAGAAGACTCTTCTCGCTCTCGCTACCCTTGGTGCCTTTACGGGTAGTGCTGTTGCTGCTGATGTTCAGCTTTATGGTGTGCTTGACCAAGGCTTTGCCTATAAGAAGGCCGATACAACAGTCGGCAATGACAAGACAAAAAATCACAGCTTTGAACAAGTTAGTGGCTATAACGCGCCATCACGCTTTGGCTTAGTCGGCTCTGAAGACCTCGGCAACGGTCTCAAGCTTGGCTTTAAGCTCGAAAACTCTTTCAATGGTGACGACGGTACGCTCGGTCAGGGTGGTCGTCTCTTCGGTCGTGAATCCTCTGTAACGGTTTCTGGTGACTTCGGTGCCGTGTCTGTCGGCCGTATGGGCGGTGTTGCTTCTTCTGCTGGTACGTATGACCTCGTTTATGCCACAGCTGATGCCTTTGACGGTGGTGACAATGCGGTGCTCGGTCTCACGACCTCTAGCCGCTATGACAATGTTGTCACCTATCAGTCTCCGAAGTTTGCTCGCGTCCAGGGTACGGTTCAGTACTCCTTCAAGGGTGACTCCTCTGCAGAAGGCCGTGAAGGCGCAGCCTCTGCCGACCGTTATGCTTCTTTCGCTTTGACGGGTGACTTCGGTCCGCTTCAGGCTGTGACAGCTTTTGAACTTCAGGACTACGCCTCTAACAACGGTAAGACGGGTGCCGAATTCGTTTCTTACGGCGAGCCTGAAACGGGTAAGGCTTTCTATCTCGGTGGTAACTACGACCTTGGCGTCGCTAAGCTCTTTGTCCTCACGCAGTACTTCCAGGATCAGAAGGGTCTCACCTACCTTGATGCTAAAGATGCCACTGCTGAAAAGGGTTTCAAGGGCTATGGCCTTCACGTCGGTACGCAGTTCGCAGCCCTTGCCGGTAACGTGACCGCCGGTCTCTACTATGTTGATGCTACGGCTGAAAACAAGACGGTTGCTGACCGTGACACCGACTACGTGGGTACGTCTGTTCGTTATACCTACGCCCTCAGCAAGCGTACTACGCTTTACACGGGTGCTGGCTATGCCCAGGCTACGGTCGATGCTACCAAGACCGCCGTTAAGGTTGAAAAGAACGTTACACAGGTCTACGCAGGTCTGACGCACACCTTCTAATCGCTAAAAATTTCTTTAAGGCGTAATGGCCACTTGAGGTTTATCCCTTGAGTGGCCGTTTTATTTTGATCTCATATTTTCAGCTTCATATCGTCTTTATGTCGGAGTGATATATCACATTAAGCCTTAACTAACGATGCTCATCCACTCACTCAACCGTTCTTTTATTTCATCTTTTTTTGCTTAAACGTGAAACGGTTTGTAAAGCTCTCCTCCCAATCCTGAACTCAACGTCATACCTATGTGGAATTTATCTTAGGGTTACTTGTCGACGGTTCTGTCTTAAGTTGAACCTATTTGCCTCTCCTAGCGAGCCGGATTCTTATTCTGGATTGATACCATTTCATATTAGATATCTCGGAAACGTCCAAGATCGAACGTTTTTTAGCTACGTTACATTTAGAAGACCTTTCGTTGACGCGATTTTTAAACGGCGTAAAGTGGACTTTGCGATCAAGTCCTAACCACTCGCCCTAGTTTTAAGGGAAGGAGAAAACATGTTTAAAAAGTCTCTGACCGCCTTAGCGGTTCTTAGCTCGATGACTGGCTTTGCTTGTGCCGGTCAGGTGACGCTTTATGGCGTTGTTGATGAAGGTCTTAACTACTCGAAGGAAGACGTCAAGGTTGACGGCGGCAAGAAGGTCGATCAGCACACCTTTGGCCTCGACAGCGGCTTGAATGCTGGTTCTCGCATTGGCTTGACCGGCCAAGAAGCGCTGGGTAACGGCATGACGGTTGGCTTTAAGCTCGAAAATGGTTTTGATGCTGATACAGGTGCGTTCTCTGACAAGGACCGTATTTTCAATCGTGAAGCTTCTTTGACAGTGTCGAGCCCCTTTGGTCGTTTGTCCGCAGGCCGCATGGGCGGTATCGCGAGCGCTGCAGGTTCTTATGACATCGTCTATAGCATTGGTGACGCCTTTGACGGTGGTGACAACAAGATCTTTGGCTTGGCCAAGTCTGCTCGCTACGACAACATGATCACCTACCAGACCCCGATGATGGGCGGCTTGCAGGCAACGGTTCAGTATTCCTTTAAAGAAAACAGCACTGATGCTAACCGTCTCACCGCCCGTGAAGGCTCGAGCGACGCCAACCGCTACACGTCTGCTGCTTTGACGGGTAACTATGGTCCCTTCAACGCCGTTTTGGCTTATGAACTTCAGGACTACGGTAGCACTATCGGTACCTCTAAGATGCCTTCTAAGGACGGCCAGGCCATCTACTTGGGCGGCAACTATGACTTCGGTGTTGCTAAGGCTTTTGCCATGGCACAGTACTTCAAGGGTCAACAGACCACTGATGCCGTCAAGGCTATCAATCTCGCAAAGCCCTTGACTCCATCCGAAGGCTACAAGGGCTACGGCCTTCACCTTGGTACGATTGTTCCAGTTTGCTCCGGCAACTTGACGATTGGTGGTTATTATGTTGACGGTCAGGCTGAATCCGAAAAGGAAGCCGATCGTGACAACAACTACATTGGTGTAGCCACGCGCTATGTCTATCCCCTTTCTCGTCGTACGAGCCTCTATGCTGGCGCTGGTTATGCCCATGCCAAGATGGATGGCACAGCTACCGACAAAGGTGACACCAAAGCCAATGTGACGCAGGCCTATATGGGTCTCACGCACAAGTTCTAAGTTAGCGTCTTAGAACATTTTTCCTTTCGCCTCGTCTCAAAATTTTCTCGCGAAAGATTCTCCTGGGCACGGGTGGCTATTTCCTAATAGGAATAGTCACCCGTGTTTTGTTGTGCGCTAAAGAAAAAGGCCACCCTACGGATGACCTTCTTGATGCATGTGATTTAGCAACGAACGCTTTCAACTCACTTTTTAAACGCAATGACGAGCATCATGAGGGATGTGACGCCGACCACCCCTAACCAAACTGGGACTGGCATCAACTCCCACGCAATCGGGTTATAAAGTACCGCACCAATCGCAAAGAGGACGCTTACAAAGAGTTGACCTTGGGTTTTCAAACCTATCGCACACCAGGCGAGCATCAGGCAGCCAAAAATCAACACCAAATGATAGAGCGTGACAGGCAAAGGCCAGCCACCCATCAAAAGAAGAAAAACGGACAAAAAGCGATAGCGTTTCGGAGGCAGTGTGAAGTTCATACCAAAATCAAATTAAAAAAGGTTCTCGACATTCTACGCGATACACACCTAAAAGACCGCCTTAAAATCCGCCATCGGTTGTGACCAAGTTACTTACCTGTCGATGCATAACGAGACGATCGCATCAGGCCGCGTACGCCAATACACTGACTAAGCGCGCATAAAAAAATGAGGACATGTCCGAAAACACATCCTCATTCGAATTTAGGCTTCGTGTTTGGTTAGCCTTCTAAAGCGAGCTTAGAAGCAAACATCAAGAAGAGACTACCCACTGCGGTGTTGCCAAGCTTCGCAACACTCGGACGACGACCGACGAACTTCAACAGGTCTGCGCCGACCGTGATCAGCGTGGACATCCAAACCATGCTGAAGAACTCAAGAATCACAGCCAGGATGAAGTAGCTGATGGCCGGGTTGTCATAGGTCGGATCAATAAACTGCACGAAGAAAGACACATAAAAGAGAATCGACTTCGGGTTCGTGAGCGAAAGCGCTAAAGCGTTACGGTAGATCTTAAGCGTACTCTGAGACTTACGTACCTTAACTTCGTTAGAAGAGTCGCTTTCTTTACGTGGCGCAATGAAGGTCGAGTAAATCGCCTTAGAGCCTAAGAAGGCCAAGTAAGCTGCACCCACCATCTTGATCCAGAAGAAGACCTCTGGATGCGCCTGCATCAAAGCAGCGATACCAAGGTAAGCACAGAAAACGAGCACAGCGTCACCAGTGAAGACACCGGCGGCCGCCGTAAAGCCGCCACGACGACCGTCCACAATGGCGGTCTTTAAGACGTAGAGCGTGTTGGGCCCTGGCACCATAATAATGACGATAGCGCCGAGAATGTAAGCCCAGATGTTAAGTACACCGAAACTTTCGAACATGATGGAGATGATCCGTTGAAAAAAAAGCCGCACTCCGCGAGTACAGCCAAGAAAACACAAATGCCAAGTTGACCCCACGGGTTTGCCCTGACATCGGACACGAAGTATAACGATGCGATCAGACTTTTTGGGGTGCTTTACAAAACTTTTGTGAGGTCTTTTTGACTTGGAACAAATGAATATTAGCCACCCTCTCTCAGAGGCTTTTCGGCGTACCTTCTAATTGACAGTGAGAGATTTCGGAGGTGACACCTGTAGTCACGGTTTACTTAACGCCAAAGCCACCAAACTGGTCGTGCAGTCAAACATCATGACGGATTTAAAGTATTTATATTTGGCCTTTTCATGCCAAATTTATCTTGTATTCACTTAAGGGTTTTTGCATTCACAAGAAGGCTGATTTTTAGCGAATTTTGCAAATTCTTTGTATCCGCCTACGTGACGAATCGCATTTTTTATCTCGATTTTTGGCCGATAGCCCTCAATTTTGCCTTTTAGACCTTCTTAACTCAGGCAGATGCGTCTGGTTTTACTGCTGCTATCACACCAAATCTAGGGTCGCATCCGTGTCTTATTCTAGGTATTCTGCAGTTTGTTGAATACATGCGGCCTTGACAGGTCAGATGGCTAACCACGGAGCCACAAGGATGAAACAACGGCGCACTCGCAATTTAGACAAGACCAGCACACTACCTCAATGTTGATGTTGCAGTCTTCCCGATAAGCAAACCGATTCCAAAGTCAATTAACCAAAAAAAAACGGCCGAGCGTTCATCCCGACCGTTTTACTTTATGAGGAAAAATGATTAACGATATTCCGCTTCGTTATCCTTGTACTCGTCGTCTTCCTCGTCGAAGAGTTCATTCGTCGGCGTATCCATGGGAACGACTTGGATCTTGAGCTTCAATGCCTTGAGGGCATCAGTTAAGATCTGAAGGGTCGGATTCCCTTGTTCACCGAAGGAGCGGTAAAGCACTGCACGACCGATACCGGTTTTACCCGACATCTTCGTCATACCTTGTTCACGCAAAGCTTCGCCGATGGCGCTTGCGATACGACCAGACTTGCCAGAATTACAAGCCGTGGAAATCATATGCGCACGCTTCTTGGTCGAAAGCTGGCGTTTCGGTACGTGTTTTCTGGGAGCGTCAATTGAGATCATTTTGTGTACTTCTTTGGCATGGGGTTTCGGACGCCAAAATCGACAATATCGTGAAGAGATCGATAAGGCAGCTTTCATCTCACGTTTATTACCGCGTTCGACCTTAGGGCTTAAGTCCGGATTGAGGTTATCGCTCAGAATCTGAAGTTCGCTAGAACGATCTTCAAGCGCGCATCACTGTTGACTTGAAGATCACCTTTTAGGTTAAGGGCTTTAACACTTGAGACGTATCAATATTACAAAATTAGTGACGTTTGTACATTAGTAATAGGTCCGAAAGGTTGAGAAAAATGGCGGATTCTTTGTTTTATATCAAAAAAACGACAATCAATGTGAGAATTCGGTCTGTTTGAGGGATGCTATCGCGTTTGACGCGTAGGAATTACGTTTAACTAAAAACCCGAACGTCTTAAATAGTTAATCCTGAACAAGCCTCTACTACCAAATGGGTAGGTCGCAACCCTTACGTATAACATGGGCAATAAAAAACGAGGTAGCCTGACGTCAACGACAGGTCACACCTCGTTGTAGATTTTGATCCGATGGTTTGCGTAACTTTACTGAAGCGACGCAATGACGCTCGGGGCAAACTGTTGGCACCAACCGTAGACCGCCAACACTAAACCTGCCGCTGGAATAACCACATAAGTAATCGCGCGCTCAATGACGCCTTCTTTCTTTAATTTGGCTCTAAAGATGAAGCCAAAGACCACCACGGCGGCAAAAATGAAGAGTCCTTGACGGAAGGTCTCTTGCGCTTCAGGGACTGACCAGTCAAACATCATGGAGACTGAAACCGAAAGCGCCCAGGCCACCATCAATGAGCCTGAGAGCCAAAGCAACGTGCCGAATTTTTGTATCATCGTTTTTATCCTTCTTATTGTTGGCGTTGATAAAGGTGAAAGCGCATAGTTTAGCGCGTTTATTTCGGTTTGCATCCGTTTATAGGCCTCTAATTCATGAGCTAATACATAGACCTTAGTTGCTACCTACCGGCAAACGCTTTGGCTGTAGTCTTTTGTTTTGGATTGACGCACCGTTCGCTATAATTTCAGGCATCAATCTAAAGGAACCTTTTGACATGTTGCGACGTACACAAGCCCGAGGGAATGCCCGCCGTGAGGCGATTATTGAAGCCGCCATGCGCCTTTTCGCAGAAAAAGGGTATGACGACACCAGCATCCCCGACATTATTAAAGAATCGGGCGGCTCTTATACGACGGTCTATCAGACCTTTAAAAATAAAGAAGGTTTGTTTGCAGCAGCGCTTGAGTTGCTCATCACGCGCATGTTTGAAGCCACAGAACTGCAGTTTGAAACGCGCAAGAACTTGCGTGATCAACTGTATGTCTTTGGCTTTGCGTATTTGACAGCTTTTTGTGAACCCAATGCAGCGGCTTTGTGTCGTCTGGTCTTAGGCAAAGCGTCACGATGCCCATTACTTTCGAAGATGTTCTTTGAAGGGGGTGTTGCGAAAAGCTACGACTACGTCGCGCAGATCTTAGAGCGTCACACCGAAATTAAGGGTGAAGAAGCCAAGCGTTTGGCAGCACTTTATGTCGAATCTTTGAAGCACCGTGCGTACTTTAAGGCGATTGCCATGGTGGAGACACCTAATAAGATCGAAATCGAAGAGGATGCGGCTTTAGCGACTGACGTCTTTATGGCCTATATCGAAAAGCGCGCCGATGTGCCTCCGATGGGTAACCTCTTTATGGGAATGTTCTGATGCATCAAGACGACGAACTCGACCGAGCCTTGATGACACTTCATCGTAATACGCAAATGGTGATTCAACGTTTGATGCGTATTACAGAAGCCCGAATGAGTGCCGGGCTCACACAAGCAGATGTCGCAGAGCGTATGGGGTTGACTGAAGAGGACGTCGCCGAAATCGAGAAGCGCTGGGCACGCGGAGACTATCCAGAGATACGCGTGTTGAAGGCGTATGCCAGGGCGGTAGGCAAGAAGATTGAGGTTCGGTTGGTGGATCGGTAATAAGCGTGCCAGCCAACAAGAACATCTACCCTTGTCACAAGTGCGTTTAAAAAAAAGAGCAATCGATCACCCCAAAACAAAGACCGATTGCTCCGAAAATTATGTTCATCAGAACATAAGCCGAACATCGCTTGAAGGCGACAGCGATACTCAAAGTAAACGACTAAACACTCTCCTTGACTGTAACCTCAAGGAGGTTTAGTCAATACAATCAACCTCTATTCGGCGACGCACATCATAGACCTCGCCATCATTTTTTGCTTGGCATTGCATACGGTAATCACGCCAAATCATGACGAGAATCGGCTTTATAAGCTCGCTTTACAATTCGATGATTTGCCTCATAGAGTCGTGGTTTCGTCGTGTTTCTACAGCATTCTCTAATTATGACGTAAAAGCGCCTTGGGGTCGAGTCGATTTTAAATTGCCCGTGTTCCTGAGGCACTATTTACCGCTCTACTCTGTCCTCTTAGTTCCTCATTTACCGTAAGCCTGATCAACCCTTTTCACATATCAGTGAACCTTCACCAAAGGTTTCGCTAAGCCTTCGTCAATCCGTCTTAAATCCAACATGAAGCTACCAAAGACGCAAATGAGCCGCCTAACGTTTTAAAATTCAAAAATCGTGGTGTACACTTAACGCCAATTAAATTGACAACAAAGGACGAAACACTCCATGTCCAACGTATTCATTACGGGTGCGTCTAGCGGTATCGGCGCTGCGCTTGCTCGACAGTATGCCGCTCGCGGTGACGTGCTTGGCCTTGTGGCACGTAATCCTGAAAAACTTCAGGCCTTGATTGATACGCTCCCAGGCGACAAGTCTCGCTATCATGCGCTCCCTGCTGACGTCACGAAGCGTGAACAGATTTTGGCTGCCGCTGAAAAGTTTGAAGCGCTCTCGGGTGGCGCAGATATCGTCATTGCCAATGCCGGTATTTCGCACGGCATGAAGACCGAATTCTATGAAGACTTAGACGTCATGGAAATGATTTACCAGACGAACGTCTTCGCGATGGTCTATACGTTCCATGGCTTTATTGGTCCTATGACGAAGCGCGGCCGCGGTAAGCTCGTCGGTATTGCGAGTGTCTCCGGCATTCGTGGCTTGCCTGGCTCTGAAGCCTATGGTGCGAGCAAGTCCGCAGTGATTACCTATAACGAAAGCTTGCGTGTTGGTTTACGTAAGACGGGCATCAAGGTTCAGACGATTAGTCCAGGGTTCGTGCGTACGCCGTTAACCAGCGCCAATCCTTACAAGATGCCGTTTGTTTTAACGCCCGATGAGTTTGCAGCGCAGGCTGTGAAGACCATTGATTCGGATGCATCTTATAAGACCCTCCCCTGGCAGATGGGGTTATTGGCCAAGGTGATGCGTATTGCACCCAACTGGTTGTGGGATCGCATCGTGGCGAACCGTAAACAAAAGCCACGCTTAGCGGATAAGGCTAAAGCCGAACAGCCTGACAATAAGTAGTTGAAATTTAAACACGCCGACCACGAAGTAGTGATCGGCGTGTTTTTTTATTTTTGCGGTTTAGTCGAAGGGGTTAGGTTTTGATGCGGCTGGATCGTCGTCGAGAATGCTTTCCATGTGAAGCTGTTTCAGAAGTTTCTTCGTTTTCTTTGGCTTCGAACAGAATCGTTCGATGATTTCATCATTAGGAACGTGTCCGATTTCATTTTCTTTGGAGAAGTTGTTATGTTTTTTGGCGACGAGTATGCGCTTCAAGTCATCGTCTAAAACAAAAGAAATTCGACAACGATTAATCTTCTGCAGGCGCATTTCGATCGGAATTTCTTTCGATTGACTTAGATAATCCTCGCGCGAAATCGTCTTGCGGTTGTCAGCTGATTGGCCATGGTTAATTGATAAAGCTTCAGTAAAAGGTTCGCTGAACGGCGGTACTCCAACCGTAGTTTTCTCATCCACAATCGCGACGATCAGGCGAGCGATATGTTCATCCTTCATTGCACGTACAACTCGGCAAGCGCCACTGTAATGACTAAGCAACCTTAGAAGAAGCAGGATCGCTAGATCCTGAAGCAAACGCGGATGGAAAAAGTCTGCCTTCCTAAGTTCATCAGTAAGAATTCTAAGTTTTGAATAGAAGTTATCTGGCTGATTTTTGTTGGTCATAACTACGTGAGTATAGGTTAATCATAAGAGGTATGAATTTTATTAATCCGAGATTTTTTTGCAAATGTCTTGTGAACGCCTATTGATCTAGAACAAACTTTATTCAAATAACACATTCGTGTACCACAAACATCTGCTGCGCTGGCGTTTTTTAGTGTATAGGGGTTCCTCTTATCCGTCATCCAATCTCGTTTCACCGTTTCCTATACCATTATTTGATATTAATAGTCTATGTCTATCGATCACCATAGGTTCTATCTATTGATAGGCATTTTTGATCAGAGCGGCAGTCGTTTCGAGCGCTTTTCGATCGAACAACGTGATTTGTTAAAGCGGCACGTGCTTTTGAATATCCTAATTCTTCGGCTAGATTAACTTTATTATCGCGTTTGAATGACACCATTCTAACTACGTAGAATTAGGTCTTATTATCTGATATTTATAAGCATTAAACTTGATTAATGTTATTAAGAAATCAAGTTTTAAGAAAGGTTTGTGCGTTCCATTCAACATTTGAACGCTTGTTTATGGTAGTGCGAACGTCAGCGCCCCTGTCGTTCACTGTGAATGTAATAAAAAAAAGCAGCACTCTTTCGAAGTACTGCTTTTGTTGTTTGAGGCAAATTTTGGACGACGTTAACGCATCAGAGCATCGTTCTCTTCACACAAGTTGACGATGTACTCAAAGCGCGCTAACGCATGCGACCAGGCGGTAGGTACCCCTGTTGCGCCACCGACACCATAGATGATGCCCGCGAGTCCGCCGGTGACAGAGCCGAGCGTATCGGTGTCGCCACCTAAGTTCACAGCAGTCAACACGGCATCCGCATAGTTGTCTGAGTGAATCAGTGACCAAATAGCCCCTTGTAAGAGGTCAGGGGCAAAACCAGAATTAGGGACAGAGACGCGGGCCATGTGTGGGAGCGTCTGGAAGCGCTGCATGTAATATTCAGGCACGTCATAGGTATCGTGCATCAAGACCTGTTCAAGGGCTTCTTTGGGGCTTAAGCCTTTGAGGAGCTCATCAACAAAGTATGAATAGATGCGACACACCTGACGACTGATTTGATGGGCATGAGTCAACGATCCAGCTTCGTCAATGATGTTATGACGATTAGGATCCTTTAAGAGCGCATAAGGGAGTATGCGCATCAAGGCACCACTACCGTTATCCAAAATATCGCGACCACCACAAAGGTCAGCTGGGGTTCCTGAGCGATAACGCGAGACTGCCATCGAGGTTGTACGTCCCACACCATAGGCAGTTCCTAAGGGCGTATAGCGACCTTCATAAATCCACTGCGCAAAACGTGACATCACGTCATCGGGGTCAAATTTACCCATCTCGCCCAAACTATCGAGTTCTGCAAGCATCATCGACGTGTCGTCCGACCAAAAGCCAATGGGAAGAGTGCGCTTTTCTAAAGGCACCATCTCTTCACAAACGAACGTATCGCGCTTTCGACCGTCGTATGGGACGCCTAGGGCATCACCAACAGCACTCCCAACAACCCCGGCAAGCAAATGTGACATATTAAGACGTTTCTCCATAATGCTGTATTGAAGCGTTACAGCGATAGTAGAGATTCTACCTGATCCGTAATAACCCTGAAGGAAATTTGTAAGGTGACAACATCAAAATAAGGTTGCACCGTAAGTCGCAAAAAATCCTATGCTACATATCACTGATAAAACGCCTATCGAGCAATCATTTTTTCTGTGCTTAAAGATGATGCGGCCTTAATAAAAATTTAATATTTTGTCTGTTTTAAGCCCCTCAAATGACAATTTGCCTCCTTAAGCGGCGTTTTAAACATCAAAAAAGGCAAGATAGATGCCTCTACAACCTCTACCCTGCCCTTTTATGTAAGTCTTATGGCTCGCTTATGAGAGCGCTTTTACCACACACTGACCGTTAAACGGTTTGTCACGGACGTGTCACACGGTTAGATTTCCCATGGTTCTTTCGGGCGCTCCCACTTCGTGATTGTGACGTCTCGAGTCGATGCAATGTTGCCATAGGTCCATCCTGAAGTCGGCTCGTCAGGCAACAAGACGTTCGCTGCACCATGCTGACAAGTGAGTCTGAGAATACCATCGGGACGCTCTCCGTCAACAATAATCTCAGCCCATGCGCCATGGCGTAGTACGAGAACGCCAGGCTGCACATCTTCTGTAACGACAACGCCTGCCACAGCCGAACCTACTTTGGTCGAGACTTTCACCAAGTCGCCCGTTGAGACGTTAACATCTTTGGCGTCCGTCGGATGAATCCAGACAGGTTCACACTTCGCGACATTAAAAGCTAAACGCGTTTCTTGATCCAATTGGCTATGTAAGCGTGCGCTAGACTTCGGACTAATCAACTGGAAGGTTTTTGGCTTTGTGGCTTCACCTAAATATGCTGGGTAGCCAGGGCAGTCCTTTAAGTGAGCTTGAGCGACCTTGTCGGATGTCAACATGATGCGCCCGGTTTCGGTGGGTAACGGGTGTCCATTTGGATCGCGCGCGAAAGCTTGCAAGGCTGTGACCTTCGCCTTGGTCGATGTCGGATAAAAGACCAACGCTTTTTCGTTCAAGGTTTCCCAGGACGGATATTTAAAGTTAGAGGCCGTTGCCACCGCTTCATTTTGCTTAACCGTTTGCGTGTAGAGTCGCTCAGCCCACTGATCGGCCGTCAGACCTTCAGTGAATGCCTTTTTAAAACCCATCGCATCAGCTAAAGAGGCAAAGAGGTCATAGTCGTTGAGCGAATCACCATAGGGCTTAAAGAGCGCTTGACTACGCACGATACCGCGTGAGTCGTAGGTACCGATTCCAGCAATATCGGCGCGCTCCGTTGGATGTGACGCCGGTAAAACAATGTCCGCCATCTCAGTCGTGAGGGTATTAAAGACGTCACTCACGATCACGGTATCAGGCTGCTTAAAAGCTTCTCGTAGACGCCCCGTATCAGGATGATGGGCAAAAGGATTGCCCCCAGCCCAGAAGACCAACTTGATCTCAGGGTACGTGAGCGTTGTACCACCACAATGAATGGTTTTACCTGGATTCAATAAGACGTCAGCCACTGACGCAACCGGCAACGGGTTTGCATTCTTATGGGCATCCTTGACGGGGAAAATGGGTTGAACAAAAGTCGGCAAGCCACCCAAAGGCTTAAAGTCGGATGGTGCACCACCCCCTGACGAATAGTGGTAGTGCGTGCCAATACCCGTACCCTCACCACCGATTTGCCCCAAAACAGCTGCTAAAGCCCATATCGCCCATACGGCACTCTCGCCATACTTGGCGCGCTGTGGTCCCCAACCCAACATGATCATAGTCTTGTGGGTCGCAAGGTCAATGGCTAGCGTTACGATTTGATCCGCCGTGAGGCCTGTAATAGATGAAGCCCATGTGGCATCACGCACCGTGCCGTCAATTTCACCCTTAACGTACTTTTCAAGATGCTCATAACCCGTGGTAGCGGCTTCTAAGAACTGACGATTCGCAAGCCCTTCAACGAACAGTGTATGTACCATACTGAGCGCCAAAGCAGCATCGGTCCCAGGACGTACGCTTAACCACGTACCGCCTGTTTGCGTGAGGGTCACGGGCTTAACCGGATTAACTGCTACGACTTCAATATCCGAACGGGACTTGATTGATGCAAAAGCATTAGCTGTGTCATGCAGAGTCGTTGTCCAATCGATGTCGTTACTGATCATAGGATCAGCACCCCAAAGGACAATACGCTGAGCGTGATCTAAAACGTCTTGAATGTGTGGGACTTCTGGGTCAGCCATCCCGACAATCACCTTTTGAATCCCACCAATCGCTGCCGTTGAATAAGAATTAAAAGTCTGGACAAAGCCACCACGCAACATCAGTAATCGGCGCAAAAGAGCAATGGGGTTATGCACTTCGCCCGTGTTTTTCCAACCGTAAGAACGACCCCAGACGGCAGACGGTCCGTAATTGTCATAGGTGTGATTAATAGCCTTGGCCGCAATCTTGATCGCTTCATTCCACGTCACACGCACGAAGGGTTCCTGACCGCGTCCGGCTTTCGTAGCAAACGGATCACGATCTTCTCTAAATGCGCGTAAGTAACCTAAACGCACTTTCGGATAGAGCGAGCGCTTATAGTTTTGACGACTCGTCATGTAGTCATCCATACGAGGTGACGGCTTTTGATCTTCAGGGATAGGCGTCAGCGCCCAATTATCTGAGTCAACTTTGGTGGCTTTTGCGATGCCCCAATGGGCAGCAATATGGCGGGTCTTGGGTTCGGGGGTTACGGTTTGGTCGCTTTTTGTCATGACAAATATTCCAAAAGCCGCCTTAAGACGAAGTCAATGACCTCTCTCAAGACGGCTTTGATCAGCCTACTTTAAATAGATTGTCTCTTCTTAGAAGACCGGCAAGACACCGCCTTGGTACTTCTCTTCGATGAACTTCTTGACTTCAGGCGACGTGATAGCCTTCTTTAACTTTTGGAAGGCTTCCTTCTTGTCGTCGCCTTCACGAACAGCCACGACATTACCAAAGGGCGAGGTCTTTTCTTCTAACGCAATGGCGTTCTTGGCAGGATTAAAACCCGCTTCAAGTGCGTAGTTTGCGTTAATGACCGCTGCCGTCACATCGTCCAAAGCACGGGGCAGCAAAGCCGGTTCAAGTTCTAAGAACTTCAGTTTCTTTGGATTCTCGACGATATCAGCGGGACCCGCAAGAAGAGTTGCGCCTTCTTTCAATTTAATAAGACCGGCGTGCTCGAGCACCTTCAGCGCACGACCTTCGTTCGTGGGATCAGACGGAATCGCGATCTTAGCGCCGTTAGGGATGTCAGCCAGACTCTTGGCGGTCTTCGAATACAAAGCCATCGGTTCCAAATGGACGCTCACCAAAATATGAAGGTTGAGGTTCTTTTGTTTGACCATTTCTTCGAGGTACGGAATGGTCTGGAAGTAGTTGGCATCGATGTCACCACTATCGAGGGCCAAATTCGGCTGAATGTAATCATTAAATTCGATGACTTCAAGATTGACGCCTTCTTTGGCAAGCTGCGGTTTAATGAAGTTCACGACATCAGCGTGCGGTACTGGAGTAACACCGATACGAAGCGTGGTGTCAGCGAGCGCACTGCTAGAAACGAACGTTAAACCAATGGCAGAAGCCAAAGCGATGGGTGCAAAAAGGCGGGAGAATTGCATGTTGAGTCTCCAAGATGTTGAATTGCAAAACAAAATGTTGTGTTTTAGCCAGGGACATAACTGGCCGTTTGCAGAAACATCAGATAGGCATCGCGCTAATGATGAATGATGCGCGCCTCTCAGAGGATTGGAGGTTGCCTTGTCTGGAGAATGTTCGCCAACTTAAAGAGCCTCTCAGGTTTTAAGTTGGTGAGCCTGATCACGTCAGGCGTTTCCGTTTCGGACTTCCCACAGAAGCCGTGAGTTAACTTTATCAGAGCAAGAGGCGTTATGGGAGACACATGTCAAGCTTTGCGCCAAAAACTGACGAATGTTTGAGGTATTACTTGTTCGTTGAGAGGGTTGCCTTAGGGAGATGTGCTCAGAGACTAATGTTTGGTTTGTGAATTTGATAGAGATGTGTGGCTAGATATGTGTTGGCTCCTTGATGCCTTCTTCAGCTGACTGATTTCATGGCCTTAAGAAAAAGTTTGCCCGGCTAGATAACCTAACCGGGCATGGTTATTTAAAGTGCGTTAAAGGCTTTAGAAGGCATAGTTGAGACCAACTTTACCACCGATAGACGACGTGCCATCCTTACCGCCACCGAGCAACAAGTCTGCGTTAAGCGTCATTGCGCCCTTACGTGCTAAGAGACCGAAGTCTGCTTGCACTGGACTAGTGTCAATGACCGTTTGGTCGACGCCACCCATCGAGATTTCTTTGTCACCGAAGGTCGGTACAAAGGCAACCTTGAAGTTCGGTACCAAGGACCAGCCGTCAACCTGTTGGTCAACTGCCGTCACACGAAGCGCGATCGGCATCTGCACCAACGTTTGGCTTTGGTCATCCACACGCACGGTACCCGCATTAAAGCCATCCGTTTCGAGGCGAGAGACGCGCAAACCAACGCTCGGAATGAAGGCGAAGTTACCTGCCGTCATTTCGTACTGTGCACGAACGCCAGCCGAATACATCTTGGCATCCACGTCAACGTTGAGTGCTGCTTGGCTCGACGTGATTTCGTTTTCTGACTGGATGCGCTCAATTTGAGGCGAATCGAGACCAAGGGATTTCAACTTAACAGTTACAACGCAAGGCGTAATACATTAACAATTGCTCGGGATTCGGACTTAACTGAAAATTTAGATTTGAATAGAACCTGATCAGTGATGGCGTGAGAGGATGTACCACAAGTCCCCAAATGCCGCTAGTTTCACTGACTTTTAATGTTTGCCTAATCGCATTGATGACTAAAGCTCGACCAAGTCCTTGCCCTTCATAGTTGGTATCAACTGCTAAACGCCCCAACAGCATAGAAGGTATGGCTGGAGGCGCTTTTTTTTGCAAACTAGCAGGGAGATCACGAGTCATAATCGCAAAGTTCGACAAGGTATAGTAACCGGCCAATTTTCCTGTGGTTAGACAAAATGTCGCATACGTTCTGCTATAACCTTCCTCTTCATTGTGAAGCGCCCATTGACGCAACCATTGATTCATTGCCTCAGAATGTGAAACAAATGTTTTAAAGGAAGGCTTCATCTCAGGTGAGATAGGAACAGGCCGCGTAAATTGCATCACTTGCTCCAAAACTCTTCTTCTTCTGCTAGTAACTTCTTCTCAAACTCAACATCTTTTGCTGTTTTTCCATGAGAAAAATAAGTCCACATTTCCTCAAAGTCTTGCGAATCAACTATGGCTGTGGCCTTGTCAGCCAACATAGACTCTAGGGCTGGAAACATGATCGAGCGCACCAAATCAGCTTTGGTACGACCTGTTAATTTTGCGACGGAAGAAAACAAGCGCTCCTCATCTGGCAAGAGACGCATAGTGAAAAGATTAGAACCCATGATAAAACCTCTAATGTAAACGTCATTATTTTAGATCTTTGTATATACAACGTCAATACTAAATCAGTGGATCTTGGTCACAGAAAAACCGCAGGAAGCCCATGATTAATCAACCTGTTGTACTTTGATGTTTATACAAACCTATGACTCAGAACGGATCCGTGAGGCCGTTTAAGCTGGAGTAGCAATCGGACTTGACATTGTTGCCTTAGGGAGTTGTGTTCAGAGACTAGTCTGTGGTTTGAGAATTTGATGGAGGTGTGTGACTTTACTTGTGAGGGCACTTAGATGCCTACGTCGGTTGACTGATTTATTAGCTCAAAGAAAAAGTTTGAGAATGGTTCTTGGACAGCAGTGTCTTCATTTCTTGTGTTTTGAAGGCTTTTCTGTGCTATTAACCATCCACAATCAATACAAGCGCTTTTTCGTCAGACGGTATCAACCTTCTGATTCTTTTGAACATCAACTCAGGAAATTCCTAATAAAAAGGCTGCCTAAGTCCTTCACCCTTAAAGCCAATCCCGATATAACAACTCCAAGCGCGTTTGAACCCTCCATGATTGCGGATATCATTGACGGCAAGTGGATGATTACTGACCTCTCGCTTAGTCAGATTTGCCCTTTGGCAGCGACCTTTATTTTTCTAAAGGTACCCAACCGGCACCACAAATATCCTCTAACCAATCCGTGTACTTATTAAGGAGAAAGCCAAATGCCAAACTCAAGTGTAAACGTGACCATCAGTATGGACGCAGACGTTAAAGCGAAAGCCGATGCCCTTTTCGAAGCATTAGGTTTAGACATGTCAACCGCAATCAACCTGTTCGTCAGGCAGTGCCTCGTAGAACAACAACTCCCTTTTCAGCCTTCGTCAAACATACCTAATAAGATAACCATTAAGGCCATCCAAGAAGCCAACGAGATGATACGCACAGGTAACTTCAAGCGTTATACGGTGGATGAAGCACTCGAAGCACTTAAGAAAGACGTTTAATCGTCGCGTGAATTCTGCCGTTTAGTCCCCGTCAAGGATCGTTTCATTCTCCAAGGACAACCTACATCCCATCAAGACAGCTCCCTTCGCACGTCCCATTAAGACCAACACACGCCTACCACAAAGGTTTCTCAGCTTGCTTAATTGCGACCTCACAAAATCCAATTAACTCCCGCCAAAAAGAACGCGCACAAAACCATAGGCAGCCCTTTTCTTGCCTCAACTCTAACGCCTAAGTCAAGACGACAAATCCAATTCCACCCGACCATTCATAATTAAATCATAGGTGTACCTATAACGGCAGTCTCCAAAAAGGGACTGCCGTCTTTTTTAGCAAACGCATGTGCCAGCCGCGTTAGCGGTCATTCGACAAAAAGGCCGCACACTCACCTCGAGTTTTAACAGCCAGAATCCCGATCAAACCATTCATATTTAAAATTTCTTTACTAGGAATTTCCCTAAGTTCTATCTTGTAAAAATATTTTAGGGTTTACCCTCGTTTTGATGTTTTAAACATCGATTTTCGGTCAAAACCACTGTTTAAAACAGCACTTTTATTTTTAGGGTTACTTGTACCTAGTTTTTGACAGTTAACAATTGTTAGCAAAATTGACACCTATCTGCTAAAGTTCGCATCTCTCCGTTTTACGGAGATGCAATCAACTCGTGCGCACGTGTTTTTCGGCTGAATATCTCATATCTACCTTATGACCCTATAGGTATAACTATTCTGCAGAATTTGATTGACATGACCTTCTTTTTTTGACTTCAATCTTTACTCATAGGAGAACACATGAAGTTAGTATCGAAGGCTCGCAAGAGCCTCAAAAAGGCAAAGGCTGCCATCATCGTTACGAGTTTGACTTTCTACGCTCAGAGCGCTCTCGCACTTGAACATTCTGATGATTTCAAGAGCCTATACGACCAGTTGCTCGGGTGGGCTGGCGGCACGCTTGGCAAGTCTATCGCCCTTCTGTTCCTATTAATCGGCCTTGGCACGGGGCTTGCTCGTGGTTCAATCTATGCCGCAGTCGTTGCGATCGCAGCAGGTTTGAGCCTCGTCATCGCTCCGACCATCATCGACTCCATCTTCGCCGGCGCTTAATCCGCATTCTGGAATTTGCAAATGGTTCCAGAAGGATGTCGCGTTGCGAGTGGCTTAGATGATCCGCCAAGGTTTCTTTTGTGGTCGGCCGACTTAGTCTGTATCGTTCTCGTCTTTGTATTTTGCGGCGCGCTCGTGAATTACATGACGACTGGCACGGTATTGGGCTTTCTTGCTGCCTTTGCGTGGCACAGGATGAGCGCGACTGAGGGACAAGGATTCGCTCTTGCGGTTGTTTACTGGACCACAGGTTTAGCGACTTTTGTTCGAACGCCAAAGAGTCATCTTCGACACTTCATCGGCTAATGATTGAAAGCGATCGGTTCATACGAAAGAAGAATCGATCGCTTTTTTAGACCCTTTTTTATAGCAAATCCGCGCTTCCGAGCGACCGTTTGCTTCTTTTAAGTGCTTTTTTAAGCGCCCTTTATCCTTGAAATAAGACAACATGCTTTACGCTAGTTTGATTGCAGAGCGACTGGGACTTCGACGTGGCTTTCTGATTGTCCTGGCAGCGAGCCTACTACTTAACCTCCTTTTGGCCGTCGCGCTCATTCGCCATAAGCCCGATGTCCGAACGGTGATCATTCCACCGACCCTCGCCCAAGAGCGCGAAGTGTGGTCATTTAGTAATACGGGTCCTAGCGCCGCTTACTTAGAACGCTTTGCGTTATCGATCCTTTCTTTTGCGGCTTCTGTCACCCCTGACACGATTGATAGTGCTCGCCGCGCAGTCTTAGAGCACGTCGACCCAGCTGCCTATAGCGTTCTCGAAGAAACGCTCATCGTCGAGGGCGACCGCATGAAAAAAGACCATTCGTCTACAGTCTTTTATGCCGACAAAGCCCGCGTTAACTTGAATACTTTGACGGTTGAAGTCGATGGCGTTCAAAAGCTCTTGGTGGGCAGTACCGTGACACGTACTCAGCGTAAGACCTGGCGCATGACCTTTCGTTACGACGCCGGTCGTCTCTTCTTAACGTCGCTTACCGATCGCATTCCTAAGACAAAGTAGCGACCGTTCTTTGGTTTGATTGTCGAGCACTAAACGCTCATCTCAAACCCACTTCCTTTACACCTTTTTGAATTTTTGTTTCTCCAGATGTTCAAGTTTCATCCGTGGAGCAAGCGGGCTTTTGTCCTAAAAATCCGCAACCAACTCCCTAACATCTTACAAATCGCGCTTGCCTTTGCTGTTTTGTTCCCGATCGCATTCGCATATCGTGAAGCTGATGCCGCAACCTTTGTCGCTCGAAAGAGTGACCGTCCGCTCGAATTTGTGTTGCCCTCGACAGGCACTACGATGGTCGCGATCCCTAATGACCCGATTAAAACCGCGGTCTTTGATCGTGCCTTGGTCGACATTCAGACCGATAGTCAAACAGGCATGCTTTACATCCTGCCGAAGATCGAAGGCACGGCGATGGTATATGTGACGTGCCGCTCGGGCGAAACGGCAGCCCTTCATTTGACCTTTGAACCTGATGCTAAACCCCGAACGATCATCTTAGAAAAACAAGGCGACGAAACCCCGACCGCTGCCGCAGGGGTCGCGACACCCGCTCGTCCTTTGCGTGCTGAAGGCTTTTCGGCTGAAGTAAAGCGCTTTGTTACCTTGATCCTTCGTCATGAAACCAATGACGAAGCCGTGCGTACGAGCATGACGATCCCTGGCCCCGCGGCCGAGCGCGCTATCCGTCAGTTAGCGCCTTTGAACGTTCGTTTTGACGGTATTTGGCGTAGTCGTGACGCTGAAGCGATTGAAGTCACAGTCCGTAATGGGACGGTCCTCCCCATAGAAATCGATCCGCAAGCCTTGACGTCAGGTGACCTGTGGGCCGTGGCGACCACGCAAACTCAGTTGCTCCCAGGCATGAGCACAACGTTGATATTGGTGGAGGCCGCCCGTGACTGATCAAGCGCCAAGCCAAAACGAAAAAATCGCACGTAAGCAAAAAGTCATTGCTTTGGCCATTCTTGGTGCCTTAGCAGTGTTTGCTGTCTCCGCTGTGGTCGTGAGTGAACCAAAGACCCCGAAGAAACGCGTCTCTGACACAACGACCTTTTCGATTCGTCCAGAGAGTGCCGATCGAGATGCTTTGATTGCGCGCTACGACGCCCGCTTTTTAGCGATGTCCAAAGACATTGAAAAAGTGCGACAGGACGCTGTTGAACGTGAAGCCAAACTTCGTGCAACGATCGCAGAACAAGAAAAAACGATCACCGAACAAACGCGCACGATGATTGACCTCAAAACAATGGCAGGCCGTGCAGGACTCATGCCTCGTCCTGGCGAAACACCTGAAGAAACCGAAGCCCGAATTGCAAGACTCTTAAAGAGTCAAGCCGATGCCGCTTACATTCAGGACGTCACAAAGCGTTTTGGCTCTAAGACCCCAGGCCCCGTGATTAGCCCGTGGCCAGAGCACCAAGGTCAGCCGATGGTCGATACCAGCCAAACGCCATCGGTACCTGCTGGTGCACGACAACTTGCATCGTCAGGCACAGCGTCGTCAGGTCGCTTGACGCTCGTCACGATGGAGGGGCCTTCAAAAAGTCAAATCGAAGAGCCTTCGAAACCACGCGTGGGACCGTCGCCCTATTTGAAGCCCGACACACCGTTATCAATGAACCGCGCTGCAGGAACCACCGTGTCCGACTACTTGCCTGCTGGCTCATTCGTGCGTGGTCGCTTATTGACGGGGGTTTATGCAGCCACTGGCGCGGGCGCCGCGTCGCAACCCTTGCCAATGGTCATTCGCCTTGAAAACAAAGCGATCTTGCCTAACGAATGGCGTAGCCAAGTCACGAGTTGCCACGTGACCGCTTCAGCAACGGGTGACCTTAGCAGTGAACGCGTCTTTATCCGTTTAGATCGTTTGAGTTGTGTGGGCAAACGCGGTGAAACCTTAGACGTTCGTGTCACGGGGTATGCCGTGGGTGAAGACGGCAAGGTGGGTGTGCGCGGCAAGCTCGTCACCCGCAGCGGTCAGGCGATCGCGTCTGCGTTATCAGTGGGCTTGTTGTCTGGGATCTGTAATGCCGTGAGTCGATCAAACGAAGAAATCACGACAAGCATTACGGGCACACAGAGCAAACGGTACACCAATGCCTGGGCCTCAGGTCTCGGTGAAGGCATGGCCGATGCTATGGACCGCATCACGGACTACTACCTGAAGCTCGCTGACCGAATCTTCCCAGTCCTCGAAGTGGATGCTGGCCGACCTGTTGACATCGTTTTGAGCCAAGGCGTTTTGCTTAGCCCAACGAAACCAAATTCTTAAACCTAAGTCGTTTAACCCCATTTTTTGACCTATGTTCTTCTCTACGTTGCCACTCAAAAAAACCTTGACGCTCGCGTCGCTTGTTTCGTCTTCAGTCTTACTCACGGGTTGCGGTTCGCTCACTGGCCTTAACGCCAATGACGATTTTTCGTGCCCGATGCGCCCGGGCGTTCAGTGCCGTTCTTTGTCTGATACTTATCAAGATTCCATCTTACGTCGTACGCCCGACCACCAAGAAAAAGATCGTGCGATTGAAGTTTCGTCATCGAACACACCTACCACAAACCCGCCCTTAGCGTCGGCTGTCTCAACGACCGATGGCAATCCGGTGCCAGCAGAAGCCGTTCCCACCGAAGCCAGGGCTATCCATGCGACAGACAAAACCCCTGATCAAGTAGCCCATCAAACAGCCCAACAACCTACCGTCGAAACGACACCGTTAGGGGTAACAAAACCAAAACAAAAGGCGCGTCCGGTCTTACGTCCGATGTCGCACACACCTGCTCGCGTCCCTGAAGTCATCGTCACGATTTGGATGGCCCCTTGGACCGATGACGAAGGCGACTTTCATGAAGGCGAAAAGATTCATGCGCGCGCCTTTGATGCGCGTTGGGCTTCTGCACGCCGTCGAGCGGATTTAGCCGACACCCGTCGAGCCGTGGTGCAACTCCCTTACACAGCGATTGAACGTCGTCCTTTAGTTGACGACGCTCAAGCCTCAACCGACAACAACCCTCAAGCCTACGGCCAAGGCGCACGCGCCTTTCAAACGGCCAAACGTAAGGCTTTAGAAGGGACTGACTTTATTGAAAAGCGCTTTGAAGAAACCAAATCCTTGTCTGATGACGATAGCGTCGACGAGTTACCTGACGACACTACAGAACCGACTGATCGTTTAGGCGTTGTCGCAGCCACTGAACACGGTCGTGTGGTCTCTCAAGTGACAAATGGCGGGAGTCACTAATGATTGTCCTCAAACATTTGAAGGCGTTTTTTAGTACCAGGTCTAACTTGACGGTTGAAAGCGGAATGCCTGGCTTTAGGCATGGCGACGTTGCCAAGGTTGATCGGTTGAGTAGCTTTTTGCCGTGGGAATCTGTCACGGACGATGGCCTTTTCATCTTAAAAGGGAAGCGCCCAGAAGAAGCTGAAGGTTTAGGTTTCACGATCGAAATCTTTCCGCAAACAGGCGTCACTGACGAAATGGAAAAGTCTTTACTGGGCATCACAACGGCGCTCCCTCCTAATGCCACGGTTGCGATCACGGCCTATGCGTCACCGGCGATTGAAGGACTCACAGAACTCATGATGCCAGACGCCCATCAGCCTGATGCTTTTACGCCCTTGACCGACAATGCGCGCAGCCTCATGCATGCGGCGATTAAGAGCGCCATGGCGAATTTGAATCGAGGCGCACGTCACCAGATTACACCGGGTGCTCCTGTTGTGATTCGTCATTGGCGTGTGTGGTTGTCGGTAGTCATGCCTGGCGCCAACCCCATGGACGAAAAGCTTCGCGAAGCAACCTTAACGGCACGTCGCGCGATCACGGCTGTGCTAGAGCAATCCGGGCTTTTTATGGGTCACTGGGATGCGCATACTTTAGTGGGTACTGCGGCTGAACTCTTGAACCCGCAAAGCGTGCGTGCGCAACAGTTTGTGCGCCCAGCCGCCAATTTGTTTGAAGCGCCGTCAGCCCAAATCATGCGTGCAGATACTGAAGTCACGGTCACGAAGCACCATGTGCGCTTCAGTGATTCGTCACACGTGCGTGGCGAAACCCATGAAGACAATAGCGTACATGCTGTGGGCTTGACGGTGGAGTCGTATCCAGAACGTAAGTGGTCTTTGTTGACCACAACGGGCCTTTTAGGTGAATCAACGCGTGGCGGCAGTCAAATCCCCTGCCCTTTTTTGATGACCTCAATCATCAGCTTATTAGATAGCGCAAGTGAACGTGTCAAAGCTGAAGGCCACCGTATGCGTGCGATGCAGATGTCTAAGACTCCAATTTCGCAGTTGTCACCGTGGTACCCCGAAAAAGCGCAGCAGTGGACGATTGCCGTTAAAAGCTTTCAAACCGAAGGCGGCTTAGCGCGTGTGTCACACCAAATGGTTCTTTTGGCACCTGCTGGAAACGAAGCCGAAGCCGTGCATGCCGCACAAACCATTGCTCGTAAGGTGGGTGTAGAAATGCGTCGCACGACGTGCCTACATGCCCAGACATTGTTGGCGAGTTTACCCATGGCGGCTGGCCCCTTGATGGCGCAAGACTTAAAGCAAGCCTGCCGACTGCAGCGACGCACTTTGGCGACGGGCCTCTATGGGTCACCGATCATGACCGAATGGCAAGGGACTGGCGCTCGAGACGACCGTCACCGCCGTACGCCCTTATTAACCCTCATCGGGCGACGCGGACAAGTCATGCACGTCGATCCTTTTGCCAACCAAAGTGGCAACTACTCGATGACGATCGTCGGTAAACCGGGTTCGGGTAAGTCGGTCGTCATGAACCAATTGGCCTTTTCGACCTTAGCGCAAGGGGGCTTAGTTTGGATCATTGACGTTGGCCGTAGTTACGAAAAGATGGCAGGCGTCTTAGATGGCGAATTTTTAGTCTTTGACAAAGACCACATCTGGGACTTGAACCCCTTTGCCATTTTGAATGCCTTGTCAGGAGACGACCGTAACGAAGGCATCGAAAGCGTGGTCGCGATTTTGGGTGAATTGGTGTCCCCAGGGCGCCCGTTGCCGGACTTAGAACGTTCGGTCTTAATCAATACCGTCGCGTCCGCTGCCATTACAGCCGAGCGTCAAGGGCGTCTTGCAACTTTAGCGGACTTAGACCATGCGATTGCAACGTTGGCCGTAACTGACCGTCGATTAGACGACCTGCGTATGCAGTTGGAGCCCTATTTACATGGGCCGCTTTCGCGTTGGTTTGATGGCTCGGGGCGACCGGTGAACTTTACGAACCGATTTACGGTGCTCGAGTTAGAAGGCTTGAGCGCCCACCCCGCGTTACGTCAAGCCGTTTTGATGACTTTGATGCTTTGGATTGAAAAAACCATGGCGCGAGACCGCTCGACCGTCAAGCTCGTTTTGATTGACGAAGCCTGGGACTTAATGGGATCGGGTCACAGCGGCAAGTTTATTGCAAGTGGCTTTAGACGTGCCCGAAAACATAAAGGTGGGTTTGTCGTTGCCACACAAAGCCTTGCCGACTTCTTTAAGTCAGAAACCGCCCAAGCCGCGTGGCAGTGTGCCGATACACGCTTAACGCTACGTCAAGACGGTGAAGTCCTTTCAGCTCTCGAGAGCCAAGGCTTGATGACGACTGACCCCTGGTTTAGAGCCGCACTCGGAAGTCTCACCACCGTTCGTGGTGCTTGGAGCGAAATGATTGTCAAAGTGGGCGACGCGCCCCCTGCGATTGGCCGACTCGTGCTTGACCGCTTTAGTCAAGTGCTCTTTTCGTCGTTACCCGCTGAAGTGACTGCCGTAAATACCTGGCGAGAGGCTGGCGCCACGATGACCACTGCCGTTCAAGCCGTCGCGCTCGGATTCATGACCCCAAGTAAAGAAGCCATTGATGCCCTCACCCGACTCACACAAAAAGAAAATGACTGAACCTCAAGTAACCCCAGTGACCACAAAACCTGAAGCCAAAACGGCTAAGGCGGCAGCAAAGCCCAAGGCCAAACCTAAGCGCACAAGTGCCACGAAGGCAAAGACGGCGTCTACGTCTACCACTGAAACTTCAACCAAACCAGTTGAAGCCAAAGACACGACGACGCCTACTACCAAAACTGAAAAAGCAGAGAAACACACGCTTGCGAGCGCTTTGGGATCTGCGCGCTTAGCCACGACCACCAAAAAGGCACTGACTGCCAAAGAAATGGACGCGAAGCTTGACGAAAAGCTCTCTAAAGCCCATGCCGGTCAACCTGTCCCCGAAACCGATACGCCGACCTCCGAAAACCCGGCCCCTTGGACACAAGCGAATGGCGAATCGTCCGGCTTGCTGCCCATTACGACGGTGCGCCCGATGCCCGAAGTAACGGTCAAAGCGCCCAAGAAGTCTGCAACGAAGAAGGCAACCACGAAAGCCCCAGCAAAGACGACCAAGGCCACCCCGAAAAAGACGACCGCGACCACACAAAAGGCCGCGAGCCATGTTGCGTCTCAACAAAAAGCAACTGTGACTGAAGAGCCAGCTGAACCTACGGCCAATACGACTGAAGCCGCTCAGACGAAGCCTACTGCCAAAACCACAGCTGCCAAGAAAGCCCCTGCCAAAAAGGTAGGTAGCACGTCTACGACCGCTAAGGCCAAAAAGCCGACTCAACCGAAGACGACAACAGGCAAGACGGCAGACAACGTTGAAAAGGCTGATGCCAAAGAGGCGTCTTCGACAGACACAGGGCTCTTAGCGACCTTGATCAACGTCGCCCCCTCTGGCATTGACGATGCAGTGGCTAAAGCCAATACGACGTCTACCGAGACAACTGAAGTCAACTCAGACACCCCAATCGCTAAAAGTCTCAAAAAGGTCGATCAACCGATCAAGCCTGAAGACGTCCCTCAAGAAGGTCAAACACTTGCCTTCTTAGCGGACGACGGGATGCTTCCGATTGATGACGAAGAAGCGGCAGCGCAAAAAGACACAAAGCCATCGAACCAAACGACCACGACCCCAAACGTGGCCGTAAGCTCGGCATGTCCTCAAGCGACGACGACGCCAAAGACGATTGTCCTCAACACTAATGATGATGAAAGTGACGACGAAAGCGATGAGCCCTTTGTCGCCGATGCCGATGACACGAGTGACACCAACGATGAACGCCGTTACCACGACACCGTCACACTCACGGGTCGCCGTGCGCCCGTTAAGGGGCAGATCAAAGACCCAGAACCCGTGCTGCCTAAAACCGTTGACCTTGAAGAAGAACGCATTGCCGCCCAAGCAGTGGCCAAAGCGACCTTAGACCGTCGTCATGCAGAACGGTTAGTGAAGCGCGACGAACTCGAAGCACGCCTCTCAAAGCGTGGCCTCAAAGCCATGTGCCGTGAAAGCGGCATCCCCGAGGACGCGATTGATCAGTTGGAGACCCATCAGCTTATTCAAAAGCGTGACGCTAAAACTGACGTTGCGCCTCTAAAAACAAAAGAGCAACGTAACCTCACCGAGGGCGTCAATCCCTTGTGGCGTAATGACGCAGTACGCGCCTGCAATGAACATTTAGAACGCACCACGGCCATTCGTCCGCCTGTCTACAACTTTGCGGCGGGCGATGAGGCGCAACCCACGATTGATCCTCGCGTGGCGGCGGCTCAACAGTATGCCGAAGCCATGGTTGCTTGGGAAAACCAAGTGATTGGGGAATCAAAAACCGATCGTTTGCTGAGTCCAGATCGCGATAAAGAACCAGGTAAACGGATCCCGGTCGTCACACCTGCCAACGAAACACTCGGTGGCTTTCCGGGCGCTAAAGACATGCGCCCTTGGGTGTCTGTGTCGGGTAAGCCCGCTCAAACGATGCCTTTGACCTTGGGTGAAAAAGTCGACTTATATCGCTATAAGGCGAATCTTTGGTTAAACCGTTGGCGAGCGCTCGACGCCCTTTTGCGCACAAGCCTTGTGGCCTTAGGTTGCGCCATTGTGGCTGCCGCAACGAGTGTGAGTACGAGTTACTGGTTGGTGCCAGAGCTCACGTGGCGTCATACCCCTGTGACGGTCACAGCATTGGTGGCGGATGACGAAATCCGTGACTTGATGATGTTGGTGTCGTTATTAGAAACGCAGAAGGTTGACATTGGTCGCACGAGTCCGACGGTCAATCGCGCTTATTTGCCCACTGTCCTTTTAGACCGTTTAGCAAACGATACGCCGAACGTTCGTAAAACACTGCCGCTAGACGACGCGCTCCTGCGAGCAGCGATCACTGAAGTGAGTAACCGTGTGGGGGCTCCGGTGATAAGCAAAAGAATGGTGTTAGCCACCCCAGAGAGCACCTATCACGCCGTCGGTCGCACGTTGGATGTGACTGACGACGTGATCGATTTATTGGGTCTTACTGGCGTGAGCGCCGCTGCCGCCAAAGAAGCCTTGAATGGCCTCATGAGCCCAAACGGCAAACCCGTCACCGAAAAACTCCAATCAGACCGCTTGTCTGGTCGTATTCCATTGGGTCAACTCACGACGCCTGAAAAGTAACCATGACTGATATTCCACATTCTTTGCAACCCAAGGGCAATCATTTGGTCGAAGCCCGTCAACAGCACTATGACGCAGCCGTGAAGCGCCGAGCTCGCAGCTACCCAGACGTCTCGGCTGCTGGCACGCTCACGGACTTTGGCTTACAGCACCTCAAACTCACGGGACACGCCACTGTTGAAAACGTGTTAGCTGGCCTTTTGGCCTTAGCGTCGATAGGTCTTAAACGTACACCTAACCTCTCGAACGAACAGATCGTCTCAACAATTGAACGCATGACCTTATTAGATGCCAAGGCCGTTTTTGAACGCGTTGAAAAAGTCTCTGAACATTCGGTTAAAAAGCTCAGCCGTGCCGTCGCCAAGCAACCGAAAGCAATGTCGACAAGAGAACGCCGTGAACGTCAAAAGTGCCCAGAAATTGTCGCTAAGCTCTTGGGGCGATTCCATGCTCTTCCTTGGGACGCTTGCCAAGATGGTCATTTGGTCTTGCGTGACGTAGCCCGAGCCGCTGGGCTCGTACGTTGGGCACATGCCCAGACCGCTGAACGCTCAGGGCGCGTCCATGACGCGATCGGTCATTGCGTGTTGCTAGGTAACGGCGCGCGTGAAGTTTGGCGCCATCGCCGACCCTTGGTCGTGATCGATAAATTGAATGCCTATACCGTGAAGCTTGTCACCGACGCTTGGATCTATGACCCGCAAATAGCCGTGCTTTATACGGGTGGTCAGCTCGAAAGCAATCCCTTTGAAGCGTGGCGCATTCCGCTTGTCTGCGATACGCACGGGTGGTTACGAGCTTTGCTCGCGATTGAAATGGTGCCTGCGGTCATTGAACCGAGATTAGGCGGCTTTACGATGACTGCGGCATGCGGTCGCGTTGACCCTCATGGCTTTAAAGAAGATTCAAAGCTCCCGGCTTGGATGAAAACCTTGGCCGAAATTGGGTTAATTACGGCCTATGAAGAAGAAGCTAAACGACAAAATGCGCCCGCAATTCGAGGCGCTGATGCGGTCACGTGGCATGAACGCTTTCAGGCCTTATTAGGTGTCACATTAGCGATTGAAAACGATCAAACGCACTGCGCCCATATGTTAGCTAGCGGCATTGAAAAAGCCGCTAAACAGCGTCAGAACTTCATTCGTTTACGCCAAGACGTGACAATGCTTTTAGAACGTTTGGCGCAAAGTGGGCGCGAAGCCCATGCCGCTCGCGAAGCAACACGACAGACCGTGAGACGAGAACGACGCGCGCGTGAATTAGCTGGCCTACGTCGCACTGAACGCACGGGTCCCGCTTTTAACGAAGACGCGTTTAATCAAAAGAAAGCGCTCGAGCCTCAACCTATCAATGTCGATGACACCACAACGCCAGCCAACCCATCAACGGAGGCCGCGGCATGAGTGGTTTGACGAAACGCATTTTGAGTTTGCCGAGCAAAAACCCCAAGCCCTTCGCTCGCACGCTCGTTGGCATGGTGTTGATTGGATTGATTGTGACGGAGACGTCGACCGTTGACGCCTCCGAATCAGGGACTTGCCGCGGTAAGGTGATGAATCCGGTCACGGACGTCTGTTGGTCGTGTGTTTTCCCGATCGAAATTGGCGGAAAGATCCCGTTAGGTGGCAAAGGGGCTTTACCCAACCCTGATACAGGGATCAATCCCGTTTGTTTTTGTGGTAAAGGCGTCACGATGCGCGCAGGTGTCACGATGAGCTTTTGGGAACCCTTGCGTACTGCAGAAGTCGTTCGCCATGCCGGGTGCTTACCCACGATGGGTGGCGCCACCTTAGGGGACATGGGGCTTCGAATCTCAGACCACATCAAAGTGTCGAGCAAAACGGGCGACGGCTCGATGAGACGCCACACGGACTTTCGTCAAGTGCATTGGTACCAGACCCCTTGGATGTTCTTACTTGAAGTCCTTTTGGATTCGTCGTGCCTTGATCAAGCCGCGTGGGATTTGGCCTACCTCTCAGAACTTGACCCCTTGTGGGATGACAACCTCGCGAGCTTTTTGCTTGCGCCCGACACTGCCCTTTTTGCAAACCCAATAGCCCAAGGTGCGTGTGCCGCTGACTGCTTATCGGCCTCAACGGGGTTACCCAATAACGAGTTGTATTGGTGTTCTGGGTGTCAAGGGAACGTCTATCCATTGACGGGCTGGACGGCCTCTTTGACGAACCACGTGGCCGTTTGGGAACTGATGGCGCACCGCTTTGCAATGAAGATGGCGCGTGAAGGCTTGCTTCTAGGTGCCCACGGCAAAGAAGGCCTTTGCGGCGGCTTTTATGAACCCTTGATGCGTAAAGACGTTTGGCGAACGCAAATCGTTTATCCGACCCGTGGCGACCAGTCTAAAGACAGCACGTGTTGCCATCCCTTAGGCCGCACGACCGCCTTAACGGGGTCAGGTCGCGCCTATTCACCGGGCGGCGAAGACGGTGGCGTATTGCTTTGGCGTCGCCGTGATTGCTGTTCAACGAAAGCCCCTTGGCAAGGTAAATAAGGACATCTGATGGAAGACAACATGAAACAAACATTCATGAATCAACAACCGTTGGCATACCCACGCAAAGGTCACTTCAAAACCGCTTGTGTGTTCATCGCGCTAGGCGGCATTGGGTTAGTCGGCATGATGCTCTTTACGACACTTTCGTCTACGGTTGCCCATGCGCAATGCCCTTTGGATGTTGACCAAAACACCACCAAAGAGCACGAGGCGTCGATCGTCCTCTTGACACCCAACCACCCACATTGGATTGAACCCGATGAGCCATTAGACGACGTCATGCGCCGTAACGCAAAGCATGCGATTGATTCGGGCCTTTGGGAAGCGCAATTAAAAGCACAGCAACAAAGGTTAATACAGTGGGCCGAAGAACCCGCTTTTCCGTTAGCGCGCCCGATGGCAACCACGAGCTACATGACCGTGAAACCAACCGGCATTACGCAAGATGGATTTAATAAAGCGTTCCCGAAAGGGGCATTTGAGAACCTCGCGCGGTGGTATGTGCTTTTTGACGAACGTAATGACGCACAAAGGCGGTTCGTTAAAGCGCTGCTAAGAAGTGAATCGGTTGCAGCGATACCTGGTGCCATGAGACCCGTTGTCACGGGCGGAAGCGTGAAGCGTGCCATGACGCTATTGGATACCCGCGTCTGGGCGGATCAAGGGTCTGTCTTAACGCGACGTTTGGGCGTAACCCATTGGCCGGCTGTCGTGAAACTCACGCCCTCAGACATTGTGACCTGGGTGCCAGCCTTAGACGTTGAAGGGGCGCCTTTAGACGCGATGCCCGCTGAACTAGGTTTGTCGAAATAACGGGACTGATTTGCGTCCCATGTCCAGAACTTTTTGTTTTTGTCATTCATCAGTCATGTTTACGGTTTTGAAGTCTCCTTTTGAAGCTATTCATTTGCATCGTTTGGGGTTGCGATCTTTTTTCTTGGTGGCCTTGGGTTTTGCTGCCATGCAGGATGCGCTCGCCACAACCTCGACCTCTAACCCCTCTACCCCTACGCATGAATTGCCGCGCGTGAGCGCACCGATCGCGCAAGTGGTGTCGCCCTTGAGTGTTAATGGGTCATCCTCTGAAAACGCTAGCCAACGTCACAGCACTACACGTCGACAACGACGTGAAGCGTTTGACACCCAAACCGAAGGGCCTAAAAAACTCCAAGTGATGGTTTATACGTCCACCCATATGGATCCCCAAACCACAGAGCGACTTATCGTTGAATTGAAGCGCTTTAAGGCCGTGATTGAACCCGCGGTGCTTTTAGCTGGCATGCCCGTTACTAAAAATAAGGACGGCTTAGAGGTGATTAACCCTCAGGTTTTTAATACCTTCTTGTCGCCCTTTTTGAATGAAAAAATCCCCGTCGCCATTGACCCCACAGCCTTTCGACTGATGTGGGCAGAGTTGACCGCCAATCATACGGGCGATTTGAGTGTTGACCGTGCCCCCCGTTTACCCATCGTGAAACTCACGGGCTTTGGCGAAAGCGATTTGGTCGTGCAAGGGTCAGCTTCGTTAGTCGAAGCAATGAGCGTCTTAGTCAATCAACGTGATACGAATCGTGAGATCACGACGAAATTAGCGCCGCTGATTGAAGCGTTAGAAAACGACCCGCGCTTTGCGGACTTGATGATGTGTGCCAAAGCTGCAGGGATCGAATGATGGTGCCCAATCTTTTTAATCATTCGCACGTCTTGGCTTTAGACAGCATTAGACGCCCGTTAGGGGTAGTAATCAGCGCTTTAGTGGCGGTGATATTCAGTCAAATGGCTAGCCTTAGTTACGCCGTCACACCTCAAGAAGCGGTCAAAGACGCGATGAAAACGCCGTTACCTGATATTAACGGGATCGTCAATAACGCCGTGCGTGATCCGGGTCCCGTCTTGGGAAGCATCGGTAATGCATCAACCGAAGGGCTTGATCATGAAAAAGGCGCTTATAACGGGGGCTTTGGTGAGGTCTTTAGGCCTGCTCAATCAAATGTCATTGCCTGTAAAGAGAAGACCGACCCCACGTGTCGTGCCATTCAAATCATGGGTGAACCCTTTGATAAGCGTCCCCCGATTGGGGACGACATTTTAGCGGGACGCGATGAAATCGTGAATCAACCCGTTGAATGGCCTGATAACGGAACAACTGGCTGTAAGCCCGTCATCGTTGGCTCAAAACCCATCGTCACGACCGAGACGTGTCGCGCCAACGGTTGGTTTGAAGACATTGCCTGTCAAGTTGGCGTTGAAGAAATCAATCGCGTGACTGCCAACCACTTTTCTTGTGGAACGGGTAGTGAACGCAATGAATCGCGCACGTGTTTGAGCCCCGTGACGGGGTCAACTTCTACAACCGACTATACAGAGCGCTGTTTCTTTGGGACGGAAACCATGACTGGCGACGGTGTAATTAAAACGATCAAAGAAGCGACGGCCAAAGCCACTTTTCCGGCCACCTGTCTTGCTCCTCAAGGGAGCATGCAGACCGTGGTTTGTAATGAGATTTTCGTGCAGACCTCCCAATCAAGTTGTAAGCCTGGCACCACCCAATCGGTCGTGATTAAGGGTGGGCTTGGGCTTGAGTACGACCTTTGCGAGTACGGTGACCAAATGACCGTGACCTATAAGTGTGGTGACACGCATCAATTGACCTTTGAATTAAATGGCTATCCGGCTATCCAATTGCCCATGGGGTCGGTCTCGGGGTCGATCACGAACAAGGTCAACCCACAATGCCACGCCTCGATTCGCTTTTTGCGTGAGGAGTGTTCTGGGGACGGTTGCGTGGCGACTGTGGACGCTCGTATCCATCTTTTGACGCACTTACAAGGGACGCTCAGCGGCAAGGTTAATTACGTGAATGAAAACGTCGAAGACCAAGGCCATTGGGAAGACCATTGCGGTGACTTTAGACCGTAGGAGCGAACCATGACGATGTATGTGTATAGGTGCCTGACGGTCGCTTTGCGTCTAAGTTTGGGGTTCTCCATTGGGCTCGCGATGTGGCCTTGCAACACGGTAGCCAATCCGACGATTGAACTGGTGGCTGATGCAAAACCCATAGAAAGCGCCCCCAAAGGGAATCCTAAGTACGAATGTAAGCGTAAAGGCCGCAAGTGTGTTGAATATCAAGACGGTCGCTGCGTGCGTTACGAAAACAAATTTAATTGTTGGATTCCGCATCCAGAGGCAAATCGTTGTACCCCAACTGGCGCAGCGAATGTGTCGGTCGGTTTAAAGGCGAGCGGCATGAAAGAAGCCACAGATATTCGTGGCTGCACGCTGCTAACCAACGCATGTAAGCAAATGGATGGCACGCATTGCCTAGAGACCGAAACGCAGTTGCTTTGTGACATCTACCCAACGGGCGCTGGTGTCACGGTGCATGAGCCCAAGGTGTCAATTAGTTATAGCGACAAGACTGAAGGCGCGTTGGGACCAGGCTGCCGAATTACGGCTGAACGTTGCGTTGATAGTACGCCGCGTGAAGTGCCGATCACCAATTGGCCTGATCATACGGTGACGGCGAGTCCTACGTGTTGGGTCACTGAAAAGACGGTCTCGTGTCCGTCGGTCGACAACGCCACGTCGTGCCAAACCTTGATTGATGCGGGGTGCACACAAACGCAACCCGTCAAATGCGAAGTCACTGAAAACGGGGTCTGTATCCGTTGGTCTGCAACGTATCTATGCAAAAAGACACCGATCACTGGGCCAGACATTTCAGTCGACGACGAAACCCAAGTCCCCGGCGACCCGATTGTGGACGACAAGGCCTGTAGCGACATGACCGCGGACGCCCAAAAAGAAGGGTTTGATTGCAAGCTTCAGACGTCGACTTGTATCGAAAAAGATCCGACGGGCAAGTTGCCCTGTTTGACCTATCAATCCACGTATCAGTGTCGAGCGCCAGGGGGTGACACGTGTGGAGCGTTGACTGAACTTGCGGGTGCAGGCCGCTGCAAAGCGACTTCTGATCGCATTTGCGATGTGCCGGGTCCAAACGGGACGTGCCTCAAGAGCCATCAGACCTATGTGTGTGAGAGTTCTGTATCGGCCGAAGTGGCTAAACCCGCCACCTTGATTGGTACTGAGACGGTCTCGAACTACCAAGATGCGACCACATGTGTACCCGTCAATGGCTCGCCATCAACCGCTTTGTCGCTTCAATCGACCCTAAAGCGTCAGGCTGACCTCATTCGTCAAGCGGTGGCGAAAAGCCAATCGGTGGGACGACGTGAGGGGCATGAAGGCAATCGAACAACGATTTTTGACGATCAAGCTTTTCGAGTGGGTGGTGTCGAAGGCTTGCATGCGACATCTGCGTTGGCATTTAAGTCGGTAACGGCAAAAGACCTATGGCGCGAATCAGCCGTCCCCAATGGTTGCGTGCAGACTGGTCGCACCTGTACCCAAGGTGCAGGCATTCGCTTTGTGAACGGTAAGCCCGAATATCGTGACTGTTGGTCGTGGTCTGAAACCTATGTGTGTCAGGCGCCCGGCAAAGACGAATGTGCGGACTTAGCCAGCAACAAAGATTGCAAGCTCGTTAGCGAAACGTGTCCTGATAGTGCGCCCACGTGTTTACGACCCACGCGCGTTTATCAGTGCACAAAGCCTGGGGCTTCTGGCGTCATTGGTGAAGTTTGCGACGGGCAAATCTGTATTGAAGGTGTTTGTCGACCGGCTGACAGTGACCCCGATAAGGATTTTATTGACGCAATCATACAGATGGAAATTGGCCGACAGTTGGGCGCTTATGCGGACGTACAGAATAACCGGTTCTTTTCAGGTCAGAACGCCAGTTGCAAAGACCGTAAAGGGGCAGAGACCTGTTGCCGCGCAGATGCCATTCCAACGACCTCCAATGCGGGCTTTGGGCAGCTCTTGGTCTTTGGGGTCGGTGTGGGCGTCGAACTCATCAAGTGGGCGGGATCCCCTTACGTCTATGACCTCCTCTCGTGGAGTGAAGAGACGTCTGGGTTACTGACGCATCTCTATGGGTCAACTGGCACGGCTTCTTACTCGCCCTCCTTTTCGTTTTGGGGTGCGACTGCGACCTACTCGGGTGGGCAATGGGCGTTCTCATTTTCGCCAGGAGGCTTCTTAGTCGCGACCGCTGCGCAGTTTTATGACCGCTACCAAAGTTGTGATGCGGGTGACCAAAAGACCGCGATGGCCAAGGGGCAACGACTCTGCCATTTCGTAGGCACGACCTGTGACAAAGAGGTTGCGGGTTTAGGGTGCGTCAAAACCACCGAACACCATGTTTGCTTCAATTCGCGTCTCGCTCGAATCATCAACGAACAAGGTCGACCCCAATTAGGGCGTGACTTCGGGACGGCCTTAAGGCCTGATAGCCGAGGCTTCACGATCGAAGAAATGCAAAAGCTCGACTTCACAAAGATGGACCTATCGGAATTCATCGCTGACGTCGTCAAAGAAGTGGCTGGTAAAGGTGGCATCACAGCCACACAAGCGATGGCGCGCGCCAAAGAACGTGTCGAAGCCATGATCAAGGGCGAAATCGGGATTACCTCGTCAGTGCCAGGCGCACAGCAGTCCGTGGCCTCACCCGATCAACCGACCAAGGCTGAGGGTAATAGTGGTCCCATCACCGAAAGTGCCAAACCTTTGTAGGGACTGATCGCGTTTGATTGACCGTTTTGCCCTTGGTTGAGCTTTTTGTTGATCGCGCTAGCGGTTAGTCGTGCGCTTTGGTTCTGCGCTTACGTTGACCCCTCTTTTCTTTTTAACCCATTTTTATTCATCAATCACCATGACATCTTTAATGAAACCCTTTTTTGTGCGTACTGGGCCCGTATTAAGGCCCTTCGTGCTGACGCTTAGCCTCACGCTGATGCAAGGTGCGTTAGCGAGCACTGCGCCTGACGCAACTAAAGTTCCCGTTCAATCACATCAAACCAAGTCCATCGAGCCTTCTACCTCATGGTGGGAAGAAGACGTGTGGGCTGATCCCCATCGTCCGTTTCTCTATTACGGCCGTGAAGAAGCAGCCAAAAAGGCCGAAGAAGAACGCCAGGCGCGTGATCGTATTCGACGTGAAGCCCGCGCCAAAGCGAAGTTAGACGAAGAAACGCCCATTGAAGCCAAGCTCGCTCAGAAGTCCCAAGATCATCAAAAGCCAAAAGAAGATCCCTTTGACTTCAGTCGCTTTACGACCGTTGAAGCTCTTAAAGAAGAGCGTCAAAAGCGTTTGAACGTCGCGATTATGAATCCGACGATTGAAAACATGGCGTCCTATCAAGCGATCAATGCGCATGTCTTAGCGTTGTCAGCGCGTTTTGCCCAAGCCTGGCAGTTGGGTCGCTTGATGAATCCCATGTTTGACTTTACGACGACACACCCAAGTGCCAACTTCGCGACCGCTGCCCTTACGGACGTAAAGCGTGAAGAAACGGCAGCGCGCCTAAAGAGTTTGAATGGTCAAGCAGGTCTCATCTTTATTGGTAAGCCAGGAGACCCTTTAACCGAAATTGCCTCGGGTCCCGTTCGAGCTTTTGCCCGTACGTGGCATTTGCCGCTGATGGCCACGGCCATTGATGTGTCTCTTAAAGGCAAGACTTCCGGTCAAACCCTCAAGGGCTTTGAAGGCTTTGACGAAGTGTTGCCTGACGGCGGTCGTGCAGCCTTGTGGGGCATCAAAACCTTCCCTGCAGTGGTGCTTGTACCAACTCCTGAAGCTGTTGCAACGCGTCCTGACTTTGCCCTTTTGAAAGGGGCGTTGGCCGGTCGCAACGGGATGCTCGTTGCAGCGGGTGCGGTGAGTGGTGAAGAGCTCTCGCGCCGAATTACGTTCCTACTTAAAAACAGTGACCTCTTGAGTGCGGTGAACGCTGGGTTGCCTGGTCAAGTGACCGACATGACCTTGCCTCAAGCGTCGTCCATGAAGTCAACGCCAATGAAGTAAGGCTGCTAGACCGAAAAAGTTCGATTGACTATTCGCTCGTCATCGCATGGTAAGGGCGCTCGTAGTGTCAATCGTGCGCTTGACCGACCCTCAACTCAACCATCAATCATTAGACATTCATGATTAAAAAAACCAACACTTTTCCCTATTCGTTAATGACGACAAAGAAGTTTTCTGGGCTCTTGACGGCTTTACTCGTTGCCTCTTATGCGCATGCTGGGTTTCTAGAAGACTTCTATCAAGATGCAGGGGCGCAAGCCTCTTTTACACCGGCTGGCGTTTATGCCACAGCGTCTATGAACACCATGATGGGTGGGCGTTATGTCCTTAAAGTGCCACGTCAGGACTTTCAGCCCTTTTATATGTCAGCCCCACATTTAAAAGCTGGTTGCGGTGGGATTGACTTTTTCTTAGGGGGCTTTTCGATTCCGTCGACAGAAGAATTCATGAATTTTGCTCGCTCTATTGGGACGGCGTTGCCTGGTCTCGCCTTTCATTTAGCGCTCCAGTCTTTAGCGCCTGACCTCAATGAACAGGTATCCCAATTTAGAGATATGTTGATGCGAATTTCTAATCAGCTGGGTGACTCATGCCAGATGGCTGAAAACATTATGTCGTCAACTGGGGCAGATAGTTGGATTAACGGCATGGGGCATCGTGCGCGTAATGCTTTGCGCGCAGATGGGTCTGCCGAAGACGCGTCAGATGCCCTTCAGATGACAAGGACGGACGGCAGCAAAGTGCTTTCGAGCGTGCCTGAAAAGCTCGACGAAAAAGGGAACGTCTTAGAAGCGGCTGAAATCAACCTTACTTGGGCGTTACTTTCAAGTGGCAAGATGAATAGCAAAATGCCTAAAGAAATGCGCGAAACCATGATGACGCTTGTCGGCACCACCGTGTATCGCAATGTGGGCACAGGTCCCAACATGACGAGTAAGAGTGAAAACTACGCAGCACTTGATTTACTTGACACCATGCTTGGTAGTGAAACTGATAGTAAGCCAAATAAGGATGCCCAAGTTTATTCGTGTGACGAAAGTAAGCGTTGTTTAAATATCACCAAGAAGCAGACCGACGATATCAACCTCGCGCACGTCATCAATAAAGCCATGCGTGATTATCGAGAAAGTCTCGTTCAACGTAAAGCCTCTTTAGTCAAGGACGAGCAACTCACCATGCTCGCCACCATTTCATCTTTGCCCCTATTGCGTGTCGTTGAGCTTTCGGCGTCGCCTCGCGTCATCAGTTTTTCGGATTCGATGCTCAATACCCTCTCGCAAGTCGCTGCCTATGAAGCCATCATCACGGCCGTGACCCAGTTAGCAAACGACATTGACATTGCCGTTAATTCGTCAGCTGGCAAGAACGTCAATCAGCATGCCCTTGAGCACGCCAAAACCATCAGTGACCGTCTTGCAACGCTTCGTAATGAACTTCACGACCGTGAAAACGTGATTGCGACCCGTATGCAGCGTGTCACTGACCTTATGAGTCAGTTTGAGCACTTTAACCGCACCATCTACGGCGATGCGGCGGTCGATGCCTTGAATACGCTCCCGGGCGGTGGGCTCTCTAACTAATCGCTTGTGCTTTTGATTCGTCATTCCCTCATGCGTTTAAGGTGTGGGTGAATGACATGGCTTTTTATTTTGTTTTTGTGGCAGTGCGCTTTCGTTGACCGACTTGATGTTTTTGATGATTGAGTTGGCGCCAAAGCGCCAAGCCTAAATGATTTGATGACAACTTCTGCTTATCCTTTTTATGCGTATTGGAATGGTGAGCAAGTCTCTGACTTGTGGACGACTATTGCTGCGCTCACTTCAACCCAGGACTACCGTACACTCCTTATTTGTGTGGCAGTCTTTGGCTTTTTATCTGTCATGATTGGGGCGGCCGTACGCTATCGCGGTCAAGATGCCCTCACCTGGTTTGCGGCCACCATTGTGCTTTTTAGTGTGGCCTTTGTCCCTCGCGTCAACATCAATGTGCTTGATGTGCGTGGGGGCTACACCCAAGTGATTAATGACGTGCCCATCGGTATCGGTTGGCCGGCTTCAACCATTTCGCGTGTCTCCTATTGGCTCACGAAAACCTTTGAGACCGCTTTTAATGACGTTGATGCGACAAGTTACACCCGCTTTGGGATGGCGTTTCCGCAACGTGTTGTGACCTCCGTTTTGTCTGTCAAACCCATCACTGAATATGGGCGTGTATCGTTGGTCAATTTTTCTGAGCGCTGTGTGGTTCCAGAAATTCTAGATAATCCAGGCAAACGTCAGGCCTTAATGACAGCGCCAGACATTTATGCGCTCATATCCTCAGACGGTTGGGTCAATCCTGCTCGTCGCGTGATGATTGCCGACAAAGTGCTCTCGTGCCCAGAAGCGCTTAAGACACTCTACGATGCGCTACACAACCATGAGTTACCGGCGCTTGAAAGCATGTTGGTGAATCAACTCAGTCTCAATGCCGATGATGTTGTTTCGGGTTCAGTTCGCGCTGCAATTCCGAACGCTGAAAGCGTGATGCTTGGCGTCTCTCGTAGTCTCACTGAATCATTACGGCAGTCCGTCATGATGGCGGCCATTCCCCAAGCCACTATGAATACTGCGGCTAAAGCTGGACAAGCGCCACTATCGGCTGCCGTAGCCATGGCGCGTGCGCAAGGCAATTTAGCCTCTGAAATCAACTACCGAACGCTTTCTGAAATGGCGAAGTCTGCATTGCCAAAACTACGTAATTTGCTTGAATTTATTGTGATTGGACTTTTTCCGATTACGTTCTTGCTTGCGATTGGTTTAGGTACAAGTGGGATCGTCGTCATTCGAGCCTACTTTACCCTACTCATTTCTGTGAGTCTTTGGGCACCTATTACGTCCATCATGAATTACCTCATGATTCATGTCGATGCTGAACCCCTTAATCGATTAGTGGATGCCGCAGGTGGTGTGACCCTTGCTGCAGCCACCATGATTCGTGATGGCGGTGCGACTTCGCAAGCGATGGCAGGCTCTCTTATGTGGCTTGTCCCCGTTTTGGCTTATGCCGTTGCTAAGGGTAGCGACATGGCTTTGACCTCCATGGCTTCGTCAGTTTTAAGTCCAGCATCCTCTGCAGCCCAAGCGCAAGGTTCAGCCTTGGCTGCTGGCAATGTGTCTGCAGGTAATGCGTCCTTGTCGAATGTCTCCACCAACAACGTGAGCGCCAATAAGACGGATCTTGGGTCTTCTTATACATCACCCAATCAGCATACGACACACACGCCTTATGGGGATTGGTCGGCTGATCGTTCGACAGGCAATGTGACATCGATGCGTGTGGCTTCGACGGATCTTGGGGTTACAGCGAGTGGCACTTATCAGAAGAACGCTGGTACGTCAGAACAAAGTGCTGTTCAAGATGTTCAACATCACCAAGAACAAGGTGGTAAAGCGCAGCAAACGCAAGTTCAAGCAGCTAAAGGCATTGAAAGTACCACCGTGGAACAAACAGGTTGGCAGGATACAAAGTCAAATGTCGACAATCGTAATGTTACGAATGGGCTTAGTGCTGCCGATACTGTGAGCCATGGGGGAAATGAAAGTTTGAGTCATGGTGGGCAGGCACGCGAAACTTTTGGCGTTGGAAATAAGGCCAATTTCTCATTCAATGGCAATGGCTCAAAAGATCGTAGAAATGAAGGTTTCTATGCTAAAGACGATAGCTCGGATAATACAAATACATTAATAAACCAACCAGCTTTAAACCAACTCATAAATCAGGCATTAAATCCTTCTAGTAAAAATTCTAAGGCTAATTCTCCGTTAAAAGATGGAGAACTTGACGACAAATTCATAATGACAACAGGTTTATATTTAGATGCTGGCCTTCAGGGCACAACCGACTCTACAAAACAAGAAGGCACTAATAATGAATTTAGAACCGGATTTACGAAAGGTATTACCGAAAACAGAGCAAATACTGACGGCAATACTCTCTCTAAAGGCACAACGACCACTGACAGCAAGAATAGTCAATTGTCGGATAAGCATTCAGCCAATTTAACAAAGGGAAAAACAGCTGAAAAACGCACGACTGATAGTTTAGGAAAAAACATTACTGATGGTAAATCCTATCAAGCCACCGAGCAAAATGGCATTCAAACACAAGTTCAGTTTTCGAACATGGTGCGAGATAGAGCGATGACTAAATTTGGTTCGGCAAGTGATGCACTCGAATCCTTGAATCAAAGCTTTTCTGCTCGCTATGAATTTGGTCAAGAGATTGATCAACTCAATAAAGCGTTAGATCAAATGACAGGGGATATTCAAAACAATATTCCGAAGCCAGCAACGCAACTGCCTAAGGGTAATGAGCAAGAACTTGAGAAACAGTATGAGGCAGAAAAACGGCCTGTTGATGAAACCTATCGATACTCTGCCTCACTGAGAGATGAAGAGCGCTGGGTTGACTTTAACGGGGTTGGCAACCTTAACCCGGTCACGCGAGATGAGTTGAATGCTCAGTACTTAACACGTGGATTAAACCGGTTGGCGAGTGATCAATATTTCAGAGATCAAACTAGCGCCTCAAGTACTGTGATGAGAGCTTATCTCTCTGATTTGATGTATGAATCTCCCGACAAGATTTTTAATCAATTACGAGAAAAAGCAAGTACAGATAAAGATTTTGCCAATCAGGTTATCCAGATTGGCAAAAGTCAAAGTCCTGATTTCTCAAGCAAAAAATAAATAACTATGTCAGAAACCGCGGATATGGCGAATGTTCGCAGGCGTCAATCTGCGTTTTCTGACAGTTAATCTTGTACCGGCTTCATATTGAAATGAAAATTAAAAGCCTCGCAACCAGCGAATATATCCAATCGAAACCCTTACTGGACGGCTTCGAATTTTCAATCCTGCTGGATAAATTTCTTTTTTACACCAAATTTTCTGGAATCGTACTAGCCACTGCATAAGTGTTTGTCGATTATTCCCAGTAATCATTCGATAAACAAAAGGTAAACCTGTTAGTTCCAAAATTTTTGTCGAATAAAAAAGAAACCACACGAAGACCCAACAATAAATCCTGACGCGATACACAACAGTTTCATTCTCATTTTCATCAACGCGAATAATCATGACTTCCTCCTAATCGGACTAGAAGCTTAGCACTATTCAAATTTGAACACATGGTTTTATTTAACAGTTTGTTACACTCTTTTTACCAATGACTTTTGAAGAACTCACTCCTATTGCCCAAACCCTGGGTTTTAAATATCTCACCGACGTTCGTGGGATTACGACACCTAACGATCTATTCAAAGATAAGTCCACTCAAAGTAAAAGAGACTTATCCGGCGTCTATATGTTGGCCTATAGCGATGGGCAGCTCTATGTCGGTCAAACCGTCAACATCAAGCGCCGCTTAGCGCAACACCGTGAGAATGGTTTCGTCATTGACTACTTGGCGTTTAAGCCCTGCTATGGTCTTGAAAAACGTCGCTCCGAAGAAGCAAAGACCATCGAGCAAGCCCGTGGCATGAAGCTCCCTTTGACAAACGAAGAGCTCGTCATGACCAGCATGCCGATTGACGAGTCCCACTTTGACGACATCATTTCGCCTGAAGACCAAGAAGCCTTCATCGGCAATATCGTCAATCATCTTTCGATCAATGGACAATGGGCTAACCGCATCAAGAACGCGAAGCGTACGACCCTCGACGACTGGCAGCACTTTAAGTTGCTTCCTAAAGCAATGGACATTCTTGCCTTAACCAAGAACTACATCTATTCAACCATCCCCTACCCTGACGAAACCGTCGATGTTGCCTGGCGCATTCACCTACTTACTAAAGAAAGGCGCTCTATTGAAGAGACCGCCCTTCAAGTGACGTGCGGTCGTTACAACGTCCTTGGCATCTATTCGTATCCGCAGCTCAATCATCAATACTTTGTGAAGATTGCGCTCGCTGCTGACTTCTTTAATGATGCGATGTCACATATGCCGCAAAAGACACCCTTCCCTTGGGCCATCTTTGACTATCCCGAAAAGCCAAAAGAGCACACCGTTGACGACATGGAAAACCAAAAGAGCGGACTACATAAGCAGCCTGTCGAAGGCGATTCACCGGCTGTCATTGCTGATCGGTCCGTTCGAGAAATCGCTTTGGCTGATCCCTCCAAACCTATTTGGATGACCGTACCACTCGATTCATTTGAAGCAACCATCAAGGACACGTCTGTCTGCACAGCAGCTGCCATTCACAACATTGCCTGTATGCGTGACTGCCTATGCGTTCAGAAGATGACAAATAACGAACTGGCGCAATTTTGGGTATTGAATTTTTAGGCCAGCATTAGCAGATATATACCCCTAACGGGTTTTATTTGTTCTCGTTAAAACGATTCTTTTAAGCATCAAAATATTAAGGGCGGCAAATCCTAACTCAGGATACCGCCCATTTTTTTGCTTTATCTCCCCGATCACTTCTCTTTGCGGTGACGCATGTTCCAAATGATGAGACCAATCGCGTAAAACACGAGACCACAGAACAAACTACAAACCGCCCAGCCTTGGACAGCACTCGTCATTGGCATGGCTGCTGGCAACTTAAACATTGGATTGATTAACGGACCGACTAAGCCATAAGAAAAAATCGCGGCTGGATAGAGCGACCACTTGATGCAATAAGCCACCTTGCTCGAGACCTTCCACTGGTTGACGATCACAATCAAAGCGAGCGGAATAATGATGGCAAGAAATTTAACCATGGATTCCATGACGTTCTTTTTCCTTTTGTTTTGATGCGAGGGTTTACGTATCTTACACGGGAACTTAATCAGTTTGAGACGGGAATTATTGAAATGCATAATGCATCAACATCCCTCGTTAGGAGAGGACTCGTCTTAGTGCGTCATCAATGGACGGTTGGCGTTTTATCTTTCAGAAAGGGTTAGCCATGAAATTTTACCGAACCAGCACATGCGTAGAAACCCGAGATTTACGTTGCCTAAGAACTTTTTGGTAATTCGTGCTAGTCTTTATTGCAAATAAATCACAGGAGGCCGCAATGGCAATTGAACAAGACTTTAATTCTAAGTTTTATGTCATCACTACCCCACAAGGTGAGACCCAACCAGATGTGTATGTTCTTCACGACTACCGAAAGACAATTGATGATCAACCTTGCTGGAAAATTCAGTACAAAAAAGCCACCGGCATCAGCCACGAAGAAACTCATGATCCGTTGATCGTTCTCGGCGCTTGGGTATCTAACTATTTAGTTCGTGTCTCGCGTGAAGGCAAGTCTCCCTCCCTTCTTGCTCCTAAAAAGATGATGCACATTGTTTGGAATGGCGTAGACATTAAGGCTGTTTATGGTCAAGAGCACTTTGAAGTAGAAACGAAGCAATTATCCCTCGAAGAACTCCGTCGTATCGGCCAGGAAGCTCAACAAAAAATTGATGAATGGGTCGCCAATGGTGGTCCCTTGAAGGGATCTGCTCGCGAATGCCGTAAAGTGATCCGAAAGTAATTGAGTTAATCCGATGCTATATAGAAAGCTATTAACGAATCTTCATGACGCTAAGGTTGGCATTATCAATATTGAGTCAAACACTAATATTGATTTATGGCAGGCGCGACACTGCTCACTGTTCTTCAGTCTAGAACCTTCTGGAATAGCTTTCTATGATGGTGAAATACTCACCAAATTAGTAGCAAATTCCTCATTTAAAGGTATTGTAGAACCCTGGGATCGTCCCAATTATTCCAAGTTTTACCACGATCAACTCGTTGCACAGACACATAACCCAAAAGTTGTGTCTTTCGATCGTACAGAGGACTTCGACCTTCTGATTGAAGCAATCATCGGATACATCCCAGTTAAATTCAAATCGGCTTCCGCCCTAACGGATTCGAAATTAAATAGAAACCTCATTCTTTACGGACCACCCGGCACTGGCAAGACATACCGTATTATCGATCTTGCGGTTGAAGCTATTGATCCCGATTTCTATCGGCTACACAATGGCAATCGCAAAACGATCAAATCCCGTTTTGACGCACTTCGACAAAATAAGCAGATCGAATTTGTGACCTTTCATCCTGGCTTTGCCTACGAAGAATTTATCGAAGGCATCACCGCAACGACGGTTAATGGTCAAATTGCCTATAGCGTTAGAAATGGAGTTTTCAAACGGTTCTGCCTGAATGCCGCAAGTCGTCCTGAGGAGCGTTTTGTCTTCATCATCGACGAAATTAACCGAGGTAATGTCGCTCGCATTTTCGGTGAACTCATTACCCTTATTGAAGAAAATAAGCGTTCCTCAGCCTTAGACGCACTTTCAACACAGCTCCCATACTCGAAGCAACGTTTCGCTGTTCCGTCAAACGTGTGGCTCTTGGGCACGATGAACACGGCTGACCGTTCACTCACGCAACTCGATACAGCTTTACGTCGTCGTTTTGCATTTATGGCCATCAACCCCGATACAACACTACTCGATGACGTCGAAGTCGCTGGTATCCCAATCAAACCCCTCGTTGATGTCATCAATGCACGCCTTGTTGCACTCTTAGACGAAGATCACCAATTAGGTGTGAGCTACTTCTTGCCGCTTATTAATGAGCCAACTTTTACTCGGTTGCGCTCAATCTTTATAGAAAATATCCTGCCGCAACTCTCTGAGTATTTCTATAACGATCTTGAACGAGTAGGCTTTGTCTTAAACGACCCAGTGAAACCAGAATCCCAGCGTTTCGTGATTGAAAAACACGTTTCTGCAATTTTCGATGGTGAATTGCCGCCCGGTATTCCTTCTACGAAATTTGAATTGAATCCATTAGCTATCGACGACATTGAGGCTTATCGTGCCATTGCGGAGGTTAAAGATCATGACTGAGATGGAGATTGCAAAGCCGATTGCGATTGGACGCAATATTATCCTCTATGGACCACCGGGCACAGGTAAAACTTATCGTACTGCTGCTATCGCCGTTAACCAAATTGACGGGACTCACTCTACTGACCGTGCATTCATTAAGAAACGTTATGACGAATTAGTCGCCTCTGACCGTATCGGTTTTGTGACCTTTCACCCGTCATTTTCGTACGAAGAATTCGTGCAAGGCATCGTGGCCGAAACAAGTAACAATACGATTTCTTATTCACTGCGAGATGGCGTATTCAAAGGCTTCTGCGAAAAAGCGCGCGCCAATCCGTCAGAGCATTACGTATTTATTATTGATGAACTCAACCGAGGTAATATTGCGCGCATTTTTGGCGAACTAATTACCTTACTAGAACCGACTAAACGTGCCGGAGCGACAGAAGCGCTTTCCGTTACCCTCCCCTATTCGACTGAAGACGAAGCAGAGTTTTCTGTGCCTGCAAATATCACCATCATTGGCACAATGAATACTGCAGACCGTTCTTTAACTACCCTTGATGCTGCGCTCAGACGTCGATTCACATTTGAAGCAGTCATACCTGATAGCACGCTTCTCAATGATCTATATATCGAAGGAGTGTCTATCAAAACGCTATTCGAACGTATCAACCAGCGGCTAGCATGGGTATTAGATGATGATCACCAGTTAGGTCACAGTTATTTCCTAGCACTTAAGCAATGCGCGACAGACGAAGAGAAGCTTCAAAAGCTCGGTGACATCTTCATCCACAGCATCATTCCCCAACTCAATGAATACTTCTTTGATGATGCAACGAAGACGGCTTTCGTCTTAAATGATTATGGCCACGAACGTTTATTTGTCACTCAAGACACCAGCCGTCTCTTTGGTGGTCATCTGCCTTTAGGCTTATCTAATTCACGATTAGTGTTGCAACCAGAGGCGCTCTTCAATCTCGATACCTATCGCCAAATGGCTCGCTGAGGTCGCTATGCCAACAGTGACAGTCGTCGAATGGGGAACGATTAGCCCGCAAGTCAACCAAGAAGGTCTCGGAACAATCAATGAACGCGTTGTCTCCCAGGAAGACTTTGCTTATCTCTACGGCATTGCATCAAATGTGAATCAAAATCCACGTCCTTTTTCTGTGATCAATTCATCATTGATCAGAGTCGAAAACCTGGTGGGTGTTTTAGAGACTCCGTCAGGGACAGTGATTGAGATACTACCAAAAACGCTTGATGATGAAGATGATCCGGTTAGGGCACGTCGTCTTCTTTGCCGTTTAGCAATGGAGTCGGTGAGAACAAATCCACTTCAAATTGACGAAGCGTCGTTGGCTTTAGCTCATCTCCCTTTTCAAGAGTGGGTCGGTAAACGTTTCATAGACGAGGTCATGCGCTTATTACATCGAGGGCTTCGCGCTGGCTATAACGAAATTGAAAGCCAAGAAAGATTCTTACAAGGCCGCATGCTTCTCTCGAAGCAACTCAAACAAGGCCCTGCCAAAGCCCATCTTTTTGAAATTGCCTACGAAATTTTTAGCCTCAATCGACCTGAAAACAGACTTATTAAAACCGCTTTATTAAGTGTTGCCAGGAAAACTCAATGGGCTGAAACAAAGCGGTTAGCCAATTTGGCGCAAGAGATCTTGGATGAAATTCCCTACTCAACAAATATTCACGCCGATTTCTCACGTTGGCAAAACACACGACTAACTGCTGATTATCAAGACGTTCGCCCCTGGTGTACTTTAATTCTTAATGAGCAAATGCCTTTCGCAACGTTTGGAGAATGGCGTGGCATGAGCATTCTCTTCCCGATGGAGAAGCTTTTTGAAGAAGCTGTCGGTCGACGCCTAAAGTACGCTGTGCAGCCAGGTATTCGGGTTGAAGAACAGCATCAAGACCAATACCTCTGCCAACAGAATGGCAAGCCCCTCTTTGGATTACGTCCTGACTTCATGATTAGAGGACGTACCCAAAATTGGATCGCTGACGCAAAATGGAAGAAGATTAGTGACTTTATCAGCAACGGTTCGCGCTTTAATTCACCTTATGGCTTATCACAAAACGATTTTTATCAACTCTTCGCCTACGGCCAGAAATACCTCAATGGCCAAGGGTTGATGTTTTTGATTTATCCAAAAACAAAATCTTTCACTAAGCCCCTACCCATATTCGAGTTTAACGAACGCTTGAAGCTCGCGGTGATACCAGTGGATCTGGAAGCGCCTTTTGTGCGAGCGTTCGATGGGCTTCAAGTATTTCTAAGCGACGATAATAATTTAAGTGATAGCATGAATCATCCGTTTAGGTCACAATCATCTTTTTGAAATGACCTCGTATTTAAAGATGCTAAGTTTAATCAGGTCTTTGTCCGCTTGAATAACAATTCCCGTTCGGAACCTATTTATATCACTTGAAGTGGTATAAATGACTGTCAATTCATCATCAGTCGTAGCGTTCATCCATGTGCCATCAAAAAAGGGAGAAGCTTTTCACCTCTCCCCTTTTTAAGCTAATTAACGATTAAATCATCGTCTTGAGTTTTTCGACGACTTCAACGTCAGCTGGCAGCCAATCGACTGTATCTAACGTTTCTTTCGTTAGCCACTTCGCAGCTTCGTGCTCAACTAACGTGATTTCACCTTCCACAACATGCGCTAACAAGCAATGCATCGTCAGATGAAAATTTGGATAGTCGCACTCAACAGTCGTCACTAATTTTGTTGGCTCAATCGTCACATTGAGTTCTTCTTTAATTTCGCGAACGATGGCCTCTTCGATTGTTTCACCGGGTTCCATCTTGCCGCCCGGAAACTCCCATCCATCTTTAAAATCACCATACCCGCGCTGCGTCGCCAAAATACGCCCATTGTGATGAATAATGGCAGCGACGACTTCAATCGTTTTCATTTGTAATTAGTTCCCTGAAATAATGTACTGATAAATCTCGTTCGAAACGGGATGTTCAAGATGATACGTTATTTCAAAAGCGTTTTCCTGGTCCTTACCGATAAGTACTGGATGCGGCTCACCCACCGCATGCACTTCGCCTAAGAAGTAAAAAGCCTTGGCTTCTTTGTCATCCTTGTTCTTGCGAACAAACAAAAATATACGATTATCCTGATCAGCTTCGGTTCGCTTATAGATGTGATCAGCATCAGGCGAATCAATTTTGCGTGGCTTTTTCGAGAGTGCAATCAACTCGGTAGGCGAATTGAATCTGTCATGATACGCAATCGCGTCTTCGGCTTTATCGTAGTTAATAAAGACAGGTAAATGCTTCGTTTCAGAACGATAGACGTAGCCGCCGATGGATGCGCCATTTAGATTTTTAGTCCAATTTAACAGACGACAGACATCATCGTACGTGTACTTCTGATAAAGGACCAAATCAAACTGCTTATAGCGATCAGAATACGACTTCGTAAAACGATATTTCGCCAACGACAAAAGATCCATAATCTCATCAGCCAAACCCGGATTGTCCATCAACGCCTTTTGGAAGCTCTGCGATATCGTCCACTGTCCGTCGATATTATCAATCAACACTGCATCTGAATGCTTTCTTCGTTCGCTATCTGTCAACCAAAAGTCGCACTCTAAAAAAAGCGCGACACTTTTAGTGAGCTGCTCAGTCGCAGCAAACTGATGAAACTGCAAATAGCGTTGTTCCCAATCAGTACGAACATCACCCTGCGCTTTCAAAAGTGACTCAACAGCCAACACCTCAGCTACGCGTTTCCCGTCACACAGTCGCGTACTGATGTACTCAAGAATCATCTCGGCGCGTTTGTCCAAACGCATCGTAAAATCCTTGTCGTAATCTCGACGGAACGCATAGTACGAGCCCTTTTTAAAGATAAACTTCGTCGGATCAATGCCTTGATGGTGCTCGTAGTCCAGTAACGTCGGAATACGACCAAGTTTAAATTTCAAGGTCTGATACGACTGACGTAAGAGTTGCATCGAATTCGTTTGCGCTGTATCGATCGACTTAAAGATACGTTCACGCGATACTTCATCAAAATTAATCGTCGACACACCTGGCAAGCGTTTGCGGCCCACCTGGACGAAGCGACGCATATTGTCTTTGTCGTAACTGACGTCACCACTCAACGCTATGGGAATCAAGTAGTTGTTGTCGTAGTTCGCAATAAAGTCGATCACGACCACAAACTCTTTGCCGTCGGCCTTACGTAACCCACGACCTAACTGCTGAATAAATACGATCGGACTTTGGGTTGGACGTAGCATGATCACCTGATTGACATCAGGAATGTCGACCCCTTCATTGAAGATGTCAACAGTAAATATGTAGTCAAGTCGATCGTCACCCTTTTCTTCGGTGAGTCTTTTGATTGCGTCTTCACGAACGTTTTGTGGGTCACTACCCGACAGAGCGACCGAACGATACCCACGCAAATTAAAACACTTTGCTAATGCAGCGGCTTCTTCATTTCGTGAACAGAAGACAAGTCCTTTGACGCGATCACCACTCCACCCATAGAAATTTGCTCGATCTAAAATGTGTCGCACACGCTCTTCTGACGTCAAGTGGCTGAATGAGTCATTATCTTCGAGCTTAGCGCCGTCGAGCCACATGTCCGAAATTCCAAAATAATGGAAGGGACACAGCAAGTCCTCTTCGAGCGCAGTCTGCAGACGAATTTCGTAGACGATGTTGTGGTCAAACATCCCATAAATGTCTTCACCGTCCGGTCTATCTGGGCTAGCTGTCATACCTAACCAAAGCTTCGGTTCAAAGTAGTCCATAATCTTTTGGTATGAGTCGGCCGCAGCACGATGGACTTCGTCAATCACAATGATGTCAAAGTCATCCTTTCGATATTTCTTGAGTGAGTCTTCTTTTGAGAGCGTCTGCATCGTTGCAAAAACGAAGTCTTTTTCAAACGCTTTCTCGTTACCTGACACGATCCCGCAGTTGATGTTCTGGCCAAGCACGCGTTTGAAGCTCTTCATTGCCTGCTTGCAAATCTGTTCGCGATGAACAATAAAAAGCATACGTTTGGGGGCTAACTTTTGAATTCCGAACGCAGCAGCATACGTTTTACCTGTACCGGTTGCTGAAATTAATAACGCCTTCTTTTCGCCCTTCTTATAAAGATCGCCCAAGCGATCAATAAACGATTGCTGCATCGTGTTGGGCTTTAAGGTCACCGTCTCCGTTTCGATTTCTTCTTCAACGACCTTACGCTTTTTCTTAGCGATCTTATATAGCTCCGTGTACTCGTCGATGAATTGATCAAACGTCTGTGCATATGGTGAATCCCACAGCGCATCAAACTCATCTTGCAATTGCTGCGCGAATTCGCCCTTCTCTTTAGTGACAACGTGGGTATTCCACTCGCGATTTGTCGCTAAGGCTGCGTCTGTCCAATTCGAACTACCGACAAGGATTCTGACTAGATCGTCATTTTTAAAGATGTAACCCTTCGTATGAAAACCTTCACGACCATTGCAACGAAACATCTTGATTTCAACATTTTTGAGTTTCTTCAAGACGCGAAGGGCCTGCGGTTCGGTAAACGTCAGATAGTCGGTTGTTAAAATGCGGCCACGTACACCCCGCTTATCGATTTCTTCTAGCTTGCCTAACAGTGGCTCAACGCCAGCGTGTGTGACGAATGCAACACTAATGTCATAGCGTTTGCAGTGCTGTAGGTCGTCTTCGATGACGGACAGCACACGTTCACCGCGCGACTGGTCGTTAAACACCAAGCGCGGTTTGTAGTCGTTAACGACATTAGAACCTTGAGCACGAATGAAAGCAGAATGAATGGCCTCTAAAAGGTGTTGTTCTTGCGCGGCAGCTGGCATAAGACCCTCTTTGACAATTGATCTTTGCAGCTTACACGCTTTAGGCCGAAATTACCAGGATGGATTTTTAACGATATTGTTGGCAGGCAGAATGATTCAATATTTGATTAAATATCCCTTTTTTTAAAAAATTGAGAACGGTACTTTTCAAAATTGAAAGCGTCGATTAGCTTAGCCAATGGGCTACCAATGACTTCGAGGGCCTCCTTTCGTGTTTGATAATCGAATAAGCAGGGGCTTGAAACTTTGGCAAAGGTCCTATATACTTTAGTCATAATGGGTTATTGTATTTGATTGTTTTGTGGTGAAACTATTATATCAAACTTTAACCCATTTTTTTCGTAAAAACACCTAAAAAATTGCAGAAACACCTGTCTTACAGGCTAGTAATTTTTGGAAGTTCCCTTGAGTAGGATTCTTTTGAAATGTATAAAAGGAAAAAAGGAGAAGACTTTCGTCTTCTCCCTTCCCGTCCGCAACCTTTGCAGATTTCGGACATATCTTTCACGTCGTATGAATACGACAAGTACTTGCTCTAGTATCAGTGTCTCCACTGAAACCATAACTCGTACAATGAAAGGACTTATTTAATTATATGGAAGATGTGATTCTACCGGAGATCTAGCTCAATTGCAAGAGTGTCGACCTTCAGTCGGTAAAAATGGATGCGCCTAACAACCTAACCAATGTTTTATATTCTTCCTTACGTGCAACGAATACGTATCGACTCAAGCTCTTATCTGGTTGAATTGCATCAAACGATCCAAGATTTAATTCAGCGAACACCTGTGCACATCGTCAAGCAGCAGCGCCACCCTCAAAAATCCCGTCACCTTCAACACCCCGAATTTCGGCTAAAAAAAAGCCAACTAGAGTCGCCCCTAGTTGGCTAAACGATCTGTGATCTATCCGACTGGATAGGTTTTTCATCGAATCACTAGTTTGTCCTCGTTGCAACTCTCAGAAAACAACATCTAACAAAACTCGTGAATTTAAGGGCGTCACCACAAAGCCGTTGTCTAAGCGCCTATCAAACGCTCTCACCCACGACAACTATGCCCAAAAGCACCCTTATCGATGTGCCTATCCATCAAGACCACAAACCAAACCAGAAAGGTAATCACGCTCAAACCTAACGTGATTAAGGCCCACTGGTATTCACCAGCATAAAGTGAAATTAGACGATCACAAAGAGCCGATGGAGAGTTTATAAGCTCTCATAAAAAAGAAAAACCAACCCAAGTCTTCTCCCTGAACTCCCGGATAACTGATCCGTATATGGGTTGATATAACTCAAAAAATCTT
>ERZ826016.184-NODE-184-length-80293-cov-9.073643_pt1 | contig 80293 bp, 57 predicted proteins | sample MGYA00519872_ERZ826016 | MGnify/ENA primary metagenome ERZ826016 (study PRJEB31778, sample SAMEA3449218) | human gut metagenome | biome: human gut; feature: human-associated habitat; material: faeces | place: United Kingdom | collected 2010/2012 ... | reverse complement strand
AGGGGCGTCAGCGCATCCAAAGAAGATGTGCACAACGCCATCAAGAACATCGACAAAGGTATTTTCCCGCAGGCTTTCTGCAAAATCATCCCCGATATCCTGGGCGGTGACCCTGAGTATTGTAATATCATGCACGCAGACGGCGCAGGAACAAAATCCAGTCTGGCCTACATGTACTGGAAAGAGACAGGCGACCTCTCCGTCTGGAAAGGCATCGCACAGGATGCGCTGATTATGAACATCGACGACCTGCTCTGTGTAGGTGCTGTGGACAATATCCTGGTATCGAGCACCATCGGACGCAACAAGCTGCTTGTGCCCGGAGAAGTGATTTCCGCCATCATCAACGGTACGGACGAACTGCTTGCCGAACTCCGCGAAATGGGTGTAGGCGTATATGCCACCGGTGGCGAGACCGCCGATGTGGGCGACCTGGTGCGTACCATCATCGTTGACTCTACGGTAACCTGCCGCATGAAGCGTTCGGATGTTATCGACAATGCCAATATCCGTCCGGGAGACGTGATTGTAGGTCTCTCCTCTTGCGGACAAGCCACTTACGAAAAAGAGTATAACGGCGGTATGGGCAGCAACGGGCTTACCAGCGCCCGCCACGACGTATTCGCCAAATATCTGGCGGAGAAATATCCGGAAAGCTATGACAAAGCCGTACCCGACGAATTGGTATACAGCGGAAAGCTGAAACTGACAGACAGCGTGGAAGGCAGTCCGCTGGATGCCGGAAAGCTGGTGCTCTCTCCCACCCGTACATATGCGCCGGTGGTTAAGAAACTGCTCGATGCGCTCCGTCCCGAAATTCATGGTATGGTACACTGCTCCGGCGGTGCGCAGACCAAAGTGCTGCACTTTGTCGGAGATAACTGCCGCGTTGTCAAAGACAACCTTTTCCCCGTTCCGCCGCTGTTCAGGACCATCAAGGAGCAAAGCGATACGGACTGGAGCGAAATGTATAAGGTATTCAATATGGGACACCGTCTGGAAGTATATCTTTCTCCTGAGCATGCGGAAGAAGTGATTGCCATCAGCAAAAGCTTCAACATCGATGCACAGATTGTAGGACGTATCGAAGAGAGCGATAAGAAAGAACTGATTATCAAGAGTGAATTCGGAGAGTTCAGATATTAATGCCGACTTGTCATCTCATAACATTACCACTTTAATTAAATGGCAGATAACAACACCATATTAGAGAAACTGGAAGGCCTCGTTGCCCGCTTCGAAGAAGTGTCCACACTGATTACCGACCCGGCGGTGATTGCCGACCAGAAGCGCTACGTCAAACTCACCAAAGAGTACAAAGAACTGGGCGACCTGATGAATGCCCGCAAAGAGTACATGCAGGTACTGAACGGCATCGAGGAAGCCAAAGAAATCATCGCTAACGAAACCGACGCCGAGATGCGTGAAATGGCACGCGAAGAACTTGATGCCTGCCAGGCACGCCAGCCTGAACTGGAAGAAGAGATAAAGCTCCTGCTTGTCCCCGCCGACCCGCAGGACAGCCGCAACGCCATTCTCGAAATCCGCGGTGGTGCAGGTGGAGACGAAGCCGCCATTTTTGCAGGCGACCTCTTCCGCATGTACACCAAGTATTGTGAGGCTAAAGGCTGGAGACTGGATATATCCAGCGCCAACGAAGGCGCAGCCGGCGGTTTCAAGGAAATCATCTGCTCCGTAACGGGAGACAACGTATATGGCACGCTGAAATATGAATCGGGCGTACATCGCGTACAACGCGTGCCTGCCACCGAAACGCAGGGACGTGTACACACATCCGCCGCATCCGTGGCGGTACTGCCCGAAGCCGAAGAGTTCGATGTAGTCATCAACGAGGGAGAAATCAAATGGGATACCTTCCGAAGCGGCGGTGCGGGCGGTCAGAACGTAAATAAGGTGGAATCCGGCGTACGCCTGCGCTATAACTGGAAGAACCCGAATACGGGTGTCGTAGAGGAAATTCTCATCGAATGTACCGAAACGCGCGACCAGCCGAAGAACAAAGAACGCGCCCTGTCGCGCCTGCGTACCTTTATATACGACAAAGAGCACCAGAAATACATTGACGACATCGCTTCCAAGCGCAAGACAATGGTCTCTACCGGTGACCGCTCGGCAAAGATACGTACCTACAACTATCCGCAGGGACGTATTACCGACCACCGCATCAACTATACCATTTATAACCTTGCCGCCTTTATGGACGGTGATATTCAGGATTGCATCGACCATCTGATTGTTGCGGAAAATGCAGAGCGACTGAAAGAAAGCGAATTGTAGTTATGAAAGGGCTATCAGTAGAGAAAGCGTTTCACACGGTTACCGAAGCGTTTCAGAACTGCCTGAAGCGCTTCCCGGTTACGGTAGCCTTTATCTTTGCATTCACAGCCTATCTCATTCATCTGACATCAATAAGCTGGACAGGCGAAGAACGGTTGCTGTTTATAACCGGTTACTACCTGTCGGTAGGCATCCTGCTTTCGCTCACGCTTCATCTGTGGAGCGAAGAAGTAAAAAGCCGGATGTGGAAGACAGGCATACAACTTGCCGCACACGCCCTGCTCATAGCCGATGCTTTCCTGCTCTACCGTTATCTCGGTACAGAGAGTTCATGGATTGAAATCGGCATCGCCCACACGGCGGCCATTCTCACCATAGGGCTTTCCACATTCTTCCTCTCGTTCCTGCGCGAGAAGAATGACATTGCCAGTTGGAATTTTGCACTGAACGCTGTTTCTTCGTTCGCTGTTACACAAATCATAGGCCTCATCCTATGGGCAGGCATCAGTCTGCTGTTGTTCTCACTGCACCAGCTGTTCGACATCCATTTCAGCGGAAAGTGCTATGCCTATATCTATTATCTGTGCAGCATAACGCTCGCCTTGATACTGTTCCTCGGATTGTTGCCGCAGGGAGAGGACAAACACAACCGCGACCCCCACTCATCCGAATTCCTGAACGGCATCATACACTACCTGTTCCTTCCGCTTACAGCCGGATATCTGACAGTGCTTTACATGTATGCCGCCCGCATCCTTGTCAGTTGGGAACTGCCCACAGGCTGGGTGTCATGGCTCATCGTAGCATTAATGACGGTGTGCATCGCCATTCAATTCGGTCTGTATCCCGCACGCCTTGAAAATAACAAACGGTTTGACAACTGGATTGCCCGCTGGATGCCCGTACTGATACTGCCTCTGCTGTTGCTGATGACCATAGGCATCGTGCGCCGGTTCAACGATTACGGCATTACCGTTAACCGGCTCTATCTCGCCACACTCAACGGCTGGTTCTATTTTGTCTGTATCGGGTTGTTCGCCATCAAGGCACGGCGTATCAACTGGATACCCATTTCGTTTGCCATCATCTTTTTGCTGACATCGGCATTGCCCGTCAACTATGCCGGCATTACAAAGAATGTCATTCTTAACGAAATCAAAGCCGAGATGCAACGCAGTTGCCAGGCAAAAGCCCCCCTCTCGCTACAACAATATGAGGAATGGATGTACTCGCTGCCGGAAAAGCAGGCGATACGGATAAACAGTAAATTCAGATACCTGAACAGCTGGTTCGGCACGGAGAGCGTCACTCATCTGATAGACAGAAACGTAACCTACAACCTCTATTCCGTGGCAGCGGATACTGAAACAAATGCAGCGCCCGCCGGCACTGATAGCGGCAAGGTTACTTATAGCGGAGCAATCGACAGTCAAACGAACATCAGTGTTCCCAAAGGCTACACGCGATTTATCGCCATACCCAGCGACGGTATGTCAAGCCGCTTTCTTACCATCCCCCGCCAATATCTTGAAAATGGAATATTGCCCGTTTCACTCGATACCCGGACGGACAATCTGAACGATAGCGCATATATCGAACTCAGCACATTGGAAATGTTGGAAAAGAACAGCAAGCACGGTCATATACCGCCTACCTCTTTCCGATGCAATTCTCCCAAGAACCTGTTCATGCTGACTGCATTCGATATCCATTATGAAAAGAACAGTGACGAAGATATAAGAATGAGCATCAAGGGATATTTATTTAAAAAGTAAAACCATTAAACCAACAAATTGCGATATGAACAAACAACAACTCTTTGAGAATATCAAACGCAAGAAATCATTTCTATGCGTAGGTCTGGACACGGATATCAAAAAGATTCCGGAACACCTGCTGAAAGAAGAAGACCCCATCTTTGTCTTCAACAAAGCGATTATCGATGCAACAGCCGACCTGTGTATCGCCTACAAACCGAATCTCGCTTTCTATGAGAGCATGGGAGTAAAAGGCTGGATTGCCTTTGAAAAGACCGTGAACTACATCAAGCAGAACTATCCCGACCAGTTTATCATCGCCGATGCCAAACGCGGCGACATCGGTAATACCTCTGCCATGTATGCACGTACTTTCTTTGAAGAACTGGACATAGACTCGGTAACCGTAGCTCCTTATATGGGCGAAGACAGCGTTACTCCATTCCTCACCTACGAAGGCAAATGGGTTATCCTGCTCGCACTGACCAGCAACAAAGGTTCGCACGACTTCCAACTGACGGAAGACAAAAACGGTGAACGTCTCTTTGAAAAAGTATTGCGCAAGTCACAGGAATGGGCAAACGACGAGCAAATGATGTACGTGGTAGGCGCCACCCAAGGACGTGCTTTCGAAGATATTCGTAAGATTGTTCCCAACCACTTCCTTTTAGTGCCCGGCGTAGGTGCGCAAGGCGGTTCATTGGAAGAGGTCTGCAAGTACGGCATGAACAAGACTTGCGGGCTGATTGTTAACTCCAGCCGCGGTATCATCTATGTAGACAAGACCGAAAATTTCGCAGCTGCTGCACGCAAAGCCGCACAGGAAGTACAGGCTCAGATGGCGGAACAGCTGAAAGCGATACTCTGAGAAGCAAATAAGAACTTATTTTAAACATAACCGGGCAGAATCAGGTGAACAACTACCCATTTCGCCGATTCTGCCCGGTTCGTATCAATACATGATAATCCCGCATGATATGCTCGAAGGTTTCAAAAGGACCAATCTGTCATAGCCCGCCACATTGCAAATGTTTTCAATGAAGGAGAACTTGACAGAGACAGTAATATGCAAATTTTGCATAATACTATCTCAAAATATAAACCTACTGCGATTTACAACTTAGAGGTTATCATCTCAACACGACTGGTGATGAACTTCCTTGTATAGCATCATATTTTGTCATCTCCTAAAAACAAATTACCTTTGTCCTCAAATACTTAGCTATGCCTTACGAACGTAAAATCATCAACGATCCGGTGTTCGGATTCATCAACATACCCAAAGGACTGCTGTACGACCTTGTACGACATCCCCTTTTGCAACGCCTCACCCGTATCAAACAATTGGGATTATCGTCCGTGGTGTATCCCGGCGCACAGCATACCCGGTTCCAGCACTCACTGGGGGCATTCTACCTTATGAGTGAAGCTATCCAGCAACTTACCGCCAAGGGAAACTTCATTTTCGACAGTGAAGCGGAAGCCGTACAGGCGGCTATCCTCATGCACGACATCGGGCACGGTCCGTTCTCGCACGTGCTTGAAGATACTATTGTAAAAGGTGTCTCGCACGAAGACATTTCCCTGATGCTCATGGAACGCATCAACAAAGAAATAAACGGGCAACTGACACTTGCCATCCAAATATTCAAGGACGAATATCCCAAGCGTTTCCTCCACCAGCTGGTAAGCGGACAACTGGACATGGACCGCCTCGACTACCTGCGCCGCGACAGCTTCTATACCGGAGTGACGGAAGGTAACATAGGTTCGGCGCGCATCATCAAGATGCTCGATGTAAAAGACGACCATCTGGTCGTAGAATCCAAAGGAATCTACTCTATCGAAAACTTCCTCACTGCACGCCGCCTGATGTACTGGCAGGTATATCTGCATAAGACATCGGTTGCCTACGAAAAGATGCTCATCAGCACCCTGCTGCGTGCCAAGGAGTTAGCCGGCAAAGGCGTGGACTTGTTTGCCCCGCCCGCACTGAAATTCTTTTTATACAATGATATCAACCGGGAAATATTCTACAATAACCCGGACTGCCTGGAAAACTTTATCCAACTGGACGACAACGATCTTTGGACTGCCCTGAAAGTATGGAGCACACATCCGGACAGGGTGCTTTCCACACTAAGTATGGGCATGGTTAACCGTAACATATTCAAAGTGGAAATCTCCACCGAACCTTTCAGCGAGGAGCGTAAAGAAGAAATCACCCGGCAAATCGGCAAACAGCTGGACATCCCTCTTTCCGAAGCCGGTTATTTTATCTCTACCCCAAGCATTGAGAAGAATATGTACGACCCGGCAGACGACAGCATCGACATCCTGTACAACGACGGCTCCATTAAAAACATAGCCGAAGCATCGGACATGCTCAACATCTCCCTACTCTCAAAAAAAGTAAAAAAGTACTACTTATGTTATCAACGTTTGCATAGATAAGTATAAAATATTCACCGCAGGACAAGGATATATAAAAAAAAAGTCCGTTATTTGTGTTTTGAAACCATCTAACAACAATAAAACATGGAGTTCTCTGCTAAACAAATTGCAACATTTATACAAGGAGAAATCGTAGGAGACGAGAATGCAACCGTGCATACCTTCGCCAAGATTGAAGAAGGAATACCGGGGGCAATCTCTTTCTTATCCAACCCTAAATACATACCTTATCTGTATGAAACCCAATCGAGTATTGTTTTGGTTAATAAGGATTTCACTCCCGAACAGGAAGTAAAAGCTACCATGATTAAGGTAGACAATGCCTACGAAAGCCTTGCCAAATTATTAAACCTGTATGAACAGAGCAAACCGAAACGCACCGGCATCGACCCGCGCGCATACGTTGCCGAAACTGCCAAAATAGGCAAAGATGTTTACATTGCGCCTTTTGCTTATGTAGGAGACCATGCAGAAGTGGGCGACAATACGGTAATTCATCCGCATGCCACTATCGGAAGCGGTGCTAAAGTAGGCAATGATTGCATTATTTACGCAAATGCAACAATCTACCACGATTGTCGCGTAGGCAACCGTTGCATCCTGCATGCCGGCTGTGTAATCGGTGCAGACGGTTTCGGTTTCGCCCCCACTCCCGAAGGGTATGAAAAGATTCCCCAAATCGGAATCACCCTATTGGAAGACAATGTGGAAATCGGCGCCAATACATGTGTAGACCGTGCCACGATGGGAGCGACTATCGTTCACAGCGGTGTAAAACTGGATAATCTGGTGCAGGTGGCACATAATGATGAAATCGGTTCGCATACGGTAATGGCGGCCCAAGTGGGCATAGCCGGTTCCACCAAAGTAGGCGAATGGTGTATGTTTGGCGGTCAGGTGGGTATAGCCGGACACATCCACATCGGAAACAAAGTGAACCTTGGCGCACAATCCGGTGTTCCCAGCAGTATTAAAGAAGGCAGTGTATTAATAGGTACGCCGCCTATGGAAGTGAAGCCCTACTTCAAGTCACAGTCCGTATTCCGCAAGCTGCCGGATATGTACTTTGAGTTGAATGCGCTCCGCAAAGAACTCGATGAATTAAAAAAACAATTAAATAAGTAACCAATGTTGAAACAAAAGACTCTGAAAGACAGCTTTTCACTCAGTGGGAAAGGTCTTCACACTGGACTTGATCTGACCGTTACTTTCAACCCTGCTCCGGACAATCACGGATATAAGATTCAGCGTACCGACCTGGAAGGTCAGCCTATCATTGACGCTGTTGCCGATAACGTGACCGAAACGACACGCGGCACCGTGCTTTCCAAAAACGGGGTTAAGATAAGTACCGTAGAGCACGGCATGGCTGCGCTTTACGCTTTGGGCATAGATAACTGCCTTATTCAGGTGAACGGTCCGGAATTTCCTATCCTGGATGGAAGTGCCCAATATTATGTCAACGAAATAGAACGTGTAGGTACGGTGGAACAAAGTGCCGTAAAGGATTTCTATATCATCAAATCCAAGATTGAATTCCGTGACGATGCCACCGGCTCATCCATCATCGTATTGCCCGATGAAAACTTCAGTCTGAACGTACTGGTATCCTACGACTCGACCATCATCCCCAACCAGTTTGCCACATTGGAAGATATGGCAAAGTTCAAGGATGAAGTAGCAGCCAGCCGCACTTTCGTATTTGTACGTGAGATAGAACCGCTGTTGCAAGCCGGACTTATCAAAGGCGGCGACCTGGACAACGCCATTGTTATCTATGAACGTGAAATGCCGCAGAATGCCTATGACAAGCTTGCCGACGTAATGGGCGTGCCTCACATGGACGCCAAACAGTTGGGTTACATCAACCACAAACCGCTGGTATGGCCCAACGAATGCGCCCGCCACAAACTGCTGGACGTTATCGGCGACCTGGCTCTGATTGGCAAGCCCATCAAGGGACGTATCATTGCCACACGTCCGGGACATACCATCAACAACAAGTTTGCCCGCCAGATGCGTAAGGAAATCCGTCTGCACGAGATACAGGCCCCTACTTACGACTGCAACCGCGAACCCATTATGGATGTAAACCGCATCCGTGAACTGTTGCCGCACCGCTATCCGTTCCAACTGGTAGATAAAGTAATTGAGATAGGTGCCAACTACATCGTAGGTGTCAAGAACGTAACAGCCAACGAACCTTTCTTCCAGGGACACTTCCCGCAAGAACCCGTCATGCCGGGCGTATTGCAGGTAGAGGCCATGGCGCAGACAGGCGGTTTACTTGTTCTGAACTCCGTAGACGAACCCGAACGCTATTCCACCTACTTTATGAAGATAGACGGCGTCAAGTTCCGCCAGAAAGTAGTGCCGGGAGATACTTTGATTTTCCGTGTCGAACTGCTGGCTCCTATCCGCCGGGGTATCTCTACTATGAAAGGCTATGTATTTGTAGGCGAAAAGGTAGTGTGTGAGGCTGAATTTATGGCTCAAATAGTAAAAAACAAGTAAATTAATTATGATAAGTCCCTTAGCGTATATTCATCCCGAAGCGAAAATCGGGGAAAACGTAGAGATTGCTCCTTTTGTTTTCATCGACAAGAATGTGGTAATCGGCGATAACAATAAGATTATGGCGAATGCCAACATTCTGTACGGTTCACGCATCGGCAACGGGAATACAATCTTTCCCGGAGCTGTAATCGGTGCTATCCCGCAAGACCTGAAATTCCGGGGAGAAGAGACTACCGCCGAGATAGGCAATAATAATACCATCCGCGAGAACGTGACAATCAACCGGGGTACAGCTGCCAAAGGAAAGACAATCGTTGGCAGCAACAACCTGCTGATGGAAGGTGTACATGTTGCACACGATGCCTTTATCGGCAACGGTTGCATCATCGGCAATTCCACAAAAATGGCAGGCGAGATTGTCATAGACGACAATTCCATCATCAGCGCCAACGTACTGATGCACCAGTTCTGCCACGTAGGCGGATTCGGCATGATACAGGGCGGATGCCGCTTCAGCAAAGACATACCGCCGTACATCATAGCCGGACGGGAGCCCATCTGCTATGCAGGCATCAACATCGTGGGACTGCGCCGTCGCGGTTTCTCCAACGAAACCATCGAGGCCATTCACAACGCCTACCGCATTATCTATCAAAGTGGACTGAACAATACGGAAGCTTTGAAAAAGATTGAGAATGAAATGGAAATGACCCCAGAAATCAGCTATATTGTAAACTTTATACGCGAATCGGCTCGCGGCATTATTCCTGCAAGCAAATAAAAAGTTAATAATATGATATATAGATTTACCCTCATCTCCGATGAAGCGGACGACTTCATCAGAGAAATACAGATTGACCCGGAAGCCACGTTCTATGATTTTCATGAAGCCATCGTGAAATCAGTAGGTTATACCGACGACCAGATGACCTCTTTCTTCATCTGCGACGATGATTGGGAAAAGGAAAAAGAAGTTACCCTCGAAGAAATGGACGACAATCCGGAAATAGACAGTTGGGTGATGAAAGACACTCAGGTCAGCGAATTGGTAGAGGACGAAAAGCAGAAACTTCTGTACGTGTTCGACTACATGACAGAACGTTGTTTCTTCATCGAACTCTCCGAAATCATTACCGGCAAGAATATGACCGGAGCAAAATGCACCAAGAAAGCCGGAGAGGCTCCCAAGCAGACCGTTGACTTTGAAGAAATGGCTGCTGCCAGCGGCTCGCTCGACTTGGACGAAAGTTTCTACGGCGACCAGGACTTCGACATGGAAGACTTCGATAAAGAAGGATTCGGCGGTTTGGACGATGGAGCCGCAGGTATTGCTTACGAAGACGACAAATTCTGATAAACCGGTTCGGGCGAATAGCACCTGCTCCAATGACAACGAGACTTCCCTTGAGGATACATTCGTTTCAAAGGATGCAATTGTTTTTCGCCCGAATTATTTTGTTGCAATCTCATGAAAACATTGATAGTACTTATAGGCCCCACGGGAGTAGGAAAGACAGAACTCAGTCTCCGACTGGCGGAACACTTCGGAACATGTATCATTTCCGCCGATTCACGACAGCTTTATGCCGATTTGAAAATCGGTACGGCCGCCCCTACCCCGGAACAACTGCAACGGGTACGGCATTACTTTGTAGGCACACTGCAACTGACCGACTATTACAGTGCCGCCCAATATGAAGCCGAAGTACTGCAACTTCTTGAGCAACTCTATACCCAGCACGAGGTCGTACTCCTGACCGGCGGCTCCATGATGTACGTAGATGCCGTATGCAAAGGCATTGACGACATTCCTACCGTAGATGCCGAAACCCGCCGGCTTATGCTGCACAAATACGAAACGGAAGGTTTGGAGCACCTCTGTGCCGAACTGAAACTGCTGGACCCGGAATATTACAAAATCGTAGACCTGAAGAACCACAAACGGGTAATCCACGCACTGGAAATCTGTTATATGACTGGCAAGACCTACACCTCTTTCCGCACACAGCAAAAGAAAGAACGCCCCTTCCGCATCATCAAAATAGGACTCACCCGTGACCGTGAAGAATTATATGCCCGTATCAACCAACGCGTAGAACAGATGATAACGGACGGACTGGTAGAGGAAGCCCGCAGTGTCTACCCTCACCGTGCACTCAATTCACTGAACACCGTAGGCTACAAGGAAATCTTCAACTATCTGGACGGTGAATGGACACTGCCTTTTGCCATTGAGAAAATCCAGCAGAATTCACGCATCTACTCCCGTAAGCAGATGACGTGGTTCAAGAGGGACGAAGAGATACGCTGGTTCCATCCGGAACAAGAAACGGAGATACTTGCATATCTCCGTTCCCAGCTATCGTAAACCTGCCCGCAACCGGCACAGCCCCTAAAACCTTTCCGAGCCTTTGCACCCGGCTATCGTCAAGGCAAAGCCGTTATTGTCTTTTTCAGCCTTATGTCCTGGCTGGATGCGCCTATCATAACCTCAAACTCGCCCGGCTCCACTGTCCAGTTCATATTGCGGTCCAGAATCTGCAAGTCTTCCGGCTTCAAGGAGAAAGTGACCTGCCTGGTTTCACCCGGTTGCAAGGATACCCTCTCAAAACCGCGCAACTGCGAATCGTAGGTAATGACACTGCTCACCTTATCGCGTACATACAATTGCACCACCTCGTCACCCGCACGTTTTCCAGTATTCGTAACGTTGACTTTAATCGTATATTCGCCCTGCGTATGCTGTTGCAACGGAGAGACTTCCAAATCGGAGTAAGCAAAAGTCGTATAGCTCAGACCGAAACCGAACGGATACAGTTCGCCGATGATGCGTGTTGCGCCCGAACCGTTTGGACCGGAATGCGGTTGAGCGCCATGCGAACCGGGTTTGAAAGGGAAGTTCAGCTCTATCTGTCCTACGCTCTTAGGGAAAGTCACTGTCAGTTTGCCACCCGGATTATGCTCGCCAAACAGAGTCTCCGCAATCACCGTTCCCCCCTGACAACCAGGAAACCACGACTCCAAGATGGCTGGGATATAAGCATTTGCCCAGTTGACGGTGAGCGGCTGCCCGTTTATCAGCACCAGTATCACCGGCTTTCCCGTTGCATGCAATGCCTCAAGTAATTGCTGCTGGCGTCCCGGTAAGTCGAGCGAAGTACGCGAACGGCTCTCTCCCGTACGATACTCATCCTCGCCAAGCACGGCAATAATGACATCACTTTCACCGGCTTTTGCTACGGCTTCGGCAATGCCTTGCTTTTCCTGTTCGCTCATGGGCGCAGGCAATATCTCTGTGGCAGGCCAACCTGCATCCACAATATCACAGCCTTTGGCATAATCCACTTCGGCAATGCCTTTCAGATAATTACGCAAACCGGCAAGCACGGTAACCGTCTCCAGTCCGTTAGGGCCGTAACGGCTGGTCATAAAGTTATCCTCATCAGCCAACGGGCCGGTCACCAGCACCTTCTTTATCTGCCGTTTATCCAGCGGAAGGATATTATTCTCGTTTTTCAGAAGCACAAGTGCCTGTTGCTGCATCTGCTTCACAAAATCCATATTCCGGTCTGCCCCGCCTACTCTGTCGGCGGCTTTCGTATCGGCTACATAAGGTTGGTCGAACAGTCCCAAGCGGAATTTCACCCGCAGCACTTCCGACACACGCTTGTCTATCACAGCCATTGAAATCTTCTTTTCTTCCAGCAACCGGCGGATGGGCAGAATAAAATCGGAAGGCGGAGTAAAGTGGGTACGCACATTCAAGCCGGCTTCCAAAACCTGACGCACAGCCTCATCATAGGTATCCGCCACATGATGCTTGGACTCCACAAACTCCACAGCCTCGCTGTCGCTCACCACATAGCCGTCGAAGCCATACTCCTCGCGCAGCAATTCCGTCAGAAAATAGTAGCTGGCGGATACGGGCACACCGTCCCAATCGTTATAACTGCTCATCACTCCCATAGGATGCGAGTTCTGAATGACCTTCTTAAAAGGATAAAGAAACAGTTCGTGCAACTCGCGCGGAGCCACATGCGGGTCGGTACGGCAATTCCCGTCACGCCCGCCTTTGGGCACGCTGTAAACTGCATAGTGCTTCAAGGTGGCGGCTACTCCCTGCGACTGGATGCCGTTCACCATTTCCGTTCCCAAAGCCGCTATCAGATAGGGTTCTTCTCCATAACACTCCAGTGTACGTCCCCAACGCGGGTCGCGTACGATATCCAGTATGGGAGCATACACATTGGTATATCCCAACGCTTTCGCCTCTTGTCCGGCTATGACACCGGCACGGCGGACAAGCTCTTTGTTCCAGGTGCTTCCGATGGCAATAGGAGCAGGCAACGGAGTGGCTTTGGTGTGGTTCAGTCCGTGAATCCCCTCATTCGTGAAGTCAACGGGAATCCCCAAACGGGTTTCCTCCACAAACCAGCGTTGCACGGTATTGACGGCCTCGGCATGATTGCTGAAAGGGTACAATAAACCGGGAACCTGCGCAGACTTCTTTCCCACGCCGTTCAGCATCTCATCGATATTGGCAATGCCGTCTTTCCATATTTCGTTTTTCCAGCCGGCAACGGGCAGGGAATCCTTTAACACACGTCCGTAGCCGTAAAGAGTTGCCAGTTGGCAGGTTTTCTCTTCCACTGACATTTGGGAGAGCAGGTCGGCTACCCGCTTTTCAACCGGTTGGGAAGGGTCTTCATAAATGTCCTTCACCCCGTTCTTGTTGAAATCGATCCAACCGTTCCGATACATTTTCTTGTTTTGCGCCTGCACATTTCCGGCAAGCCCCAGACAAAGAGCGGAAATGCAGATAATCAGTTTGTGTTTCATGTATAAAATCAATAATAAGTAATTAAAGTTCAAATAATTCCGCATATTCGGCTTCAATGAACGCATCCAGCTCATTATAGAGCGACTGCATTGCCTTTACATCCGCTTCCCCTTCCCTGCGCCACTCTTTCAATACCGGTACGGTGCGCCGGAACACCTCATCCTCTACCGGAGCCAGCAACTGCATATAGCCGTTCTTATCGGTATTATAAAGCCTTTCCCAGTTCATATAGCGGTTGCTGCCCATACCTTGCCCGTAAGAGAAAACATCCCCTGCCAGTATTACCGACCAATTGCCCAAAGGAGAAACCTTCTTTGCTTCATCACGAACCAGCAACCTCGGCAAAGCCTTGTCCGCCCCTTTCACCCAGACGGGCATTGCCACTCCGGTAGGCGGATACCCCAGAATTGTCCACATCGTAGTGAGTTCGGGCCGCTCCCCTTCTTTCACGCCCTGCACCACCACCGAACTTGCCGTACTGCTGCGTGCGATGAAGTCCTGGTCTACAAACCACCCCGTTGTCTTAGGACGATTGAAATCCCCGCTCTTCAAATCAATCCCCAAAAGCGGATTGGCAAAAGAGCGGGAAAGTTCCCTGAATATCCATTGCGGCGTAATCTGTTCCGTAGCAGAGGCCGGCATCAGCAGCTTATCTTCCTGCATAAAGCGGACATAACCCGCTCCCTCATTCACCTTGCCGGAAAAAGAGAAGTTGGTGCGTGCAATGTATCCGCAAGGCGCATCCTTGGGATTGTTGGCATCGTACACCACATACTCGTAATAATCCACTTCGAACATGGCAGCACCGCCTTTGGCATCAATCACACCGAAGTTGGCCTCTATCAGGCTGGGCTTGGACAGCGTATCGAGAAATTGTCGGAAATCCTTCACCGTGGCACACACTTCCAACGCACGCCGCATTACCCGTCCGTTGGCCTCTCCACGCTCCTCACCGGGTTTCAGCTCGACCAGATTATAGGATTGCGTATTCATAATGGAGAAGCCCGCGGCGTTCGTACCTATCCACACATCCGTCGGATTGTCTTCCACACTGTTCACAACGGCTACAAAAGGATAGCGACCGCCGGAGAAGTATCTCACGCTGTTTTGCGGAAAGTCCGTATCGCGGTTCTTCCACAACAAAGGACGTCCGTCGGGGGTAACCTTGCCGGAAATTACGGCAGAAGTACAGGCGGAAAGCGGTTCGGCGCTTCCCAAAGATACAATGGCGGCAATCAAAGCCAATAAAGTCCGTTTCATAGCAAAGAAGTTTTACCGTTAATCTCGACAAAGATAAAAAATCAATCCGGATTAGTATATCACACCGGTCAAAATACCTACAAATAGCGATTGCAGTTCTCGAAGAAAAGCCGTTACTTTGCGCCCGAAACATAGAGTGGAAAGAAATAACCTGCAATGAATGAACAACATAAATATCGGGCTACGGACAAGATGAGCGACCTCATCTGTGACAATTACTCCTTATTAATGGTGATGAGCCGTTTCGGGCTGTCGCTCGGCTTCGGAGACAAGAGTGTAAAGGATGTCTGCGAAGCCCAGCATGTAGACTACCGCACTTTCCTCGCCGTAGCCAATTTCATCAGCGAGGAGCAATACTCGTACAGTGCGGACAATGATTCATTCTCGATTCCGGCACTGATGGATTATCTGAAACGCGCACACGCCTACTTCCTCGACTTCAACCTGCCTGCCATGCGCCGTAAGCTGATAGAAGCCATAGACTGCTCCAGAGACAATGATGTGGCTTATCTCATCCTTAAGTTCTTTGACGAATACGCCAAAGAAGTGCGCCGCCACATGGAATACGAAAACAAAGCCGTCTTCACTTACGTGGAGCAACTGCTGCAAGGCAGACCGTCCGATGTGTACAACATCGCCACTTTCGCCAGCAAGCACAACCAGATAGACACCAAGCTGAAGGAACTGAAAAACATCATCATCAAGTACTATCCGGAAAAAGAGAACAACAATCTTCTGAACGCCGTCCTTTTCGACATCTTCAATTGCGAACAGGACCTTGCATCGCATTGCCAGGTAGAAGACTATATGTTTGTTCCCGCCGTAGCGCAAATAGAAAAAAGACTGAAAGATGAACAATAATATTTCTCTGAAAATAGTTGTTGCAGAAACTTCGGTCATTGTACGAAGTGGTCTTGCGGCAGTGCTCAAACGCATTCCCAATCTGAATGCGCACCCCATCGAGGTGTCGTCACCGGAAGCATTGCAGAACTTTATACATCTGCACACTCCCGATATTGTAATCGTAAACCCTACTTTCGGCGGTTGGTTCGACCTGCCCTCTTTCAAGACAAACCATAACGGAAACAGTATCAAATACATCGCATTGGTATGTTCCGTCATCGACAATAATGCGCTGAAAGAGTATGACGAAAGCATCGCCATCTGTGACGATATCGAAATGATTACCACAAAAATCAACCGTCTTCTCCATACCGAAGAAGAAGATGAGAAGGACAGCGAACAGGAAACGCTCAGCCAACGTGAAAAGGAAATCATTACCTGCGTCGTAAAAGGCATGACCAACAAGGCGATTGCCGACAAACTGTATCTGTCTATCCATACCGTCATCACCCACCGCCGCAACATTGCACGCAAGTTGCAGATACATTCTCCCGCAGGCCTCACCATCTATGCCATTGTGAACAAGCTGGTAGAACTGAGCGATATTAAAGATACTTTATAATCCTTTCTTCCACACAGCCTGCCGGAAGAAAGAATGCAAAACCCGTTTCCCCATAGGAGGAAAACATATTGACCTGCCGCTGGAACTTCATCAGTCCGGCAGGTATCTCCGCCGCATCCGCCACAAAACAAATCCCCGCTTCACGATGTCGCATCGGAAAACGGGGATCCTTTTATCTTCATAAAAGTGGTTACGTAATTATGACTAACTAATTCATTCTTTAAATCTGATGTTGCAAAGATACGGCATCGCACCCGATGCCGCAATCACCTGATATAGGTATATTAAAGAACGACAGTCATTATAAATAGGTAACGCCGCCATTCAACCATGTATTTCTGCCAGCCCTATCCCTTTGCCATCTCTTCCTTAACCGCTGCGGACAGTTGTTCCAGCGCTTTTTGCAGCACCGAACGGGGACAGCCTACATTCAACCGCATAAAGCCTTCTCCCGGTTTGCCGAACATCGTCCCGTCATTCAGGGCCAGATGAGCTTTTTCCGCAAACAGTCTTGCCAACTTCTCTTGCGGCAGGCCCAATGCCCTACAATCCAGAAAAACGAGATAAGAGGCCTGCGGGCGTATCATACCGATGCCCGGAACATGTTCTTTCAGATAATTCTCCGTAAAGTCGATATTGGCCTGTACATATCCGAGTACCTGTTCCAGCCACTCTTCACCGTGCGTATAGGCAGCCGCAGCGCCGATGTAAGCAAATAAATGCCCTTCGCAGAACTCGCCCGCCTCCATAAACTCCCGAAAACGCCGACGAATATCCTCATTCACCGCTATGGCATACGAACTGCCCAATCCCGGCATATTGAAAGCCTTGCTGGGAGCCATAAAAGTAAGAGAATTCTGTGCGGCAGCCTCGGACACCGTGGCGAAAGGATGATGCTTATAAGGGGGTAAGGTAAGATCCGCGTGTATCTCGTCGGAAACGACCATAGTCCCGCTCTCTTTACAAATATCCGCTATCCGACGCAGTTCTTCGACCGTCCATACACGTCCGCCCGGATTATGGGGATTACAAAGGATAAGCAACCTGCAGCCCCGGATATCCTTAGAGAAACACTCAAAATCAATATGATAATGCCCGTCGTACAAATCGAGCGGAGAATAGACCACTTCGCGTCCCAAGCGTTCGGTCACCAGGAAAAAAGGATGGTACACCGGTGTCATTACCATGACCTTGTCGCCCGGTTTGGTAAAGCATTGCAGCGCAAAGGCCTGCCCGCGTACAATTCCGGGAACAAACGTCAGCATATCACGCGTAACATCCCACTGGTGGCGTTTGTGCAACCAACTGCAAATAGAGGTATACCACTCCTCACAGGCAAAAGTATATCCCAAAACCTCGTGGTCGAGACGACGGCGCAACGCATCCATCACAAAAGGCGGCGTACGGAAATCCATATCGGCCACCCACATGGGAAGCAAATCTTTACGTCCCCACACATTCTCCACGCCGTCCCATTTTACGGAGTCCGTACCGCGGCGTTCAATCACTTCATCAAAATTATACTTCATAAGGTTCAAGCTATTTTAATTGAGTTTCCGAGTTTAACGACAGTATATAAAATTATTCGCAAAAGTACGAAATATCTTTGCTTTTGAGTAAATTTGCCAACCAATTTAAAAGAGACATATATGATTAAAGCCCTGTTTTTTGACATCGACGGTACACTGGTGAGCTTCAAGACCCACCAGATTCCCGTTTCCACCATCGAAGCGCTGGAAGCCGCCAAAGCCAAAGGCATACAGATATTCATTTCTACCGGACGTCCGCGTATCATCATCAATAACCTCGCCGCCCTGCAGGAACGGAAACTGATAGACGGCTACATCACCATGAACGGTGCCTATTGTTTTGTGGACGATACCGTTATCTACAAAAGTCCCATACCGGCAGCCGAAGTCGATGCACTGACAGGCTTCTGTCACGAGCGCAATCTCCCCTGCATACTGGTGGGCGAACACGATATTTGCGTCAATCAGCCGGGCGAACTCGTAACAGAGATATTCAACAGACAACTCAAAACAGACCCCATCCCATCCAAACCCTATACAGACAACCATTCGGACAAGGAGTACTACCAACTGACGCCCTTTATCGATATTGAAGAAGAACAACTCCTGCTGCCTTCCATTCCCAACTGCGAAATGGGACGCTGGCATCCGGCATTTGTAGATGTCACCGCCAAAGGAAATACCAAACAACGCGGCATCGACGAGATAATCCGGCATTTCGGCATCCGTCTGGAAGAAACGATGGCTTTCGGCGATGGTGGAAACGATATCAGCATGTTGCGTCATGCAGGCATCGGAGTGGCTATGGGCAATGCCAAAGACGATGTTAAAGCCGCAGCCGGTTACGTCACTACGAGCGTTGACGACAACGGCATAGCCAATGCACTAAAACAATACGGAATAATCGAAAGTTGAGGGTTGAAAGCCAGCTATGCATATGTCCTTCGTACCCGACACTCAGAACAAGGAGTTTCAAGATGCCTTGAACCTCATACAGTACACCCGCCAGTCTGTTTTCCTGACGGGGAAAGCGGGTACGGGAAAGTCTACCTTTCTCCGGTATATCTGCGAACATACCAAGAAGAAACACGTTGTGCTGGCTCCTACGGGAATTGCCGCCATCAATGCGGGGGGAAGCACGCTGCACAGTTTCTTCAAACTGCCGTTTTATCCTCTGCTGCCCGATGACCCCAATTTCAGCTTACAACGGGGACGCATCCACGAATTCTTTAAATACACCAAACCTCACCGCAAGCTGCTTGAAGAACTGGAGCTGGTTATCATCGACGAGATTTCCATGGTACGGGCAGATATCATCGATGCCGTCGACCGTATTTTGCGGGTTTACTCACGCAACCTCAGGGAGCCTTTCGGCGGAAAACAAATCCTGCTGGTGGGCGATGTATTCCAGTTGGAACCCGTAGTGAAAGGGGACGAACGGGAAATACTGAACCGTTTCTATCCTACCCCTTATTTCTTCTCTGCAAGAGTATTCGGACAGATAGACCTCGTGTCCATTGAACTGCAAACCGTCTACCGCCAGACCGACAAGGTATTTGTCAACGTACTGGACCATATACGGAGCAATACAGTGGGCGCTGCCGACCTGCAACTCCTCAATACCCGCTACGGTACACAGATAGAACAGTCCGAAGCCGATATGTACATCACCCTCGCCACCCGCCGCGATAATGTGGATTATATCAATGACAAAAAACTTGCCGAGCTTCCGGGAGACCCCGTTACGTTTCATGGTGAAATCATGGGCGACTTTCCCGAAAGCAGCCTTCCCACCTCTCAGGAGCTGGTACTCAAACCGGGCGCTCAAATCATTTTCATTAAAAACGATTTCGACCGCCGGTGGGTAAACGGTACAATCGGCATTGTCAGTGGCTTCGACCCTATTGAAGAAACACTCTACATCATTACCGACGACGGCAAGGAATGTGATGTGAAACGGGAGTCCTGGCGGAATATCCGCTACAAATACAACGAAGAAAAAAAACAGATTGAGGAAGAAGAGTTAGGAACTTTCACCCAATATCCTGTACGACTGGCATGGGCCATCACTGTCCATAAAAGCCAGGGACTGACTTTCAGCCAGGTAGTCATCGACTTCACCGGTGGCGTATTTGCCGGTGGACAAGCATACGTGGCACTCAGCCGGTGCACATCGCTGGAAGGGATACAACTGAAAAAGCCCGTCAGCCGCGCCGATGTATTCGTACGTCCCGAAATTGTAGGATTCGCCCAACGCTTCAACAACCGCCAGGCCATTGACCGTGCCTTAAAGCAGGCACAGGCAGATGTGCAATATGTAGCGGCAGCCAAAGCCTTCGACCAGGGAGACTTCGAGACCTTCCTCAATGAATTCTTCAAGGCCATCCATTCCCGTTATGACATCGAGAAACCCGTAGTGCAACGTCTTATCCGCAAAAAGCTGAATATCATCAACCGGCTGAAAGCGGACAACGCCTGCCTGAAACAAGACATGGAAAAACAGCGGAAGCGCCTGCAAGACTATGCCCGCGAATATTATGCCATGGGGAACGAGTGCATCACCCAAGCCCGCGATGCCCGTGCCGCCCTTGCCAATTATGAAAAAGCCCTTGAACTTTATCCCGAATATACGGATGCCTGGGTGCGAAAAGGCGTCACCCTCTTCAACGAAAACCAATACCAGGAAGCCGAAGAATGCCTGAACCGTGCCGTACGCTTGCGCCCCGCCGAATTCAAAACCGTGTACAACCGTGGAAAGTTGCGGCTTAAACTCGGAAACATTGAAGGTGCCATAGCCGACCTGGACAAAGCCACCACCCTAAAGCCCGAACATGCCGGGGCTCACGAACTCTTCGGGGACGCTTTGATGCAAGCCGGAAAAGAGGTTGAAGCAGCCTTGCAATGGCGATTGGCGGAAGAACTCCGCAAAAAGCGCTCCTCAAAATAAAATCCATCCTTATACATTTGATTTCAAGAAACTTATTATTACTTTTGTAATATACTTTTAAACCAAGTCCGACAATATCATGCTTCTGAAACTTTATGAAAAGAACAACAACCCGGCAGATTTGCAACAAGTAATCGACATCCTGAACGACGGGGGCATCATCATCTACCCCACCGACACCATGTATGCCATCGGTTGCCACGGACTGAAGGAACGTGCGATAGAACGTATCTGCCAGCTCAAAAACACCGACCCCAAGAAGAACAACCTTTCCATCATCTGCTACGACCTGAGCAGTATCAGCGAATATGCCAAGTTCGACAACAACACGTTTAAATTAATGAAGCGCAACCTTCCGGGCGCTTTCACCTTTATCTTAAACGGCACAGTCCGTCTGCCGAAGATATTCCGCAACCGGAAAGAAGTAGGAATCCATATGCCCGACCATCCGATAATACAGGAACTGGCACGCCTGCTGGATGCCCCTATCATGACCGCCACACTCCCCCATAACGAAAACGAAGACATTGAATACTGCACCGACCCCGAACTGATTGATGAGAAGTTCGGCAATATCGTCGACCTGGTTATCGACGGTGGAATAGGTGGCATAGAGGGTTCCACAGTAGTGGACTGCACCGGTGGCGAGGCAGAAATCGTACGTCAGGGAAAAGGCTGGCTGGATGAAGGATAAAATTCAATCTCCGCATATTTCTCAAAAACATTTCCGGCTCTTATAATGTTTCTTTTTCAAAGAAACAACATATTCTATGAGTACAAAAGAGCAATACTGGAAATATTCATTGATTACCATCATTATCGGGTTGGGGATTATCCTCGCCAGACAAATCACTCCCTTCTTAGGCGGTCTGTTGGGCGCATTGACCATCTATATACTGGTCAGGCGCCAGATGATTTATCTGTCCGAAAAGCGAAAGATAAAACGGAGCATAGCTGCCACCGTCATTACGGCAGAAGCCATTTTATGCTTTCTCGTTCCTCTGGCATTGGTAGTATGGCTGGCGGTAGTAAACCTGCAGAACATCAACCTTGATCCGCAGGCAGTCATTGCACCTTTTGAAGAAGCCGCCTCCATTATCAAGGCCAGAACCGGATACAATGTACTAAGCGGAAACAGCCTTTCATTCTTCATTTCATCCCTTCCACGCATCGGACAGACATTAATGGGAGGCATCAGCAGCTTCATCGTCAACATGTTTGTACTGGTATTTGTCCTCTACTTCATGCTGATAGGCGGAAAGAAAATGGAGCAATATGTCAACGAACTTCTTCCTTTCAATGAAACCAACACACAGGAGATAGTACACGAAATCAATATGATTGTCCGTTCCAATGCCATCGGCATACCTTTGCTTGCCGTAATACAAGGCGGAGTAGCCATGCTCGGCTATTGGATATTCGATGCTCCCAATATTCTATTTTCAGGCTTTCTTACAGGTTTCGCCAGTATCATACCCATGGCAGGTACGGCATTGGTATGGATTCCCATAGCCGTATACATGGCACTTATCGGCAACTGGTTCCAAGCAATCGGACTGGTCATATTCGGTTCCCTTGTCATCTCGCAACTCGATAATCTGATACGTTTCGTCATTCAAAAGAAAATGGCCGATATTCATCCGCTCATCACTGTCTTCGGAGTTGTTATCGGCCTCTCCCTTTTTGGATTTATGGGGGTCATATTCGGCCCGTTACTACTTTCCCTGTTCTTTCTCTTTGTCAATATGTTCAAAAAAGGGTATCTGGACGGAGCAAAATAAATCGCTCCTAAGGTGTAAACAGAACAAAGCACCGGACTCCCCCGAAAGCCTCATAACCGACTTTGGAATGGCAGTCCGATGCCTTGCATATCAGAAGAGTCCGGCTGAATGCAACGTACCTCTACGGAAAACGTTTACTTCCGGCCGGTTTCCTCATTGTATTCCGATGTTATGATGTACCGGAGTCAGGATAAACGTAAATTCATAATCAGCATAAGGCACCTGATACTCAGGACGGGCTATGCGTCCCCAACTATCCTCGCATCCCAAACCGGCTTGAACCTTATCAATGCAGAAGTTTGTCAAATCCGCCTCTTCCACCTCCTGAGAGTGCCCCTGGCGCTTGCTCCAGCCTTCATCCAAAGATTCAATCGTATAGTGTAAAGCCGATGCGGAGAACGGAGCGGCAACAACTGCCTCTATACCGTTACCGGCTGCATCCAGCATCTTCCACCAGCGGATATCCGTCTTTGTGCCATTTTCCTGCGGACGGATATACGGATAGAACTGCTCCGATACGCTCTGGCGATAGATACCGAGGTCGGTACAATGGTTACGGTCTGCATAGTTCTCCACCGGACCGCGGCCGTAGTATTCTACAGTTTCAAAGCTGCGGGGCATAGGCATCTGCATGCCGAAACGGAAGAGGTTGGCTACTTTGGCATTTTTATCGGCAACCATCTTTTGAGTGATTTTAACAGCACCACTGTCGTTGATAACATATGTCAGACTTAACTCCGCCGATGCTTCCGGCAGTTTATAAGCCGCTTCCACAATCACTTGTCCGTTCTCGGTGTGCTGACTGAAAGAAGTCAGTTTTATCTCCGGATTCTTCCAGACAGCATATTTACGTTGCAGGTTAGCGCCGAAATCATTGTCGGTAGGAGCACGCCAGAAGTTGGGCGTAAGCGCCTCACCTTCCTTAATCATATCCAGACCGTTCACTTCGTATTTGGTCAGATAACCGGTATGCCTGTTGAACTCCATGCGGAAAGCCTCACCGGAGACAATAAGATAGTTGCAGTCATTCTCCTGTATCACGGGAGCAGCCACTTCCACGTTGCTCAATTCCGTGTTCTTCAAATCCATTGCAGGAGCCTGATAGGCATTCAGCGTCAATTGGTCTTTAGCAACAATATGCCCTGCCGGAAGCAGACCTTCACGTTCCTTCAATTTATAAGACACGTTAAGCAACCACTCGGCACACTGGCAGACAGTTCCCAGATCCAGTTTGACTTTAGCAGTCTGCTGCGGAGCTACATTCAGGTCATCCACACGACCGCTGCGCATCACCTTGCCGTCTTTCAGCATTTCCCACTCCAGATAACAGCCCGAAAGGTCACGGAAGAAGTTTTCGTTGAATACATTAATTTCTCCACGCTGCAAATCGGCCGGAGTTGTCCAGATATTCTGATAGATACGTCCTACCTCGTACATATGAGGATTGGGTACGCGGTCGGGACTGACAAGACCATTGTTACAGAAATTGACATCGCTGGCATCAAAGCGGTTGAAGTCACCGCCATAGGCATAAATCATCTTACCGTTCTTACCGGTCCAACGAACGGACTGGTCTACAAAATCCCAAATGAAACCACCCTGATATTTGGGATATTTGCGAATCATATCCCAATATTCTTTGAAACCGCCTTCCGAATTACCCATGGCATGCGCATACTCACACTGAATGAGAGGTCTGTTCATAGAATCATCCTCACAATATTTCAGACAATCGTTATATCCATAATACATCGGACAGAATATATCGGTCTTTCCTGTCTTTCCGGCCTGTTCGTATTGCACGGCACGGCTCGGGTCTTCCGCTTTCACCCAGTCATAAGCCGCTTCAAAGTTAGGCCCATAACCGGCTTCATTACCCAATGACCAGAAAATGATGCTCGGATGGTTGAAACTGCGCTGTACATTACGCTGATTACGCTCCATATGAGCTTTCTTGTAATCGGCACGTTTGGCAAGAGTGGATTCTTCATATCCCATTCCGTGAGACTCGATATTGGCTTCCGCTACCACATAAATACCATATTGATCGCACAAATCATACCACAGATTATTATCGGGATAGTGGCAGGTACGCACCGCATTCAGATTGAACTGCTTCATAAGCTGAATATCCTGAATCATACGCTCACGGGAAACGACATAACCGTAATCAGGATCCATTTCGTGACGGTTGGCTCCCTTGAACAGGACGGGCTTGCCATTTACCAATACCTGCGCATTCTTCAGTTCAATCTTACGGAAACCCACTTTTATGGGAATAACCTCGCCACTGCCTTGCAAAGCTGCACGTAATGTATAAAGATACGGGGTTTCCGCTGTCCATTTGTGCGGATTGTCAAGGTTCATTACAGCAACCCCGTTACCGCGTACAGTTGCCGTTGCCACCTGCTTGCCTTCGGCATCCAATAGCTCCAAGGCGGTATTACCGTTACCTTTCAGACTGACTTCCACACGCAAAGAGCCGTTTTTGTAGTCAGCATCCAAATCCGGAGTGACACGGACATCCTCGATACGTTTCTTATCGCGGGCATACAGATAGCAGTCGCGTCCCACTCCGCTATAACGGAAGAAATCCTGATCTTCAAGATATGTACCGTCGCACCAGCGGAACACCTGAAAAGCTATCAGGTTCTTCTGTCCCGGTTTCAGGTAAGAGGTGAGGTCGAATTCTGCCTCCAGTTTGCTATCCTCGCTGTAACCTACATACTTGCCGTTCACCCACAGGTACATATTGGAAGTCACCGAACCGAAATGAGCTATAATGTCCTTACCTTTCCAGGTAGCAGGCACTACAATCTCCCGGCGGTATGAACCGACATGATTGTCCACAACAGGCACTTGCGGCGGATTATTCTTGAACTGATTGCGCCAGGCATAACCTACATTCACGTAAATAGGATCTCCAAAGCCATTCAGCTCCCAAACACCGGGAACAGGCATATCGCACCAGCCTTTATCATTGAACCCCGGCTTCCAGAAATCAACGGGGCGGGCGTCTGCATCTTTCACCCAAAAGAATTTCCAAGTACCGTTTAAGGTCATAAAACGGGAAGAGTGCTCTTTAACTCCCGTCTGTGCCACGCCTTCCGATTCGTAAGCAAAATAATTGGTGTGCATCGGGGCACGGTTCACAGCATTCAGTTCCGGATTTTGCCATTCGGTAAAAGACTGCGCGTTTGCCATCACAGCCAGGGCAGTAAATAATCCGGCAACAATTCGTTTTTTCATGATATCTATTATTTATTCAGGTTTGTATGCTGCAAAGATAAAAACTACAAATCAAAACCCAACCGGGTTTTAAGTCAAAAAAAGAAAACATGGGAAATATGTATGTACAAATAGCTATAGAAATAAACAGAGAACAAACAGCCAAAAGAAAATTCTACAACTCGCAAAAAAAATTATTTCTCAGTTGTTTATCCGCAAAAACATAGTACATAATACTATTATAAACGTACAAAAAGAAGGTGAAACATCAGGGAAAACCTCGTTCCGCAATTGGGGGCTGCCGGGTTTCCAACTGGCAACCGCAGAGCCTGCAACTGGCAACCGTAGAGCCCGCAATTGGAAAACGAAGTTATATATGTAGGTTTACTACATTATACATCTATCAAAATCACAAAAACAACCAGGAATAACAACTTAAAGCAAGAAGCTTTTTTCATCATTTGCCGAAGAAAGTCGCTCTAATTTACCTATTGCATAACAGGAAAAGCGTGTACACTATACCATATTGGCGGCTATGATAAAGAAAATGCAATGTTTTAACCGATATTAACACAATCCATTATACGCAACTTTCAATATTGATTATAAGGTAATTAGCATATAAAAACGGAGAATATACCGCAAAAAACAGTGACGACAAATAGATTGTCATCACTGTCGTCACAGTTGTCATCACTCACTCTATCCCCTTTCCACAGAGGGATAGAGCGTAATCCATGCCAAGTGATGACAAAAAAGTTATCAAACAGTATTGAAACAATAATATTGATAATGTATATATTGCTGACCTAAGCCCAAGAAGAACGGCTGCCATACGGCAGTCCTTCCGCATTTCAATATCCATTTTAATATTAAATACAAGTAAAGATGAAGAACCACTCAATCTACAAACAGAAAATATCGTATATTTGCACCCCAACCAATTTACAGGCTCATGGCAGGCATCTACATCCATATTCCCTTTTGCAAGACACGCTGCATCTATTGCGATTTCTACTCCACCACCCGCAGCGAACTGAAAAGCCGCTATATCCATGCGTTGTGCAAGGAGTTGCAGATGCGGAAAGAATATCTGAGGGGAGAGCCAGTCGAAACGATTTACTTCGGTGGCGGAACCCCCTCACAGCTTGCCGAAGAGGATTTCCGCGAAGTATTTGAAACCATCCAGAAATACTATGGAATGGAACACTGCCGGGAGATTACCCTCGAAGCTAATCCCGACGACTTGACCGAAGCCTATGCCGCCATGCTGCAAAATTTGCCTTTCAACCGCATCAGTATGGGAATACAGACTTTCGACAATTCCACTCTGAAACTGCTAAACCGCCGCCATAATGCAGCACAAGCCGTCAATGCCGTAAAGCACTGCCGCCATGCAGGCTTCAACAACATAAGCATCGACCTTATCTACGGACTGCCCGGCGAAACGGATGAACGCTGGAAACGTGATTTACAACAAGCCGTCAGCCTCAACGTAGAGCACATCTCCGCTTACCACCTGACATACGAAGAAGGCACTCGCATTTACGAGCTGCTGCAAGCGCACCGTATCCGCGAAGTAGACGAAGAAAGCAGCGTCCGATTCTTCTCCACCCTGATAGATACGCTTGGCAGTGCCGGCTACGAGCACTATGAGATATCCAATTTCTGCCGTTCGGACATGTATTCCCGCCACAATACATCTTACTGGAAAGGAATTCCTTACTTGGGCTGTGGCCCTTCGGCACATTCATTCAATACGGATACCCGCGAATGGAATGTGGCTTCCCTGGAGAAATACATACATACCATCGAAAACAATCAACGCTTGTTCGAACAGGAGCACCTGGACCGAACCACCTGCTATAACGAATGCATCATGACTTCCATTCGTACCCGTTGGGGAGTGTCCCTGAATGATATAGAACAGAAATTCGGCAAAGAACTGTGGCAATACTGCATCGATATGGCGCGTCCGCATCTGGACTGTGGAAATCTGGAAATATACGACAACAACCGTCTCTGTCTTAGCCGTAAAGGGATTTTTGTATCGGATGGCATTATCAGCGATTTAATGTTTGTAGAAAGCTAAAGTATACTTTTTCAACTGAGTGAAATAGTTCTTCAAAAGGAACAGCAGAAAGGGCTTTCGATGAGAAGATAATAATTGAGTAAATGTAATCAGTTATAATCGTAAGAATTTGATGCACAACTGAATAAATATAGTAACTTTGTAAACGAATTAAAGAAAAGTATGGCTAAGATCACAAAGATACAAACGGTTGATAACTTGACGGATAACTTCCGTGGTTATGCGGCATTGCTTCGCAAAATCAAGCAACGGGTACTGATTGCCCAGCAACGGATAATTTATGCCGCCAACGAAGAAATGCTTCGGATGTATTGGGATGTTGGCGAAATGTTACAGCAAAGCCAAGATGCAGACGGTTGGGGCAAGAAAACCTTGCAACGGTTGGCTGTGGATTTGAAGAATGATTATTCCGAGATAAAGGGCTTTTCTGTACGCAATATGCAGTGCATGATACAGTTCTTCAACGAATATAATCAGGAACTTACAATGGTGAAAGGAACAGTTTCTCCAATTACGCAATCACTGATTGCGCAATTAGAAAAATATAATTTCATCCTCCCCATAAAGCATTTGGGATGGACGCATAATCTTATTCTCTTACAACAGGTCAAGGACATTCGGGCACGTTATTGGTACATGATTCAGAGCATTACATCGCATTGGAATACACGTTATCTGCAAGAAGCCATCAAACTTGACGACTACGGCAAGCACGGAGCGTTAGCAAACAACTTCACTGAAACCCTCCCAGCACCGGAAGCAAACGATGTGAAGTCCATGCTCAAAGACCCGTATATATTCGATATGCTGACTTTCACCGACCAATACAATGAGCGTGATGTGGAAATCGGCTTGGTGAAGCATGTAGAAAAATTTCTCGTAGAAATGGGAGCTGGATTCGCCTTCATGGGGCGGCAATATCACATAGAGGTGTCGGGCGATGATTATTACATCGATATATTAATGTATAATGCATTCCTGCACAGATATTTAGTGATTGAATTGAAAGATACGGAGTTCATGCCGGAATATATCGGCAAATTGAATTTTTATTGTTCTGCCGTGGATGATATTCTTTGTCGAGAGGGAGATAACCGAACGATTGGATTGTTGCTTTGCAAGAGCAAAGACCGTATCAAGGCTGAATATGCCTTGCGTGATATTCAGAAGCCTATCGGAATCTCTGATTATGAATTAGGGCACGCCTTACCGAAAGACTTCCGAGGTAGTTTGCCTACTATTGAAGAAATCGAGAAAGAATTGGCATCTGATAATCAGTGAGCAATTTGAGACATCCTATCCACAACAAATAATAGATATGAAACCAATAACAGCAATCATAGTATTTTTCTCTTTGATGTTTCCTGCATTGTTCCTTGGATACAACAATTATGCAGAAGCAAAAGAGAATATAATCAAAGATGTAAATCAAGCTTTGGCAAAAACTGTAATATATAAAATGCCAACAAAGATTACTGCGGATACATTACAAGTTTTCAAGTCAAATCTGCAAATAAACCAATTAAAGGAAACATCATATCCGCATCTGGACTGCGGAAATCTGGAAATATACGACAACAACCGTCTCTGTCTTAGCCGTAAAGGGATTTTTGTATCGGATGGCATTATCAGCGATTTAATGTTTGTAGAAGAATGAAAGCGTTCCACTCCGTTCTACAAGCATTTCTTTTTGTATACTTATAATGCACATTCTCTATCACATTAACACATAATACCCTTTAATATTACATTTGCATTACAAAACAGAACTGTTTTTTGTACATTTTCACAATCACCAATTGATATAAATCAAGAAATGAAGGTAAAACCTGCACTTTTCTTTATTTTCATTTTTGTGTTATAAAACATAATCATACATTTGCATAGGTAAAAAGAAAAGCTAAACGCTTACAACTGTTTTCAGTAGGTATTAGATTTTTATTAGATTAGTTTTTAGGTATAACAATTAAAAAAGTAGGTATTATGAAACGTTTTGGATTAACATTAGTGGCAGCGGTATGTCTGTCTGCCAGCACATTCGCAGCAGGAAACCAGCCAACAACTGCAAGTTGGGAAGGTAACATCAATGTAAGCAAGCTGAGCAAATATTTGAAATTGTCCGCTAACCAGCAAAAAGAGGTTACCAACATTTGCGAATACTTTAACGAGCAGATGTCACGTGCCACAAACTCAAAGAAAAATCAGGAAAAGTTGCTACGTAACGCTGTTTACGGTAATCTGAAATTAATGAAAAGAACTTTGGATGAAAAACAATATTCCGACTATGCAAAAGTTTTGAACGTTACACTGCAAAACAAAGGCATTGAAGTAAAGTAACATGTATTTCCGGCATAGGTACGGAAAACATATAAAACAGAAAAAGGATACCGGCAAATGTCCCCGGTATCCTTTTTTCTGTTTGTCAACATTGTTAGAGTAATGGACATTCAACTTCACATACCAATCATCAGCCTGCTTTCACAAACAGAAACGTTCTTGCAATTCCTTCTTAAATTTCTTCGAGACAAGTAACTCCGTAATTTTATCAAAAGGCGGGTATAGCACACACCTGTTATCCCGTATGAGCATCAGATAATCTATATTGATAATATACGATTGATGTATCTGCACAAAACACGGAGAGAACGATGTAATCTGTTCGGCAGTCATACCGCGGCGCAAAGCCAGAGGCAACTGGTCATTCAGCACGACCTCCCACTGTTTGCGTTCGGAACAATAACGGAAAAATCCTATCTCGGCAGGGCGCAACGCACGCATATCATTAGTTGGAGTAAAAACGATGAAAGTCTGTCCGGTATGCATGGGATTTCCTACCGGAAACGATACCCGCTGCCCGGTGGTTTCAACCTGTTGGGTAAAGCGTGTCAGAATCTCTTTCAAATCCCGTTCATCGAAAGGTTTCAGCAGATAATCGAATGCCGCTTCCCGAATAGCCTGTATCATATATTTGTCGTACGCCGTATAAAATACGACCCTCATATTCCACGATACATAATCGCGTATCTCCTGCAACAGTTCCAGCCCCGTCATGTCCGGCATCTCTACATCCAAAAACAACAAATCGGGTTGCACTTTCATAATAAGCTTCTTCCCTTTCCTACCATTCCGTGCAGTACCTTCCAAAGAGAAGCGGGCATCTTTCCACAACTCAAAGCTCAAATTTTCAAGAGCTACGTCATCATCATCTACTATAACGACTTTGTATTTGTCCATATTCCATGTTTTGGTCTGGCGAATATAAATATTTTCTCGTTTCCATACAAAACAGCAAATAGGCATTTACGAACTATTCTTCCGCAGCCGGCTCTATCAATAAAAAAAATGCCACTAAGCGGTTACTCTTAAATTCTATAATCGTACTTGTCCGGTAATAAAAAAGTTACTTCACAGCCGGTTTCACCACTCGGCAAAGTGACATTATGTACAGATATATCAATTGCAGCCTGATTTTTCATATTCAAAATCTGGATTGTTTGCATGATGACTTTCATACCTGTACCAGTGCCTCTGTTCCGGCTCTCCGGATGGTAACCGCCGCCGTTATCCGTAATCCTGATGCAAACACCGCCTTCCCGACGATCTGCGGCAATCCACAGATTCCGCTTTCCTTCCTTGCCACGCAATGCGTGTTTCACGGAATTTTCCACCGGAATCTGTATCATCATGGAAGGTAGCCAGACCTGCTCGGGCAGTACATCTCCGGCTATTTCAATAACCGGATGGAAAGTTGCTCCGAGCGAACGGCGCTCCAAGTCGATATACGTCTTGACAAAGTCCAGTTCTTCGGTTAAGGTGACACACAACTGCTCCGCCAGCTCCAGATTTCGACGCATCAGTTTCACCAACGATACCAACTCCTGCTTTTCCTCTTCCTTGTGGTTTACCACCTCCTGATTGAGAACGTTGAATATAAAATGAGGAGACAGGCGGTTGCGGATGTTCTCAAGACGAAGTGTAGAGACCGTTCTTCGGTTTTGGGCAAGCAGCAGATCCCGCTTTTTCCTATTATAAAGAAATAGGAAAGCTGCAATCAAAAGGGCAATAACGGCAACCGCTAATGTCACGAGACGGGTCTGCCTCAATATCAGCATCTCGTTTTCCTGTTTCTGGAACAGCACTTTATGTGCCATTAAGGTAGAGTCCTGCTGATAGCGCAATGTCAAATCTGCCGTACGCATCCTTATACGCTCATTGCGAATAGAGTCGTCCAGACGTTTATTCTCTTTCAAGTAATCATACGCTTGCCTATAGTTGCCGGTTTCTTCGTAAAACTGCTGCAAATACTTGTTACGGATATGTATCATGTCTGCATCTATTTCCGGCGAAGCCTTACTCATCGCCAACAATCGCCTTGCCTCCGCAAAGTCCTTGCACTGCAACGCCAGTTCTATCTTTTGAGTATCAATATAATAAAGAGCAGTAGTAGAACCGAGTTCTTCAAAGAACGGCTGGCATAACTCCAGGTATTTGACTACCGAATCGGTTTTATTCAGTTGCAGAAAGCAGTCGCTCAGATTCAGATAGCTCAGATTAAGCGCCCAAGACATATCGGGGTAATCTTTCACAAGCTCTACTACTTTTCTAAAATAACCGATTGCCGTGGAGTAATCTCCCCGGTAATAATAAGAGTTTCCACGATTGTTCAGGTAGAAATGCTTCTCATCCGGAAACATATCCGCATAATTCTTGCCCGCAAGTTCCGAATAATAGTCGCATTGCTCGTAATCGCGCAAAGCCAGGTATCCTTGTGACAATCCGTAATAAATAGAGATTTTCTTTCTGTAAGGCATCTTCAGCGAATCGCACATCAGCAGAGCCTTTCTATACCAGAAAGCACCCATATCCGGCCTGCCCAAATGGTTGGTAGCATCAGCAAGATTTATCAGGATATCAGGAATCACCTCGAATTTTGTTCCTTTCAATCTTGCTTCATAGGCCTCCTTGAAGCAGACCGCGGCAGAATCTATATAGCCCTTTCGCGAATAGACATTACCCTTTATATTAAAACATTCGGACTGCAAATCGGCCAACCGATGCGAAAAAGACTGTCTGCCGGCAAACGCCTCAACTTGCCGGAGCAAAAGTTGTGCGGAGTCGAAGTCGGAAGTAGCCAGACAGGTTTTCAAGGCAACAGCAAGATAATTATACCGCACCATACTATCTTTGGTCCTTTCCATTCTCTGTAATGCCTGTGCTTTCATCCAGCGCGGCGCCATCACTACGGAATCGCTGTGAGTGCTGAAAAAAGAATCGAATTCCTGCATTTCAAAAACTCTGCCACTGCCGCCTTTATAAGTACAGGCACCCGGCAATGCCACTGCCAAACATAGAAAGATTAAGATAAGAATCCTGTTTTCCTTACCAACCTGCATCGCATATACCTTATTTTACCGTCACCATAGTAGCTCCAAATCCATACTCCTGAAAGGAAGCATCCTGCGTCTTACAAGTCGGATATTTCCGTTTCAGCTCATCCAGCAACGCTTTACGAAGCACACCGTCACCCTTGCCGTGAATAAAGACTATGCGTTGTTCACGCTTATTCCTATACTGTTCCATCACCTCACGAAATTTATCCAGCTGATAGTTCAATATCTCGCTGTTACTCATGCCGCGCGTATCATCCAACAGTTCACCGATATGCAGGTCTATTTCGATGATTTCATTTTTGCCGCCCCGCTTCACGATAGTCCGGGGTCTGGACGGACCGTCTGTTGCTTTCTTTTGCATCAGAGCATCCTGTAAGTCCTCAGCCGACACATAAACCTGCCTGGCGGGAGCATCATTCCTCACTACATCGTACACCAATGCTGGAGTATCAAAGAAATCGGTAGGCTGAAAAGTATGCAACTTATAGAATTTCACCGTATCGATGCGGATTTCCACATTGGCAGCAGGCTTCATAGCGAAAGAGCGGTTGTCCTTGAACGCCACCAACTGAACAGCTACACGCTCCCGGTCGTTCAATTCCGATTTTTCAAATTCCTCTAACAAGAGTTTCGTATTCGGTTCTATCAAACCATGAGAACGGGCAGTCCACGACTTGCCCTCCGCACTCGAATAGGTATAATACATGCAGTAATTGCTATCATTCACCAAATAAGCCTCAAACGGAGTAGTGCTTACCGCCTTGATATCTTCCGGAACAAAGGCAAGATACACATTCAGCACATCTCCGCCTTTCATTTCCGGCTGACGATAAACAGATACCTGAGGTTTAGCCGTACACTCTATCTGCCGTCCGGAGTCCAAAACGGAAGATACCGGCTTCGAGGCTACCGAAGCCATACGCGCAGCCGATTGCTCCTCCGCCTTCTTCTTGGCTGCTTTGGAAGCAGGAGTAGGAATATTGTAATCATCCGTTTCAATCACCACACATTCACGCACCGGCATCGGAATGTCAAACCCGTCGGCATCTTCCACCAACACTATATCTTTTCCCCGGAATCCCGTTACAACACCGCCACCTACTTCACTGAGGAAGCGCACTTTATCTCCTATTTTCATAATTTCCATTCTGTTTTTTAATCATTATCCGGAAGACACATCGGAACCATTATAAACATACGGTTCAGACATCTTCTTTTATCTCTCGCAAAGTTAGAAATTATTTGATGATTATATACAAACATACCTTTTTTGTATTGGCAAGAAATACATTGTGTATCCATGAACCGGAATGACCTTATGACTGATATGTCATTAATTGGCTGTATATAATCCAAATCTTCCCAAATATCCGTACCTTTGCAGTCCCCTAATAAAATAAAGATATGAAAGAAGATCCCAAACATATTAGAATCAGCGAATTCAATTATCCGTTACCGGATGAGCGCATTGCCAAGTTTCCATTGCCTGTGCGTGACCAATCCAAGTTATTGTTGTATCGCCACGGCGAAGTTACCGAAGACATATTCACTTCCCTGCCCGACTATCTGCCGGCAAACAGCCTGATGATTTTCAATAATACCAAAGTTATTCAGGCGCGTCTGCACTTCCATAAAGAAACGGGAGCGCTTATCGAAGTATTCTGTCTCGAACCGATCCAACCCAACGACTATGCCCTCAACTTCCAGCAAACGGAGCATGCCGCATGGCTCTGCATGATAGGCAATCTGAAGAAATGGAAAGAAGGTGCGCTCAAACGGGAAATAACCGTGAAAGGAAAGCCGCTTACCCTGACCGCCGAACGCGGGGCGTGCCATGGAACCAGCCATTGGGTGGATTTCCGCTGGAACAATCCGGAAATAACATTCGCCGATATTCTCGAAGTGTTCGGCGAACTACCCATCCCTCCTTATCTGAACCGGGAGACGCAGGAGAGTGATAAGGAGACTTACCAGACCGTTTATTCCAAGATAAAAGGTTCGGTAGCCGCACCGACAGCCGGTCTGCACTTCACTCCGAGAGTTCTGGACGCTTTGCGTGAAAAAGGGGTAGCATTGGAAGAACTGACCCTGCACGTAGGAGCCGGCACTTTCAAGCCCGTCAAAAGTGAAGAGATAGAAGGGCACGAAATGCACACGGAATACATATCCGTCAATAGGAGTACGCTGGAGAAGCTGGTAGCACATGAAGGAAAAGCCATTGCAGTAGGGACAACCTCTGTACGTACACTGGAAAGCCTCTATCACATAGGCGTTACTCTGCTGCACAATCCTAACGCTACGGAAGAAGATTTGCATGTAAAACAATGGCAACCTTATGAAACGGCGCTTGAAACAGCAGCAACACCCGCTGTAGATGCTTTGCAGGCAATCATAGCCTACCTCGACCGGCATCACATGGAAACGTTGCATTCCAGCACGCAAATCATCATTGCTCCGGGATACGAATATAGAATCGTAAAAGCCATGGTTACCAACTTCCACCAGCCGCAAAGCACATTGCTGCTGCTTGTCTCAGCGTTTCTGCATGGAGATTGGCGCAAGATTTACGATTATGCGCTTGCCCATGATTTCCGATTTTTGAGTTACGGTGATTCGTCTTTGCTGATACCGTAACTATTCTCGGAGAATGTAACATTTTCATCGATAAAACCAACAAAAAGCTCAGAATTAATGAATAGCGACAATAACCAGGAAATGTTTCCTCTTGTTAACGAGCAGGGAAACATCATAGGTGCAGCCACCCGCGGTGAGTGTCACAACGGAAGCAAACTGCTGCACCCCGTAATTCATCTGCATGTATTCAATTCCAAAGGAGAATTATACCTGCAAAAACGTCCCGAATGGAAAGACATACAACCCGGCAAATGGGATACCTCGGTAGGCGGACACGTAGATTTAGGTGAAAGCGTAGAAATGGCGTTGAAACGGGAAGTGCGCGAGGAATTAGGGATAACCGACTTCGCACCGGAAACTATCACCAGCTATGTTTTTGAATCCGCTCGCGAAAAGGAGCTTGTCTTTGTGCACAAAACCGTATATGACGGAGAGATACATCCCAGCGACGAACTGGATGGCGGACGCTTCTGGCGTACAGAGGAAATTAAAGAAAATATAGGGAAAGGGATATTCACTCCCAATTTTGAGCAAGAGATAGGGAGAATCATTCAACTGTAACAACATAAAAAACACAGAAACACAAAGATACAGAGAGTAGACAGCTAAACTCTGTTTCTTTGTGTTTCTGTGTTCTAAAGAACGGTACAATTATTTTGCCAAGTCTTCAATTACTTTCATAATCTGCCGACCGATTTCTTCGGCTGCTTCCGGCGTAGCCGCTTCGCTGTAAACGCGAATAATCGGTTCCGTGTTACTCTTGCGCAGATGTACCCATTTGTCGGGAAAGTCAATCTTTACACCGTCAATATCATTGATTTCTTCGTTCTTATAGATTTCTTTTACTTTGGCAAGGATGGCATCGACATCCGTATCCGGAGTCAGGTCTACACGGTTCTTAGCCATGAAATAGGCCGGATAAGTGGCACGCAATTCGCTAACTTTCTTACCTTCGTGCGCCAGGTGACTGAGGAACAAGGCAATACCTACCAAAGCATCGCGCCCGTAGTGACTGGCAGGATAAATAACTCCACCATTGCCTTCGCCACCGATAACAGCGCCTACCTCTTTCATCTTGGTAGTTACATTCACTTCGCCTACAGCAGAAGCGGAATATTCCTGACCGTACTTACGTGTTACGTCACGCAACGCACGGGTAGAACTCAGGTTGGAAACCGTATTGCCCGGAGTGTGCTTCAACACATAGTCGGCCACGGTAACCAGCGTATATTCTTCACCGTACATCTTACCGTCCTCACAAATCATGGCCAAACGGTCTACATCCGGGTCTACCACAAAAGCAACATCTGCCTTACCGCCTTTCATAAGGTTCATGATGTCGCCCAAATTCTTTTCCAAAGGTTCCGGATTGTGCTGGAAATTACCGGTAGGCTCGCAGTAGAGTTTCTCCACATGCTTCACTCCGAGCTGTTCCAGCAGTTGCGGAAGAATGATGCCGCCTACGGAGTTTACACAATCAATGGCTACACGGAAATCGGCTTTCCTGATAGCTTCCACATCCACCAGGTCAAGCGCCAACACACTGTCGATATGCTTTTGGTTATAAGTAAGGTCTTTGCGATAAGAGCCGAGCTTGTCCACTTCGGCAAAGTTGAACTCTTCAGCTTCGGCAATACGAAGCACTTCATTGCCCTCCTCCTTGTTCAGGAACTCTCCTTTCTCATTCAGAAGTTTCAAGGCATTCCATTGCTTGGGATTGTGAGAAGCAGTCAGGATGATACCTCCGCTGGCACCTTCCATGGTAACAGCCAGTTCGGTAGTCGGAGTAGAAGCCAAATCGATGTCCACTACATCCCAGCCCATACCCATGAGCGTGCCTACCACCACATTCTTTACCATCTCGCCCGAGATGCGTGCATCACGGCCTACTACAATTTTGTTGCTTTTTACTGTACACGTTTTGCGGATAAGCGTAGCGTATGCCGAAGTAAACTTCACAATGTCGAGCGGGTTCAACCCCTCGCCTGCACCACCGCCTATTGTTCCGCGGATTCCAGAGATAGATTTGATTAGAGTCATAGGTTAATTATTTAAATAAATGGTTAGTTATTTCCAGATTTGATATTTCCGGATGTCATAAAAATAAGGGTAGACATATTGCATAGCTGTCTGATGCCCCATCTTGGAAGGAACAATCAGTTTGACATGAGCCATGTCGCGAACATAAGTCAACGGGACAAGCCAGCCTGCCGGAACTGTCGGTGAGGAATAATAAGTCATCATATATCCCTGCAGGAATGTACCTGCAATGGACGAAGAAGTCACCGCATAGCGGAATGCATCTACGGTTTCCACCGCATTCAGGTTGGACAATGTGGTATCTTTGTCAAGAATGCTATATTCCATAAAACGCACCAGCACTTCATCGTTGTTTTTCACAGTGTCGGCTGCATTTTCAGAGCCTTTATCCACTATCTGCATGTACACTCCGCTGGCAAGCTGCACATACTCATTCTCCTCGACGTTGGTAGTAGAATCCTGCGCATAAAATTCGCTTTGAGAGATGACCTTGATGCCTTCCTTTTTGATAAAGTCATTTATACCGTCTTTTTCCTCATCAAGCATTTCCGCATAGGTCTTGCCGTCATCACACGCCTGAAAACCCAAGCCGAATGCCAGTAAGGATAAAAAGAATAAAGTAAGTTTCTTCATTTCTGTTATTTAGTAATTTCGTACAAAAATATCTGATTTACCCGAAAGTTAAAAGTTGCAAGTAGAAAGTTCGTATCTTTTAACCTTTACAACCGCTGTTTTTTTATCCTTTGGCATTAAGCAGCGGTTTGAATTTTTCCAATGCAAGTTCCAGCACTTTTTTAGCCTCTTCCAATGTACCGTAAAATTCTCCGCCGGAAGCATTTAAATGCCCGCCGCCGTTAAAGAATTCTGTAGCCAGCCGGTTGCATGGGAAACTGCCTACCGAACGCAGGGATACCTTTATCATCGGCTTTTCCGTATCTTCACGCAGGAAGCAGGAGAAAACGACATTTTTAATGCTCAACGGTATGTTTACAAACCCTTCGCTATCGCCACGGATATAATTGAAATTGCCTTGTTCCTTCTTAGTCAGCGTAATCAGGGCGGCACGATGTTCCGGATAGACTTTCATCTGCGACAGCACATGCCCCATAAGACGCAGACGGCTTTCGGAATAGGTGTTGTACACTTTCCGGTAAATCTCATCCTTGTCGATACCTTTCGAAAGCAGCTCACTGATTATAAAATAAATTTCACGGTTATTGGAGTTGTACGTAAAGCCACCCGTATCGGTCATCATACCGGTATAGATACATTCAGCTCCCTCTTTGGTGATGTCACTGAAATATCCCATGCGGCAAATCAGGCGGAACACCAGCTCGGAAGTCGAGGATATTTCGGGATGGGAAATGATGATTCTGCAAAAGTCTTCAGGATTCAAATGATGGTCTACCAGTATCTTCCGCGCAGGAGAAGCCAACACGGCGTCTGCCATAGCATCGATACGGCTGATAGCGTTGAAATCAAGGCAACAGATGACATCGGCTTCCGCTATCAATTTGTCGGCAAACTCCTTATAACGGTCGTACAGAAGTATATCCTTGCTGCCGGGCATCCATTTCAGGAAATCGGGAAAAGCATTGGGAACAATGACAGTCGCATCCTTGTCCTGCGTATTAAGAAAATGCCACAACCCCAGGGAAGAGCCTACTGCATCTCCGTCGGGAGCCACATGGGCAACAATAACTATTTTATCCGCACGTTCCAGCCACTTGGCAAAGTGGTCTATTTTAGATTGTTCTATTACTTTGGTCAACATATAGTTACTCGCTATTTTACAGTTTACGTTGCATATCCGGAACAACTTCGCCTTACCTGCAACAAAAGAAAAGGCAAAAGTACGAAAAAGTTTATGATTTATAATAATATGTGTACAGAACCTTTTTCGGAAAGAGGAAGATAAGGAATTCCCAACCGGATACAATCACTGATAATCCTCTCCCGATAGTATTCGGAAAGAGATGCGTCAATCACTACCGTACCTACTTCAAACAAGGAAACAAGTTCCTGCATATCCCCTTTATAACCGTGAGAAACATACAGATAATCAATAGAAACAGGCACATCGGATATCTTGTTGCCCCAACGGTCGTCGTACAACAGGCAAATGCGTTTCCCTGCATAAAAAACAGTTTTGTTACGGACCGAAATATCAGGAAGCAGACAATCTCCCTCAATCACATCAGGACGTTCCAGACGCAAACGGCTCCAGTAGGAAGAAAGCGAACGTTCCAACCGGGTGACATCGGGCAGTGTATCGGCGCAGACCAGCCATGAAGCGGAGTTATCTGCCAAACAATGCACTGCCGGACAGCCACGGACATTATAAAAAACAATGCTGCGCCGGGGAGCATCTGTGATAAACGCATACGAATGATAAGAGACGCACAGCAGCAGGGCTGACAAAGCGATATATACATTCGCTGCCGTACGCCTCATCCAAACACGGCAGAACAACAACAGGCAACAATAAAACAGGAAGACATCCCATATATCGACCCACATCCGGTCTATGGAAGCCAAAGGGAGCTGTTCGATCCAACGGAGCAAAGCATTCTGCATCCTTAGCGGTATTTCTACCACATCGGCAAAGAGCTGTTGCAAGACAGGAAAAGGAGTCAGGACAAGCAATATAACAGCCGCATACACAATCAACGAAACCAACGGGATTACCAACAAATTAGTCAAGAGGAAGTGTGTGGAAAAACGTGAGAAATAGAGCATTACCAACGGAGCCGTTCCCACCTGGGCGGCAAGGGAAACAGTAACCAGCCCCCACGCTTTACGCAAAAGACGGTTCTTTACCGATAACAACCCGTATAACCCGGGTTGTAACAGTACAATAGCTGCAACAGCCGAAAAAGACAACTGAAACCCTACATCAAACAGCCACACGGGGTTAAACAGCAGCATCAGGAAAGCCGTAACCCCCAATGTATTCAAAGTAAGCTTCCGGCAGGCAGGTATCAGCATGGAGAGTAATCCAAATGAGCACATGACAACCGCACGTACCACGGAAGAAGACAACCCTGTAAGGAAAGCAAATCCCCACAACAAGAGGATTACAGACAGAAACAAAAACGGCTTTAAAAACCGCCACCTGATCCACAAAGGAGACAGGACAAACAGCAACAGGGCGGAAATAAAGCCGATATGCAGCCCGGAAAGTGCCAGTACATGGCTGGCTCCGGCAACCGAATACGTCTCTACGATACTCTCACTCAGCTCTTCTTTATCTCCTATTGTAAGCGCAGAGAGTACCGCCAATTCATCTCCCCGAAACCCCATGTCCCGATATAAAGCAACCAGCCTGCTCCGGCACTCCAAAGCCTGCTGACGAAAAGTGAGAGTGCTGTCGCAACCAATCGCACACCAATGTCCGGCATGTACGTACGCTGTTCCACTTATCCCTTTCCGAAGAAGATAACGGGCGTAATCGAACTCATCCGGATTACCGTTATTGGCAGGTGGAGACAAACGGGTGCGCACCAGCAGTTCATCCCCTCTTTTCAAGGAATATGCCGCCGTATCTTTAGGAAAATAAAACAGAAAACTCTTTTCTGAAAAGTTATATAAAAATGTATCTTTCAACACTTCTCCCCGCAAAGCAACGCGAAATAAAATGCTGTTTTTCTTGATTTCCGGCTTTGTCGTAAGAGTAATCCGGTAAGTGGAAGGTTTTTCCGTATTCGGGAATATATATTCGGCTTGCTTCAACTGCACGCTCACTAAAGTCCACCCCAATACAAAACAGGCCAAAAACACGACAGCCCCATATAGCTTGCAAAGAACATAATACTTACGGCCAAGAATATATGTCCCTATCAACAGCAGGATGACAGCTATCCACCAACCGGCGGACAGTATGCAAGGACATTTATCCCCATATACTATTCCACCAACCAACGGCATCAACAGTCGCAGGAAAGGATACCGTTGCAAGTTGTCTGTTATCAATAAATATTACAGATTTTTCAAAGCACGGATTGCTTCTGTAGGGTCGGGAGCAGAAAATACGGCATTGCCGGCAACCAAAGCATCGGCTCCTGCATCTACCAGACGGGAGCCTGTATCCAGATTGACACCGCCGTCGACCTCTATCAGGACTTCCGAACCGGTCACTGTTATCAGTTCGCGCAACTCGCGTACCTTATCAACAGTATGTTCTATAAATTTCTGACCGCCGAATCCCGGATTCACCCCCATTATCAACACCATATAGACATCGTTGATAATATCTCTCAGCATAGATACCGGAGTAGCCGGATTGATAGTAACCGCCGGCAACATTCCCGCTTCGCGGATTTGCTGCACTACCCTATGCAAATGTGGGCATGCCTCATAATGCACGTTCATTATACGTGCCCCCAACGCCTTTACTTCCGGAATGAACTTTTCCGGCTGTACAATCATCAGATGCACATCCAAAGGCTTCTCGGCAAGCTTTGCCACATACTTCAATACCGGAAAACCGAAAGATATGTTGGGAACAAACACGCCGTCCATTATATCGACGTGTACCCAGTCGGCTTCACTACCGTTAATCATTTCAATATCATTTGCCAGGTATGCAAAGTTGGCAGACAATATGGAAGGGGATATTATAGGTTTCATAACAGTTACATTCTAATAGGTTACACGAATTTACAACAGACAAATGTACAAAAAGATTTCGGATAAACGCTTAATGCACCCGACATTCTCCGGTCAGTTTAAATCCGCGCAACAACTCATCCGTTTTCAGACGTTTCTTGCCGGGAAGCTGCAAAGCACGCACACCAATCCAACCGTCTGTACCGGCTATGCGAATATACGTCTTACCATCGGTCTGCAAAGTTCCGGGAACGGATTCATGCGGATGCTCTATCTTCTCTGTTTCAAAGATTTTCAGAACCACCGTCGTTCCGTCGGGCTGTACCAATTCTGTCCACGCAGCCGGATAGGGAGACAAACCACGGATAAAATCATAAATCCGCTTGACAGGCTGGTTCCAGTCGATGCGACAAGTATCCTTGAATATTTTGGGAGCCGGACGCAGTTCGCCCACTACAGCCATTTCTTCCTGCGGAACGGATTTCACCGTATCTGCAAGAATGGCATCCACAGTCTCCGTAACCAGACGTCCACCAAGCATCATCAACTTATCGTGTACAATACCTACATTGTCCGTATCCGCAATCGGCACACGAACCTGTTGGATGACCTCTCCCGTATCTATCTCATGTTTCAGGAAAAAAGTCGTGATGCCCGTTTCCGTATCACCGTTAATCACCGCCCAATTGATAGGTGCAGCTCCACGATACTGCGGCAGCAACGACGCATGCAGATTGAAAGTTCCCAGACGCGGCATATTCCAAACCACTTCCGGCAACATTCTGAAAGCAACCACAATCTGCAAATCGGCATTCCAGGCACGCAAAGCCTCGACAAACGCTTCATCTTTCAATCTTTCCGGCTGAAGAAGCGACAGGTCATGCTCCAGCGCATACTGTTTTACCGGAGAGAATTGCACCTTATGTCCACGTCCAGCAGGCTTGTCGGGCATCGTGATTACCCCTACTATATTATATCCGCCTTCTACGAGGCAGCGCAAGGGCTCCACCGCAAATTCAGGAGTCCCCATATATACAATCCGTAAATCTTCTTTCTTCATAATCATCTCTTTTAATCTTCCGAGAAATGTACCAATACCTGACGGTACGAGTTAAATATCTTTGATTTGGACACGAAACCGAGATACTTGCCTTCTCCGTCCACCACCGGCAGGTTCCATGCTTTCGTATCGTCAAAAGTGCGCATCACCTGCTCCATGCTGTCCGTATCATAAAGGCGCGCCGGAGCGGAGGTCATCAGTTTGCCTACCGTAAAACGATGATACAGTTCCTGCCGGAACATGATATTGCGTATGTCGTCCAGCAGGACAATACCAATCAGCTTACTCTCATTGTCCGTCACCGGAAATATGTTGCGGTGTGAGGCGGAGATGGCTTTCACTAACTCGGCAAGGTCCATTTCCGGGTGTACTGCGACAAAGTCTTTCTCTACCACATTCTCCACTTTCATCAGCGTCAACACCGCTTTATCCTTATGATGTGTCAGCAACTCACCTTTCTTTGCCAGACGCATGGAGTAGATACTGTGCGGTTCGAAAACGATAATCGTCAGATAAGAGCTGACCGCGACTATCATCAACGGCAAGAACAAGTCGTATCCTCCCGTAAGCTCGGCAATCAGGAACACTCCCGTAAGCGGAGCGTGCATAACACCGCTCATCACTCCCGCCATGCCCAGCAAGGCAAAGTTCTTTTCGGGCAGGTAGGCAGTCATCTCAAAATCATTGCTGAAATGGGAAAAAACAAATCCGGCGATACACCCCAAATACAGAGAAGGCGCAAAAATACCACCGCAACCACCACCGCCATTCGTTGCGCTCGAAGCGAAAACCTTAAACAGGATTATCAATATCAGATACAGCAGCAGCAAGTGGCTGTGTCCGTAGAAGAAAGAGTTATTCATCACCGTATCCCACTCAACATTACTTGTACCGTTGAGCAGTAATTCTATCGTATCGTACCCTTCACCGTAAAGCGGCGGGAAAAGGAATATCAGAATACTCAACATAGCGCCGCCCACCAGCAGTTTCTTATAAGGCAGTTTCAGTTTACCGAACATTCCTTCCACCGAATTCATGGCACGGGTAAAGTAGAGGGAAACCAGTCCGCAGAAAATACCCAGCATGATCACATAAGGGATACGCTCCAATTCAAAAGCCTGGTCAAGGTGGAACTTAAACATGGCTTCCGTGCCCGTCACGATATAAGAAACGGTTGCCGCCGTCACCGCCGAAATCAGTAACGGAAGCAACGAAGACATTGTAAGGTCTATCATAAGCACCTCCAACGTAAAAACAAGTCCCGCTATCGGAGCTTTGAAAATACCTGCCACGGCCCCGGCAGCGCCACATCCCACCAACAGCATCAGTGTGCGGTGCTCCATTTTGAACAGGCTGCCCAAGTTGGAGCCGATGGCCGAACCGGTAAGCACAATCGGCGCCTCTGCCCCGACCGAACCGCCGAACCCGATTGTTATGGAACTGGCAATAATGGATGACCACGTGTTATGGCGTTTGATACGTCCCTGCCTGCGGGATATGGCATATAGAATTTTCGTAACTCCATGACTGATATCATCCTTTACGACATAGCGTACAAACAACCCGGCCAAAAAGATTCCCACCACCGGATATATCAGATACTGGTAATTAGCCTCTGTTGTGTCGAAATTCTCCGTAAGAAAATTTTGTATCCAATGTATCAACAGTTTCAATATCAATGCGGCAAATGCCGTAAAGATACCGACCAGAAAGCTAAGAACCAGGATAAACCGTTTCTCCTTGACATTCTTCTCACGCCAAATGATAAAGCGTTGCAACCAACTTCTCTCTTCTCCAGCCATTTCCTTTATTCACGGATTATTTTAATCACTCCGCCTTTATCCAACTTGATAATGCTGGATGGCTTCGGATTACTTATCTCTTCCTGCCGGTAGCCCACGATATAATCCACCGCTGACTTTACCTCCTCACTTATTTCGCTGAAGTTCTTCGGCGAAGGCTGCCCACTGATATTGGCTGAAGTAGAAACAATCGCCTTACGGAACTGCTGGCAAAGACGCTTTGAGAAATCTTCATTTGTCACTCTGATTCCCACGCTTCCGTCTTCCGCCAGCAAATTTGCCGCCAGATTACGCGCTCCCGAATAAATAATAGTCAACGGTTTGTCTGCCAAGTCTATCAAATCCCACGCCACCTCCGGAACATCCCGGACATAGAAATCCACTTTTACGGAAGAATCCACCAACACCAGCATCGCTTTGCTGTCCTGACGCTGCTTTATTTCATATACACGGCGCACCGCATCTTCGTTGGTAGCGTCACAACCAATACCCCAAATGGTATCGGTGGGGTACAGAATCACCCCGCCTTCCCTCATTACCTGGCAGGCTTTTTTAATGTCTTCTATCATTTCTTACTCTATAAATACAGTGATTAACACGCAAAAATAGTAAATTCGCACCGATTACAAACAAAGTTTAGGAGAAAACAATGGAAGATATTAAATTTAACCACACACTACCCATACAGCTACGTTTCAATGACGTTGATAAATTCGGTCACGTCAACAACACCGTCTATTTTTCCTTTTACGATTTAGGCAAGACAGAATATTTTGCTTCCGTATGCCCGCATGTCGACTGGCAGAAAGACGGAATTGTCGTAGTCCATATAGAAGCTGATTTTCTTGCACAGATTTACGGTTCCGACCACATTGCCGTACAGACCGCCGTGACCCAAATAGGCACGAAGAGTTTTCATCTTGCGCAACGTGTCATAGATATCGAGACGCAGGAAGTAAAATGTATATGCACTTCCGTCATGGTAGCTTACGACCTCAGCAAGCACGAATCCAAACCGCTGACAGAAGAGTGGATAGAAGCTATCTGCAAATACGAGGGGCGGGATTTACGAAAAAAATAAAGATTGGCAAAATAACTTTATCGAAAACAAAACTAATACTTTTTTTTTCTACATTTGCATAGTTAAGGAACGTATAATTTATGATTCGATTAATACTGCTAAGCGATTTCACTGAATCTTTCTCCTATAATCTACTGAAAGGAGTATTGATGTACGCAAACAGCCACGAACCGTGGGTGGTGTGCCGAATGCCGCTTTCCTATAAACAAACCTATGGCATAAAGGGAGTGCTGAAGTGGGCAAAAACGTGGCATGCAGATGCTATTATCGGCAGATTCGACAACGACGACAATGTAGAGATTTTCCGTGAAAATGGAATTATTGCCATAGCACAAGATTACAAAGCAAGATTCAGTAATATTCCAAACATCACTGGAGATTATTACAAAACTGGCAGGATGGCAGCGGAATTCTTTCTAAGAAAAGGGTATCAAAATTTTGCTTTCTATGGCTATCGAGATACGGTTTGGTCACAAGAGCGTTGCGAAGGTTTCTATAAATGTATAGCCGAACATGGTTTTGGTAATTGTTTCCAATCATATCAAGAGCAATCTCTCGATGATCTTTGGTTTTATGAAGCTCCTCCTTTACTCAAATGGTTGCAATCGCTCCCCCTGCCTACGGCACTCTTTGCTTGTGATGATAATCAAGGTAATCGCATTACTGAATTATGTAAAGTAAATAATATCAGAGTACCCGACAAGATAGCAATATTGGGTGTGGATAATGACGAAATTATATGTAACTTATCTGATCCTCCTTTATCCAGCATAAGCCACAATATTGTAAGAGGCGGATTTGAGGCAGCAGAACTCATCGTACGCCTACTGAACGAAGAGAAAGTCAACTATCAAGATGTAGTACTGCAACCCATAAATATTATAAACAGACTTTCAACCGATTTTTATTCTACTACCGATACGCATATCCAAACAGTTTTGAAATATATCAATAAGCACCTGACTGAACATATCACCGTATCAGATCTCGTAAAACAAGTCCCCTTGTCACGTAGGTTACTAGAGATTCGTTTCAAAGGAGTTACCCAACAGTCCATTCAAAAATACATATTTTCTCTAAAAATAGAAAGGTTTGCTCAACTGCTACTTACCAGCAATGCTCCTATCTCAACCGTAGCGGAATCTGTAGGAATAAACAATCTAAAAAATTTGTCACGCCAATTCAAGGCTCTAAAGAATATTTCTCCCTATGAATACAGAAAAAGGCATCAAATAATGTCCGACTGCTATTACCAAGCTAAAGACTGCAGTTCTATTCATTTTTTAGGCAATTAGCTTGTGTAATTTTCCACGAAACATACGCAAACGAGATAAATAAATGTAAATCATATAATTACATTTTAAACGTATCTATTTTTGTATTCTCATAATCTGAATGAAATAGCAGTTATAGTTGACAATACATTAAAAAAGACGTCATGCTTTTCTTATTGTTTAATGGCATGAAAAAAGCAAAATACCGGTTCTCAAACAAATGCTCCATACCAGGATTGTACGATGAACGGCACCACCCGGTACGGAGAAAAAAATTCTAATCCGGCAAAAACAGCATCTCGGCCGGAATGGGAGTTTCGGGAATATCTCGTCCTAAAAATCCGACCTCCAGTTCCTGCCCCATATAATTTTCAAAATACAATAAATGCAATGCATGATAACCTTTCTCAAGAGCAACCTTACCTTCGGCACGACGAACACTATGTCCACCATCATTATCAACTATCAGCTTATCATCAATATAAAGCTTAGAACCATCATCCGAAATGGTATAGAAGCGATATACGCCTCTTTTGGAAATGTAAATCAAAGTACGGAATTCATAGGCAAAGTGATCAGCAATGGCAGCATCCTTTATCAAAAAGTTCTTCATAATACCTTTCTTTACTTTCAAACAAGAAGTAATGTCAGCCACTCGTTTACATTGACCTTCATAATAAGTATAAGCTACCCCTTGTTTAGGTGATGCTACATTCATTGCCGGAAAATAATTCATCACCCGTTCCTCATCTGAATTTAATCCGGAGGGATAGTAATAGATCGCCTCACGACCTGAAAGCGTAGCAATCCAAGTATCAAACTTAAATTCACCTTCATACAGTTCAATGATACGTGCACCTCTAATCAATTCTCCGTAAGCATCCGCACCAGTCACCCGACCATATCCAAGCAATATTCTTTTATTAATACCAACATAATCATTATCATGGTCGTGACCGGCGAATACCCCCATTACATCTTTCCTATCAAGAAACGAAGCAAATATACCAGAATTGACCTTTGAAGAAGCAACTCCACCTTCTCTATCATTACCAAATGTCTTACCATCACCTATCAGTTCATTATATTCTAATAAAGGTATGTGAAAGAATGCCAATGAAGGTAAAGGACGTCCATTATTACAAGAAGCAAAATGAGCACTTTGTTTACGATACCATGCTATTTGGTCGAAATGTATCCAATCGTAAACTCCATAAAGTTTGTCAGGCTGATAATCATTAGAGTCTATACAATAAAGCACTGATTCTACCTTTTTCTTTGTCATCGAATCAAAAATCGGTATCACACAATTACCACACCCCATAACATCTCCAGGCCCCTTCGTTCCAACATAGTATGGAGATTTTTGCAACAAATCATAAATGCTATCCTTAGCCATGTGCTCCGCATCATGGTTACCCATAGTTACAACAAATGGCACTTTGGCATTATTAAATATTTCTACAACCGACATCCAGCCATTAATTGCAGGGGCTTCTGTCACTATGTCTCCAGTCAATATGGCAATATCCGGATTTTCGGATTTCAGTATCGTACGAATAGTTCTTTCCGTTTCAGCACACTTCGGTGAACCTGATGTCCAATGTAAGTCTGTGAACTGAACTATTTTAAACTTTCCATTTTGAAAAGACAATTGCCGTTGTGCAAAAAGCATTGATGGGATAACTCCCCATAACACTAACAAAAGAATTGATATTTTCTTCATAAGAATCTAATTGATTAGTTTATTTCTATTTCATCTATCGCCAATCTGCTTTGTTCTCCTTCATTGAAATATCCTTTTGGACATAAGCCCCCACTCAACAAGTCCAAGCGTACAAATGTAGCTTCCACTTCAGGAAATGAAAGAGAAGCAGGAAAGCGAGTGCTTTCCGTCAACGTAAAATCATATGATAAAACTTTATTACCTACTCCAAAAAAGTTTTTCCCGTCTGCCGAAACGGAAACACTCATTGCCTTTGCCGGCCAAATCATATTCCAAGGACGCCATAAGGAAGCAAAAGCTACTTGTTTTATTCTTTGCGTACCTTTCAACTCCACCACAATCTGTACACTATCCTGAGAGAAGCTTACCCATCTACGCATGTCTTGAGCATATCCACAATATCCGTCAGTCAATCCAAAGCTTTCATCCAAATGTTCCCACTCTGTTTTAGGAACACACTTGCAATCACATCCAGTGGCCTTGTTTATGGCAAATTCTTTATGAGTCACCCTACCCATAGATTTGCCTTCCTTATAAACGGCTGCGTAAATAACTGCATCTTTACTCAACAATATTGGTGACTTGTACAGAGAAGAAGAAGCCGTTATCACAGAATCATTAATCGCATAGTGTATCTCCGCATCCGGACAAAAAGAAGATAAAGCCACTTCATAGGTCTCATGATTCTCATTCCACACTCCCGCATAATTCACTTCATAAAAATTGCGGCAAGAATTCACCTGACAATAGTCCAACCGTTTGAACTCCTTATCCAACCTGCGAGTAAAAAACACAAAATCTTTATATTCAGGTTGCGTCCACTGCACTTCGGACATAGCCAACAAACGAGGAAAAGCCATATATTCAAATGCTTCAGGAGTTTGAATATATTCTCCCCAAATATTCGCCTGCGTACCTATTATATAAGACTGCTCTTCGGTAGTCAATCCAGCTGGTAGTGGGTTATAAAAATATACACTATCCAACGGAAGGAAACCACCTATCGCCAGTGGAGCATATTCTGGGCTCTCTTGATAATAATCTATATAGCATCGTTTACTCGGTGTCATAATAACCTTATGCTTTTGACGGGCCGCTATAATACCACCTTCTTCACCACGCCACGACATAACAGTAGCATTAGGAGCAAGCCCGCCTTCCAATATCTCATCCCAACCGATAATATCACGCCCCCTGCTGTTAACAAATTGTTCAATCTTATGAATAAACCAACTTTGTAAAGCTTCTTCATCTGGTAGTCCCTCTTTCTTCATCAGAGTTTGACAATGAATACACTTTTTCCAAGCTTTCTTAGGACATTCATCACCTCCAATATGAATGTAATGACTAGGAAAGAGTTCCATAACTTCCACCAATACATTTTCCAAGAAATCAAACGTATGCTCCTTAGGACAATAGACTTCATCAAAAACATCAAAGTAATCGCGTACCACATAATCTTTTCTCAACCCACAAGAAAGCTCTGGATATGACGCCAATGCAGCAGAAGCATGTCCCGGCATTTCTATCTCAGGAATTACTGTTATAAAACGGTCAGAAGCATACTTAACAATCTCTCTAATTTCTTCTTGTGTATAATATCCCGCTTGTTTTTTTCCGTCAAACCGCCGTGGGTAATAATAATCAGAATGTCCTACTTGAGTTTGACTACGATGCGACCCCACCTCTACCAACTTCGGATATTTTTTTATCTCAATTCTCCAACCTTGATCGTCAGTCAAATGAAAATGAAATTTATTCAACTTATAGAAAGCCATCAAATCAAGAAACTTCAGTACCTCTTCTTTGGGAAGGAAATTACGACCAACATCCATCAAAGCACCACGATAAGGAAAACGAGGAGCATCCTTAATACTGACAATTGGAATTTCAATACGTCCCTCATACCTACGATCGGAAGCATAGATTTCTGCCGGCATCAATTGCAATAAAGATTGAACACCATAAAACAGTCCTGCTGCAGTTTCGTTAGAACAAATCCGTATAGCATCGGAAGCCACCTCCAATGTATAAGAGAATTATCAATTAACAGATAAATATCGGCCTTCTCTGTTGGAGAAACAGCTCTTAATGTTACCTGTGTGTTCTTCAAAAAGTTCTCTAAATAACGAAAAACTTTCATTTCATTCTCTCCGGAAGACACAGCCACAGTTTTCTCCCCTTGCAAAAAATACTTTCCTCGGGATAGAGTTATATCATTGGGCATCGGTATGATACCATAGTTTTCTACAGATTCCTTGCTTCCGCTGCCACATGAAAAGAGAGCCAATGAGATGGCAGTAAACACCCCCCAAATATATTTCATAACGTTTGTAATAAAAGGTTAGGATATGTCTGAACTACTTTAAGGATTAGCTCGCCAAACAGCGTGTTTGCCCAAGCAAACCAAGGACGTGTGAAATCAGCTGCATTTTCCGCATTAAAAGACTCATGCATAAAACCTGTTTCACCGTCCGTATCGCGCAGTTGCTTCAAACAACTGCGTATTTCTTCCTCATCATCAGTCGTAAAAGCTTTCATTATGATACTCATTGGCCAAATATAGTTCAACCCTACATGTGGACCGCCTATTCCTTCTCCAGCTTTTCCTTTAAAAAAATAAGGATTATTATCGCTCCATATCAATTTACGAGTATTTTGGTAAACTGCATCCTTGAAAGAACAATATCCCAAATAAGGAGCAGACAACAGACTGGGAATATTAGCATCATCCATACAAAGCACATTGCCAAACCCATCCACTTCAAAAGCATAAACCCGCCCACAAATAGGATGGTTAAACGTACCATACCTGCGAATTGCGGCATCTACTTCATCAGCTAAAGCTATACATTCTTTAGCAAAATCTATATGATTATAGACTGCATGTTCTATTTCAGACAATTGCCGCAACGACACAACAGCAAACATATTGGAAGGGATGAGAAAACCAAATTGAGTAGCATCATCCGAAGGGCGAAACGAAGAAACAATCAGTCCAACTGGCTTAACAGGTGCACCCCAACCATTATTGATTTGCGAGTCTGTAGGACGATCACAATCGCGCGAGAAACTATAAGTGCCGATTCCTTGTTTACGCTGCTGTTCCTTAAAAGTACGGACTACCAATTTCATAGCCTCGTGCCAATCTGCACTAAAGATAGACGTATCTTTAGTCAATGTCCAATACTGGTAAGCCAATCGAATGGGATAACATAGAGAATCGATCTCCCACTTACGTTCATGCAACTCTTTCACCATATGCTGTGTATGATCAGTTTCCCAATAACTACCCAATGGACCATCATTGAAAGCATTAGCATAAGGGTCTATCAGTATACATTCTGTCTGCCTGTTAATAAGTCCGGCTATCAAAAACTGCAAATCCCTATCGTCTTTCATCAACGGCAAATAAGGCCACACCTGCGCGGAAGAATCACGCAACCACATAGCGTCAATGTCACCAGTTATGATAAACGTATCCGGACGGTCGTTTTTCATCTTATATCTGACAGTAGTATCAAGTGTATTGGGAAAACAATTTTCAAACATCCACCGCAGTTTTTCATCTTTTATCTTTGGCTTTACTTCTTTAATGATTACCTCTACAGCTCTTGATACAAAACGCCTTTTGTCTATTGAAGGACGCAAGGAAACGAATTTCGTTTCTGATTCCCTGAAAGCGGCAAACGACAAAGATGGACGGACGGACATAGCAGCCAAAGCTAATCCTCCCATCTTCAGGAAATGACGTCGTGACATATTCTTTTTCATAGATTATCTTTTTAATAAGTGTGTTTACCAGGAAGCACAGTAATTTTCTTCTCTTTTTCACCATAAAGTACGAACAATTCAAAGCCAATATTCGTATCTACCGTAATGTGCGGTTCATCATTGACAGAACGGCGTGCTTCCGCCTTTAAACTGATAATACCTTCTGGTCCGAAAGGATAACGTTCTATTCCATTGGCCTCTGTCAGGTTCATGTCCCAAACAATTTGCTGTTTGGAGTAATCTCCCCGAATACCTATTATAAACTCTATCAGTTCGGCAATAGGTGGAAGTCCTGACCAACCGACAAATTCCTTTCTAGCCATAAATCCAGGCTCTGCCTTCTCCGGAGAATAGTATTCCCAAAATGTACCCGTATTCTTATATACCTCAAGTACTTCATTATAATGGTTCAAAGCTATTTCACGGGCTAACTTACGATAACCTTTCTTCACAAGACCTTGTATCACCATGTAGTTGGTACCCGGCCAGATGCCACCTTGCCAATAGCGACCGTTTTCCTTATACTTAGGATGGTCTGCCGACAAAGAAGGAACACGGAACTTGCGGTTAAAGGTTTCCGGATTATCCAATTCTTTTATCATACGGTTTAGTTGTATTGTATCTAACACATTGGTAAATAGTGCCCAATAAGCACCTATACCTTTGGTTTTGCAAAGAGTGCCATCAGCATATTGGTCATACAAGAAACCGGTCTTTTCATCCCAAAGATTATCATGTATGTACTTCTTCAACATCTTGGCCTCATCCTCAAAGTCTTCAATTTCCTGCCAACGTTCTAAATAAAATCCCATTTCAAGCAATAAGTTTGCAGTGAACAACTGCTGTAAGTTTGTATCCAACCACACCATGTGTCCGTGACTATAAATCATATTGTATTGCGGTTGAACACGAGGCATATTATCCATACCGGTTCCCCAACCACTTGACCAATAGGTGCCATTCTGCCATGTATGGTTCAACTTCAACCATTTATAATAAGCACACAAAGCTGAAAATATTTTATGTAAACGTTCCGTATCACCAAATTGATGATAATAAACCATTTCACACCAAGGCATCAGATTAGGTCCTGTACTTACCGGATCATAACGCTCAAAACAGTCTGCACCATCGGCTTTTATCTCACGACAAATGAATCCGTCGGGATGCTGTTTTGCATAAAAGTTATCCAATGTGCGTTGGAATGGGAAGAAACGGGTTCCATAACGGGCAAACATTAAAATGAAAGATGAATCCCACATAAAAATGTTCCCGTTATAAGCTGTATCCAAATAGCTCGAAACAAATCCTGAACCGGATTGCGGAGCGCGGATATTACCTACGGCGATCTCCCAAGCTCTCCAATACATTTCAAGTTCTTTATCATGACCTGCCCATATAGGATTAGGTAAAATTTGCTTTGCCTCCTCAAAACTCTTCGGTTGAATAATTTCAGGTTTAGCTACACGATACTCATTCTCAGCAACCAAAGGTTCTTTCAAATAAGTATTTTTGTAAGGCAAATGATACTTTTCATCATTACCACAGGTTTGTGCATTCAGTCCGGAACATACCAGACATGAAACAGCCAGCAAGAACAAGAAATGTCTTAATACAGGATATGTTTGTCTCATAGCAATTAAAATATTTATAAATTAAGAAGCTTCTTTATCTTGTCAAAGATAGCAGTATTTTCGAAAATACCGGTAAAGTTTTCCGATCCGGGTCCAAAAGCATAAACAGGAACCATTACACCACTATGACCTCCGGTAGAGAATTTACATACAATTTTACCTTCTTTCAAATCACCGTCTACCAAAGTAAGTCCTCCGGTTTCGTGATCGGCAGTAACAACAACTAAAGTTTCTCCGTCTTTTGCAGCCCATTCAAATATCTTACCGATAGTACGGTCAAAATCATGAGTTTCCTGCATTAATAAATCAAGATCATTAAAATGACCGTAATCATCCAATTGAGAACCTTCAATCATCATAAAGAAGCCGTTTTTATTCTGGTTAAGTAATTCAATCCCCTTCAAAGAAGCACGTGCCAATAAATCGCCACGTTCTGCCGGAAGCGGAGTATCAACAGAATAAGGAACGGCAAACACTTTGCCTTTTCTTATTTTCTCTACTTCCTCCCAAGAACGAGGAGTTTGATAACCTTTAGCTCTCAATTCTTTGAAAAGATCACGTCCATCCTCACGATTTTCAAATAATTTAGCGCCTCCGCCAAAAGCATAATCAACACCGCAATCAACATAATCCGCCACGATTGCAGCTTCTTGATCTCTATCTATATTATGACAACAAAAATCGGCAGGAGTTGCATCCCATAAACGGCAAGTTACAGCTATACCGGTTGATTTGCCCTTTGCTGCAGCATAATCAATTAAAGTTTTCAGAGGTTTACCGCTAGGATCTACACCGACACAATGATAATTAGTTTTTTGTCCTGTTGCCAAAGCAGTACCGCCTGCTCCGGAATCGGTAATTAATTTGTTAGCACAATATGTTTTTGACAAACCGACTGCTTGGCAATTATCCAAATTCAATTTACCACGATTGGCTGTCCATGCAGAATATACATGCATTAAACTCATACCATCACCAATCATCAAAATTACATTCTTAATCTTCTTACCTGTAGGCGGAACAACCTTCACCACATCGTAAGGTTTGTCTAAAACATAAGTTTGTTCTTTATCACGACGGCTCTGTGCTTGTGAAGCAACAGGCAATAATGTTAACGCAAAAGCGAATAATAGACTGTTTAATAATATCTTTTTCATATTAAAGATGTTTGGTTTTCCTTATTATTTTACTTCGACAGTTACTAGAACCGGAGCATGGTCGGACACAAAAGCTTCATTTTCTGTTTCAGCCAAAACTCCATATTTTAAAACGTCAAGTCCCTTATTTACAAACACATAATCAATCAACGGACGTCTGTCATAAGGTAATTTTCCAAAATCATGCCAACTCCATGAAGGACCATATACCAAAGGAGCAACTGAACGGGAATCTATCAAATGCTTCGGATTTGATGCATCTGTTACATGTTTAATAACGTCTGATTCAGGCTCTGCATTAAAGTCTCCGGTAACAACAACGGGTAAACCATTGCTTAATTCAGCCACTTTATCCAATATAAGACTAACTCCCTCTCTACGAGCAGCTACTCCTACATGGTCTAAATGTGTATTCAATGCAAATATCTCTTTACCGGAAGTATTGTCTTTCAACTTCGCCCATGAAGCAATACGTTCACAAGCTCCGTCCCATCCTTTGGAACCGGCTACTTCAGGTGTTTCACTCAACCAGAAATACCCGGAATCAAGAACAGTAAAACGATCCTTTTTATACCAAAGTGCACTATATTCACCTTTTTCTTTACCATCTTCACGTCCCACACCAATAACATCATATTCGGGTAAACGTTGTTTCAAATCTTCCAACTGATTATGAAGAACTTCTTGAGTTCCTAAAATATCAGCATCATAGAAATGGATAGCTTTTGCCGCACGATCTTTTCTATATTGCCAGTTATCCAAGCTATCTTCCGGATTATCATAACGAATATTGAAAGACATTATATTAAATTTAGCCGGTGAATCAGCTTGCTGTTGTTTCACTTGTCCGCATGATGCTGCAAGGAAAGGCAAGAATAATAAAAATAATTTTTTCATGATATGTGTTATTAATGGTTATTTCACAAATAAGGCTGAAGCCGGAACAGGTACTAATTCTTTAGAAGACGGAAGCTTCCAAGCCCAACTTAAATGTTCTCCTTCATAATCTTCAAAATAATACAAAGTATATGTATGATAGCCTTTTTTCAAAGCAATTGTACCTGTAGCAGGAATAGCTGCATGAGATCCGTCATTATCTACAACCTTTTCATTATCAATCATCAAAATACTTCCATCATCAGATCGTGTTTGGAATGTATAAACTCCATCCTCAGGAACATTTATCAAACCCGTAAAAATATAGCCAAAATGATCTTCTTGTTTCGCTCCTTTAATAGAAGGTTCCGGCATTACACCCGACTCCAATAATGGAGACTTTTCTACGTCTGCAACTTTATGATAAAGTCCTTCATAGTATTTATAAGAAGTACCATTCTTTGCAGGTTGTACATTAAGCGGTGCTTTTAATTCAGCCTTTGTTGCCATGATAGAGAGGGTACGACTTGGAACAAAACCATCTTTAAAACCTTTTGCTTTAATTTGAGTTGTTTTATCCAAGTTGAAGGGTTTCTCGTAAATCTGAGAAGATTCCGTTGGTTCACTTCCATCCAATGTATATCTGATTTGAGCATCTGCTGTAGTTGTCGATAAAGCTACTTCAATATTATCCATAAACAGATTTAAATCTTTATCAACATAGGGTATTGAAACGATACTCTCTTTAGTATATGAGTATGGGGAAGATTCAACAGAAGTCCCTCTTGTCATGTTAGGTTTAGAAGATAAAGTGAAGCGAAGTTCTCCACCTTCCATCAACTGTGCATAAGTAATGAAGTTTGCATCTATTGTTTTACCATTTAATTCAACTTTATCAATATAGATACTCTTTTCCGGATTATTGGCAACTACAGCCAAAGTCTTGCCGTTTGCTAATTTCACTATTGCCTTCTCAAACAAAGGAGTAGTTAATGCAAATTCATTGCTACCCGGGCATACGGAATATAATCCTAAACTTGATAATATATACCATCCGGACATCTGCCCACAATCTTCATTACCACTAATGCCTTCAGGAGTAGGTTGGTACATTTCATGTAGCACACGGCGAGTCATTTCCTGAGTTTTCCAAGGTTGCCCTACATAATCATATAAATATGCCATGTGATGGCTTGGCTCATTGCCGTGTGCATACTGACCAATCAAACCAGTTATATCAGATATTTCTCCTTCTACACGAGATTCAACAGTAAACAATGAATCAAGACAAGCAATAAATGAATCTTTTCCACCAAATAACTGCACCATGCCATTTACATCATGAGGAACAAAGAAACGATATTGCCAAGCCGTAGCCTCAGTATATGCACGGCCGATTTGGAACGGATCAAACGAAGCTTCCCAATTACCGTCCATTCTCTTACCACGGAAGAACTTGGTAGAACCATCAAAAACATTAATGTAGTTCTGAGAGCGTTCTATATATTTGTCATAAACATCATCTTTACCCATAGCCTTAGCCATCTGAGCTATTGCCCAATCATCATAAGCAAATTCCAATAAACAAGAAATGGATTCTTTCTTAATATTTGAAGGAATAAAACCATACTTTATATAATAATCTGCACCCTTCTTATTCTTTTCTGAAGAAACTTGCATAGCTTCCAATGCTTTTTCTGCATCAAATCCACGAATGCCTTTTAAATAAGCATCAGCTATAACTGATACTGAATGATAACCAACCATTGTTCCTGTTTCACCGGCAGAAAGCGGCCAAATAGGAAGCTCACCCGAAGCATCATACATATCTAAGAAAGATATAACCATGTTGTTAACCAAAGTAGTATCAATCAAAGTCATGAGTGGATTCCAAGCACGGAAAGTATCCCACAAAGAAAAAGTAGAATATTGTTTCTCACCTTTAGGTAAACGGGCTATTTTCATGTCATGACGGCGATAATCACCGTTCACATCACTTACTGTATTAGGAATAATCATTGAATGATACATTGCCGTATAGAAATTTGTCATATCTTCCTTACTACCTCCTTCAACAGTTATCGTAGAAAGAACGTCAGACCATCTTGTACGAGCAGCATTACGAACAGCATCAAAATCGAAATCCTTCACATCATGTTCCAGATTCTCACGAGCATTTTCAGCACTTACAACGGATAAACCCACTTTTGCAACAACAGGTTTACCATCTTTTACATTAAATTTAAGGACAGCTTGTAAATCTGTACCTTGTAATTTACCATCTGCCGGCAACAATTCCTTTGCATTGACAAAATCCACTGATTCAAAAGGTTGCGAGAATTGAGCAACAAAATAGATATATTGATTATCCACCCATCCTCTTGTTCTACGCATTCCGGCAATCTCATTATCCGATATTTTTTCCAATTCAGCTTCATAAATAAAGTCGTTATCTAACAAATGAGCTAAATCTATAATAATTGAAGCCGGTTTATCTTTTGGGAAAGTATAACGATGCACTCCTGTATATGTAGTTGCTGTTAATTCAGCTTTTATATTTTCATCTTTCAATACAACGGAATAATATCCGGCTTCCGCTTTCTCATCTGCATGAGAAAATGCAGCAGGTTGATATATATCGCCTTTTGAAGTCAGATCAGTTTCTTGTGTAGTAGGACGGAACAAAATATCTCCCAAATCAATACACCCGGTTCCACTCAAATGAGTATGAGAAAATCCCAAGAGAGTAGTATCATCATAATGATATCCCGAACAAGCATCCCAGTTTCCACGACGTGTATCGGGGCTCAACTGTACTGCACCAAATGGAACAGTTGCGCCCGGATAAGTATGTCCATGAAACCCGGTTCCAATCATCGGATTAACATAATCAACAGGAGATTTTTCTGTTGAAGAGCAAGCTCCCAACATTAACATCAGACTAACTACGCAAAATAAGTTTTTTTTCTTCATCGTTGTGTTCTTCATTATTATGAGAAAATTAGGATTGGCTTTTATATAAAGACAACCAAACATTAAATTACCACTAAAAGGAAATTCGATTCTTTTATGAAAAAGAGAGAAAAAGGGGGATATTCGGAACAACAGTGTCCGTTATCCCCCATTTTCATATATTAACCAGTCAAACAATTATTTTGCTTCAAAACTTGAATAACCTGGAGCAGGATTGTTAATCAATACACCATTACTGTTATCAAGTTCTTTTTGCGGTAATGGAAGATGAGCATCTTTTACAGGATCGAATGTACGGCCAAGTCCTTTATCTGCATATGGATCATCCGGACTTGCATACACTTCTTTTGCTAATCCCCAACGAACTAAATCATAGTGACGTTCATCTTCATATGCCAACTCACAACGACGTTCATTAACTAAGTCCATAAAAGTTGGAGCATCAATTTTAGATAATCCGGCACGCATATGCACCTCATTAAATGATTCTGCAGCTGCCGCTACTCCCGTATTTCTATTATCTGCATTTGCACCAGCTAATTGCATAACAGCCTCAGCATGAAGAAGTAAAATATCAGCATAACGTAGCAATGGCACATCTGCACCCGATTCCCATTGCCATTGTGCCAACTTCTTATATGCATTCGAATATTTAACACACATAAATCCAGTCGACATATCACGTATATTTCCATCTTTAGGATCTGAACTTAAAGTAAACGTTTGTCCTATATAAGAAACAACATCACCATCTCCAACAACTGTAGTCATTCTACGTTTATCACCATCAACAAAAGCTTTTCTCAAGCTCAATGTCGGAGCAAAATAATACCATCCCTTACCACCTGTCAATTTTTCAGACATTGTTACAGTTGAAGTTATAGTACCATTATTTCTAACAGGTTGATTTGTCAGATTAAATAATACTTCACTACCTTTCTCACCATCAATAGAGAATAAATGATCAAAACCATTATCTCCTGTTTTATCTAAAGAATATTTATGAGACTCTATTACCTTCCACGCGTAATCTTTACATAAATCAAATTTACCCCAATGTGCATACACCTTGGCTAATAAACCATAAGCAGCACCTAAATTAGGACGTCCCCAATCTGAATCAGTACGAATCCATAAATCTTCTTTCTCAAAATATTTAATAGCTTCTTTCAAATAATTTTCGATATTGATATAAGTCTGTAATTTTGTTTCACGAGGCTTATTATATACGTTTGGAGTCTCAATATCATAGAAAGGAAGTCCCCCATAACGCTTTGCTAGATAAAAATATGCATAAGCGCACAAGAAGTTCGCTTCACCTAACATTATATTCTTCTTTGACTCTTTCATTTCAATGCCAGGAACATTACTTAATACATCATTAGCACGACGTATTACTTTATACATCACCTGCCAGTTATCATACATACCGCCCGATGTATTTGTTTTATCTGTAAATCTCGCCAAACGTACAATTTCCGGTTTATCTCGATTTACAACCATGTCATCACTTAAAGGACCAGCCCACCATTGACCACGCCCATAACCTTCTTCTTCATAAAATGGCTGATAAGCAGCATCCAAACCTTTTTGAGCATTACCTTCTGTAGCCCAAAGACCAGCCAAACCATAAGGTTCTTTATCCAAAGAGCACGATGAAGTTGCTAATAATGGCAGTAAAAATAATAATTTATATAATTTCATAGTTATCGTTATTTAGAAGTTAATATTTAAACCAAATATAAATGATCTAGATTGAGGGAATTGACCGCGATCTACTGCTATCTCCGTTACTCCATAAGCCTTATCATCATTTTTATCAGCATTTGTTTCACCTAGTTCCGGATCAAAACCTGAGTATTTAGTGATTGTAAATACATTCTGAGCAGTAGCATATACTCTTAGCTTTTGTAAACCAAGCTTAGTAACAATTTTTTTAGGAAGAGTATAACCTAATGTTATATTTTTCAATTTCAGATAATTTCCATTCTCAACATATAAATCAGACATTTGTGAGTTACCATTCGGATCATCTATTGTCACTCTTGGACGTGTACCATTAGGATTATTAACCGGATGATAACGATCCATAATATCTGCAAATTGATTATATGCCTTACGGACGAACATACCCTCACGGTCTATCGCTTTAAATATATCATATCCAGCGACACCTTGGAAAAACAAAGACAAATCAAATCCTTTATATTCACCATCAAATCCAAATCCATAACTAAATTTAGGAAAACCATCTCCAATATTAGTTCTATCATTACCATCAATTACACCATCACCATTAACATCAACAAATTTTACATCACCAGCGACTGCATCCTCCTGATAAATATCTCCCTTACTGTTTTTATAATTTTTAGCCTCATCATTAGATTTAAAGATACCATCTGTTTTATAACCATAAAAATGTGCCATCGGCTCACCTACAATAGTACGTGTAATATTAGAACCTCCATAAGAACTACCATAAATAGCTTCACTACCAGATCCTAAAGCTAGCACCTCATTTTTGATTGTACTAAAATTACCATATACATTATAAGTAAAATCATTCTTTCTTCCATTATAAGCTACATTAAATTCAAAACCCTTATTCTGAACTTTACCTGCATTAATCCATGGTTCATCATCAGCACCAGCCAATGAAGTCAAAGGAACTTGCAATAACATATCAGATGTCTTCTTTACGAAATAATCTGCTGTAATATCCAAATGTCCAAATAACGTTACATCAAATCCAAAATCAAGCTGTTCTGTAACTTCCCATTTAATATCCTTATTTGCAATAGAAGCTTCATAGCGTCCCCCAGTTTGTTTCTCATCTTTACCAAATACTACATAATAGCCATCATTGTCATTAGTATTCACAATTTTTGAGTATGTAGGATAATTATCAAAAATATTTTGATTACCTAATTGTCCCCAACTTGCACGAACTTTCAAATTTTGAACTGTATTCTTTGCATTTTCAAAGAATTTTTCTTCTGAAATGCGCCATGCTCCAGATACTGATGGAAAATATCCCCAACGATTCTTCTTTGCAAATTTAGAAGAGCCATCAGCACGGAAGTTAGCAGAAAACAAATATCTATCACCAAAAGAATAATCCAAACGAGCAAAACCAGACATCAATGCCCATTCTTTACGCCCTGTAAATAACCAATTAATAGTAGAAGCAGACTCCATATATCTCTGTGATTCTTCATCAGATGCAAAATCAGATCCTCTTGCATTGATAAAGTTCATATCATAAGCCTCATATGACCATCCCCCTAATGCCATCAATTTATGTCCTCCCCACTGACCATCATACTTCAATGTTGTAGTATTAATCCAACGAGTACTTTGCCAATCTTGTTGTGTCAATTCATTAGTTGTACTTGGACGTCCAGCTTCCGGCACAATACAAGAATATTCTTTTTCTTGCCACTTAGACCAATCATAACCAAAATCGGTTTTCGCAACTAAACCTTTTTTAATTTCCCATTGTGCATAGACATTTCCAAATATACGATCTCTTGTTCTTGTTTTATCCATACGATCAAGAATAGAAACTGGGTTACGAAGGTCAGCACCAAGTTCACCACTGCCGCTATAAATACCTTCAGCCTCATTTGCCCAAACAGGTACCGAAGGATCATATTGCAATGCAGATGATACAGCACCGTTTGCTCCATTAGTGTCTACCATATCTTGAACAGAATGAGTGATCTGCAAATTTTCACCGACTTTAAAATTTTTAGTTATATCCATTTCTGTATTGACACGAAAATTAACACGGTCATAACCCGAATTTTTTAATACACCATTCTGGGAAAGATATCCCATCATTACATTATAACGCGCTTTCTCAGTACCGCCAGAAAGACCTAAATCATAATTACCGACGTAACCATTTCTAAATATTTCATCTTGCCAATCCGTACGAGTAGCCTTACCTACTTCTGATGTATAATAAGCAGGAACCTTTTCACCATCATTCTGATAAGCTTCAGTATGAATTAAATTACGTCCAGCAGCATCAAGAATATCTAATTTCTTAATTGGAGAATAAAATCCATGATGAGTATTAAAAGTAACATTGATTTTTTCTGATCTCGAGCCTTTCTTAGTTTGAATAATAACAACACCATTTGCTGCACGGGAACCATAAATAGCAGCAGAAGCAGCATCTTTTAAAACATCAATACGTTCAATATCACTTGGATTAATATCATTCATATTATCCGCAGGCATCCCATCAATAACATATAGCGGATCATTATTACCGATAGTTCCCAAACCACGAACACGAACTGATGCAGATGCACCCGGAGCACCACTGTTCTGAAATACTGTGACACCCGACATTTTTCCTTGTAAAGCATGATTTATACCAGTAACTGCAATATCGCGTACATCCTCTACTTTTACAGAAGACACAGCACCCGTTAAATCAGCCTTTTTCTGTGTGGTATAACCTACAACTACAACTTCATCAAGTGTTTTATTATCTTCTTTTAATATGATATTGAAATTTTGTGTATTTCCAACTTTCATTTCCTGAGTTAAATAACCAATGTAACTAAAGACCAAAACTGCATCCTTACTAGGTACACTTAACGCAAAGTTTCCATCAATATCAGTAATAGTACCATTAGTAGTACCTTTTACCATAATATTAACACCCGGCATTCCAAAGCCTGTATTATCTTTCACAACACCAGAAACCGCATGTTCTTGATTTACACTTTGAACTCCACTAACCTCTGCTGTACGAGTAGCAGACAAAATAATCTGATTGTTTACAATAGAATAAGTAATTCCTGAATTTTTGAATACAGTGGCAAGTACTTGTTCCAAGGAAGCATCCTTCACATTGACGGAAACTTCCGCATTAGTATTAACTAACGCTCCATTATACAAAAAAGAAAATCCGGTAGCTTTTTCGATGTCTTTCATTACAGTTTGAATAGTGACATCAGATTTTGTTAAAGTCATTTTCGATGTTTGATTTTCCACAGCTCCTGCTTTCAACGGCATTACAGAAAGTAATGCGGACAAAATCAACCCACCTTTACACAGCATTCTTACCGCGTGTACGTGTTTTTTTTTCATACTTATTAATTTAAAAGGTTTGTTAATAAACATACCCATGATTTGATAATAAAATTGTTCACATTTAAATGTGAACAAAAATATCACTCTCACATTTCATAGATACGCCAAAGGTTTTACAATATTATTTCACTCTCTATTTACTTTATCATTGTTAAGCTTATTTTCTGCTTCTCAACTGTCGAATCATTTGGTTGCTCAATTTCCCATATTAAACGGGGAGAACTCTTCTTTAACATATTAAGTACTTGGTAAATATTTTCATCTTTAAATGTTGCACTAAAGAAATATTTATTCAGCCTCTCATCTTTCACTTCTATATCCACGTTATAATGCCTAGACAATTTGTTTACTACTTCTGACATCGAAGCTTTATTGAACACAAGTTTTCCGTTAATCCAATCGGTGTATTCACCTGTATTCTTCATTGTCTTTTCATATGTTCCGGCATCTTTATCATAAACTAATTCCGTTCCAGGCTTCAAAACAACAGCCTCAGATAAACGGGTAGAAGTAAAATCTACTGCACCTCTCGCCAAAAAAACTGTTACTTTATTATCTGTTTGATATGCCGAAACATTAAATGCCGTTCCATATGCCTTTACTCTTGAGCCATCAGGTACTTGAACAAAAAAAGGTTTTTCTTTATTAGATTCAACTTCAAAGAATCCTTCTCCATGCAATTCCACCAAGCGCTCGTTATTCCTAAATTTATTAGGATAGCGCAGTGTAGATCCCGAATGCAGATATACTTTAGAACCATCTGGAAGAGTTATCAATGAAACTCTACCATTCAAGCAACTAACATCATTATATGCAACACTTTTTTCTTTGCTCAGTTCTAAATATAATAAGGTAGTAGTAATAACAAGAGGCAAAACCAATATTGCTGCAATCTTCATTGCAAACCGTTTTGTTGCAGCAACATAAGAAGAAAAAACTAACCTTTTTTTTATTTTAGCCTCTGCTTGAGACAAATGAGCCGATTTCTCCAAACGTATTGCTTCAGTGGCATCGAAAATAAACCGCATGTCATTAAATAATTTACGATCATCATCAGAAGCTTTCAGTTCTTCCTTTAATGCACGTTGTTCCTCCACCGACAATTCTTCCCGGAAGAACTTCAGCTTCAGATCCTTTTCTATGGAATTATCTCTTTCTGCCATTACTTAAAATCGACTTTTTTATCCATTTGTACTATAAGGACAGATGAAACAGAATATACCCTACGGAAAAATGAAGTTTTTTTTCAAATATGATAAAAAATAAATAGAAGCACGAAATAATCTTTCAATTCCACACGAAGAATTGCCAAGGCCTTAGACATGTAAGCTTCTACCGTTTTAACAGATATTCCCTGTATCTCTGCTATTTCACGGTAAGTAAGATTCTGGAAACGGTTCATTTCAAACACAATACGATATTTTTCAGGCAGATTAGCTATGGCTTTGTCTATCATTCCCTGCAATTCAACCAAAGAATAAAGTTCTTCCGAAGAACTATCTTCTGCAAATTCGTTAATAATAGATTGCTCATATGATTGTTCCAGTTCTTTACGCTGAATATAATTTAAGCAATGATTACGAGTTGCAACCAACAAATAAGTACGTATAGATGAAGTTATTTGAATAGATTTCCTATCACGCCAAAGTTTCAAAAAAATATCCTGAACCAAGTCCTCCCGTACCTGAAGACTTTTTATATAGCGAAAAGCATACACACATAAAGGAGTATAGAATAGATTGAACAACTTATAATATGCAGCCTCATCATCATTAGTGACAACGCTCACCATTAAGAGATCATAATCATCTATTCCTTTATTTATCATAACTGTTCCTTCAAACGAATATTATTGCTAAAAGACTATCCCTGAAAGGATTACGAACAAATAAAATAAGCTTTTCCGGGTCTAACGTCCTATATCATCGCACAATCCATCAAGCCCATTTAGATTGACAAATATAATATATTTTATATAAACGCCCATACTTATGCTCTCATTAATCTTTTCAAACACATTATTTCACCAAACAATGACAAACACAAGACTAATTATCTAAGACTAACATATTGATAATTAACATATTTCATCTACATATTTAGGAATAAACATAAGGTTACATTAACAAATATGTGTAGAGTAAAATATAAAAAGGTGTAGACTTTTAAAATATAAAGTCTACACCTTTTAAATATATAGAGTAGGTCTTTCTATGAAGCTTATGGAAGGTATTATCTTAAACTTCTTGAAAGAACTACTTAACCAACTGATTATTTAACCTTGAATTCCGTACTATTTCCATCTACACTGTTAGGAGCTACCCACAAAACGAAGTCGCCCGGTTCAACAACCTTCTTCATATTTATATTCCAAAAAGCAAGCTCCTCAATAGGAAGGGTGAAAGTTATTTGCTTGGTTTCACCAGGTTTTAAACTAATACGTTCAAAACGTTTCAGTTCTTTTACCGGACGAGTAACCGAAGCAAATTTATCCTGTACATATAATTGTACTATTTCCGTTCCCTCATATTTACCTGTATTTTTCAAATCAAAAGTAACAGTTAAGACATCATTTGCCGAAAGTTCTTTAGCAGACAACTGAGGTTCTCCATACTGGAAAGTAGTATATGAAAGACCGTATCCAAACGGATAAAGAGGATCAAAACCGGCATCCATGTAGAAAGAAGTACATCCCAAAGAGGTTTGTCCTGCTTCCACTTCAATATCATCTATCAGAACTTCATTACGGGTTGCCGGACGACCGGTATTATTATGCGAATAGTAGACCGGAATTTGCCCAACTTCCTTTGGAAAAGTCACAGGAGTTTTTCCACTTGGCACAGCTTTGCCGAACAGTAAATCCGCAATAGCAGGTCCTCCCATTGTGCCGGGATGGAAAGAATATAATACAGCATCAGACACTTCGGCTTCTTTACCTATGGTAAGCGGACGCCCTGCCATAACAACAGTGACCAGAGGTTTGCCCGTTTTTGCCAAAGCTTCTATTAATTCAGACTGCGCCCCCTGCAAATGTAAATCTGCCAAACAATGTGCTTCACCGGACAAAATAGCTTCTTCACCAACAAATGCCAAAACAACATCGGCACGAGTGGCAGCAGAAACTGCCTTTACAATGCCAGACACATTCTTATCCCGGCTATAAGCCAGCCCCGGCTCATAGATAACCTGAACTTTATCACCATACATAGCTTTTATAGCGTTCAATGGAGTCTGTGTATGCGACTTCTCACCATCGAATACCCAAGTGCCCATTTGTTCATAAGGCGCATCCGCCATCGGCCCTATAATTGCAACGGTATGTACATTCTCTTTCAAAGGCAAAACTTCATTATCGTTCTTCAACAATATGGCAGATTCTTCTGCCGCACGTTTTGCTGCTTCCAAATGTGCTTCGGCATACATCACAGAAGGCTGTTTTTCATCCACATAAGGATTATCAAACAGTCCTAAACGATATTTCACCCGCAAGATATTACGAACAGCATCATCAATGGACGACTCCTTTACTTTCCCTTCTTTAATAAGCCGGGGGAGAGTATTCATAAATGTATAGCTCACCATTTCCATATCAACTCCAGCATTTATCGACTTCATTGCTGCTTCTGCATCATCAGCGGCAAATCCGTGTGCTATCATCTCTTTTGCCGAAGCCCAATCTGTCACAACCAATCCATCAAAGCCCCATTCTTTACGGAGTATATCTTTTAATATAAACTCGTTTGCGGTTGAGGGCACTCCGTCATTATCATTAAATGAAGTCATAAAGGTAGCAGCACCGGCTTTAGCTGCCTCTTCAAATGGCGGTAAATACACATTGCGTAAACGGCGTTCGGGAATAAACGTAGAATTATAATCACGTCCACCTTCCGCTGCACCATATCCTACAAAGTGTTTTGGGCATGCGGCTATAGAAGTAGGATTATTCAGAGAATCACCCTGATAACCTTTTATCATTGCAACGCCCATAACAGATGTGAGATAGATATCTTCACCACAACCTTCAGCCATACGTCCCCACCGAGGATCACGGGCTACATCAATCATTGGAGAAAAAGTCCAGCGAACTCCAACCGAGGCGGCCTCAATTGCGGCTACACGCGCTCCTTCTTCTGCAACCGAAGGATCAAAAGATGCAGCTTGCCCCAATGGTATAGGGAATATGGTCTTAAAACCATGTATCACATCACGGGCAATAAGCAGGGGAATTCCCAAACGGGATTCTTCGACGGCCACACGTTGCAATGCATTGACACGGACAGGATCTACTTCATTCAATATGGAACCTACTTCACCTTTCTTGATTAACACACTCATATCTTCGATGTTGCCATAAGAGCTAATCTGGTTCATTTGCCCGATTTTCTCCTCAAGTGTCATTTGGGAAAGCAAACTTTCCACTTTATCTTCTATTATCTTATCTTTATTGCCCTGCGTCTGGCTGCATGCAGCTAACAGAAGCAATAATAAACAAGCAGGAAGAATTCTCAACGTTTTCATCATATCAGTCATTACTAATTACTTAACTTGAAAAGGAATATTTGCTGTAGAAGCAAATCCTGTATTATCTAAAACATAGATATATAAACGATAACATCCCGGTTCTTTAATAGTAGTAGCATAAGTATTTGTATCAGTTACTACAACCTTGCCTACCCTGTCAGGACGCGGTTCATAAGCACCACCGGTAGCTGTGATGGTAGCTTCCTTGAGTATTTCCCAAACATAAGTGAGTTTATCGTTTTCTCTGTCCTTCACTGCAACATCAGCCTCAATAGTCTTTCCCGGAGCTATATGTACATTAAATGTACTTCCATTAATAGCAAGTTGCCTAACCACCGGGGCTGTCTGTGAGGGTTCTTCACCTGTCCACACACGTTGCATTGCTTCTACCATCGGAGTTTTTTCTCCTTTTAACGGCAATCCCTCCACTCCATTCTCAACAAACATACTAAACCAAGTGGGAGTGCGTTCTTCTTTCTGTCCCCATAAAAAGACAAATGAACCCATGCAACGTTTATTATTCAGGATATTTTTGTTATACCTATCTTCATAAACAATTCTTTTCTCTTCACTTGTTTGTTCAATAGGAGCTCCCCACTCGGTTTTTGTAGTTTCCCACCAACCGGTAGGTCCCCATTCTGTTATCATAAACGGACCTTCATAGGCCGATTTACCAACAATACTTCCAACCTCTCCGATAGGTCCATAACTATTTATACCCACAAAATCAAGTGTAGGCGCATATTGGGCAATGGAATCCAGAGCAGACTGATCATGCGAAATAACTGTTGAAACCAAATGTTTCTTATCAATAGATTTAATCAGCTGTGCCAATTCTTCTACAAAACTCCATGCAGCACCAATATTGGCATTATGCAAATTAATCTCGTTACCAATACCCCAGGCAAAGATATTCGGATCATCTTTGAAAGTTTCGGCAAGTATTCTCACTTCTTCACGCAATTTATTCTTATAAGCGTCATCATAATATTTAGCTGAATCCTGAGTCAGTCCGATACCTTGCATCACATACATATTATTAACACGAGCCAATTCCAAGTCTTTCCGAATAGACTCTACGTTTCCTCCCCACGTCCGAAAAGCATTCGCTCCATTCCCGGCAGCCAGTTCTATCCGGTTTGTGCCTCCCACTCCTTTTATATAAGTAGGAACTCCATTGATGAGAAGTTCGTATTGTCCATTTTGATTAACGATCTTCACTCCGTCCACAGATTGTGAACAACCTATTAACAATGCACACAAACCATAAAATAAAATACCTATACAACCTTTTTTCATATCAAAATATCTATATTAGTTATTCTTTTGGTACACGCGCACATAGTCAATCTGATAGGTGGCAGGGAAGCATGAATCGTCTACGCCTTTTTGTCCTCCAAAACCTCCGCCCACAGCCATATTCAACTTCACATTAAAAGGGGCATCAAAAGGCCAGGTTTCTTTATCTCCGATTCCATCGTTGGTATAAGAAAAATATTCTACGCCATCAATAAAACCTTTTATATCAATAGGCGTCCATTTCAAACCATAAACATGAAATTCATCTTGTGCTTTCTCTATCTTTAAGATAGCCGTCTTTTGAGTACCAATGGCATGATTATACTTTTGAGTATGAATAGAAATATGGATAGAATCAGGATGGCTCCCAACGTGTTCCATAATATCAATTTCACCATCCAAAGGCCAAGTTTCCAGATTTACCGGAAGCATCCAAAAGGCAGGCCATGTACCTATACCTTTGGGAAGTTTCAATTTAGCTTCGAAATACCCATATTTCCAATTCTCTTTTGTTGTCATCCTGGAAGATATATATTGATAAGAATCAATAGGTTCTTCCAACTTGATTGCACGGATATTTAAGATTCCGTTTTGAACAAAGGCAGTAGTATCTTTTTGATAATAAGCCGGCACATAATATTGCAGTTCTTTATTACCCCAGCCTCCACCGCCGGTTTCATAGCTCCATTTTGTTAAATCGGGAAATGACGCAACTTCCGTTGCGTCAAATTCATCATTCCAAACCAACTGATACCCCGTAGGAACAAAAGAGCTGTTTCCTATTCTATCAACTTTATCCTTATTTCTTGCTGTACAAGAAAAAATAATGCAAGTGAATAGAAACAAAGTAAATAAATTTATTCCTCTTGTCATAATTAAATATTATTCTTTTAATAACGGATTCTTTTCTTGTTCTGTCAAAGGAATTGGCAAATAATAATTTGCTCCAGTAAAAGTACGATCTTCTACCTTGCTAATCTTATACTCTAATGTAACATTATCATCATAAATATTCATTCCCATTATCGGAGCCTTAAGAGCATCTGCATCTTTCCAACGGCGCAAATCATAGAAGCGATGTTCTTCCAACAACAGTTCAACTCTACGCTCGTTTCTTATTCTCTTACGCATTTCTTCCTTCGAAAGTCCCTCCGGTAATTCAGGTTGTCCCGAACGTTCGCGAACTTCTTTCATAGCATTATATACACTAGTATCAGGAGCAGTCAGGGATTCATTCTTAGCCTCCGCATAATTCAACAGAATTTCTGCATAACGGAAATATGGGAAATTATTACTTTGAGCATACCCTCCATACAAATTAGTCGAAGGATCCAATTCTTCCATAAATTTCTTAGGTCCATAACCGCAACGTGCTTTGCCTAGTTTAGGTTTACACAAGCCATCCTTCGAAGGATCTACCGTATTGGTTACCATAGACATGTTATGTGTTTCCCAAACTGATCCATTATAAATTATACTTTGATAAAAACGAGCATCCCTATTTTTATATGGATCCTGAGCATTGTAAAGCGTATTATCCGGATCTGAAATCAATTTACCATCTGTTGTTTCATAGGCATCAACCAAATTCTGAGTAGGATACAATCCATTCCATGAGCCAGCATCTTCAGAATCAAGGCTCCACATCATATGAATATTATGTGGTGCTTCAGGGAAAGTAAACCTACGTTCAAAGATAACTTCTTCATTCGCAGCAGTTTTATCAAATTCCATAGAGCGATAAGGAGTATCTGTTAATTTATAAAGTTTATACACACCTAAATCCATCACATCCTGTGCAGCTTGCGCAGCCTCCGCCCATTTCTGTGAATCATCGGCAGAGTTCAGCGGACTTGCCAAGTACAATAAAGCACGGGATTTCAAAGCCCTAAAAGCACCTCTGGTTGCATGTCCGGTCGTCTTATCAGAATATGTTTTAGGTAACTTATCAGCATAATCATCACATTCTTTTTTAATGAAAGCTACAATATCTGCAAAAGATGAAGGAGCGACAAGTAAATCATCAGTCAGTTCCTGAGCTTTGGTTATCAAAGGAGCTTTGCCAAAAGTGCGAGCTAACTCAAAATAGCAAAATGCCCTTAAAAATCTTGCTTCAGCCTCTATGCGCTCTTTCTCCGTATCCGAAAGCACCATTGCATTTACTGAAGAAACACGATCAATAATAATATTGCACTTACGTATAACCTTATACTCCATATTCCATATTTCTTCTACAAAAGGACAACTTTGTGCCGTAATAGCGTCTTTGTTCAACTGAGTATAAATCGGTGAATCTGAGACACTTGCAAAATCATCTGTTGCGGCATCCAAGTTTCCCGCCCATGACATTGACCAGTTTTGTTCATAACCGGCTGTGCAACGATTAAAACCGCATAGCATGGAGCCGTAAGTATTTGCCACAAATTGATCAATCAAGTTTTTGTCTTCCCAAATAGCTTCATCTGAAATAAAAGTGGTCGGCTTTATATCTAACATATCAGAACAACCCGAAGCTATAACCATCAATACAGCCAATAAAAGGTTTTTATTCTTTTTCATAACGATAATTCATTTAAATTAAAATTGTAAATTAACTCCCACATTGAAAGCTTTCATCTGAGGATATGTCCATCCTTCCTGTTGTATATTCTCCGGATCGATTTGCGGAACATCTGTTATTGTAAACAAGTTAGATGCATTCACATATACCCTTAATCCGGAAATACGAGCAGCTTTCAGCCATTGAGACGGTAAACTATAACCAATTTCCACATTCTTCAAACGCAAATAAGAAGCATCATACAGATAAGTTTGAACGGCACTAATATCTGTTGTGGGGAAATTGTGTGTAGATTCTGCCAGACGAGGATATTTGGCATTTACATTCTGCTCGCTCCAACTTTCATTTACCCAAAACTCAGGTAAGTTACCCTGATTAAAGTAAGGCAATATAATTCCGCCCTTTAAATATACTTGCACTTTGGCAGCACCCTGGAACAAGAAACTAAAATCAAAATTCTTCCACTTCAGATTTCCGTTAATACCATAAATTATTTCCGGTACATTTCCATTTCCCAAATAAGTCATATCTTTGGAGTCAACCGTTCCATTACCATCAACATCCACATATTTAATATCACCTATCTGAGTTACATATCCAGTTCCGGCAACTTCCTGTTTTGAATAAGCATCTATTTCAGCCTGTGTTTTAAATATGCCATCTGTTTTATATCCATAATATCCATTGATAGGTCTGCCGGTTTTACGCATATATTCAGATGTTCCTACTGCTTCCGCCATTTCTATAATTTTATTTCTGGCATAAGTAAAGTTTCCTCCGACAGAAAAAGAGAAATCACGTATAGTCTGATGATAGTTCACAGACAAGTCAACACCTTTATTCTCCACTTCTCCTAAATTTTCAAGAGGTAAAATGCCACCAAATGAAGAAGGAACTTCCGCACTGCGTTGAGTCAAGATATTGGTTCTTTTTTCCATAAAATAGTCAATAGAAAAGTTTACCCTGTTAAACAAAGTAGCATCAAGAGCCACATTTGTCTTCGTTGACTTTTCCCAAGTAGCCAAAGCATTAGCAATAGGGCCGGGCAACATACCTTTTGTTACCAGTTCACCAAAAACATAATCTCCTAAATTATTGGGGAAGCCATTCGAAGCATTTGCATTGCTAGAATCATATAAATCAAAACGACTATAAAAAGGGAAATCAACAGCACCTGTATTATCATTACCCAAAGTTCCATAAGAAGCTCTTACTTTCAAGAAGTTTACAGAGTTCTTTAATGGTTCAAAGAATTTTTCTTCTGATATTACCCAACCCAATGATGCAGAAGCGAAAGTACCCCATCTCTTTGAAGGAGCAAAATTTTCGGATGCATCACGACGTATATTAGCTTCTACCAAGTATTTCTGAGCATAGTTATAATTCACTCTTCCCATGTAACTGGCTCTTGCGGTCTTCTTATCATAAGCATTTAAGCTCTGTCCACTTGTATTTCCTGCATTCATCTGATCCAAGATTTCAGAATCAAATGAAATTCTGTTCATACCGGATCTCTCAATATTTCCTTTACGTCCTAAAACCATCGCCATAGCAGTAATGCCATGTTTGCCAAAGCTACGTGCATAATTTACCTGAAATTGATATTCCTGATACTCATCGGAATTTTGAGTGATTCCCAAGCTTGCACTCGAACGTGGTTTTAATACATATTCACCATCGCTGTCCTTACTATATACATAAGGAGAAACATTCCATGCTTTATTTTTATAGTGATTTCTATTATAAGATGCTACTCCTTTTGCCGATAATCCCGGAGTAATAAAATCCAATTTCTGTTCTAATTCTACACGTGCATCGACAACAAATGTATTACCACGGCTATAACTTCCTCCCGGTTGGTTAGATGCTACAATATTAGGATGAGTAGCATCGGGAACAGCAAATGTGCCATCCGCATAGCGGCAAAGAAGTACCGGAGTATTACGCACCAACTGTTGGAAAACGCCTTGGCTTCCACCCGTATTCAAACTGTTTTCTACTCTACCGGATACATCTACTCCCAAACGGGTTGTTTTTGTAATACTTGCATCAATATTACTACGTAAATTATAACGTTTGTAATTCAAGTCTTCCCAAAGACCGCCTTGGTTCAAATATCCCAAACTAACATAGTACTGCATTTTTTCATTACCACCTGATACTGATATATTATGTTGGTTCTGAATTGCATTTTGAGAAAGCATTTCACCATACCAGTCTGTATTCGGATAATTCTCGGGATCGGTACCGTCTCTAAACTTCGTTAACTCATCCTGCTTATAGATCTCCTTCCCCATATATTGGTTATACAAACGTGCATAATCATATGAGTTTGCAAACTTCGGCAGTTTCGTCGGAGATTGTATAGACACATTTCCCGAATAATTAATAGTAGGTTTCGCTTTTGTGCCTCGTTTGGTAGTAATAACAATTACACCATTTGCACCACGCATACCGAAGATAGCAGCAGAAGCGGCATCTTTCAATACATTTACAGATTCAATGTCATTGGGATCCATCCGGGCAAAGTCGGCAGAAGTTCTTTCAATTCCGTCAATAATAAAAGCCGGAGATGTATCACCTTTGAAAGTTGCAATACCACGTATATATAAAGAAGCATCATCCGAACCCGGTTCTCCTGTTGCCTGTTTTGCTATCAAACCCGGTACTTGACCAATCAACGTATTTGTAGAATTGGCAGCTTTTGATTTCAGCAAATCATCACTTTTAATAGAAGCAACAGCTCCTGTCAAGTTAGCTTTCTTTTGTACGCCATAGCCTACAACAACCACTTCATCAAGCGTTTCGGTATCTTCGTGTAATACGATACGAAGCGATTTACTTCCTTTCACAGCCACCTCCTGAGATTTGTAGCCTACATAAGATACAGTAAGGATAGCATTTGATGGAACCATGAGAGTAAATTGTCCATCCAAGTCGGTAATTGTACCATTAGAAGAATTTCCCTTTACGATTACATTCACACCCGGTAAAGGTTCATTATCAGATTCTCCTACAACTATACCTTGTACCTGCATATTTTGTGCATATACGGTAAGGTATACTCCTAAAAGCAATAAAATTGATAATAACTTTTTCATAAGTTTTTAAATTAAGATTAACTATTCTGTTCGTTTTTTGAACAGGACAAACATAGGGAGAAATGTAATAGAGCAACAGAATAGCGCCTATTCCAAAATACGTCAAACGGGAAATAATAATACGTTATTAATACGTCAATATATTATAATACACTAATTATCAATAATATATCAATACGCACATACAACTCGTCATATATATAAAAAGGCAGAACTAAAGCTTCTTATTCAAATAATCCATCAAACTTTCCTCACGTTCAAGACCAAACTTCTTTCGAAGGCGATAACGGACCGTTTCCACTCCGCGAACCGAGATATTTAATAATGGAGCTATCTCCTTTGAAGATAAATCCATTTTAAGATAAGCACACATCATCCGTTCATTCAAAGATAAATCCGGATGCTTTTCTCCCAAACGTTTCATGAAGTTATTATGAACAAGGTCAAACTGTTCTTCAATCCTTTTTAATACATCATCGCTCTGGATATTTGAATCTATCTTATTATTAACCACAAGAAGCATTTGTTTAGGCTCTTTGCTGTTTTCACCTCTTAAAACCGAGATAACTTTAAACAAGTCAGACTTTATTTCTGTCAGCATCTCATTTTTGCGAACAAAGTTTATCATTAAATTAGCCATTTCCTGACTCTTGTATTTCAAATCATGCTCCAATTTTTCTTTCTCCAACTGCATAATCTGTCGTTCGTTGCGGGCTTTCTCCTCCTCATACTCTTTCTCCATTTCATGCAATTCTTTATCTTTCTCTACAACAGCCTGTTCCTTCTTTCTCTTTACGCGAATATCATCCCAACGATATATACCCCAGAACACAAATAATATCAAAAGAATATAGCAGACATAGGCTACACCTGTCCGATACCAGGGAGGTAAGATTTTAAAGGTATATGCATCAACAGACGTGGAACCATCCGGAAAAACAGCTTTTACCTCAAATGTATATTCACCTTCGGGCAAATTACTGTATTCTTTTACTTTTAAGTTTGTAAAGTCCGACCACTCTTGTTGGTTTAACCTATATTGATAACTAACATCACCACCATACGTAAATAATGACAGGCCATACTCAAAACGAACTGCATTCTGCGAATACGGAACTTCTATTTCATCTTTCCTGCCTAAAAAATTATCGGTATATACCAGTGAATCTTTAGGAGATGACAGATATACTCTCCTTATATGTACGGATTTGCTATAATCCGTCTGCGCATACAAAGACGGAATTTTACATAGGGCAAAACCATTATCGTTAGGAATAACAAACAGCGAATCGGCAATGGAAACTATCGTTTCGGCACCATCTACCAATTCAACAGAAGAATTTTCAATAGGAATAGTAGCATGATAGTTATATGGTTTATACAAATCGGAAATACAGATTTCACGATGATTCAAACTTATCAAACGCTCTTTATATGTTACCAAGCGAGAGTAAGGACAACTGCCATTTAAAAGTTTATTCAGTTCCTCATCCGGTTCTATACAGTCTTTCACCTTATTATAACGATATATACCGCCGGGAGTAGTAAAACAAATCTTAGCATCGACCTTGCAAACGTAAACTTCTCTTTTAAAAGGAAGCCCTTTATGTGAATCATACAAATTTAGATTCAACACCTTAGTCAAAGTCTCATCCAGTTCCACCCTCACTACTTTATTAAGCCCCGATACCCAGATAATACGTGCAGACTCCTGTTCGAAAAAGCGGGAAGATTCAGGTAAACCATCTATCTTACAAACTTTCTTCCATTCGCCATTCTTCTTTTCCATTAAATAAAGTCCGCCATATACTCCGACATACATTTTATCGGTAGTGCCCAAAACGGGCTGACAAGTCCATGCCCCGACAATATCCGAAATACGAGTCATTGAAGCTCCTTCTATTAAAAAGATACCACGATCATGCAAGCAAAACAAGTCATCTCCTACCCGACAGATATTCCATACCTGCCCACTGGAATTAGGAACAGAATAAATCCGGGTTTGCCCCTCGCTCATACGCACAGGAAAATGAGTATAATACAGTCCCCGGTTTGTTCCCAAATAGAGATAATCATCTGCCAACAAAGCACTATAACCCGTTCCGTAAGAATGAGAATACAGGTTTGTCAAAGGAGAATTCAAGCAAACATAATCAATTCCACTATCTAACCCCGCCCATAAATTGTTCAATGAGTCGAAGTTCAAAGAAAGGACTGTATTATTCTGCAAACCGTTACTCTCATTAAAATATTTCACCTGCATTGTGCGCTTGTCAATCAGCAATATACCATTATGAACAGTTCCCAAAGCAATCAAACCGGGAGAGAACGCTGCACAGAATATTTCATTCCGTGACATAAATTCCTCCGCACCGGTGAAAAAAGGAGTAATCTTATTCTCACTGTAATAAAACAACCCGTTATAAGCCGTAGCAATAATAATTCCCTTGCCATGAGGGATTATACCGCGAATTCTTTCCGAAGCAAGCGCCTCTGCCCCCTGCAATGGAAAAAAAGTATTGCCAACAACCACCCAAACTCCATTTTCCGTCCCTACATACAAAATTCCATTTACCATATAAGAACAGTCAATCCTCCAATTAGAATGAAGAGTGACATACTTCCCATTCAAGAATTTTAAAACCTTTCCTTCTCCCTGCAAATATAAAATATCATCACTCTCATGAATTCCCCAAACATTCCCTATTTCACGGTCATCACCACGCAAGGAATCGGATAAACAAACATACGAGAGTTTTCCATCAAAAGCTGGTTCAAAATAGCCGAATTCATTAATACCTCCCACGTAAATACGTTTACGCAAAGAGGATGGAAGAACGGAACGTACGTCCGAACCATTATTCAGTGGAAACACATTCCATGAGTTTCCATCAAACTGCAACAAACCTTTCTGATTGGCAAAATAAACCCAATTATCATTATATCCGGCAATCTGCCATGTCTGGGCACCTTTGCCATACAAATTCTTATTGTAGTTAATAACAAAACTATTCCAATCTGCCAATAAGTTCAACGAAAGAAATAGGGAAAACACGCATAGACAAACAATACGCTTTGGTGATTTCATAGTAAAATGTGTTTGTTATAATGACACAAATCTAATACATTCCCATGAATTAGCAAAAAATGAGGAAAATCAAAGCTCTTATTTTGCACATCAGGTACTTCACATCATGAAAAAATGCTTATAACAGAAGTAGGGGTTCAACTTTCCCGCACTGCCGCACAAGGATGCTAACATGCTGTATGCAAATGAATTTCGTGTGCCACGAGGACTTGCTTCGAAGATATTTGTCACTGCACGGCATGTTTAAGTCAAAACAACGGGACATTTAAAAAAAACATAAGGAGAACTAAGGAAAAACAACGGGACATGTTGGCAAGTCAGTGTACACTAACAGGTGAGACGGTGTACACTAACTCGGTAGTCAGTGTACAGTAACTGGCAAGAAGACGTAGTGTAACTATGATTAGGCAGG